>ENA-ORBV01007647-ORBV01007647.1-microbial-mat-metagenome-genome-assembly--contig:-NODE-7647-length-18497-cov-8.916612_pt1 | contig 18497 bp, 12 predicted proteins | sample MGYA00237777_ERZ505514 | MGnify/ENA primary metagenome ERZ505514 (study PRJEB26160, sample SAMN06269048) | microbial mat metagenome | isolation source: Oligotrophic lake microbial mat | place... | reverse complement strand
CCTTAAGACCCCATTCGTATGGACTGCTTTCGCCGATGCTGCTGGACGCCAGCGACGGTGCACTCGAGGCAACAAATTCGACCCAAAATACGCTGCCGACACAGACGGTGCTTGTGACGCCGATGGCGCCGCCCATACACTCGACCAGTTGTTTGGTGACGATCAAGCCGATGCCGGTGCCTTCTTCAGCCCTGCCCTCTTGTCCCAGTCGATTGAATGGCTGGAATAGTTGCTTCAACTGTTCTGCTGTCAAGCCGGTGCCAGTATCTTGTACGCTCACCCGCACCCGATTTTCGCCGCTCATCGCGCATTGGACACTGACCGCGCCGCCGACCCGGTTATATTTAATGGCATTCGACAGCAGGTTGATCATCACTTGCTTGACCCTGGTCCGATCGGCATGAACGTAGAAGCAACTGTCGGCATTGGGGAAGCTCATCTGTATCCCGCGTTTCTGCGCCTGTGGCTCGATCATGGCTTGACAATCCTGCAGCACGTCGGTCAGAGAAATCGTTTCTTGCGACATCGTCACTTTGCCCGATTCGATCATGGCCAGATCGAGGATTTCGTTGATCAGACGCAGCAGATACCAGCCGGCTTGCGTAATCTGCTGGATCGACTGCTTTTGCGTCATTGAGGGTGGGGGTATCTCGGATGCCAACAGCTGCGCGAATCCGAGCACCGCATTGAGCGGTGTGCGCAATTCATGACTCATGCTGGACAAAAATTCTGATTTTGCCAGATTGGCTTTTTCAGCGGACGCCATCGCCATTTCCGCAGCCGCCTTTGCATTTTCCAGTTCGACGTAATTTTCTTTCAGGGCATCTTCGACTTGTTTGCGCGCCGTGTTATCAGTGCCGATCAGCAGGTAGCCGATGATGACGTCCTGCGCGTCGCGCAGAGCCGTGACCGATACCACCGCCGGAAAGCTGCTGCCGTCCTTGCGGATGTAAGTCAGTTCATAAATATCTTCAATGCCGCGCGAAGCCTTGAACACCAGCGCCTCGAATCCCGGTGCAATCGGGGTTGCCAGTTCGAGGCTTAAGGTTTTGGCGCGTGCGATCACTTCCTGCGGATCGGAAATATCGGCCGGGGTAATCTTGTCCACTACGTCCGCCGCGCTGTAGCCCAGCATGCGCTCGGCACCGACATTGAAGATCTGTATCACGCCCTCTGCATCCGTGGCGATACTGGAGAAGTTGGCGTTATTGAAAATCGCATTCTGCAGCGCGGACCCCCGCGCGATCGCCTGCTTCTGCCGAAATAACTCGACGAACACCGCGACCTTGTTGGTCAAGATGTGTGGTTCGATCGGCTTGTAGAGGAAATCGACGGCGCCCGAATCGTAGCCCTGAAATAGGCGCTTCCGATCGTGCGCGCCGGCGGTCACGAATACGATAGGTACATGCTTGGTGCGCTCGCTGCCGCGCATCAGCTCGGCGAGCTCGAAGCCGTCCATACCGGGCATCTGCACGTCCACCAGCGCGAGCGCCACTTCATTGGCGAGGAGAAGCTCAAGCGCATCCTCACCGCAATGGGCCTTCAACAAGCGCAGTCCAGGGCGGCGCAGCAAAGCCGTCATGGCGAGCAGATTCTCTTCGAGATCGTCGACCAAGAGCAGAGTGACGTCATCAGCCATGAGATACACCGCTTCCATGCTGCTCGTTGCAGCCAGTGCGTGGTTCATTTCGTTCCATATTTGGCTTGATAGATTTATCGCTTCCGGTAGATGCGTTCGCGCAGGTCGAAGACCTCGAAGGCGGATGCGCGCGAGGACACGCTCAGGTTTTCTTTGCAGCCGAGTGCAAGGAAACCGCGCGGCACCAGCGATTGCTGGAACAGTGCGACCGCACGATCTTGCAACTCGCGCTCGAAATAGATCAGCACGTTTCTGCACAATACGAGGTGCGTCTGCGTAAAGTCACCGTCGGTCGAGAGCGAGTGATCGGAGAACACGACGTTTCTGCGCAAGCGGCGATCAAATACGACGCCGTCGTACGCGGCCGTATACCAGTCCGACAGCGAGCTTTTGCCGCCGGCGTTTAGGTAACTCTCCGAAAAGCCCGCTACGCGATCAAGCGCGTAGACGCCGGCTTCGGCTTTGCGTAGCGCTTCATCATTGACGTCGGTGGCGTAAATGATTGCGCGATCAAGTAATCCCTCTTCCTCCAGGAGAATAGCGATCGAGTAGATTTCCTCGCCGGTGCTGCAGCCGGCGATCCAGATCTTCAGCGAGGGATAGGTCGCCAGGATTGGCAAAACCTCACGACGCAACGCCAAAAAATGCGTAGGGTCGCGAAACATGTCGCTCACTTGTACGGTGAGGTAGTCAAGCAAGATGGACATGGCGTGCGCATCGTGCAGCACGCGACCCTGCAGCACTGAAAGCGAGGTGGCGCCGAAGCGCTCCATCGCTTGGCGCAAGCGCCGCCGCAGCGACGACATCGCGTAGCCACGAAAGTCGCAATGGTAGCGTTGGAAGATCGCTTCGAGCAGCAGGGTAAGCTCGATTTCGAAAGTGCTATCGACGTGCTGTCCGCCGCCGCCGTCGCTTCCGCTGTTGAGTACACCGCTCGCGCTCATCGCTTGAACATCCAGACGCGCAGCAGCGACAGTAGCTTCTCCACGTCAATGGGCTTGGCCATGTAATCGGACGCGCCGGCCTCAAGACACTTCTGCTGATCGTCCTTCATCGCCTTGGCGGTGAGCGCGATGATGGGCAGTTTTTGCCACTCCGGTCGCGCGCGGATGGCCTGCGTCGCCGCAATGCCGTCCATCTCCGGCATCATAATGTCCATCAGCACGATGTCGATGCCGCCCTCGCGTTGCTCTGCGCTGCCCAGTTTTTCGAGCACGGCGAGCGCTTCCTTACCGTTACGCGCGATCTCCATTTTGGCACCGCGCGGTTCGAGTACGTGCGACAGCGCAAACACGTTGCGCACGTCGTCCTCAGCCAGCAGGATGCGCCGACCTTCGAATGCGGCATCGCGATTGCGGGCCGCGCGCAGCATAAGCTGTCTTTCGGCAGGCAGCTCCGACTCCACGTGGTGCAGAAACAGCGTGACCTCGTCGAGCAGCCGCTCGGGCGAGCGCGCGCCCTTGATGATGATCGAGCGCGAGTACTGGCTCAGCCGCTGCTCCTCGTCGCGATCGAGGGAACGTCCGGTATAGACGATGACAGGCGGGTGCGAGTAGCGCTCGTCGTCTGTCATGCGCTCGAGGAGCTGGTAGCCGCTGAGATCGGGCAGGGTGAGGTCTACTACCATGCAGTCGAACGTCGAGGTATGCAGGGCATCGAGCGCGGCGGTCGCCGTCGCGACGGCCGTGATGCTCACGTCGTCACCACCGAGCAGTACCGCGATGGCCATCCGCTGGCGCTCGTCGTCCTCGACCACCAGCACGCGTCCAATCTTCTGCGCCAGTTTTTGCTCCATGTGTTCGAGTGCGCGCAAGAGCTCATCGCGTTTGACGGGCTTTAGCGTATAACCCACCGCGCCGAGCGCGAGCGCCTGCTGCATGTGATCCTCCGCCGAGATCATGTGTACCGGCACGTGGCGCGTGGCCGGGTTCCGCTTCAAACGTTCGAGCACCGTGAGACCCGAGTGGTCGGGCAGTTTCACGTCAAGGAGGATGCCCACCGGGTTGTACGCGCGCGTTGCGGCGATGCTGTCATCTGCGGTGGGCACGGCAACCACCTTGAAGCCGCGCTCGCGCCCGAGTCCGACGAGGATGCCGGCGAAGGCGTCGTCGTCCTCGACGACAAGGATCACACGGTCACCCTGCGCAATCTGGTCACGATCGTCGTCGACGAGTTTTGCCACCGGGTTTGGCTCGTCCATCGTGCGCGCGGGCGCTGGCGCTGGTGCAAACTCAGGCGCAAATGCCGATGGGTGAGACGACGATGCGGGCGCGACAGGCGTCGAAACCGCAGGGACGGCGCGGGTCGTCGCGGTGGTGCCGGACTCCCCGAGCGAGCGGGGCACGGTCAGCATGAAGGTGCTGCCCCGGCCAAGCTCGCTTTGCAGCGTGACTTCGCCCCCGAGCAGGCGTGCAAGCTCCCGCGAGATCGACAAGCCAAGCCCGGTGCCGCCGTACTTTCTGTGCGTGCTGCCGTCGGCCTGGCGGAACGCCTCGAAGATGACATCGCGGTGCTCTGGCGCGATGCCGACGCCGCTATCGACGACGCAAAAGCGTACGAGCGGCGCCCCGTCGGCCGACTTCCGCACGTCAACCGCGAGGTGCACCGTTCCACGCTCGGTGAACTTCACGGCGTTCGACACGAGGTTCTTCAGCACTTGCTGCAGGCGCTGGCCGTCGCTCACGATGATGTCGTCGTTGCCGTCCTCAAGCGAGGTCTCGAGGCGCAACCCCTTCTGGGCCGCGAGCGGCTCGAACGTCCGCCGAAGTTGTTCGACCATCGCGCGTAGCGATATATTCTCGACGTTCACGTCGAACTTTCCGGCCTCTATCTTCGAGAGGTCGAGGATGTCGTTGATGAGCGTGAGCAGATCGGTGTTCGCGCCGTAGATCGTCTGCGCGAACTGCACCTGCTCGTCGGTGAGGTTGCCGCTCGTATTGTCCGCGAGCAGCTTCGAGAGAATGAGCGCGCTGTTGAGCGGCGTGCGCAGCTCGTGGCTCATGTTGGCGAGGAACTCCGACTTCACCTGATTGGCGCGCACGAGTTCGTCCGAGTGCACCGTCAGCTCGCGCTGTGCGCGCTCGAGGTTGCCTTTCTGCGCGTGCAGTACTTCGGCCTGCGTCTCAAGCTGGGCGTTGGTCTGCTCGAGTTCCGCCTGCTGCGCCTCGAGGTGCACGGCACTCTCCTTGAGCGTGCGGCTCTGCTCCTCGAGCTCTTCGTTGGAAACGCGCAACTCCTCTTGTTGAGCCTGGAGTTCCTCCGCCAGTCGCTGCGTTTCCTTGAGCAGGAGCGCGCGCTCTTTGCGGTACTGCGCGGTTCTCAGGGCAACGCCGATGGGCTCGGCGATCAGACGCAGCAGTTCGAGGTCATGCGGCAAGACTGCGCGAAAGAAGCCCAATTCCAGAACCGCATTGGCCACCCCGTCGGCGCTGGTCGGCGCTATCACGAGGTGCCGTGGCCGGCTGCCGCCGAGACCGGAGGTGACAGGAAAATAATCCTGCGGCACATCGCTGACCCTCAGGACAGACTTCTCCTGAATTGCCTGTCGCGTCAACCCACCCACTGGCCTATCCATGTCGGGCCCGTCTGTCGTTCGCGCCGGAATCGCATAGGCGCCGACGAGCCGGAGGCGGCCTTCCGCCTCGGCGAAGTACATGGCTCCCACCTGGGCGTTGAGATAGCGGGCGACAAAGCTGACGATTTTTTCGCTGAGCCGCTCGAGCTCCTGCGTACCCTCCTGCGCACCCTGCAGCCGGCTGCTGAGTTCGTTCTGCCCCGAACGGAGCCATGCCTGCGTTTGCATCTCGCGAAAATCCTGCGAGGACACGACTGCAGCGGCAACGATGAGGAAGAACAGGATCGCTGTTCCCGTCCAGGTGACGAACGCCGAGAAGGCCGCAGCCTGCTCCCATTGGTGTGTGTTGGCAACGTCCAACGCTCGCTCGGTTACCAATAGCTCCTCGATCGCCGCGCGAACACGGTCCATCTTCTCTCGTCCCTGACCCGAACGAACCGCTTCGAGCGCGGCTTCCGCCTGTCCCGCGCGCTTGAGCCTGATCGTCTCCTGGAGCTCTGCCAATTTGTCGGCGATGCGGCTTTCGACGGTATCGAACTGCAGCAGCTCCGCCGGGTTGTCTTCAATCAAGCGCCGAAAATCGGCGCTCTGACGCGACAGTGCGGCGAGCGCGGCAGTGTGCGGTTCGAGAAAACGCTCGGAGCCAGTCAGTATATAACCGCGCTGACTTGTCTCTGCGTCCTTGAGCGTGGAGAGCAACTCGCCGACCTTGCGCGTCCTCTCGAACGATTGCGACATTTTTTGTACGCCCGCCGATCGAGCCTGCAGGGCGTGAGAGGAGACAACCGACACGGCCACAACCGTAAGCAGCGCGACAATGAAGCCGACAAGTGTCTTTCGTGGCAACGACGAGGCCCACCGGCCACCGGGCGTGGCGGACGGTCGGACATCGGAGAAACGCTGGTCAGGAGAGTTTGGCTGCGCGGTTTCGTCGCCCATGGATTCTTTGGTCGTGATTTCATTTCGGCGGCGCTTCGCGGGTCGGTCGTTACCTGCGGCCCGGTCCACCGGAGTATGTGCGCAGGTTTGCTAACCGGGAACCTCGTCGAGCATCCTTACGTGGGGCCCCGCTGCGGACCTTATGGCGGCTTGCGCTCCGTGGTCTGTGCGTTACCGAACATAACGATTGGAACAGCGGCCGAAGGGAAGACCCGCGCGCGCCCGAAGCCAGAGGGCAGGTTCCCGTTTACATTTACATCAGGCATCGCGTTTTTTACAAAGTCCGGGCCGGTTAGCGAGCGCTAGCCCCGGGCAAGGCAACCGGGGCGCTATCGACCCCAAGCCGTCGGTCCCTCTCCGCCAGGGCGCTTTGAAATAATGGATTTGCCTTGCCCTCAAGATTCCGCTGTATGTGCCGATACTGGGTGGGGGCGTCGGAACCCTGGGAGGTAAATCGGAGCAAATGCGGGGAAGCATGCGAAATAGCCCCTGAAGTATGCAGACCCCGACCGGAGAAGACCAAAATGTATGCGCCCGCGAAACGCGCACACGAGGAAAACAGGCCGAAGCATTCGCCTTGCGTCGCGCCATTGCAGGCGGAGTCGAATCACGCTCTTACCGCCCCCCGCGCAGAGATTCACCCGTGGAGTAGAGCCGCGCCGTTTGGCGCATGGCCGTAATTGGCCGAAACCGTGCATCGCGGCGGCGGCGGCATAGCGATCATTTTTCAATGTTCAACGTTCAATGCCTCTGGTGAGCGGCTGCGTACGATTGACAAGCCGCCGGTCTGACCAGGCGCGATGTACCGGGGCTCGGGTGGCTTGCCAGATTGCAAGCGAAGGACTGAAACACCGAGGCAAGCTTGCATCGCTGCCGCGTAGCGCCTGCCATCACCCGGAAAGGCGCGCCGGACGGTCGTTTCCAGCCATTTCATTCTGCATCGTCTGCATCCCGGGTCAAAGCGGACGGGACGCCGCTATTGCGCACAACTGCGGTGCGTGTCCGCTTCTCCAAAGCTGAACTGCCTCAGTTTGACCCTGAGCGTTCACTATCGTTTTTTGTCGCCATGGTCGGCAGGAACGTCGGGAACGCGTTTTAGAAATCGCTGAAAATCTGACCGTTTGCCTCCGGCCGCCTCTTTGCCAAGGTATTCAAGGGTGAGGAACGCCGCCATCTTTTCCGACGCCGCGCTCGCGATGAATTGATTCACCGAGATGCCATCCTTCTTCGCCAACGCCTTGATACTTTCATGCACCGAATTAGGCAAACGAACTGTAAGTGCAGACATGACAGACTCCTATTTGTGTTTCAACACCGAATTCAAGAATTGCGACGGCGTTACAGCTCTCACGCCTAACGCTGGTGTCCGGCGAAAATCTTTAATGTTGTGCGTAATGATGTATTTCGCACCTGAAGCAATGGCACATTCCAGAATCATATCGTCATCCGCGTCGCGCAAGAATGGCCTCCACAGGAAATACACCTCTTGCAAATGTGCGATTGACGCGAGATATCGAACAAATCCACGCGCCATCGATTCATCAACTCCTGGCGGCATGTGTTCAGGTCTCGTGATCACGGATTGCCACTCGCAATAGACGCCAACCGACAGGCATATTTGAAACCGCGTATCTGGCAAGAGCGAGATCAACTCGAAACTTGCGCCATTGCGCGATCTGGCCGCAGCGACCAGAACAGACGTATCCAGCACGATTCGAATGGTTGCGCCCATATAACCATTCTACAGACATGGCGGCGGCGCGCAACTCCATCTGCAAGCCTGTCATTTAATCGCCTTGCCCTACCCCGGTTGCGATTCTGTTCGTCCGCTTTCGAGAAAATTCCATGGCCGTAATTGTCCGAAACCGTGCATCGCGGCGGCGCCGGCATAGCGATCATTTTTCAATGTTCAACGTTCAATGCCTCTGGTGAGCGGCTGCGTACGATTGACAAGCCGCCGGTCTGACCAGGCGCGATGTACCGGGGCTCGGGTGGCTTGCCAGATTGCAAGCGAAGGACTGAAACACCGAAGCAAGCTTGCATCGCTGCCGCGTAGCGCCTGCAATCACCCGGAAAAGCCCGCCAGACGGTCATTTCCAGCCTATTGCCCCCCGCAAGCAGCGGCCTAACGCGCAGTCCAGCCGCCGTCCACCGGCAGCGCGGTGCCGGTGATGGAGGCGGCCGCGTCGCTGCACAGGAATAGCGCAAGACCCGCGAGTTCCTCGATTTCGACAAAGCGCTTGGTCGGCTGCGGCGCGAGCATGATGTCGGAGATGACTTTTTCGCGTGAAATACCGTGCACCCTGGCCTGATCGTCGATCTGCTTTTCGACCAGTGGTGTTTTGACGTAGCCGGGGCAGATGGCGTTGCAGGTGATGCCGGCCTCGGCGTTCTCCAATGCGATGGTCTTGGTCAGGCCGACAACGCCGTGCTTGGCCGTGATGTAGGCCGACTTGAAGGGCGAGGCGATAAGGCCGTGGATGGAGGCGATATTGATGATGCGTCCCCATTTTTTTGCCTGCATGTGCGGCAACGCCGCCTTGGAAGCATGAAAAGCCGAGGACATGTTGATGGCGATGATGGCATCCCATTTGTCCTCGGCAAACTCGTGCACCGGCGCGACATGCTGGATGCCGGCGTTATTGACGAGAATGTCGGCGCCGCCCAGTTCGGCCACCGCCTGCGCCACCATGGCGCGGATATCGGCAGGCTTGGTCATGTCGGCGGGCGAATAGGCAACCTTGACGCCCGCCTCTTGCGCCAGGTCGGTACGGATTTTCTCGATTGCCGCGGCATCGCCAAAACCGTTGAGCAGGATATTGGCACCGTCACGCGCAAGCGCCCGGGCAATACCCAGTCCTATGCCGCTGGTTGATCCGGTGACAATGGCGGTGCGGCCTTTGAGCATGGCAATCTCCAGGCAATTTGGTATACAGGTTTACAAGATGGCGGGGATAGAATTCACCCTTATCTTACCGCGAACCACCATGAGCCCGGTCGAACCACAACCTGATAGCGTCAAGCCCGAAGTCAGCGCCGGGTACGTAGAATCGCCGGCCGAGTTCGCGCGCCGCAGCCTGCCGGTCAACCTGCTGGCAGCGGCCGTCTGCGGCGTGCTGACGCTGTGGATGGGCGACAGCATGCCCAACTGGCCGCGCGGCAATACGCTGGCCCTCGTTTATGTGCTGATGCTGCCCTTCCTGATGATCTTTCCGCTGGTCGGGATGGCCAACCTGGGCTGGGCGGGCCGGATTCTGATCGCCCGCATCACGCCGGCCGGGCCGGCGCAATGGGGTTTTTTTATCGCCGCGCTGTTGATCAACCTGTTTGCGCTGCCCGGCTTTGCGCTCGGCGTGAGGACGCTGCTGCCCTGATAAAAAAGGCCGCAGCCCCCCCCAAAAAAAACACATCGGGGCGGCCTTGCGGCAACGCCAAGCCGGCGGTGCCTAGTCGAGCCCGAGCGCGGCGATGCCGGCGTTGGCGATCTGTTCGTCCTCGTGCGACTGCACGCCCGACACGCCAACGGCGCCGACACACTCGCCCTTGACCATGATGGGCATGCCGCCTTGCACCGGCAGCACGGGCATTTTCAGGATGGCATGGCGGCCGGCGGCGATGCGGTCTTCCCAGCTCTTGGTCGAGCGGCGTGAAATGGCCGAGGTGCGGCCCTTTTCAATCGCGATCTGCGCATTGGCCGGCGTCGCGCCGTCGCCGCGCTGCAGGTAGAGCAGATGGCCGCCGTCATCGAGGATGGCAATGACGACGTTCCAGTTGTTCTTGACGGCTTCGGCCTCGGCGGCGGCGGCGATTTTTTTGCAGTCTTCGAGGGTCAGGCAGGGTTTGGTTTTCACGTTGGCTTCCGGAATAAGAGATTGGCGGAAGCCCGATTCTACCCGCCCCGACCACACTGCGGCGCCGCGGTATGCCGGCGCGACCGTGCTCGCTGCCGTTGCGGCGGCGAACGCCGGCTCAGCCCCTCAAACGTTTCCGCCTTACAACCCCTAAGCCCTTCGGCCCTTCAGCCTTTGAGCGCGCTACGCACCTGTTCCAGCGCGCCCGGGTCCTCTATGGTGGTCAGGTCACCCGGGTCGCGGCCCTCGGCCAGGGCCTGGATGGAACGGCGCAACGTCTTGCCCGAACGCGTCTTGGGCAGCAGCGTCACAAAATGCACGGCGCTGGGCCGCGCAATCGGGCCCAGTTGCTGGTCCACGGTGTCCATGACCTCCTTCTCGAAGGCCTTGCGCGCTTCGGGTGTGCCGGTGCGCGACGCGTCCTTGGGCACGGCAAGGGCGAGCGGCATCTGGCCCTTCAGCGCATCGGCCACGCCGACCACCGCGCATTCGGCAATACCCGGATGCATGCTGATGGCCTCTTCGATTTCGCGCGTACCAAGGCGGTGGCCGGCGACATTGATGACATCGTCGGTGCGGCCGAGGATGAAGTAATACCCGTCCCCGTCGCGTATGCCCCAGTCAAAGGTGGTGTAGACCTGCGGGTTGGAGAAGGTCGAAAAATACGTGCGCACAAAGCGTTCGTCGTCACCCCAGATGGTGCTCATGCAGCCCGGCGGCAGCGGTGGCGCGATGGCGACCACGGCTTTTTCACCGGCGCCGGCCTCGCTCGCGTCCGCTTCGCGCAGCAGCTTGAGGTCGTAGCCGTAGCACGGAAAGCTCGGGCTGCCGAATTTGAGCGGCGTTTTCTCCACCCCGGGCTGGGCTGACAGAATCGGCCAGCCGGTTTCGGTCTGCCAGTAGTTGTCGATGACCGGTTTGCCCAGCGCGCCGGAAATCCACTGGTGCGTCGGTTCGTCGAGCGGTTCGCCGGCAAGGTACAACGCGCGCAATGACGACAAATCGTGTTTGGCGAGATAAGACGGGTCATGTTTTTTCAGCACGCGTATCGCCGTCGGCGAGGTGAACATGACGTTGACCCTGCGTTCCTCGACGATCTTCCACCAGATGCCCGCATCGGGCCGCATCGGCAGGCCCTCGTACAGGATGGTCGTCATGCCGGCGATCAGCGGCGCGTAGATGATGTAGGAATGCCCCACCACCCAGCCGATGTCCGAGGCGGTGAACATGGTGTCACCGGCGCCGCCGCCGTAGATGTGCTTCATCGATGCGGCCAGCGCCACGGCGTAACCGCCGGTGTCGCGCTGCACGCCCTTGGGCTTGCCGGTGGTGCCCGAGGTGTAGAGGATATAAGACGGTTCGTTCGACTCCATCCAGGCGCACGCCACCGCCGTACCGGCGTGCTTTGCCGCAAGCTCGGACCACTCGACATCGCGGCCTGCGACGAGGGGCATGCCGGCATCGATGCCACGGCGGTGGATCAGCACTCTGGCGGGCGGATGCTGGGCGAGCTTGAGCGACTCATCGACCAGCGCCTTGTACAACACCGGCTTGCCCATGCGGCTGCCGCCGTCGGCCGTCACCATCAGCACCGGCCTCGCATCGTCGATGCGCGCGGCGAGGCTGGCCGAGGCAAAGCCACCGAACACCACCGAATGAATGGCACCGATGCGTGCGCAGGCAAGAATGGCAAATACCGCCTCGGGAATCATCGGCATGTAAATGATGACACGGTCGCCGCGCTTGACGCCCAGTGACTGCATCATTGCCGCGGCGCACTGCACCTGGGCATGCAGTTGGCGGTAGGTGAAGGTTTTTTCCTGATCGACCTCGGTCGAAATCCAGACCAGCGCATTCTGTTCGCCGCGCACCGCGAGGTGACGGTCGATGGCGTTGTGGCACAGGTTGGTCTGGCCGCCGACGAACCATTTGGCGAAGGGCGGCCGGCTGTAATCGAGCACCTGCCCGAAGGGTTTGTGCCAGTCGATCAGCCTTGCCTGCTCGGACCAGAAACCGTCCCGGTCGTCTATGGAACGACGATGGAATTCCTTGTACGTTGTCATCTTCCCTCCTCCGGGGACCGCTGCTTGTTATTTTTTCCGGCGCCTGCAACGCGCTTCAAACATGACAGGTATTGAAATTGTCATTCCGAGCTGCGCTCGGAATGACAATTAATTTTCAACCGGACCATCGGGTCTATTCAGCCATGTCCACGACGATGCGCCCGCGCACTTTGGCGTTGATGAAATCATCGAACACAGTCGGCAACGCATCAAAGGCAATGGTTCTCACCATCGTTTGCAGGTGCGCCGGCTTCATGTCTGTCGCAAGTCGCTCCCACACCTGGCGCCGCAGCGGCATCGGCGTGTAACCCGAATCGATGCCGAGCAGGGAGGCGCCGCGCAGTATGAACGGCGCCACCGAGGTGTTCAGGCTCATGCTCGCGGCAAGTCCGATCGACGCGACGGCGCCGCCTTGCAGCATGGTGCTGATCATCCAGGCGAGCACATCGCCGCCGAGGTTGTCCACCGCGCCGGCCCAGGTGGCGGTATCGAGCGCCTTGAGCTTGGCGAGGTCGAGGCTCTGGCGCAGCCTGACCTCTTTTGCACCTATCGCCTTGAGGTAGTCCGCTTCGCCTTCCTTGCCGGTCAGCGCGACGACGTGATAGCCGAGGCGCGACAGGATGTCGATGGAAATCGAGCCGACGCCGCCGGTGGCCCCCGATACGATCACCGGGCCGTTGGCCGGACGCAGCCCCACCTGTTCCATGCGCACGATGCCAAGGGCTGCCGTATAGCCGGCGGTGCCCAAAGCCATGGCTTCGGCCAGTGTCAGGCCGCGCGGCATCGGTACCACCCAGTCGGCCGGAATGCGCGCGTACTCGGCGTAGCCGCCGTCGTGGGCGACACCGATCTCGTAGCTGGTGGCGATGACGGCGTCACCCTTGTTGAAGCGCGCGTCCGAGGACGCGACCACGGTGCCCGACAGGTCTATGCCGCCGACGCACGGAAAGCGCCGGATGATGCGGCCCTTGCCGGTGGCGGCAAGCGCGTCCTTGTAGTTGACGCCCGAGTAGGCGACGCGGATCACCACCTCGCCCTGGTCCAACTCGTCGATGTCCATCTGTTCGAATGCGCCGCTGACTTTTTTGTCCGCCTCGCGCAGGCGATAGGCCTTGAACTTGTCCATACGTTTCTCCTCAGGTGGGTCCGGGCGGCCCTGCGGCCTGTGACCCGGTTGGATACTAGCCGCTGCTGACCAGACGTACCGGTTGCGTGTCTGATGCAAGGCCTTCACCGACGCGCCGGCTCTGTGCAAGATAGTCGCGGGTCTGCATTTCCATCAGCCGGCTGGCGGTACGGTCGAATTCGAACACCATGGCGCGCAGGCGCACGTCTTTTTGCACTGCATCGGCGTCAAGCAGCTTTTCCGGCCGCGCCGCGGCCGACAACACCAGCTTGATGCGGTTGTCGTAAAGGACATCGACCATCAGCGTGAAGCGCCGTGCCTCGTCGGCAAGCTCGAGCCCCATGCACGGCACGCCGGAGACGATGATGGTGTGAAAGCGCCGCGCGAGATCGAGGTAGTCATGCTGCGAGCGGCCCCGGCCGCACAGCACATGGAAGTCAAACCAGACCACGCCGCCGGCGCGGTGCAGATAGGGAATGACGCGCCCCTCGACGTCGAGTTCGTGAAATTCCTCATCCACCTCGGCGATCTGCAAAAAAGTCTCACGCAAGGCCTTTTGGGCCGCCTCGTCGAGCGGGCTGTGATACACCCTCACCTGTTCGAGCGCGCGCAGCCGGTAATCGACACCGCTGTCAACGTTGACCACGTCGAGCCTGGATTTGATCAGCGCTATGGTCGAGACAAAGTCGTCGTGCCTCAAGCCGTTTTTGTACAACTCGTCCGGATGGTAATTGGAGGTCATGCAATAGACCACGCCAAGCTCTATGGTGCGCTTGAGCAAACGCCCGAGGATCATCGCGTCCGCCACGTCGTTGACGTGGAATTCGTCAAAACAGATCAGCCGGTAGCGCCTAGCGATGCGCAGCGCGAGCACGCCGAGCGGGTCTTCCTGGCCCTTGATTGCATCGAGTTCGCGGTGTACGTCGCGCATGAAATGGTGAAAGTGCACGCGGCGCTTTCTCACCAGCGGCACGCACAGGTAGAAGCTGTCCATCAAAAAGCTCTTGCCGCGGCCGACGCCGCCCCACAGGTACACGCCGTGCGGCAGCGGTGGTCGCACCACCAGGCGGCGCAGCGCCGAGTTGCGCCGCGCCTTGTAATCGGACCATTCCTCGTACAGGCGTTGCAGGCGCTCGACGGCGCGCATCTGCGCCGAATCGGAAACGTAACCGCGCCGTTCCAGCGTGCGGCGGTAGTAGTCGAGAACCGTCAGGTGCTCGCCCTCGGCGAGACCCGGGTCTTCTTCAGGATCGAATGCGCTGTCTCTCACGTGAGTACCGGCGTGACAGGACGGGATGGGGAGGGCATGGCTGGCATTTTACGCCTGTCCCGCGCCCGCCTCACATGTTGAGCGTACGTTTTTCCACCGCCAGCGCGGCTTCCTTGGTCGCCTCGGACAGCGTCGGATGCGCATGGCAGATGCGTGCGATGTCCTCGGCCGAGGCGCGGAATTCCATCGCCACCACCGCCTCGGCGATCAACTCGGAGGCCATCGGTCCGACAATGTGCACGCCCAGAATCTCGTCCGATTTGGCATCGGCAAGAATTTTCACCATGCCGGTGGTGTCGCCCAGTGCACGCGCGCGGCCGTTGGCGGCAAACGGAAAGCTGCCGGCCTTGTAGGCCCGGCCCGAAGCCTTGAGCGCCTGCTCGGTCTGGCCGACCCAGGCGATCTCGGGCGAGGTGTAGATCACCCACGGAATGGTGTTGAAATCAATGTGCGGCTTTTGTCCGGCGATGCGCTCGGCCACGGCGACGCCCTCTTCCTCGGCCTTGTGCGCGAGCATGGGGCCGCGCACCACGTCACCCACGGCCCAGACGTTGGCGAGGTTGCTGCGGCAGTCGCCGTCAACAACGACAAAACCGCGCTCGTCGAGCTTGAGTCCTGCGGCCTCGTGGTTGAGCCCCGTGGTGTTGGGCACGCGGCCGATGGAGACGATCAGCTTGTCAAAGGTCGCCGTCTGCGCCTTGCCCTCGGCCGGGGTATACCTGACCATAACGTTCTTGCCGGTCTTGATCTCGTCGATTTTCACGCCCAGTTGAACATTGAGATTCTGCTTGGCGAAGGCCTTTTGCGCTTCCTTGGCGATCTGCTCGTCGGCCGCCCCGAGAAAGGCCGGCAGGGCTTCGAGGATGGTGACTTCGCTGCCAAGACGGCGCCAGACCGAGCCCATCTCAAGGCCGATGACGCCGGCACCGATGAGACAGAGCGACTGGGGCACCTCGGTGAGGGAGAGGGCGCCGTCGTTGGACAACACCAGCTTTTCGTCAAAAGGCGTTCCGGGCAGCGCGCGCGGCCTCGAGCCGGTGGCGACGATGACGTGCCGCGCAGTCAGCGTATCGGGCTTGGCGCCGGCGACGTTGATGGCATAGCCGTCGGCGGCAGCCGGCCCGGCAAACGAGCCGCGACCGTGAAAGAACGTCACCTTGTTTTTCTTCAACAGGTAAAGGATGCCCTCGTTGTTCTGTTTCACCACGGACTGCTTGCGACCGATCATGGTCGGCAGGTCGAGGGCGAGGCCCTTGACCTGGATGCCGTGCTCGGCAAAGTGATGGCCGGCCTGCTCGTAGTGCTCCGAGGACTGCAGCAAGGCCTTGGACGGGATACAGCCGACATTGGTGCAGGTACCGCCCGGAGCCGGGCCGCCCTTGTCGTTTTTCCATTCATCGATACAGGCCGTGGAAAACCCCAGTTGCGCGGCGCGGATGGCGGCGATATAGCCCCCCGGTCCAGCGCCGATGACGACGACCTCGAATGTTTGAGCCATGTTTAACCCCAGTGATTGGGTGATCGGGTACTTTGGTGATTGGGTGATTGGGTGATCGGGTGATTGAAAGATTGGGTGAAGACCGCAGCAGTTCGGGAATGTCACACCCTCACAGCTTTATTCGCCTGATCACTCAATCACCCGATCACGCTTCAGATATCGAGCAGCAGGCGCGCCGGATCCTCCAGCGCTTCCTTAATCGCCACCAGGGCAAGCACCGCCTCGCGGCCGTCGATGATGCGGTGGTCGTAGGACATGGCGAGGTAATTGACCGGACGGATGACGATCTGCCCGTTCTCGACCACGGCACGGTCCTTGGTCGCGTGCACGCCCAGGATCGCCGACTGCGGCGGATTGATGATGGGGGTGGACAGCATGGAGCCGAAAGTGCCGCCGTTCGAAATTGAGAAGGTGCCGCCGGTCAGCTCTTCAATCGTCAGCTTGCCGTCCTGTGCCTTCTTGCCGAACTCGGCGATTTTCTTTTCGATGTCGGCGAGCGACAACTGCTCGCAGTCACGCAGCACCGGCACCACCAGGCCGCGCGGCGAGCCGACGGCGATGCCGATGTCGAAATAGCCGTGATAGACGATGTCGTTGCCGTCCACACTGGCATTGACCACCGGGTATTTTTTCAGCGCATGCACCGCGGCCTTGACGAAAAACGACATGAAGCCGAGCTTGACGCCGTGTTCCTTCTCGAAGCGGTCCTTGTATTTGGCGCGCATGTCCATCACCGGGGCCATGTTGACCTCGTTGAAGGTGGTGAGGATGGCTGCGGTCGATTGCGATTGCACCAGACGCTCGGCGATGCGCGCGCGCAGGCGCGACATCGGCACGCGCTGCTCCGGACGGCCGGCGAGAATGGCATCGACGCTGACCGGGGCCGGCGGCTGCGGGAGTGCAGCGCGCGCCGCAGGGACGGCCGCGGCGGGCGCGCTGCCTGCATTGAGCACGTCGCCCTTGGTGACACGACCGTCACGGCCGCTGCCGGCGATGGCCGCGGTATCGAGGCCTTTTTCTTCGGCGATTTTCTTCGCCGCGGGCATGACCGCGGGCGAAGACGCGGCAGGGGCCGGGGCAGACGCGACAGCCGGCGTGGCGGCAGCAACGGGCGCGGCCGCAGTGGCTTTGCCATCGGTGTCTATGGTGGCGATGAGTTCGCCCGAAACCACCAGAGTGCCATCGCCCTTGACGATCTTGGTCAGCACACCATCGACCGGCGATGGCAGTTCAAGCACGACCTTGTCGGTCTCGATGTCGATCAGGTTCTCGTCGCGCGCGACGGCCTCGCCTTCCTTCTTGTGCCAGGTCAGCAGCGTCGCCTCGGAGACCGACTCCGACAATTGTGGAACTTTGACTTCAACCAGCATTTTTATCTCCCGTTTCGTTTTTCCCCGGTCCGGGGTAACCCCTCGCCGGGTATCGAAAAAGCAAGCGCGTAACGCGCCGGGCTTTTATTTACCTGCAATAACCACACACTAAAACCGTTAAATTACGGCGCGATAAACGGCCCCGACGTTTTCCCGGCGGGGTCCGTTCCATCGCGCCGACTTGAAGCGGCGCAAAGCGCCGCTTCAAGCTTATTTGTATTTGCCGAAGGCCTGATCGACCAGCGCCTTCTGCCTCTCGTTGTGCTTGGCGAGGTAACCGCCCGCCGGTGCCGCCGACGAGGGGCGTCCGGCGTAGAACAGCTTTTGCTCCTCGCGCATGTTCTCCTGCAGGTAATGGCGGATCTGGTACCACGCACCCTGGTTCTGCGGCTCTTCCTGGCACCACACCACTTCATTGGCCTTCGGATAGCGCTTCATTTCCGCCGCGAACTGCTTGTGCGGGAACGGATAGAGCTGCTCGACGCGGATGATCGCCACATTGTCGTGGCGGTGCTCGCGCCGTGACGACAACACGTCGTAATAAACCTTGCCCGAGCAGGCGATGATGCGCGTGACGTCCTTGGACTCGATCTCATCCACTTCAGACAGCACCGTGTGAAAGCTGCCCCTGGCGAGGTCCTTCAGCGGCGAGGTCGCCTCTTTCTTGCGCAACAGCGACTTGGGGGTGAAGACGATCAGCGGCTTTCTGAACGGCCGCAGCATCTGCCGCCGCAGCAGGTGGAAAATCTGCGCCGCATTCGAGGGCATGCACACCTGCATGTTGTGCTCTGCGCACAGTTGCAGGTAGCGCTCGACACGCGCCGAGGAGTGCTCCGGCCCCTGACCTTCGTAACCGTGGGGCAGCAGCATCACCAGGCCGCAGACGCGGCCCCATTTCGCCTCGCCCGAGGAAATGAACTGGTCGATGACCACCTGGGCGCCGTTGGCGAAGTCGCCGAACTGCGCCTCCCAGATCACGAGGTCATTGGGTTCGGCGCTGGCGTAACCATATTCGAAGCCGAGCACCGCCTCCTCGGACAGCACCGAATCGATGACGACAAAATCGCCCTGGTCCTTGGCGACGTTCATCACTGTCTCTTATACACATCTGACGCTGCCGACGAATAGAGAGGTGTAGATCTCGGTGGTCGCCGTATAATTAAAAAA
>ENA-ORBV01007645-ORBV01007645.1-microbial-mat-metagenome-genome-assembly--contig:-NODE-7645-length-18498-cov-4.306389_pt1 | contig 18498 bp, 17 predicted proteins | sample MGYA00237777_ERZ505514 | MGnify/ENA primary metagenome ERZ505514 (study PRJEB26160, sample SAMN06269048) | microbial mat metagenome | isolation source: Oligotrophic lake microbial mat | place... | reverse complement strand
GATCGAGGCCCGCGACTTTCCACAGCATGCCGAAGACAACAGCGCACAAACCAAGCAGCGAGCCAACGGAGAGATCGATGCCGCCGGTGAGAATGATCGGCGTGAGCGCGAGCGCGAGCAGGCCGATTTCGACGGACTGCCGGACGATGTTCGCGACATTGGCCGAGGTGCCAAAATTGCGACCGACCGAGTTGAAGAAGAGCACCTCGGCGATAAGCACGAGCAGGAGCACGGTCTCGTGGCGAAGGAGCGCGGATTTCACGCGGGAGGTGGAAGTCGCGCCGCTGCTCATGATGCGCGCTTCCGGCTGAGCCCGTCGGCCAGCACTGCGAGCAGGATGACCGCTCCTTGGATGGCCTTTTCCCAATAGGCCTGCACATGAAAATGGGTGAGCGCGGGGTTGACGTTGGCGAGCAGCAGCAGGCCGGGGACGACGCCCCACAAGCGCCCGCGTCCGCCCGTGACGGCGACACCACCGACCACGACCGCGGCGATCACTTTCAACTCGAAGCCATCGCCGCAGGTCGGCTGGATTTGCGGCGACTGCACGACATTCATGACCGCGGCGAGGCCGACGAGCAGGCCCATGAAAACGAAGACGCCGAAGGTCACGCGCCGCGGTTCGATGCCCGCGAGGCGCGCAGCCTCCGCATCGGAGCCGACGGCGTAGATGAAGCGGCCCGCGGCCACGCGATGCAGCGCCCACGCGGCCAGCGCGACGAGGACGAAGGCGACGACGATGAGCAGCGATTGGCCTGCGGTTTGGCTCAGCCCGAACCACTGCACGCCCGGCGGCAGATTGAGCAACCGCCCTTGCTGCCAGAGCCGCAACGCTTCCTGCCACGTGACCATCGTGGCCAGCGTGACGACGATTGACGGCAAGCCGAGCCACGCGACGAGCGCGCCATTGAGCGCGCCCATGACGGCACCGGCTGCGAGCGCGCCGCCGAGGACGATGACGAGCGGAAGCTTGGCCGCAGCGAGCAGTCCGCCAATGACGGCGCACAGGCCGAATTGCGCGCCGATCGAGATGTCGATCTGCCGCGAGAGCAGCACGCACGTCATGCCGATGGCGGCGACGAGCGCGGGCATCTGCGAAGCGAGTCGTGAGAGGAACGGTTGCGGCGCGAAGAAGTTCGGCGCGAATATCGCGAGCGCGAGGAGCAGCGCGGCGAGCACGGCGGCGACGGTGAGTTCGCGCGAGTATTTGCCCACTACGCGGCCTCCTTTCCGGCCTGGCCGAGCGCGGCGGCCATGACGTCGTGCGCGTCGGTGCTGCCCGGAAGCTCGGCGACGATCGTGCCGCCACGCATCACGACGATGCGGTCGCTCATGCCGAGGATTTCCGGCAGATCGCTGGAGATGAGCAGCACCGCCAGACCTTCCTTCGCGAGGCGCCGGATGATCTTGTGAATCTCGCCCTTCGCGCCGACATCCACGCCCTGCGTCGGCTCATCGAGGATGAGCAGCTTGGGCTTTGTCGCCAGCCAGCGGGCGAGCGCGACTTTCTGCTGATTGCCACCACTCAAGCTGCCGCCCGGCGCGTCGGGGCCGGAGGTCTTGACCGCGAGGTCGCGGATGAAATCGAGCGTGAGCTGCCGCTCCGCGCCGGGGCGCAGCCACGCGCCGGGGAAGATCTGCGAATGAATCGCCATCGTGGTGTTCGCCGCGATCGGCATCTCGAGGATCACGCCGTGGCGGCGGCGGTCCTCTGGGACGTAAGCGATGCCGTGAGCGATGGCTTGGTGCGGATCGCCCAAGCGGGCGGGTTGGCCGGAAAGCGTGATTTCACCGGCATCGGCAGGCGTGAGGCCAAAGAGGATGCGCGCCAGTTCCGTGCGACCCGCGCCGACCAATCCAGCGAGCCCGACGATCTCACCGGCACGGACTTCAAGATCGATGCCATGCACAGCGCTCGCGGCGCAGCCGACGCCGCGCAGGCTGAGCACGACCTCGCCGGGTGCGCTCTCCGACGGCGGATAAATCGCCGCGACTTCGCGGCCGACCATCATGCGGATGAGCGTGGTTTCGTTCAACTCGTCCACGCGGTTCGTGCCGACGCTTTCGCCGTCGCGGATGACGGTCACGCGGTCGGCGAGCGCGAAGATTTCCTCCAGCCGGTGCGAGATGTAGATCACCCCCACCCCGCTGGCGCGCAGCTCGCGGACGACGGCGAAAAGCAGATGCTGCTCCTTCTGCGTGAGCGATGCGGTTGGCTCATCCATGATCACGATGCGCGCGCCGGAACCGAGCGCACAGGCGATTTCCACGAGTTGCTGCTCGGGCATCGAGAGCGCGCGCACTTCCTTGTCGGCATCGATGTTCGCGCCGATGCGGTGCAGCAGTTCCGCGGCGCGGGCGCGGCGCTCGGGCCAGCGCACGAGGTGAACGGGCGAGGTTTTCTCCAGCCGCAGCGCGATGTTTTCCGCGACGCTGAGATCAGGAAAAAGCGCGGGCTGTTGATAAATGCAGGCGATGCCGAGCGTACGAGCGCGGGCCGGCGTGAGCCGCCCGACGGCTTCGCCGCCGACTTCCATCGAGCCGCCATCGGGAGCGTGGGCGCCGGTGATGATCTTGATCAGCGTCGATTTTCCCGCGCCGTTTTCCCCGAGCAGCGCGTGGACTTCACCCGGCTCGAGCGCGAACGACACGCCCCGCAAAGCGCGCACGGCGCCGAAGGATTTCGTGATGCTGCTGAGCTGGAGGAGTGGGGCCATGGAGCGTCGTTGGGATGTATGCCGATGGCGGGGCGAAGAAAAGCGCCGAAAGGTTTCGGCAACCGCCGCCGATTTCCCGGCGAACTTCTCTTCTCGCGCACCGGTTTTCATACTACGAACTACGCTCCGTATTTTTCTTCCATGAAGCATTCCCAGCACATCGAGAACCCCGACGTCGTCCTCATCGGCAGCGGCGTCATGTCCGCCAATCTCGGCGCCCTGCTCAAGCGCCTCGAACCGAAGCTCAGGATCCAGCTTTACGAGGTGACTGACGAGTTGGCGCAGGAAAGCTCGCACGGCTGGAACAATGCGGGCACCGGACACGCAGGGATTTGCGAGCTGAGCTACACGCCGAAGCGCGAGCCGGACGGCACGGTGAACGTCAAAAAGGTGATCGAGATTTTCGCGCAGTTTGAGCAGTCGCTGCAGTTCTGGAGCTACGCGGTGGCGAGCGGGATGGCGGACCATCCGAAGGATTTCATCAACCCGGTGCAGCACCTCAGCTTCGTGCACGGTTCGGAGCAGGTGGACTTCCTCAAGGCGCGGCATGCGGGGATGGCGGCGCACCATTTCTTCCAGGAAATGGAATACTCAACCGACCGCGCGAAGATCGGCTCGTGGGCGCCGCTGCTCACCGGGGGCCGGGGCGAGGTGCCGATCGCGGCGACGAAGATGGACGCGGGGACGGATGTGAATTTCGGCGCGATCTCGCGCAAGCTGCTGACGTGGCTCGGCGCGCAGGAAGGCTGCGGCATCGCGAGCAATCACCGCGTGGTCGATCTCAAGCAGAGCGGCTCCGGCTGGGAAGTCTTCGCGAAGGATCAGTCCACCGGCGAGGTGCGGCGGAACCGGGCGAAGTTCGTCTTTGTCGGCGCGGGCGGCGGCAGTTTGCTGCTGCTGCAAAAGGCGGGCATCCCGGAGGCGAAGGGTCTCGGCGGGTTCCCGATCGGCGGGCAGTGGCTGGTCTGCGAGAACCCGGAGATCGTGAACCGGCATCAGGCGAAAGTTTACGGCCAGGCGCTCGATGCCGCGCCGACGATGGCGGTGCCGCATCTCGACACGCGCATCCTTGATGGCAAAAAGACGCTGCTCTTCGGCCCGTTCGCGGCGTGGACGACGAAGTTCCTGCACAAGAAAGGCAGCTTTCTCGACCTGCCGCTCTCGGTGAAGCCGGACAACCTCGCGACGCTGATCAAGATCGGCCTGAGCAATTTCGATCTCGTGAAATACCTGATCCAGCAAGGCACGCAGAGCATGGCGGATCGCATGGCAGTGCTGCACGTCTTCTATCCCGCGGCGAAGGCGAGCGACTGGAAATTGATCGACGCGGGCATCCGCGTGCAGGCGATTAAGAAGACCGACGGCGAAGCGGGCATTGTGCACTACGGCACCGAGGTCATCACGGACAAGGATCGGACGATCTCCGCGCTGCTTGGCGCGTCGCCGGGCGCTTCGGTGTCGGTGAATATCGTGCTCGAAGTGATCAAGATGTGCTTCCCGCAATTGCTCGAAAGCAGCGAGGGCAAGGCGCGGATGAAGGAGATGATCCCGAGCTACGACACCGACATTCGCCTGCCAGAAAATGCGGACTACTTCCGCGAAGTGCGCCGCAAGACCGACGCGATCCTGCAGCTCGCGCCTTAAATCTTCGCGTCGCGCTGGACGCTGCGGAGGTGGATCGTCTTCTTCTCCAAGTCGTGATCGGCGCGGATGTAGCGCACCGTCCGGCTCTTCGCCCGCATGAGGATGGAATGCGTGATCGCCTTTTTCCCAATGAGCCGCACGCCGGGGAGCAATGGGCTGTCACTGATCCCAGTGGCGCAGAAGATCGCGCTCGAGCCACGCACGAGATCGTTGATTTTATAGACCCGCGCGAGGTCGGCTTCGCTGGTCGTCTGGAGCGCCTCGGCGCGTTCGGCGTCGTCGCGGGGCCACATGCGCAGCAGCATGTCGCCACCGAGCGCTTTGAGCGCAGCCGCGGTGAGGATGCCTTCGGGCGAGCCGCCGATGCCGTAGTAAAGATCGACGCCGGAGTCGTGGAGTGACGGGGAGACGGCGGCGGTGATGTCGCCGTCACTGATCAGGCGGAGCGCGGCGCCGGCCTTGCGGACCTTGGCGATCACGTCGGCGTGGCGCGGGCGATTGAGGGTCATGACGACAAGTTCCGCCACGCGCTTGCCGAGCGCTTCGGCGACTCGACCCAGCGTGATTTCCAGCGGGTCGTCGAGGCTGATCGGCGCCATGCCCTTTTCGATCGCACGCACCACTTCGGGTCCGTAGGCGAGCTTGGTGGAATAAAAAGTCGGCAGGTTGAGCATCGCGTGTTGTTCGCCTTCGAGGCGCTCGCTCGCGGCCATGACCGAGATGGCGTTGGGCAGGCCGTTCGCGGTGTTCGCGGTGCCGTCCACGGGATCGAGCGCGATGTCGAACCGCGGCGAACCGGTCCGCCAGGTGCCGAGCTGTTCGCCGAGGAAAATGCCGGGCGCGTTGTCCTTGATGCCTTCGCCGATCACCACTTCGCCAGCGATGTCCACGAGATCGAACACCCCGTAGATCGCGTCGCACGCCGCGGCGTCCGCCAGTTCCTTTTCGCCGCGCCCGAGCCAGTGGATGACGTTGAGCGCCGCGTTTTCGGTTGCGCGGACAAACTCAAATTCAATGGTGCGCTCGGGATCGGTAAAACTCAGGGAAGCCATGAGTCGATTACGGAAGGCGCGGCGGGATTGGTCAAGGAAGCGCACGAAAAACTTCCATCGGATCAAGCTGTCCGTGGACTGAGCCGCAGAGGGATGAACCGCAGATTGCTATGCGGGAAGTAGCGAGAAGCGGTCGCGGGCAAGATTCCAGTCGGCGGTCGGGTGCGATTCGTAGCGGGCGACGGCGAAGGATTCGCGGATGACGCGGCGCGCGGCGGCGAGGTCGGGCAGATGGCCGAGCGCCAGCGCTTGCGCAAGCGCGTTGCCCAGCGCGGTGGCTTCGACGGGGCCGGCGAGCACCGTGCGCCCTGTGGCGTCAGCCGCGAGCTGATTGAGCAGCGCGTTCTTCGCCCCGCCTCCGACGATGTGCAGGACGCGCAAGGTGCGACCGGTGAGGTGCTCGAGTTCGTCGAGCTTGGCGCGGTAGAGGAGCGCGAGGCTTTCGAGGATGCAGCGCGCAAATTCGCCCGGCGACTGCGGCTCGGGCTGAGCGGTCTCGCGGCAATAAGCGCGGATCGCCGCGGGCATATCCGGCGGCGCGTGAAAGCGCGGGTCGTCAGGGTGGATGAGCGAGCGGAAGGGCGGCGCGGCTTCGGCGAGTTGCGTGAGCGTGGCGTAGTCGAGGTCGTGCCCGTCGCGCGTCCAGATGCGGCGGCATTCCTGGAGCAGCCAGAGGCCGATGATGTTCTTGAGAAAGCGGATGCTGCCGCCGTAACCGACTTCGTTGGTGAAGTTCGCGGTGCGCGCGGCGTCGTTGATCAGCGGCGCGGCGAGTTCCACGCCGATGAGCGACCACGTGCCGGAGCTGAGATAGGCCCAGTCTTCACCCCGCGCGGGCACTGCGGCGACGGCGGCGGCGGTGTCGTGCGTGCAGCCGGCGATCACGGGCACGGGTGCGAGTCCGGTCGCGGCCGCCACTTCCGGGAGCAGCGGGCCGAGCACCGTGCCGGGCGGGACGATCTCGGTGAAAAGGCGACGCGGAAACTCGAAGCGCGCGATCATTTCCTCCGACCACGCGCGCTGGCGCGGATCGTAGAGCTGGGTGGTGCTGGCGTTGGTTTCTTCAGTCACTGCGCGCCCGCTGAGCAGGTAGTGAAACCAATCGGGGACCAAAAGCAGGCGGTCGGCGCTGGCGAGGAACTCCGGGTCCTGCGCCTGGTCGGCGAGGAGCTGGTAGAGGGTATTGAGCGAGATGAACTGGATGCCGGTGCAGGCGAAAACGAAGGCGTCGAACTCCGGCGAGCGTGCGGCACGGAAGGCGGCTTCGTTGCGCGGATCGCGGTAGTGATACGCCGGGCGGAGGAGCGGTTCGTGGCCGCGCGTGAGGGCGAAGTCGATCGCCCACGCATCGACGCCGAGGCTGGCGATCGGCAACCCGCGCGCGGCGACCAGGCGGAACCCGTGGAGCATTTCCCGATAAAGCCCGAGGAGATCCCAGCGCAGCGTGCCGAGGACGGGGATGGCGCCATTGGGAAAGCGATGCACTTCCTCCAGCGAGAGGCGATCGCCCGCGAGCGTGGCGAGCATCACGCGCCCGCTCTCCGCGCCGAGATCGCAGGCGATGTAGTAGTGGAGGGAAGACATGCTGCGGGGATAGGCGCGGACGCGGCGGCGCGTAAAGCGACAAATCGCGGCCCAACCTGGCCGCAATCAAAATTGACGCCCTCATGGCTGAGGGATCATGCTCCGCCGCGCCTATGCCATGAATAACGAACGGACATCGACGGGTTCGGAGGAGCGCTACAAACTGGCCGAGGAACTGCGGCAGCAGGATCCTTCGGACATCACCTTGCAACATGATTTCGGCAACGCGCTCTACGGCTACGCGGACATCCTGCTGAACGTCAAAGATCCCGCTCTCCGGGACTGGGCCCGCGCCTTGGCCATCTCCCGGGAGGCGGTGGACCGCACCGCCCGGAAAGATGCCAGGGTGCTCGCGCTTTACGCCCAGGCGCTGCGGTTAAATAATGACCTGTCCGATGCATACTCCGCGGCGTTCGAGGCCTCGAAGCTCCTGCCGCCGGAGGAACAGCGCACCTACGAGGACAGGCAAACTGCAAAGGAGGTGGACTACGAAATGAAGATGTCAAAACACGGAAAGACGGATTCTTCCAAGCCAGCGACGCCCAAGCGCCCGAAGCCCCGAAAGCGTTAGGCTGATTCCCGGCGGGAGCACCTGCGGCTCTCACGTGACCGGTTGGGGTCAAGCAGACAAAATCCGCAGGGCCCGCGTCACATCGTCAAGCGTGCCCAGCAGGACGTAGAGACGGAAGCGGTGCGCGCCCGGTTTTACGCCACCGCTCACGCGGAAGACGCAGTTCCACTTCACCACCTTCTCCTGCGTGAAGCGGAAGCGGCCGTAGCTCGGGCGCGACGCTCCGGCGGGCGGCGCTTCGATGGAGATCACGCCCATCGCATGTTGCCCGTCGGGCGTCGCGAGCACGACCGGCTCGGGCTGTTCGCCGGGGCCGTCGCTGAGCGGCTCGATCGTGCCCGTGGCGCGGACGAAGCGGTGGAAGACGGAAAACTCCGGCGGCATGTAGCCGGTGAGCGCTTCAAACTGTGCGGTAGTGTGCGGCTCGCCCTCGGGGACGTGGAAGGTCACGGTGTAGTCGAGCACGTTGCCGAGGCCGTAGGCGCCGAGGCGCACCTCCTTTTCGAGGATATGGCGAGAGAGCGGCTCGGTATTGCGCGCGAGCTGGCCGGCGGAGCGTTCGCCGGGCGAAAGCCAGAACGCCATCTGCGTGCGGGTGCGCAGGATATTTCCTGCCGTGCTCACCGCGAGCACACGGCTCGTCGAGCGCGGCCCGGCGCCGTCGAGCCGCGAGCCGGCCTCGGTGGGATTGAAGGTCTCGGGCACCGCGTCGGGCGTATTGTCGAAAGACGCCGCCGACTGCAACTGCCGGCCGTGGTCTTCGCTGTCGATGAACTCCCGCGCATTCCACGTAACGGAGTGAATCGCCCCCGCCAGTCGCGCCGTGGTGGTGATGACGATCTCCGAATTCCCAAACGGCGCCCGGATCACAGCATTACCGGAAGGCGGCATCTCCGCCGCAGAAACGACGTGGGGATTCATCGCCCAGCCCCCAAAAATGAGGCAAAAGGCCAGCGCTTTTGAGAGTAGCGAAGGCGGGGCACCGATCGGGGAAATGGACGTGTTCATAGGCGACTCCAGAGTGACAGCAAGGTGCTGAAAGAGAAAAGCGTACGTTCCGCCACGCACTTCGGAGCGCGTTCTTCTTTCACACTCAAGTATAATTTTCATAGAAATCATAAATCGGGCATGGCCGCTGCTAAAGGGTATATCCATGATCTCACTCACTAGCCTAGCCGCCGATCCTGATCACGAGACCGATGACGATCTCACTGGCGCGGTCGCGGCCAATCCCTCCTGCTACTCGGTTACCATCTTCACCAACCGGTGGAAAGAGGTGCGTGACTTCTACGTCGACCTTCTCAATGCCCGTGTGCTCAGCGAACGCACCGACCGCTACTGCGAGATCAATCTCGGCGGCGTGCCCCTGACCATCCGCATGTGCGAGCACGGGGAAATGATCAGCTACTTTCACCTCTACGTCTCGATGAAGAATCGCGACGACGTCCTCGGCGAACTGCGCCGCCGCGGCATCATCGTCACCACCGTCGGGCCCTATACAAACTTCCGCGATCCGGAAGGCCGCGTGATCAAGCTGTCCGAAGAAAAGACCATCGTCTCCTGACCGCGGGGTGGGCGGAACGGTTCGCCGTCGTCCGCCCATCTCGCGCTCGGGTCACTGCTCAGGTGATCCGCTCCGCGCCGGCGTAGAGGTTCATGGAACGCCCGCGGACAAATCCCGCCAACGTCTGCCCGCTCTCGCGCGCAAACTCCACCGCGAGGCTCGACGGCGCGGAAATCGCCGCCACCACCGCGATGCCTCCGGCGTGCGCCTTCTGCATCATCTCGAAAGAGGCGCGCCCGCTCAGCAGCGCGATGTGACCGTGGAGCGGCGTGCGCTTTCCGAGCAGCGCCCAGCCGAGCAGCTTGTCGAGGGCGTTGTGCCGACCCACGTCCTCGCGCACTTCGAGCAGCTTTCCTTTCGAGTCAAAAAGCGCGCAGGCGTGCAAACCGCCGGTCGCTTTGAAAGTGTCCTGTCGTTTCGCGAGCAGCTTCGGCAGGCCGAGGATGACCGCCGCAGGAATCGTGATGTCGTCGGTGAGCGGCTTGCGGCGCTTGAGCACGGCGTCGATCGAGGCCTTGCTGCAGATACCGCAGCTCGAGGAGGTGAAGACGTGGCGGGTCAGTTTCTCAAAATCAAAAGTTCCTGGATGCGCCAGCGCGACATCCACCGCATTCCCTTTTCCCGCTGCACCCGGTGCGACGCACATGGTGATGTCGAAGAGGTCCTTCGCCGACTTGATCACGCCCTCGGTGAGCAGGAAGCCGGCGGCGAGTTCCCGGTCGTGGCCAGGAGTCCGCATGACGACCGCGATCGGCCGTCCTTCTACCCGAATCTCCAACGGCTCCTCCGTCGCGAGGATGTCGTCGCGTTCTTCGGGCGACTTGCCAGAAGTGCGGCGGATGAGGCGGATCGGGGCGGTCTCTGACATCGGTGAAAGCGTAGCGGGCGGTTCGCGGAATGGGAACCCTCTTGCCATCGGACGTCGGCGTGCCGGGGTGCGACTAAACGCGCTGCAATTCCGCGCCCGCTGGGGTCGTTCGTTCGATCCGCACGCGCGCGTTGTAATCCGGCACGCCACCACCTTTGTCCACGATCCCGCGGCGGATGATCACGTTTCCCTCCGGCCACATCACTTGCAGATTGCCCGGCGCGAGATCGGCGAGGAAAACGCGGCCCTCGTAGTGGCCGAGGTCATTGACCAGAACGATGGGGTCGCCGTTCTTGAGATGCAGCGCGCCGGCATCTTCGCCGGACATGAAAATCGCATCGCGATCAGCGCCGGTCAGCGGATCGATCTCCGCATGGATGAGCGTGTTGAACTGCTTCCCGCGTCGCGTGCTCACGTGGAAAAAACCAGCCGGCGTCGGCTCCGGCAGATCGACCACCTGGATGTGCGCCTTGCCATCGCTCGTCGGGAAAACGCCGTCCGCGCAGAGATGCGGGCCGCCGTATTGGAAGGCATCGCCGGTTTTGCGGAGGTGCTGCACGCCTTCGTAAAACGGCACGATGCGGGCGATCTCCTCGCGCATCTTCCAGCCGTCCTCGCAGCCAAATTGCGCGGCGCGCTCGGGATGCACGCGCACCGCCAGTTCGCGCAGGATCTTCCACTCGGCGCGCGCTTCGCCGACCTGGCGCGGCAGCTCGGGCGAAAACATCACGCGCCGCTCCGTGCTCGTCTCGGTGCCGCCGTCGTCCTGCTCGTAACGCGTCTTCGCGGGCAGCAGCAGCACATCACCCTCGGGCTCGATGAACATCTGGTCGGTGAGGATGATGTCCTGATGCACGCGCAGTGGCACGGACGCCATCGCCTTTGCGACGTAATCCGGCTCCGGCAGCGTGCGGAGGAAATTGCCGCCGAGACAGAAAAAGACATCGAGCTCGCGCCGCGCACAGGCTTCGACCATCTCCACCGCCGTGAGTCCCGCCCAGTCGGGCACGGGAAAACCATACTGCTCGCTGAGCGCGCGGGCGTTTTCCGCGTTCACGGATTTCACGCCGGGAAATGCGGTCGCGTAGGCGCCCATCTCCGCGCCGCCTTGCACCGAGCTGTGCCCGCGGATCGGCATCACGCCGCAGCCGTCGCGTCCGATCCAGCCTTGGGTGAGCGCGAGGTTCAGGATCATCTGCACGCCGTCCGCGCCATGCGGATGCTGGGTAATGCCCATGCTCCAGATGAGCACGCCATTCCGCGCACGGTGGAGCAACTCGGCAAATTCCTCGATCGCCGCCCGCGGCAACCCGCTGCCCTTTTCCAGCTCCGCCCAATCCAGCTTCGTCACCTGCGCCTTCAGTTCGTCGGCGCCGACGCACTTCTCCCGCACAAAGCTTTCATCGATCCACCCGCGCTCGAAGAGCACCTTGAGCGTGCCGTAGAGAAACGCGATGTCGCCGCCCTGCGTGACCGGAAACCAGTAGTCCACGATGTTCGTGCCGAAGAGCGCAGAGTCAGCATTGCTCGGCACCCAGTAGCGTTTCATACCGGGCTCGAGCAGCGGGTTCACGAAGATCACCTTCATCCCGCGCTTCTTCGCCTCGTGCAGATATTTCGTGGAAACCGGCTGATCGTTCGCCGGGTTCGAGCCGAAGAAAACGACGACATCGGCGGAATACCAATCCGTGTAACTGCAGGTGCTCGCGGACACGCCGAGCGTGGACTTCATCGCCGCGCCGCTCGGGCTGTGGCAAAGGCGCGCGGCGTTGTCGATGTGGTTGGTGCCAATGAAGCGCGCCGCCTTTTGCGCCATGTAATAGATCTCGTTCGTCACGCCGCGCGAGGTGACGAAGAACGCCACGCGCTTCGGATCGCTCGCGCGAATCTTCGCCGCCGTGCGGTCGAGTGCGTCGTCCCACGAGATGCGGCGGAAGCCTTTCTGCCCGCGCTCGCGCAGCATCGGATAAGCGAGCCGTCCGAGTTCGCGGAGCTGCTGATTGTTCATCCGTGCGAGTTCCGCGACATCGGCCAGCCGCCGATGATCGAGCTCCGGCATCGTATTCAGCCGGAGCAAATTCAGGCGCGTCATGCAGAGATGCGGGCCCTTCACCGTCCAGTCGTGCAACCCCGCGACACCAAGCGCGCAGCCATCGCACACGCCTTTGCTGATGACCTTCCACGCGTAGCCGAGGTTATCGCGGTTCAGCCACACGATCTTCGCCATATCGCGGAAGTGCTGCGGCTTCACCTGCCCCACGCCAAACGGCATCCAAGCGGAAAGCGAACGGCGATGCGAGACGGCGTGGGAGGACATGGCCCGGCAATGAAGCCTGCGCGCCGCGCGGCGTCGAGCCGCGGCGGTTCCGCGATTGCGTAAAGCGCGCGGCGCTCAGCCGAAGATGCGCAGCACCGCAGGCACGTCGCTCAGGTCATCGAAGAGAAAGTCCGGAGCGTAGGCGCCGAGTTCGGCCTGCGTGAACTTGCCCGTCGCGATCGCCACCGCTTTCGCACCGATGGCACGCGCGCAGGACACATCGTGCGGCGTGTCGCCGAGGACGAAAATGCGCTCCGGCGGGAAATCAATGCCGTGCTTCTCCTCGGCGCGCGTCCGCGCGAAATGCCCGAGCTGATCGCGGTCGTAGTGGTCGTCGGCGTAGGCGCCAAACTCGAAGTAGTGCCACACGCCGAAATGCGTGAGCTTCAATTCCGCGCCTCGTTCGAGATTGCCGGTGAGCAGCGCGAGCACGATGTCGGTGCGCGGCTTCAGCGCCTCGAGCAAAGCCACGATCCCGGGCAGCAACCGGCCAGGCGAAGCCGGGAGTTCCTCGTTCAGAAAGTGCAGATAGCCGTCGAAGAACGCGGCGAGGTTTTCCGGCGTCTCGGGCAGGTCGTGTGCGGCGAGCATCCGCCGGGCGATGCCCGAATCCGTGCGGCCGGCGATCTCGACTTTCGCCAAATCGTCATCGATGCCGAAGCGCTCGCGGAAGCCCCGGCGCAGCGCGCGTTCGCCCGCGCCGCCCGAGGTGAGCAGCGTGCCGTCGATATCGAAGAGGAGGAGTTTCTTTTCCAAGACGCGAAAGAGTGTCCGCAGAACTCGCATCAGGCAAGACTCGCGCGGCCCGCGCGCGCTGTGTAAATCCACGCCGCACATGAATCCCCGCGTCCTCGTGCTCGTGCTCGCGATCGCTGCGCTCCTCGCGCGGCTGTATTGCGCGGCGACGACCGTGGGCACTTCGGATGTCGTGCTGTTCTGGAAATTCGCCCACACCATCCAGCGCGACGGGTTGCTCGCGATGTATGCGCAGACGCCGTTCTTCAACCACACGCCGCTCGTCGGCTGGTTCTCGCAAGCCGCGCTCGCCCTCTCCGGCGGCGAGCAACGGTTCTTCGCTTTCTATCTGCGGCTGCCCGCGGTGTTCGCCGATTTTTTCGCCGTGCTCGCGCTACTGGCGTGGCGGGAAAAAGCGGGCCGCCCGGCGTGGTGGGCGCTGGCGGTGTTCGCCGCGAGCCCTGTGGCCTTCATGGTTTCCGGCTATCACGGCAACGTCGATTCGGTGATGACGCTCGGCGTCTTGCTCGCCACGCTGGCCTGCGCGCAGCAACGCCCGGTGCTCTGCGGCGTCTGCCTCGGACTCGCGTGCAATATCAAGATCATCCCGCTCCTGCTCGTGCCCGCGTTCTTTTTCCTCTGGCTCCATCGTGGGCAAGCGTTGCGTTTCTCGCTCGCCGCCGCGCTCGTCACGCTCGCGGGATGGGCTTACCCGCTGCTGACGATCCCGGCGATCTTTCTCCAGAACGTCCTCGGTTACAGCGGATTCTGGGGTGTGTGGGGCATCACGTATCTGCTGCGCTTCACCGGCGTCGCGGCGTGGCGCGAGATGGCCTTTACGGAAACGACTCCGCAGCAGGCCGCGATCATGCAGGGGCTCAAGCTGCTCATTGTCCTCACGACGCTGACGCTCGCGTGGCACCACCGGAAGGTCGAGGCCCCGGGGATCTTCCGGACACTCGCGCTGACTTGGGCCGTGTTCTTCGTCTTCGCTCCCGGCTTCGGTGCGCAATACCTCGCCTGGCTCGCGCCGTTTTTCCTCGTCTCCAGCGAGCGCTGGTATGCCGCGCTCACGGCCGCGAGCAGCGTGGCGCTGTTCGTTTTCTACACGGTCATTTCCAAAGGACTTCCGTGGGACATGGGTTTCACAGTGCATTCCATTGCCGGACAATGGGCTGGCTGGTTCCTCCTGCCGTGGGCCGTGCTTGTCGCGTTCCTTGCTTGGGAAGGGCGCGCGGCGATTCGCGGGAGAAGGGTCGTCGAACCCGATGTGGCCTGAGCGATGAGTCCGCGCCGCGTTGTTTTTTTCGCCGCGTCGGCGGCTTTGATCGCGAAGGTCGTCTGCGCCACCGCCACGTTGGGCACGAACGACGTCGACGCGTTCTTCAACTTCGGCCGGTTCATCTCCGAACACGGCCTGCTCGCGCAGTATCGCGCCACCGCGGAGTTCAATCACACGCCGCTCGTCGGCTGGTTTTGTGCGGCGATCTACAGCCTCGGCCAAGGGTTCGCGTTCAATTTGCTGCTGCGCCTGCCCGGCATCGTCGCGGATTTTCTCGCCGTCGGACTTTTGTGGAAATGGCGTGAGCAGCACGCCCAGCCGCCGTTCTGGGCACTCCTGCTTTTCGCGCTGAGCCCGGTGAATTTCATGATCTCCGGCTTCCACGGCAACGTGGACTCCGTGCTCGCGTGGCTGCTCCTGCTCGCCGCGTGGCAGGGTGTGCGCAATCGCCCGATCATGTGCGGCCTCGTCTTTGGCCTCGCCTGTCAGGTGAAAGTGATCCCGCTACTCCTCGCGCCGGCGTTGTTCTTTTTCTGGCTGAAACGCGGACACGCCCGCGCTTTTTTCGCGACCGCCTCAGCCACCATCCTCACCGGTTGGGCCGTGCCGCTCATCGCCATGCCCGAGCTCTTTCTCCGCCAGGTCCTCGGCTACAATAGCAACTGGGGAAGCTGGGGCATCACCTACGCCTTGCACGCCACGGGCGCTCCGATCTTCGCTCCCGTCGGGTTTCAAAACCTCACGACCACGCAGCTCCTGATCATGTCCACGCTCAAGCTGGCTATCGTCACCGGCGCGCTCTGGCTCGGGTGGAAGCGGCGGGCGCGCACCGCGACGGAATTACCCGCCACGCTCGCCCTCATCTGGGCGGTATTCTTCGTCTTCGCCCCAGGTGTGGGCGCGCAATACCTCGTCTGGCTCGCGCCTTTTCTCCTACTGACTTCGCCACGCTGGTTCGTCACGGTGACCGCTGCGAGCACGGTTTTCCTCTTCGCGTTTTACCACGCGATCAGCGGCGGGCTGCCGTGGTGGCACGGCTTCTCCACAGCGGAACTGCTACCGCGCTGGGTGGCGTGGACGAGCCTGCCTTGGCTGGCGCTCACCGGCTTCCTTGCCTGGAGCTGGGCTCAATCGTCGTCCTCTTCGTCGCCTTCGTCCGTGGACTCGAGGGACGGGAGTTCGTGATCACTGTAGAAGTGGCGCTTACGTTTGTTGGCCGGCAGCGGGGCCAGCGTCATGGTCACGCTTTTGCCCATCAGCTTGGGCTGCGTCTCGACATTCGCCATCGTCACGAGATCGTTTTTTACGCGCGTCATTAGCGCCATGCCGAGCTCCTGGTGCGCCATTTCGCGGCCGCGGAACTGGAGCTGCACCCGCACCTTGTTGCCCTTGTCGAGAAACTCCTCGGCGTGGCGCATCTTGGTCACGTAGTCGTGCTCGGCGCAGTTCACCCGAAATTTGATCTCCTTGAGTTTGCTCCCGGAGTGCTTCTTGTCTTTTTCCTGCTTCGCCGCCTCGTACTTGAACTTGCCGAAGTCAACGATGCGACAGACGGGGGGATTGGCCGTGGCCGCGACCTCGACGAGATCGAGCCCCAGTTCCTGCGCCTTGCGGATGGCGTCGGACAGCTTCAACACGCCGAGCTGTTCGCCGGTGGATGCCATGATCACACGCACCTCACGGGCGCGGATTCGGCCATTTACACGATTCTGGATTTGAATAGGGAGACTTCCTTTCTGCGCAAACGGGGAGCAGGTGCCGCGCAGTGTTGATTGATTTGAGGATCGCAGTTTTCTTGGCAGCGCGCGGAAAAAATCCCGCCGCTCCAGGCTCCGACATCACCGCGCTTGCGAAGGCGTTTCGGCGACCAGACGAGCGGCATCTCTGCCACCCATCCGAGCGCACGATTTAGGCCACTCCGGTATTCTGGGCAAGGTGAATCTTGGGCGCGGCGCGCGGGCGGAGGCCCGGACGCGGAAAACTTCGCCTCGTCTGGAGCGCGATTCAGCGGCGCTCCTGCGGCACGGGAAAGACCACCCGCCATTCCTCTTTGCTCAGCCGCGGCGCTCCCGTCTGGCCGCGCCCGCCGACCGAACCCGAAGGCGCCAGACTGGCCCCCGCAAGGCCACCCGTGCTCAGGCTTCCCGTGCGGAGACTGCTGGCCATCCCGAGCGGCGGTTTGGCTGGAGCGACCGGCGCAACGGGGACCACGGCCGCTTGCGGAGCTGGCGCGGGCGCGGGCTCCGGGCCCGGATCGACTTCGGCCTCGGCCTGCATTTGCTTGAGCAAATCAGCGAGCACCGCCTGCAGTTCGGGCGTGAGTGAAGGTGGTGCCGGTTCCGCGGCCCGCACCGTGGCGAGCATCATGGTCAGGCTGAAGAGGGGGATGAAGAGCAGTCGGGGCGTTTTCATGGTGTTTGGTTGTCAAGGACAGTGCTTGTCTTCACCCAGATCTACGCCGCCCACGTTAAGCGGGCGTGTGAAGTTTCCCGGTAATTTGTAAAGGGAGTGTAAATCTGCCTCAATCGCTTTTCCCATCCGCTACTCTCCCGCCGCTCCGACCCCATGAATGCCTCCGCGACTCCCGCCCGCCCGCGCCTGCTCGTCATCGATGACGACCGCAAGCTCTGCCGGCTCATCACCGATTATCTCGACCCGCTCGGCTATGATGTCTCCGCCGTCCACACCGGTCCGGAGGGCGTGGAACGCGCGACGGCCGAGGCTTGGCAGGCCGTGATCCTCGACCTCATGCTGCCGGGCCTCGATGGCTTCGAAGTGCTCAAGCAAATCCGCCGCACCAGCGATGTGCCCGTGCTCATGCTCACCTCGCGTGGCGACGAAGCGGATCGCATCGTCGGCTTGGAAATCGGCGCCGACGATTACCTCCCGAAGACCTTCTCCACGCGCGAACTGCTCGCCCGGCTCCGCGCCGTGACGCGCCGCAACACGCGCGCGGCTTCCAAGGAACCCGACGACGCCGAAATCGTCATCGCCAATCTCCGCATCCACCCCGGCGCCCGCACCGCCGCGCTCGGCGACCAACCGCTCGTGCTCACGCCTGTCGAGTTCGAGCTGCTCCTCTCGCTGGCCCGGGCGAAAGGCCGCGTCCGCACCCGCGATCACCTGCTCGAGGAAATCCGCGACCGCGACTACGAGGTTTTCGATCGCTCGATCGACGTCCATATTTCTGCGCTCCGCAAAAAGCTCGGCGACGACCCGAAGCAGCCGCACTTCATCCGCACCGTCCGCGCCGCCGGCTACATGCTCATCGATCCCGATGCCGAATTCCCCTGAACCCGCGACGCGAGCGCGCCGCGTGCGCTTCCCCATCTCGGCGAAAATCCTCCTCTGGTTTTTCCTGAACCTCGCGTTCCTCGGCGCGGCCGCGTGGATCTTCGCCCGCGTGCAGTTGCGCTTCGGGCTCGATTCGCTCCTCGCCGGACCCGTCAACGACCGCCTGCAAACGATGGGCGAAGTGCTCGCGCGGCAATTCGCCGAACGCCCGCCCGCCGAGTGGCCGGGGATTCTCGAAAGCAGCGCGGCGTCTTACCATGTGCAGTTGGCGCTCTATCGCAACGATGGCGGCTGGCGATTTACCGACGTGACGCGCGAGGCTGGCCCGGTCAAGGGTGGCACCACCGTCATCGCCTTTGTGACCGACCCGGATGGCTACAAGATTGAACTTATCCAGCGCAAGGAATTTGCACCGAGCGGGGGGCTGCGCTAAATCAAGTAACCAGACAACCCAGCGCGGTTCACAAAAACCCGGGTGATCCACACGGTCAACCACCAGGGAGAGACCGTTTTGGGCTGACCGCTAGCGCCAGCGGCACTAGGATTTGCTACTTTTTTGATAGCTGGTTGTGGACATTCCATGCGGTTCTGAGGCACTTTCTGCTCTGAAATTTCGTTGCTAATACTGGCAGAAGTTTCGCGGGCGATTGCTTTGTTTGGATGTGAAAATTTCTGCTCAGAAACAGATTGAAACGCGATAACCCCACAGTTTTTAGCAATTCACTCAGAAGCTCAATCAGAAATTTTTACGCTCTCCATGCCGACTCGGTGTCAGCCCGGAACTCAATTCCATTTCAGATCACACTTATTCACTCTGTGCTTCAACTCCGCCGGCAAAAAAGCTGCGAAAGTGTTCGGACGCCATTAGCC
>ENA-ORBV01007643-ORBV01007643.1-microbial-mat-metagenome-genome-assembly--contig:-NODE-7643-length-18498-cov-7.244286_pt1 | contig 18498 bp, 10 predicted proteins | sample MGYA00237777_ERZ505514 | MGnify/ENA primary metagenome ERZ505514 (study PRJEB26160, sample SAMN06269048) | microbial mat metagenome | isolation source: Oligotrophic lake microbial mat | place... | reverse complement strand
GCCCAGCACTCTCGGCCCAGGTTCAACACGATGCCGCGCGGCGTGAGATTGTCGACCGGCAGGGCAGCTCCCGCTTTACGCGCGTCGAGCACCGACGAGAAAAAGGGAAAGTCCGGTTCGACCCACGCGGCGTAGGCGCTCGCGGCGGTTGGCTTGGCCTTGCGCGGCGCGCGCGCGCCTAGGGCCAGGTTCGCGACACTGCAGACCGCCAAGGCGATGCCGAGGCGGACGAGCGCCGATTGAGGTCCGCGCGCAGCTTTTAGAGTGAGGTGTCGCATGAGTGAAGATAAGGCGGTTTCGACAACAAAAAGGTACTCATCACTACGCGCAAATGGACGCGGCGAAAGAAAAATTTCCGCTCGAGCGAGCTCAGCGCGATGTTTCTGCGGGCTGCTGTTGCCAAAAGAGAAGTTGCCTTGAAACACTTACGACAACGCCAAATCTGTGGTGGCACTGGTTTCACTGACCTGGTTCCGCCACGCTTTCCGGTCGCGCCATAAAATCACCTTTATCCCGTATGAACTCGAAATCCGTCATCCCCTATCTGATTGCGGTGATCGCATTTCTCGCGAACCACGCCTTGGCGGCGGATCGCCGGCCCAACATCCTCTGGTTCGTCGCCGACGACATGTCGGCCAATTTCGCGAGCTACGGGGAAAAGTTAATGGCAACGCCCCATGTCGACCGATTGGTGCGCGAAGGCACGAAGTTCAATCGCGCGTATACGACCGCTCCGGTGTGCTCGCCCTGCCGCTCGGCTTTCATAACGGGAATGTATCAGACGACGATCGGTTCCCATCATCACCGCAGTGGGCGGGGCGAGGAAAAAATTCACCTTCCGGCCGGTGTTGTTCCGGTCCCCGTGTTGTTCAAGCAGGCGGGCTACTTTACTGCCATCGGCTCCGGATCCGCTGGCCAAGGGAAAGGAGCCAGGGCCAAGGCTAAAGCCAAGGGCAAGAAAGCGGAGGGAGGTGGCGGTCTCGGGAAGACGGACTACAATTTCGAGTGGGATCCGAAGATCTACGACAGCGACGATTGGGCGGGTCGGAAACCGGGGCAGCCGTTTTTTATGCAGGTGCAACTCGCCGGCGGGAAACTTCGCGGCGGGAACGACGCACAAGCGCAGGCGCTGGCGGAACGGGCGAAAACGGAGTTCGGGGCGGCGACCGATCCCGCAAAAGTGACGCTGCCGCCCTATTATCCGCGGGACCCGGTCCTGTTGCGCGACTGGGCGGCGTATCTGGACGCGGTGCGCCTGACGGACAAGCACGTGGGCGACGTCGTGGCGCGGCTGGAGCGCGAAGGAATTCTGGAGGATACGCTCGTGATTTTCACCACGGACCACGGCATCAGCCATGCGCGCGGAAAACAGTTTCTCTACGACGAAGGCACCCACGTGCCGCTGGTCGTGCGCGGCCCCGGCATCGCGAAAGGGAGCGTGCGCGACGATTTGGTCGAGCTGATCGATCTCGCCCCGATCTCGCTCGCGGCGGCGGGAATTCCGATTCCGGCCGTGATGCAAGGCAGGAACGCATTGGCGGCGAACTACCGGCTGCGGGAGCACGCGTTCGCGGCGCGGGACCGCTGCGACGAGACGGTCGATCGGCTGCGCAGCGTGCGTGACGGACAGTTTCTCTACATCCGCAATTTCTATCCGATGCGGCCCCTCTTGCAGCCCAACGCCTACAAAGACGGCAAGTCGATCGTGCAGGCGATCCGGGCGCACCACGAAACCAAGACGCTCGACCCGCTCGCGGAAAAACTGCTCTTCAGTCCGACGCGACCTCCCGAGGAACTTTACGCGTGGACGACCGACCGTTGGCAGACGGCGAATCTCGCCGGCGATCCGGCGCACCGCGCGACTTTGGAAAAACTGCGCGCGCGCCTCGACCGTTGGATGGCGGAGACGGAGGATCGGGGGCCCGAGTCCGAGGCGATGTATGACAGCGACATGAAGGCGTATGTCGGCGAGGGGGGGCGTCGCGGGAAAGCCGCGGGCGAAACGATTACGGAGAAAAACATCGCGCAGATGAAGGCTTGGGCAAAGGAAGGGAAGTAGGGCGCGAGCGGGATCGGAAACCAGCATCCGAGTGAACCCGGGACGGGCGATCCCGTCATCGAGCAGGAGCGGGATCTCCCCGCGGGTCTCGGGCATGAGTGCGGGAAACCGAGGTCACCCCGCCTTTTCCTGCCGCGCGACGAGACAGCGGGACCGGTCAATTGTCGAAGATGTTGAACAGAATTTCGTGGCCGGCGGCGTCGACAGCGGCAGCCGGCGCGCCGACGGCTGATCCACGAAGAGGCGGAGCAAAGACAGGGCTGCTACAGCCGCTGGATGAGCAGCAAGAGGAGTTTCAAAAGCGTCCGCTGACTCCGACTGTCACCGTCGCGCCGGGAATGCGCACTTCGGAAATCTGGTCGCGCGCGCCGCGATAGAAGGACTGGGCTTCGTTGAAGATGTTACCGACATCCACCGAGAAGTTCAGCAGGGGATTGACCTGATAGGCCATGCCCACGTTTACGACGGTGCGTTCGAGCGTATACTGGTTGCGGCCGGAGCCGGCGGCCGTGAAGGCGTTGAGAAATTCACTCGTGCGGTTTAACACGACGCGTGAGCCGAACCCGCGATAACGCCAGCTCAGGATGACGTTGGCGGTCCGGGGCACGAAGCCCGGGACCTCACCGGTCCTGCGGGTGGCGGTGCCGCCGAAATTTCCGCGCGTATCAAGGAGCGTGTAGTTGGCGGAAATCCCAAGTCCCTTCAGCAGACCGGGCAGGAAGGTAAACTGATGCTGGTAGTTGAACTCCCAGCCCTGCACCACGGCGGTGCCGAGGTTCGCGCTCGTGAGAACGGAAAAACCGCTGTATTCGCCGTTGAAACCGTTGTTGGCGCCGCTGCCGACCGTGCCGGAAAGGATGCCGTTCACAAAATAGTCCTTGATGGTCTTGTGAAACCATCCCGCCGAAAGGCTCCCGACGGGCTCAAAATAGTATTCGAGCGAGGCATCCCAGCTTTCCGCCGTCTGCGGTTTGAGGCTCGGGTTGCTGATCGTAAGGGTCTGCGCGATTTCGTTGACCGTCTCGCTGGGGAGCAGATTCGTGAGGGGCGGCCGACCGAAACTATTGGACCAGCTGAGCCGCGCCTTCACGTCGGGCCGGAGATCGTGGGTGAGATGCACGCTCGGAAACGCCTTGGTATAGTTGCCCGAGATTTCGCGGCGGTTGTTCGCGTAATCGCGCTGCGCCGACCCCGTCGGATCCGCGGCCTGCTGCGCGGCGGTGGAGGGCACGCGCGAGCGCACCCAGCCCGAGCTTTCATCTTCGGTGCGTTCGACCCGAACCCCGCTCAAAAATCCCGTATGGCCGAGCGTCCCCTGGGTCATCAGATACGCCGCCTTGACCGTTTCGGTCACTTCACGGGTGCCGACAAATTTCTGCGTCTCGGCGAAATAAATGTCGTCCCGCCAGAGCGCGGGATTCACCGGGGCGCGGCCGCGGCTGACCGCGTTGGCGTTCCACGCGGGAATTTTCAGGCCGCTCTTGCGATCGCCGAACGTGGTGATGGTCGGGTCGGCGGGGAGTTGCGCGGAGTTGATGCCGGTGAAGAGGGAGCGGCGGTCGCGGTTCGCGTCGCCGGCCGATTCCTCGCGGAGGCGGAAGCCGGCTTTGACGAAGAGCGGACTGGTCGAGGGGAGGCGATAGCGGGCGTTGCCGCGGACCTCCCGCACTTCGTGCCGATTGGTGCTGTCCGCAAAAGTCAGGCTGTTGGGCCGGTAGTTCGCGGGGTCCGCGATGCTCGGTCCGCCGTTCTGGATGAACTGCGGGTAGAGGTCGGATCGGGTGCGATCCAGCGTCCAACCCACGCCGGTCACGCGGTTCACGAGGACACCGCCATCGCCGCCGCCGCCGTTGATCCGGGAGGAGCTCATCACGGCGTTGTAGTCGAGTTGGAGCGGTCCGAATTCATGTTCCGCTCCGAAATCGACATGGCGTTGGCGGTTGAAGAAATGGGACATCTGCGAGGTGATATCGATGGTCGACGCCGGGACGGGGCGCACCTGTGTGATGCGGGCGGTATAACCGGGAATGACGCCGGAGGTCGTGGCATTGGGCACGGTGCTCTGGTTGCCGGTAAAGGCGCGGAAGAGATAGCGCAGGCGGAAGCGCTCGAACGCGTCGTTATAGATCAGATTGAGCGAGAACTTGGTGTTGGCCGAGAGGCGGTAGTCGAACTTGGCGTTCACGCTCGATTGCTTGCGGTTGTTGTAATTGTCCTGGGTGCGGTAGTCCCAGACGAAGGCGGGGCCGGCGGTCGTATTCTCGAAATCGCGGGTGGTGCTGAAGAAGCCGACGGCCTGCTCGCTGTAGAAAAGATTCACGGCGACGCCGAGGTTGCGCTCGCCGCCCAACACGCCGAAGACCTCCTGATAGGCGACATTGAGCAACGGATGCGCACGATGCTGTTCGCGCAGCGGAATCTGCTGCGTGCCCGGGGGAGCGAAACGCGTCGAGAAGTTATAGGAAACGCGGCGTTTCTCGCGCATGCCGAGGGACGAGCGGCTCTTGAGGTTGACGGTGCCGCCGAGGGAGCCGGCTTCCTTGTCCGGCGTATGGCCCTTCGTCAGCTCCAGGGCGTCAAACATCGAACCGGTCATGGTATGGATGCGCGTGGCGCGGGCCATGCCGCCCTGACTGCCCATCAACGATCCGTCGATCGTGATGGTGTTCATCGCCGGCGGCATGCCGCGGATCGAGAAGCCGATGATGTTGCCTTCATCGCTCAGGCTGCCGGCGACGCCCGGCAGCAGGACGGCCAGCTCGCTCGCATTCATGTTCGGCAGATTTCCGAAGGAATCCATCGCGACCACGTTTTTCACATTGGTGGCGTTGCGTTGGGCCATGATCGCTTCGGCACTGCCTTCCCGTTGGCCGGCGACCTTGAAGACTTCGAGTTTGTAAACGCCGCTCGTGAGATTGAAGTCCGCGACGAAACGGCCGCCCGCCGCGGCGTTGACGGTGATCTTCGCCGGATCGAGGCCGGTGTAAAACGTCGAAACCACATGCACACCCGCGGGCAAACCGGAGAGGGTGTAGCGGCCGGTGTTGTCGGTGAGAGCCGATTGCCCGAGCGCGGCCACCTCGATCCGCGCGCCTTCGAGAAAATCGCCGGTGGCGGCGTTGCTGACGGTGCCGGTCAACGTCACGCCGGAATCGGCGGGTGCTGCGGCGGAAGGTGCGCTGAGGCCGAACGCGGCGACGAACCAAATGGCGAGCGCGGGGAACAGGGATTTTCTTTCCATGGTTTGGGGTGAAGAAGACGGGTAGGGGGTAAGCGGAAGCGGAGGAATGCGTTCGGACTAGGTTCGGCGCATTCCGCCGGAGGTGCCGGTCTCGGGGTCGTGACGAAGTTTGAGGAGTGTCGGAGGTGAGGAGGACATTCAAGGGTCAACTTGAGGGAAGTTTTGAGATCAGGGCGTTGAAGCACCGGCGGGAATTTCCAGCCGGGGATTTTGCGGGCATGCTCGTTGAGTATTTCCTGGAGACCGCGAGCTGTTGCGGGGATGGCGGAGCGAAGTGAAGACGGAGGTGGCGCCGGTCTGACGGATGGCGGCAAGGGTGACGCCGTCGCCGGGACCGAACCGGCGGATGGCTTCGTGCATGAGATTTGCCGGGGCCATGACGTGATGCGGATGTCGGGGTTCGACGCCGTTATCGGACTAGCGCCGGGTGGCGGGAACCAGCGCACCCCGATCCCGGCCGGACCCCGGGGCGCTGGCGCCGGGACTCCAGACCCCGCGCACGAGGTGCAGCCGAGGCGCTGCGTTGCAGCCCGTTTCCCAGCGGTGGAGTTTCTCCACGAGAAGATCGATGGCGTCTTCGCCCACGCGGTGTTCGTTCTGCCGGATACCCGCGATCCGGCCGCTCCCGTCGTGCACGGAGAGGCTCACGAGTCCGATGCGGACGGGGGCTCCGCTCATGGCCTCGTCATCGCGAATGGAATAAATGACCGCGTCCAAGCGGTGGCGGGCGATCCACCCGGGGAGCAGCGGGGCAATCGCGTCGCCCGTCTCGGGCATGAGCGCCGGAAAGCGCAAGGCGCGCGCCAGAGCCTGCTGCGCGACGAGGTAGCCGGACCACCAACGGTGTTCGAGCCGGCGGCTGATATTGGCGGCCACGACCAGACCGATTCTGCGGTAGCCGAGCGACAGGCACTGTTCAAAGGCGAGCCGGGAGCCGTAGAAATGATCGTCGGACACACGGTCGATGGGCGGGGCCTGCACGCTCGAACCGATGCCGACCGCCGCGAAATCGCCCACGTCGAAATTTAGGCGGGTCTGGTCTCCGGGCAGGGGTGCAATGAGGATGCCATGGATCCCCCGCGCCTTGAGCAGTTCGCGCACCCGCCCGGGTCTCATGGCGGGGTCGGTGATCGAGATTTCGTCCAGATGGAAGTCGAGCTCGGCCGCGCGTGCGTGGGCGGCGGCTTGGAAGCGCCGGTGCGTAGCGCTCCGGGCCCGTTTCTCCGGAGAAACATGCGAGGTCAGAAACGCCAGCGGGGCCTTTTCGGTCGATTTCCCGGTCCCCGTCCGGCGCACGCTCATGAGCGCGGCCACGAGGGGATTCTTGCGATAGCCGAGTTGCGCCGAGACCGCGAGAATGCGTGCCCGCGTGGCCGCCGGGATGCTCGGGTGCCCGCGGAGCGCAAGGGAAACGGCGGAGGTGGACACGCCGACCCGCGCGGCCACTTCGCGCATCGATACCCTGCGCGCAGGCGTGCTGGCGGAGGGCGGAGTCGAAGGGATCGGAGCCCGTGTAGTCATGGCTGGGTTCGCATCGTCTGAGGTCGGGGAGCGCACCGGGGTCCACGAAGCCGTAGCGCCGCACGCGAGACTATCCTGTCGGGCGTTTACTCAACGATGCAAGCAAACGAGTCGTTGCCGATATTACGCCGGTGGTTTTCGTGAATTCAGTCCCCTTCTGTGCCCCGATGAACCGTGCTTTTAACTGCTTTGGCCGTGCCCGTGCACCGTCCGATTCCGTCGACCGCCCGTTCGTGACGGTGCACAGCTTCCACACCGCCCAACCGATCAAATCCCCGTTTCCCATGCCTAACCTAACCGTAAAATCGTCACTATTGGCCGCGGCCCTCATCGCGGTCTTTATCGCGGTCTTGACCCCCGTATCGGCGCAGGTGCCGGCTTCGTCGTCGCCGGTTGCGGCGCCGTCCGTGATCGAACTCTCCCCGTTCGAGGTCAGTGCCCAAACGGATCGCGGTTACGTCGCCTCCGAGACGATGACTGGCAGCCGCGTCGCCGTGCAGATCGTCGACCTGCCCTACACCGTGAACGTCGTCACCAACGAGTTCACCACGGATTTCGGCATGTTTGAAATCTCCGACAACCTCACGCAGGTCAGTAATTTCACCGGCCTGGATATCGGCGGAAATTTTATTCTGCGGGGCTTCAACTCGTCCCAGCAGCTCCGCGACGGCTTTCTCCGTGCCGGTCGCTACGGCTCGAGCAACATCGACCGCATCGAGGTCATCAAGGGCTCCAACGCCGCGATCTACGGACGCACTTCGCCGGGCGGCATGATCAACATGATCTCGAAGCAGCCCAAAACGATCCCTTCGCAACAACTGTCCTACAACTTCGGCGCCTACGACACCGAGCGGATTACTTTCGAGGCGGGTGGTCCGCTTCTCCCCAGCAAGTTGGGGAAGACCAACTATGTTTTCACCGCCAGCTATTTTCAGCGCGGCTTCGATCAGGACTACGCCCGGAACTACAACCACGAATACTACCTCGCGATCAATCACGTCTTCAAAGACGGCTCCAAGCTCACGCTTTCAAACGAGTTTTTCCTGCAGGAGCGCCACTCGCCCACGGTCGCGCTACCGCTGGTGATCGATCAAAAGGGCACGGCTTCCACCGCGGACGACGTCGCGCTCGGCTACGCGTTCAATCTGGCTCGCTACAGTGCCCTCGGGCCGGTGGCAGAACTGAATCGCGGCAACCGCGTCGTGAACGCGGTCTACGAAAAAGTCATCAACCCTGTTTTCAGTTTCCGGATGTCGGCCAACAACGCCGCTGAACGCCGTTGGGACTACAATAACAACACCGGCTGGGGCACGATCAACGTCAACGCCCCGGTGGCCACGAACTCGCTCGTCTCGACCCGTGGCGCCAACCCCAACCGGGGGCGTATTTTCGTCGACAGCGGCGCATTTCAAACCGACGTGCTCGCCCGCTACTGGACGAACAATCGAAAGATGGAGCACCGCACCTTGCTCACGCTCGATATCACCGACTGGTATCGCTGGGACCCGACGCGCAGCTACGGTGCGGCCACGAATCCTGATATCGTCGCTTGGAATGCGGTGCGCGCCGTGCGGCTTGATTCCAATTATTTGCCCCTCGCGCCGATCGCCTACTTCCCCAAGCGCAGTTACGAGACTTCCGGCGAAGTCGCGACCCGCAACCAGAAGCTCCGCCTCTCGACGCTGGGGCTTGGCTTGCGGCAACAGTCCGCGTTGTTCGACGGCCGGTTGCTCGCTTATGCCGGCGCACGCTTTGACTATGTGCGCTATCGGCACCGCGATTTTTTGACGGCGGCCACCTCGTTTGCGCCCTTCGTGCCCGGCTACGCCGTCGGTCAGTCGATCAAGCGCGAAGACACCGAGCTGAAACCCAACGTCGGCGTGAACTACAAGATCACGCCGGGGTTCCGCGCCTTCGCCAACTACAGCGAAAGCTGGTTTGTGACTCAGGGCGACGGCGCCCTGATCGTCGCGAATCCCACATATAAATCAGAGGCGGCCAAGGGCTACGACTATGGGTTCAAGGGAGCGCTCCTCGACGATCGCCTGAGCTATACGGTGAGCGGCTTTTACGCCACCCGGGCCAATGTGAGCGCGATCGATTTCGTCGAGTCACCCGTGGGCTCCGGTAACTTCGTTCAACAGACCCTGCGTAACGGCGACCAGCTCGTCCGCGGCTTTGAGGCGGACGTCAGCTGGACGGTCACCAAGGAGTTTTACCTTAGCGCCAGCTACGGTCGGGTGGATTCCATTTATGCGGATTTCGGCACGGCCGCCCCGGCGGCGATCGGTCGTAACGTGCAATACGTCGCGCCCTACAATGGCAGCGTGAGCGCGAAATACGCCCCGCTCGGTGCGCTGAAGGGCTTCTCGACCAACCTCGGCGTGACGTTTGTCGGCGCCACCCCGACCGAGTTGCCCACCGCCGGAGATACCTACCCCACGCAACCCGGAGGCAGACGCGTTGTCACCAGTTCGACCGGCCAGTGGAACCTCAAGGCACCGTCCTATCTGCTTTGGAATTTCGGCGCGCGCTACCGGATGCTGGGCAAATCAGGTTTTGGCCACACGCTTGCCATCAACGTGAACAACGTCACCGACGAGGTCTACTTCCGCGGCGGCTCGGCGGGTGCGAACTCACGTTTCCCGGGTGAAGGACGCGCGGTCTATTTCACCTACACGCTGGATCGGAAAGGCACGCGCTGACGCGGAACTCACCCGCCACCACTCAGCGCTCTCCGGAATAACCGAACACCATGAATACGTTCTTCAGCTTCGTCTCTTGTGCCCTGATCGTCGGAATCGGCGGCCACCTCTTCGCCGCCACCGATTCGGCCAGGGTCGCCACGGTGCGCTCCGGCAAAACGCTGGAAATCAAAGCCACCCTCCCTGCGGAAATCGTCGAAGTGGAAATCCGGATCGAGAGTGATCGGAACCAGCGAATCACCAGGATCAGTGATGTCTCGAAATTGAATCCCGCGCCTCCGGCGGCAAATCCGGCGCGCGAAGTTTTCTACCCTGTGGTGGATGTCGCGCTCCAGCCCGGGATGGAGGGAGTGATGGCCTTCTCGGTCGCGCCCAACGCCTGTTTCATCAATCAAAACGTTTTCAAGGCCCCGGTCCCGGTCGGTGAGCAGATCGTTTTTCCGGGCGAGCGGCTCGGCCACTGGGAGAACGCCGTCTTCATTTCGCCCGGCACGGTGACGGCGCGCGGTTTTTACCTGCGCTTTCGCGCTCCGGTCATCCATGGCCGGTTGGATCGTCAGATTTTCCTGCTCTCCGAGCAATGGTCAGGACGGATTGCCCTGCATGCGGTCGGCGGGGGTGAGCTCGGCGCCACCCGCGTGACGTCGGTCGCCGGGCCGCAACGCGCCGCGCCGACCGGAGAACTTTTGAGTGCTGACCGACTCCGTGAGTCGATTGTCGAATCCATTAACTATACCCTGCGCTCGCAGGAAAAGACGCCCACGAGTCCGTTCTTTGGTGGGTTGAATCTGTTCTACGATCTGGACGCGGCGACCTATCGTTCCAACTACTGGATCTGGGGTTGGGGACCGTCGGTCAAGATGTTGCTCGACGCCGATCGTCTGACCGAAGTGTCGCGCCGGTTTGATGCCGGCCGGCTGCGCCGCGTGGCCGATGAAATCGGTCAGACGAGTTTGCGCTTTATGGTCGTCGATCCGAAGCATCCGGCGCGGGGCGTGCCGGTGTCGCGTTGGAACCGCAACCTCGATTTCGCGACCGGTTACGAGGAGCGAATCAGCGTGGCCGATGCGCAATTTCTGTCCGGCTGGGCGTGGCTCCCGCTCCACCGCGCCACAGGCAACGTGGCCTACCTCGACGCCGCGAAGACGTTGACCGATGCCACGGAACGCCTGACCGCGGAGCACGGAATCATTTGGCAGGATTATTATCAGGAGCCGCAGAAATGGGCGGAGCATTTCGTCGACGAATCAGGTTTCGCGATGGAGGGCATCGCGGAGCTTTACGTCACTACCAAAGATCCCCGGCACCGCGACATCGGCCTCACCTATTTCGACCGTGTTCGGCAAAAGTTGGAGCGCCCTGATGGCATCTGGAACCGCGGCTGGAACGAGAAGACCGGTATGATGCCGGCGGCCTTTATCTCCCGTGGCATGGGTTGGGCGATGGAAGGCTTGCTCGCGTCCCATCGCGTCAAGCCCGACGGCGGATATCTTGATCGCGCCAAGATTTTGGCGGAGCACCTCATGCGCTGGCAGCACGCGGATGGATCGTGGTCGATCAATGCGGACAAACCGGCCAAGGACGTGGGCACGGCCGAGAAAGCCACCGCGTTGTGGAGTCTATTGTTCTACCGACTCCATCACGAGACCAAGGACCCGCGACACCTGCAGGCCGCGCAAAAGGCGCTGACGTGGGGCGTCGCCAACCAGTATTTCGGTCCCGATCCCGAAGCCCGGGGTTCTGTCGTCGGCTCGGCACATGATGCTGCCGTGGGCTATCGGGCGTGGTTCCCCGTTTCCTGCACCTACACGTCGGCGTTCTTCGCCCTGGCCGCGATGGAAGAACTCCAACGCCTGAAACCCGTTGGCAAGGTCAACTGAATCGTTCCTTCATACTCCACGTCTTCTTTCTCGATGAAACTATCTGCCCTGCTCCTCGCCTTCGGTTGTCTGTTCAGTCTTGCGCCCCGTTCATCGGCGGCGGTGCCGACCAAGCCCAACCTCATCTTCATCCTCGCCGACGACTACGGCACCGGTGAAGTCGGCTCTTACGGTGCCGACAACTACAAAACGCCGAACCTCGATGCGCTCGCACGCGGCGGCACGCGTTACACGAACGCCTACACCGTGCCGCTCTGCGGCCCCTCGCGCGCCCTGATCCTGACGGGCCGCTACCCGTTCCGCTCCGGCGCGACGAATCAGGACGCGACCGGGACCTACTCACCGAAAGATTGGACGATGATGCCGACGGTCTTGAAAAGTGCAGGCTACGTCACGTCCGCGGTTGGCAAATGGGGTCAGCTTCCGCTCGGGCCCGCCGAGTTCGGCTTCGATGACTACCTCAAGTTCCAAGGCAGCGGCGCCTACTGGAACACGCAGGACAAAGCCAAAACCTACGAGGTGAACGGCAAGAAAATCCCGCTGGCCGACAACGTCTACCTGCCTGACATGATGCACCAGCACGTGACGAATTTCCTCACCACCAACCGCGACCGGCCATTCTATCTCTACTACTCGCTCTCGCACGTCCACACCGAGATTCTCCCGACCCCCGACAGTGCCCCCGGTAGCAGCGATCAGGAAATCTACCGGGATAACGTCACCTACATGGACAAACTTGTCGGCAAACTCATCGCCGAGCTCGACCGCCTTAAGCTGCGCGAGAAAACCCTGATCGTTTTCTTCGGCGACAACGGCACCTCCGGCGGCAAAGCCGACCGCGCCACCATCGGCGGTCGCCCGCTCTCGGGAGCGAAAGGCTCGATGCTCGAAGGCGGCGGCCTCGTCCCGATGATCGTCAACTGGCCGGGCGCGACTCCTGCGGGCAAGGTCTCGAAAGACATGGTCGATGCCAGCGATTTCTTCCCGACGTTCGCCGAACTGGCGGGAGCGAAACTCCCCGATAAGACGATCATCGATGGCCGCAGCCTCGCCCCTCAGTTTCGCGGCGAAAAAGGCCAGCCCCGCACGTGGGCCTTCAACCAGCTCGCCCGCATGTGGTATGTCCGCGTGACCGGCTGGAAGCTCAACGAGAAGGGCGAACTCTACGACATGAGCGGCGCGCCGTTCGAAGAGAAACTCGTCCCCGCCGATTCAAAAAATCCCGCCGCGCTCGCCGCGCGCCAACGCCTCGCGGCTGTGCTCTCCCAGCTCAATCCCGCCGGCGGCATCGTCGACCACGGCGATCCCTCCGGCCGCCACGCGAAAAACGCGGAGAAAGCGAAGCAGAAAAAACCGTAGGCCAACCTCGATCCCTTTCCAAAGGATACTGCTCATGATGTCCGTTCGTCTACTCTGGTGCTCCCTGTTGCTGTTGACCGTGGCGTTTGCCGCTGCTCCGCGTCCCGGTGAACGTCTGGCCCACGATGATTTCGAGAAAGATTTATCCCAATGGGTCGTGGAGCAAACACCCAGCGGCACGACGCGGCTGAAGGATGGACAGCTGGAAATCGACGACGGCGCCGGACCCAACGACAAGGGCGGCTGCACGGTGTGGTTCAAACAGAAGTTCTCGGGGCCGATCCTGATCGAATATGAAGCAACCCTGATTCAGCAGGGCGGCCCCAACGACCGCCTCAGCGATCTCAATTGTTTTTGGATGGCGACCGATCCGCAGCACCCTGACGACCTCTTCGCCGAAAGCGCGAAACGTGCGGGCAGTTTCGCTAATTACGATTCGCTGCGACTCTACTACGTGGGCTACGGCGCCAACGGCAACACCACGACCCGTTTCCGCCGTTATCCCGGCGATGGCTCCCGGCCGCTCGACCCGGGCAAGGGCGAACTCCTGGACGCGAAATACATGAACGTGCCCAACCGACCCGTGAAAATCCAACTCATCGCCGACGGCGAGCGCGTGCAATTTTTTCGGGACGGGGAACTCCTCTTCGATTTCACCGACAAGGCGCCGTTCCGCGAAGGTTGGTTTGGTTTCCGGACCGTGCGCAGTCACCTGAAGATCGATAATTTTCGCGTCTATCGCCTGCGCTCATCGCCCTGAAGCCCGCAGCAACGGTGATGGGCTCGAAAAGGTAAGGCATGCCATGACCCCCTACGGCGGTACCCGGCGCGGAGCGGAGTCCGCGCCCTACCTTCTTCCAAAGTCACGACAGGTGGGGCGGCGAGTCCCTTCGCCGCCTTTTTCAAAGGGGCTGCGGCAAACGGGGCCGTTCGATGTTCGGAACGGCAGACACGAGCCGGCCCACTCTGCCGCCAAGCCTCACGAACATTGAACGGCCTGCCCCGTTGACCTCGTTCCACGAACATCGAACGGCTGACCCCGTTGACCTCGTCCGCGCTGTTGGTGCCTGTAAGTAATTCGATCGCGCGGAAGTAACCAATGAGTCACTTTGGCACGTTTTTTCGAGCAGAGCCGGGATGAGAACTAAAAAAACGACGACCGCTTCATTTCGTGCTTCAATGGCGGCACGGAACTGCGCTTTGTTGAGTAGTCCGCCTTCATCATCCTCAACGACGTTTCGCGCGTGGAAAAAACATCTGCCCCTCAGTCCAGTCTTTGGAAAGCACTCGGTCCGACCCTGATCACGGCTGCCGTGGTCATCGGTCCTGGAACCATCACGGTGGCGTCGAAGCTGGGGGCGGGCCAGGGGTATTCGTACCTCTGGGTCGTCGTCGGTGCGGCCATCTTCATGTGGCTGTTTACGACGATGGCGGCGCGCGTGGGAATATTGAATGAGGAGTCGCTCATGACGGTGATGGCGCGCCTTTATAGCCGGCCCGTCGCGGTGATTGTCGGCGTGTTGGCGTTTACGGTGGCGACGGCGTTTCAGCTTTCCAACTATCTCGCATGTGCGACGGCTTTGACGACGTTGTCGGGAATTTCCGAAAACGTCTGGATCGGTGCGGTCGGCGCCGGTGGCCTGGTGTTTCTGTTGGTGCGGCATTTGTACCGGTTTGCGGAGCGCATCATGTCGATCCTGGTCTTCAGCATGGTCGCCGCGTTTTTTGTAAATCTGATTTTTGCCCGCCCGAATTGGGGCGGCGTGGCGCAAGGGCTCATGCCGCGGACCTGGCCGGCCGAAATCAATCCGCTCGTACTTGCGATGGTTGCGACGACGTTTTCAGTGATCGCGGCGCTCTATCAGGGCATGCTGGCGCGTCAAAAGGGTTGGACCGCAGCCGATCTGCCGATGTCGCGGCGCGAGGCCGCCGTTGGCATCGGATTGCTCGGTTCCATTTCGTGCGTGATCATGATTACGGCCGGTACGGTTTTGCGGGGCGTGAATGTGACCAGTGCGGCGGTACTCGGCGGGCAACTCGAGCCGGTGTTGGGACCGATGGCGGTATGGTTATTTAGTGTGGGTTTTCTGGCGGCGGGCTTTTCTTCGGTGGTGATCAATCCGATGGTGGGTGGCGGACTGCTCTCCGATGCGCTTGGCTTGGGCGACCGGGTGGATGCCAAATGGCCGCGTCTGTTGAGCGGAGCCGGGATGGTCACCGGCATTGTGCTGGCGTATATTACCTTTAGCGCCGGCTCAGTCCTTGATGGAATTGTTTGGGCGCAGAGCGCGACGATTATTGCGGTGCCATTGTGCGCGATCGTGCTGGTGATGCTCGCCAACGATAAACGCGCGGTGGGAATTCACCGCAACGGGTGGATCTCCAATACCATCGCGGGGCTCGCTGTGGCGGTCTTGATCACGATGTCGATGATTCGGTTGTTTGGCTGATGTTTGATCGCTCGTGGGGATGAGCGCGCATCGTTCCGCGTGGAGACTGCCCGGGAGTCTGCAACGGAATGACCGCTCGGCCGTCATACGTTGACGCATGAAGTCGTCCTCCTTTTACGTGGCCTGCGTGGCCAGCCTGGCGATGGTTTGGAGCGCGGGCTGCGCGACCGCCCCGCGTACTACCGGTGTTTCCCGCCCGCCCGACGTGATCTATGTGCCGACGTCGCCGGAGATGGTCGACGTGATGCTCAAGATGGCGGACGTGAAACCCGGCGAGATGGTCTATGATCTGGGCTGCGGCGATGGTCGCATCGTCGTCACGGCCGCGCGCGATTTCGGCGCCCGTGGCATTGGGGTTGATATTGATCCCGAGCGTATTCGGGAAAGCCGGCAGAACGTGCGGGACGCGAAGGTCGGTGATCGCGTGCAGATCAAGTACGCCGACCTGTTCGAAATGGACTTTAGCGATGCCGATGTCGTCGCGCTCTACCTGCTTCCCGCGCTTAATTTGCGGCTGCGTCCGCGGATCCTCAACGAACTCCGACCTGGCACCCGGATCGTTTCGAACTCTTTCGACATGGACGATTGGCGTCCTGATCAGCAGGAAGAAGATCCATCCACCGGCCAGTCGATGTATTTCTGGGTTGTGCCAGCGAAGGTCCAGGGCAAGTGGACGCTCGCGTTGCCCGGCGAAAAGCCAGGCACGCTGTATTTGCTGCAGACCTTTCAAGAACTGAGCGGAACGGTGAAGGTCGACGATCGGACGATGCCGCTGCGCGATCTCCGGTTGCGCGGCACCACCGTAAGCTTCACCCTTGGCGAGGCTGCCAACATCCGTCACGCGACGGCCGAGGTGACGGGTGGGCGGATGAGCGGAACGATCCGGCAAGGGGAGGCCGGACCGGAGGAACCGTGGACGGGACAGCTCACGTTGTAGCACGAGCGGAGCCGGAGCCCGTTATTGGGGGACGGATCCGCGGAGTGGATACGGTGGTATTCGCAGTTCGGAGCTACAGGCAGGAATGCCTGGATGTGATACAGACATTCCTGTCTGTTGTCTCAGGATGTCGGAACAGACAGGAATGTCTGTGTCACTTCGAGCATCGGAACAGGCAGGAATGCCTGGATCATTTCCTGAAAATGGGATTAGGTGAGCCGGTTGAGCCGGTGATTGACGGCGAGCATGGCGAGGGTGCCGGCGACCACGAACCAGGCGATGCTTTCGAGGGAGTATTGGGCCAGTAAGCCGACGGCAGGAGGGAAGGTGGCCGCCCCGATGTAGGCGGCACCGGTCTGGCGACCGATCACGATGGCCACGGCTTCGGGGGCGAAACGTCGGGGGGCTTCGTGCATCAGACTCGGGTAGATCGGGGAGAAACCGGCCCCTAGGAGCACGAGTGCCAGGGCCGCCACCACGGTCGAGGGGGCGAGCGCAAAGAGGAGCGCGCCTGCGAGACCGAGGAAGATCCCCGTGGTGATGAGCGTGCGGTTGGAGTAACGCTCTGCGACAAACCCGACGGCGACGCGGCCCACCGTAATCGCACCAAAGAAGGCGGCGATACACAGTCCGGCCGTTTCCTTCGGGACGTTTCGGGCCACCACTAGGATTGAGCCGGCCCAGACACCGGCCGAGATCTCGGTTGCGGCGTAGACGAGAAACATCAACGCTGAAAGCCAGCCGGCAGGGGAGTTGGCCGGTGTAGTTGGGATGCGCGGGGCCGGAGTGGTGACGGCTGCGACGGTCGCCCGTTCGGGCTCGGCGGTCCAGAGACGCAACGTCGCAAGAAACAAGACGGCGAGGGAAAGCTGGGCTAAGCCGATCGCGAGATAACCACCCCGCCAACCGGATCCGGAGACAAGGGTGTGAGCGAGGATGAGCGGCCCGGAGGTCGCGCCGATGCCCCACGATGCGTGGAGCCAGTTCATGTGTCGTCCGCTGTAATGGCGGGCGACGAAACCATTCAGGCCGGCGTCCACGGCCCCTGCCCCAAAACCCAGCGGAGCCGCTGCGATGAGCAGCCACGTGAAACTCTGGGCATGGGCGATGACCAACAGTGCGGCTCCGGTCAGCACGCAGCTCGCGAGGACGACCGGGCCCGTGTGGAAGCGGGCGATGATCCGGCCGCTGGCGAATCCCGAGAGGCCGGCGAGCAGGGTGCCGACCATAACGATCGTACCGCCCAGGCCGATTGGGAGATTCAGTTCGGCATGGATCTGCGGCCACGCGACGCCGAACGTGCCATCCGGCAAACCCAGGCTGATGAAGCCCAGATAAATCAGCGGCAGGAGCAGAAAATGGCGGGCGGGGGCCAACGGAAAAGCGGAGTTGGAAAAGAAGAAACGGAGAGAAAGAAGAAAGAAGAAAGGCGGACGCGCAGAAGTGGGAAAGTGGGAAACGGATCTCTGCGACCAGGTCTGCGGCGGTGCGCGGCTTGTTGTTACGCCGGCTGGGGGAGGGCCGGGCGTGTCTTTCCGGCCCCGGCGTGTGAGGACAACACGCTAACGCCACCTTACAGCGTATCCAGAATCTGGTTAAACGTCGCGCTGGGTCGAAGGGCGGCGGAAGCCTTGGCATCCTCGGGTTGGTAATAACCGCCGACGTCCACCGGCTTCCCTTGCACGCCGATGAGTTCGCCGACGATCTGCTCCTCGCTGGCCGTGAGCTTCTCCGCCACCGGCGTGAAGATCCGCTTCAGGTCGGCATCCTGATCCTGGGCGGCGAGCGCCTGAGCCCAATAGAGCGCGAGATAGAAATGGCTGCCACGATTGTCGATGCCGCCCAATTTGCGTGAAGGCGATTTGTCTTCATCGAGGAACTTCCCCGTCGCGGCATCAAGGGTGTCGGCCAGGACTTTCGCCTTGGGCAGCTTGAAGGTTTCGCTCAGGTGTTCGAATGAAACCGCGAGGGCCAGAAATTCGCCGAGCGAATCCCAACGCAGGTAGTTCTCCTGGAGGAACTGTTCGACATGCTTCGGGGCCGATCCGCCGGCGCCGGTTTCAAAAAGCCCGCCGCCGTTCATCAACGGAACCACGGAGAGCATCTTCGCGCTCGTTCCGAGTTCGAGGATGGGAAACAGGTCGGTGAGATAATCGCGGAGCACATTGCCGGTAACGGAGATCGTGTCCTGGCCGGCCTTGAGGCGTTCGAGGCTGAAGCGACAGGCGTCGGCCGGAGCCATGATTGGGAGTTCGAGTCCCGTGGTGTCATGCTGCGCCAGATACGTTTTCACCTTGGCAATGATCTGGCCCTGTCTCTTATACACATCTCCGAGCCCACGAGACT
>ENA-ORBV01007640-ORBV01007640.1-microbial-mat-metagenome-genome-assembly--contig:-NODE-7640-length-18503-cov-4.456257_pt1 | contig 18503 bp, 12 predicted proteins | sample MGYA00237777_ERZ505514 | MGnify/ENA primary metagenome ERZ505514 (study PRJEB26160, sample SAMN06269048) | microbial mat metagenome | isolation source: Oligotrophic lake microbial mat | place... | reverse complement strand
ATCCGCGACTTCGCCCGCGCCAGCATGAACTACGCGCTGGGCCGCGGCTGGCCGCTGTATCTTTCCACCAAGAACACGATCCTCAAGGCCTATGACGGCCGCTTCAAGGACATTTTCGAGGAAGTCTACGAGGGCGAGTTCAAGGCGAAGTTCAAGGCCGTGAACATCACCTACGAACACCGCCTGATCGACGACATGGTGGCCTCGGCCCTCAAATGGTCGGGCAAGTATGTGTGGGCCTGCAAGAATTACGACGGCGACGTGCAGTCCGACACCGTGGCGCAGGGCTTCGGCTCGCTCGGCCTGATGACCTCGGTCCTGATGACCCCCGACGGCAAGACCGTTGAGGCCGAAGCCGCGCACGGCACGGTGACGCGCCACTACCGCGAACACCAGGCCGGCCGCGAAACCTCGACCAACCCCATAGCCTCGGTGTTCGCCTGGACCCGCGGCCTCTTGCACCGCGCCAAACTGGACAACAACGACGCGCTGCGGAAGTTCCCGACACGCGCGCAGTGGGGGAACATCACGCTCAAGCGCGGCGTGACCGCGAACGCGGGCCTGTGGGACTGGTACTACGGGTTCGTGCGCGGCCGCGGGCGCCGGCGCGACGGGCTCATCGTGTTGCAGAACGACGAGCGGCTCCCGGTTGCGGTGTGGCGGTTCGCCCGCGGGTTCCCGGTCAAGTGGACCGGGCCGACGCTCAACGCCGCACAGGGTGCGGTCGCCATCGAGGCCATCGCGAACCTGCTGGCCAGCCTGGTTCTCGGCCATCGCTATGGCGCACCGGGGGTGGCCCTCGGCACCCTCGTCGGTGCGGCGGTCGGCGTCATCGCCTATGCGGCGTTCGCGCCCCGACGCCGCCTCGGCCTGCGTCTCCCACTCGCCGTCGTACGGGGCGCCGCCCGTCCGGCGATCGGCTTGCTCCCCATCGCGGTCACGGCACCGTGGTGGTACGGATGGCAGGGCGTCGGCGACGGGCGGAACGAATGCACGTCGACGCCGGTCGGGATCGTGTCGCAACTCGTGACGCCGAAGCGCGTCTTGTAAACTTCCTTATCCACGTCCGAGACCGCGACGACGTGGGCGGCGCGGCGGCACTGAACGCACCAATCCAACCGAAGCCATCGAGGGTAAGACCGGCACCAAGCGACTGGCCACCACCCATGCTGAGGCCAGCGATCGCGCGCTGCTCGGGCTTTTTCGCCACGCGGTAGAGGCGTTCCACCAACGGCAACGCATCTTGCGTCAGTTCATGGCGAAACCCTACCATCGATTGTAGCCAACGCTGCGCTGGATCCTCGGCACGCGACACTGCCGGCGCATGGCCGTTGAGCATCAGCACCACCATCGGCTGGGCGCGTTTGCTGGCGATGAGGTTGTCGAAGATAAAGTGTGCCTTGCCGTGCGCGGTCCAGGTCTCTTGATTATCGCCCGAGCCGTGTTGCAGCACCAACAGCGGATACACCGCGGTCGACGTTTCGTAACCCGGCGGGGTGTAGATCGACACCTCACGCGGCGCGTTGAAGGCCTGCGATTGGTAGACGTGGCTGTGCACCGTGCCGTGTGGCACGTCCTGAAAATCCCACGCGGCAGTCGGGGTGCCGGACAACGCCAGGATGCTGGTGCGCGGTTCACGCATCGGCTTGATCGCGCTGTTGCCCGGATCGATCATCGCCACGCCGTCGACCACCATGCTGTATTCCCACACGCCGGCAGCGATCGGCGCGCTGGTGGCACTCCACACGTCGTGCTCACCCTTGGTCAGCGCGAGCGGCTCTTTCGTCCACTGGCCACGCACCTCGACCTTGGTCGCCTGCGAGGCTTTGATGCGGAAGGTCACGCTGCGATCGACCTGCACCTCTGGCGACACCACGGGCGGTGGTTTGGGCGCAGATGGTTGGGCATCGCCGGCGTACACCGGCAGCAACGACAAGCTGGTGAGTAATGCGATGATGAGACGATGCATGGGCGACCTCCGCAGGACGCAGAGACTGGACGTCATCAGAGCCAACTCAATGTTCAGTCGTGTCAGGTGGCTGATGGTCGATGCAACGCTCTCAGCGCCAATTGGCGCCGAAGCCGCCGAAGCCGCCGAAGCCGCCGAAGCGAGCAGCAGGATGCGACTCGCGGGCGAACGTTCATTGATGTCGGCAATGATGGTCTTGATGCCGAGCGCCAGGTCTTCCGCCGCATTGCCGTTGTTGGTGCCGATCATCAGTACCACCAGCTTGGGCTGGAGGCCTTCCAACTCCTTCCAGCTCCTTCCAGTTCATCATGACGTAGACTCCAGATCACGTGTTCGGTACGATCACCACCGATGCCGAAGTTGGCGGCATTGAGCGGCGCTCAGCACTTCTTCCACACCGAACGTCCGGCGTCTGCCCAGCCTTCGGTGATCGAGTCACCCAGGAAAACCACGGCGCGCATCGACGCGCCCCCTCCCAGGTCATACGTGGCGGGCGCTACGATTAGCGCCGCGGAATGCGGTGGAGCTTCCTGGTGATGGTGCCCACAGCCCAATCCGCCATCAACTGGCAAAGGGAGGGCCGATTAATCGCAGCGGGGCGCAGAGTTGAAAATCGCGGCTCTGCGGCCTCTGCGACCTCTGCGGCTCTGCGGCCTCTGCGGTTTGATCGGTGTTCCGAATTCACGAGCAACGCTCACGCCTTGGCGGAGGTCCCGAGCAGGCGGCCGAAGTCCTCATAGGTCCGTGCCAGCCAGACCTTCACCCGTTGGCGTTCGAGCAGGCCCAATCCCTGTTCGCCACCACGATGATTCAGCGCCGCCCAGAAACTGGTATCGTAGCGATCGATCTTGCGCATCGACGCTTCATGCAGGCGACGCAGCTCGACAATGGTCGCACCGTGCGCGAGAGCCGTGCGCTTGGCTTCGGATTCGTTGAAGGCCTGGAAGTCGGCACCGCGGCCGTGATTAAGCACCACCACATAGGACACTGACGAACCATAGGTGGCGAGCAGATTGCTGAGCAGCGTCAGCGAGTCCTTACCGTCGTCCATGACGTGCCAGAAACGCAACGGGATCTTGTCCTCCGCCAACACCTCCAGCAGGCCCGAGTCTTCGATCCAGCGCGACAGCGACGGCATGGTCTGGGCAGCAAGATCAACCAGCACCTGCCGAGTCGGTTCTTCGGTGATGACTTCGGCGATGCGGTCGAGACTGGCGTAGTCATCGATCACCGTGGGCGAGGCATAGGCGCCATAAAAGCGGCTGAAAGTTGCGTGCGAGCGGTCGGTATCAAAACCGACAAACGGCATCTGATGATCGATGAGGTATTGCGCCACCAAGCGCGACACCACTGATTTGCCCACGCCACCTTTTTCGCCACCGATGAAATTGATCGCCGACATGTTTCACTCCTAAGGGCGCTGCTGGCCGTTGCAGATACTGGGGGGTGGGGAAAAAGTCGGAAGAGCAGGTTATGTTTAGTGATGTTTAGTGACGTTACCTGCGCCTCAGAGCACATTCCTGTCGGCGTTGGCCCATTCTTCATCACCTGACCACGAACCACTGAGCTCGACTTTTGCCACCATTCGGGGCGGGCGCAGTAGGAATGAGTCGTGAAACCGCCGCTTAAGGCGCCGGAAGAATTTGGTAAACCGGTACGACCCACGCCTTGGCTCGCGCAGCAGCGGCCAAGATGCGGGTACGAGCGACGAGGTCGTGATCGCGCGGGGTGGCGGCATCGACCACCACGGCCACCGCCCGCAAGGCCGGTGTGGCGCTGGAGCCATAGTGAGTGGCCAGCAGTCCATCCAGCGCCGCGTCGCTCAGCGCCATGCCGGCGTGGGTCAGACCGCCAGCGGCATCCATCACCAGGGTGAGCGGCAACTTGGTCTTACGAAACACCAATCGTGCCTTGGTCCCGGCCGGCGGGCAGATCGCGCTGTTGGCCTCAAAGTGTTTGTCGAAACCGGCGCCGGGGGACGGGCTGGCGATCAGCGCGTCCGGCTCGTCGACGATGCCGACCACGCTCTTAGTGTTGTCGAGCATGAAACGCTCTTGTCGCACTGGGCGGCCATCGGGTGCGGTTTCATCGACCACCAGAAAGCGGCTGCCCGTGTAGATGAACGGCAGTGGCGGATAACCCTTGTCGGTAATGCGGTCGCGCACCAGACAACTGGCGTCGATCGCGTGCCACGTGCCCGGCGCGTCGATTGATTCCCATTCGATGATGACCTGCAGTGGCGTTCCCCGCCCTGGGTGTCCAGTCGCTTCCGGTGCGGTCATGCCATCAGTCAGGCCGAGCGCGGCGATGAAAGCCGCCTTCACCAATTGGCCGTTGGCCGCGTCGAGGCGCACCAAGCTCTCGTGCGTCTTGCCCGTGGCGAGACAGGCGAGCACCTCCATGCCATCCACCGGTCCCTGATCGATGATGATGGTGCCGGTCAGCGCCACGCTGTCGCCGATGACGACCAGGATCCCGGGAGCGAACTCCTTGAGCGCCGTCGGCGCCGCGATGTTCAGCGGTTTGGAGCGTGGCAGTTCCGGTAAGGCAAGCAGCGGATCGGGTGCGTCACCGGCGCGCAGCACGGCGGAACCGCCCAGCGCAGCAAGCAAAAGAACAGGCAGGAACTGACGAAGGAGGGTGATCATGGGCGGCTCGCTGATGGGACGCTAGCACCAGCCATGCCGCCCACCACCGGGTCTGCGAGGCGCTTTTGTCTGTGTAGCCGACACCAGACAACACGGGTGTTCAGGACGCGGCAGAAACAGCGGATCGAACCAGAGTTCCATTCCGGTTGCTGCCCCTGACTCTCAACGTTTGGCGCTGGCCTTCGCCGTGGCCTTCGCCGTGGCCTTCGCCGTGGCCTTCGCCGTGGCCTTCGCCGTGGCCTTCGCCGTGGCCTTGGTCTTCGCTTTGGCCGTCGCCTTGCGTTTGGCCTTGGGCGTGGTGCGACGTTTAGCGCCGGCAGCCTCCCAGGCGGCCAGTACCGCGTCCGCTAGTTCGGCGCAGCCGCGGTTGCCCGGCAGATCGCGCACCACGTCGGCACACGGCAGACCGGTCTCTTTGCGCGCAGCGGCGAGCTCCGCCGGCGCAGTTTTGAGATCAAGGCCCATGGTGTTGAGCGCCACCGCCACCACTTTGCCTGGGTGGAGTGGTGCGAGCATTTCCTCATACAAGCGGCGATAGACCGGCAGCGGAGGAATCGGCACATCGGTATGGCGGTGGTGCGTGCGCGTCGGCGCGTGGCACAGGATCATCGCGTCAGGGCAGCTGCCGTGCAGCAACGACAGCGCGACGCCGGAATAGGGCGGCGACAACAACGCGTCCTGCCCCTCAATGATGAGGATCTCACCGTGGCGGGCTTCCGCGATCACCGAACGCTCAACCGCACCCGAAGCAAAATTAGAGATCACGCGATCGATGCACACGCCACGACCAGTGACCAACTTGCCGTCCTGGCCAGTGCAGACGAAGCGCGCTTTGATGCCGCGCGCTTCCAGATGCCGCGTCAGCTCCAACGCGACCGTGGTCTTGCCGATGCTTGCGTCGGTGCCGACCACCAGCACGCGGTAAGCGGTGGTCTCACGCGCCAAGGCCGTGCCGATGGAGAAGTCCTCGTTCGGCAGCTTGCGCAGGTTAACCAGCTCGACCGCATACCGCGCGGCCAACGCCACCATGTTGGGATCACCGGCAATGCTTTCGTGCAGGCCGCTGATGATGCCGATGCGTTGTTTGATCGCGTCGTAGACTTGGATTTTCAACTCATCCGGCAGATGACCGCCCGGCGTGGCGATGCCGATCACCAGCCAGTCGATGCCGAGTTCCACCGCCTCCTGCACCGTGGCGACGATCGGGATGCCGGCACCGACGCCCGCGACCGTCTGGAGATCCTGTCCGGCCTGTTTGGCATCGATAACGCACACCACGTCGTCCGGACGGAAGCGCAGCATGCCCATCGCGGTCTTGTTGCGGTAGATGTCCATCCCGCCCTGCGTCAGCAGAGCGAGTCGGCGGTAGAGCGTCGCGGTCATGGCGGGGACTATGGCTGGCGCGGGACGCGGGGGAAGGAGCGGCGAGCTGCGAGCTGCGAGCTGCGAGCTTCGAGCTTCGAGCTACGAGCTTCGAGCTTCGAGCTTCGAGCTTCGAGCTTCGAGCGGGCCTGACGGCCACGCGTTTCGAGCGCGCCTGCGGCAGCGCGCGGCGAGCGGGCCTAGCGGCCACGCGCTACGAGGCTCCGCCGCAAGAGCGAAGCGATCTCGAATCTCGAAACTCGAAACTCGAAACTCGCAGCTCGCAGCTCGCAACTCGCAACTCGCAACTCGAAGCTCGAAGCTCGAAACTCGAAACTCGAAGCTTCCCATCACAATGCACGGCCGATCGCTTCGCTGATTGATTTCATGCCGTGTTTTTCCAGCAAACGCACCAAGCCGCGGTTGATACGTCCGACTAGGCCTGGGCCGTGATAGACCAGTGCGCTGTAGACCTGCACCAAAGTGGCGCCGTGGCCGATTTTCTCCCACGCCGCTTCCGCGCTGTCGACGCCGCCGACACCGATCACCGGTACCCGACGCGCGGCAGCTTGCCCCAGCACTCGTCGCGCGACCCGCGCCAGCACCGCCGTGGAACGCGCGCGCAGCGGAGCTCCCGACAAACCACCCGCGCCGATGCCGTCCACGAGAAGCGGCGGCGTGCGCAGACCACTGCGAGTGATGGTGGTGTTGGTGGCGATGAGGCCGTTGCAGCCGGTTTCCAGCGCCACGTCGACCGCAGCATCGATGCCGTCATCGCTGAGGTCCGGAGCGATCTTGAGCAGCAGTGGTTTCCCAGGCGCGACGGTGTCGAGCGTCGCACGCACGCCGGCGAGCAGCGGGCGCAGGTGCGCCTCGCCCTGGAGATCGCGCAACCCAGGGGTGTTCGGGCTCGACACGTTGACCACCACGTAGTCCGCCAATGCGCCGAGTGCGCGCACCGAGACTTGGTAGTCGGACAACGCCGCGCCCAGATCGACGACCTTCGACTTGCCCAGGTTGATGCCGAGCACGCAGTTCGGCCGCCGAGTGGCATACCGCTGCGCTAGGCGCGCGGCGACGGCGGCAGCGCCGTGATTGTTGAAGCCCATGCGGTTGATCACCGCGCGATCCTCGACCAAGCGGAACAGGCGCGGCTTGGAATTTCCAGGTTGTCCGTGACCGGTGACCGTGCCGATCTCGACGTGCGAGAAACCACACGCCGTCAGCGCATCGATCGCCACGCCGTTCTTATCCAGGCCAGCAGCCAGGCCGATGGGGCTGACGAACTCCTGGCCCCAGACCTGCTGGGCGAGCGACGGATGGGTGAAGCCGTACAGCCCGCGCAGCAGACGCACCGGCGCCGCGTGCTGCAGAGATCCCATCAGCAGGTTGTGCGCCACCTCCGGGTCGAGGCGGAAGAGCAGGGGTTTGAGCAGCGTAGTATAGGCGTCCATGGCGGGCCGGGAGGCTAGTGAGACAACCGCAGGGTGCCACCGCACCCTGCGGCAGCCCAAGGATACGGCCACCGTCGCTGGATTCGGAGCCAGCGACTGATATCAGGATCATTATATCCGAATATGCTCCGCTCACCCACCCATCCACTGCTGTTCGTGACGCTCGCTGCCGGGCTCGGCGTGCTGCTGAGCAGCGGCTGTGGCGATGCGACACGGGCAGAGCCTCCCGCTGCTGCGCAAGCCCCTATCGCGCAAGCAAAGTCTCGCCCGGCAACGGAGCCGTTCCTCAATCTCCCCACTTACTCGCAGGAGGCGATGCCACCGCTGTTGTCGCAGACCGGCGTCTTCAGCGACACCGCCACGCTGACGCCGACGGCTGGCCTGCGGCCTTACGAGGTCAACGCGGCGTTGTGGACCGACGGGGCGCGCAAACAGCGCTGGCTGCTGGTGCCGCAGCACGACCGCAAGGACGGCGACGGCGGCACGATCTCGTTCTCGACCTACGGCGAATGGTATTTCCCCAGCGGCACGGTGGCGGTGAAGCAGTTCGATCTCGCGGTGGATGATCGCGATCCCGCCGCCTTCCGCCGGCTAGAGACCCGCATCCTGATACGTGGGCTCGATGGCCAAGTCTTCGGCGCGACCTACCGCTGGCGCGATGACCAGCGCGACGCCGATCTGCTCAGCGAGCTGCGCAACGAGGACATCGCGATCACCACTGCCGATGGCAGCACACGCACGCAGCGCTGGACCTACCCTGGGCGCGCGGACTGCCTGACCTGCCACAACCGCACCGCTGGCGGGCTGCTCGGCGTCAGCACCCGCCAACTCAACCGTCCAGGCCACGACGGCGTCAACCAGATCGCCGCGTGGAACGCTGACGGCGTGTTCGATCAACCGCTTGAAGCGGAACGCCTCGCCGATCTGCCGCACCTGCCCGCCTACGACGACAAGACGGTACCGGTGGTCGAGCGCGTGCGCTCGTACCTCGACGCCAATTGTAGTCACTGTCATCGCCCAGGTGCGATGGGATTCACCAGCTACGACGCACGTTTCGAAACCCCGCTCGAACGACAGAACCTGCTCTACGTGCGACCGGTTAACGACTACGGCATCGATCGCGCGCGCTACGTGAAACCGAATGATCCCTGGCGTTCGATGTTGCTCGTGCGGCTTGAGAAAAACGACACCATGAAAATGCCGCCGCTCGGGCGTAACGTCCTCGACCACCGCGCCATCGCGCTGCTGCGCGAATGGATTGCCAGCATGGATGGCCCGCCAGCGCTACCACCAGTTAAGATCTCCATCATTGAGGATCCGCACGGTGGTCCGGTAGAGGTCCGCGCCGAGCATCCGGATCCGCACGCGGAACTGCATTACACCCTCGATGGGTCGATACCGCATGACGAATCACCACGCTATACGGCGCCATTGCTCCTGAACGCTCCCGCCACCATCCGGGTCAAGGCTATCCGCGACGGCTTCGCCAGTAGCGTGGCGGTACCGACGATCATCAGTCGGTAGGATGTTCGATGTCCGATGTCCGATGTCCGATGTCAGACATCAGACATCGGACATCGGACATCGGACATCGGACATCGGACATCGGACATCGGACATCGGACATCAGACAGATACCGCCCCCTTCACCGCATACCCTTCCGCCGGCAGATCCTGTCCCAGCGGTTCGATGCGCAGACGGTCGGCGTAGAAGCTGCTGCGGATCGGCAGGAACGCGCCGCTCGACACCAGCAGATCGGTGCCCACCTGACGATTGAGATGGCCGAGCGCGACCGCGCGACGTTCGACGCCGCTGGGATCCTCACCGATATCGATGCCGATGGCGATGCGGACAAAGGTGCCGCTGTTCTCCACCGCGGCGAGGAACGCCAGCGCGGCGCGCACCGCCTGCGCTTGTGGCCGGTCATCCGCACCAGCCGCAGGAAAGACGATCAACACGCCGGTACCATGAACGCGTTCAGGCACGCCGCCGTGGGCACGCGCCGCATCGAACAACAGCGGCAATACCTGCGACAACACGCGACCCAAGGCCGCACGATCAATCAGCGGACCATCACCCTGATCGAGATCGCAGTAGAGCCGCGCTGCTAGACCACCGTGCATGGACAACAACGCCCCAGGGCGATTGAGCTGAGCCGACAACGAGTGCGCGACGAATCCTTCGAACGCACGCCGGATCGCGGCCGCATCACGCAGTTCCGCGATCATGAAGTTGAAGGTGTCGGCCAAGATGCGGAACTCGTCCGCCGAACGCACATCGACCTTGGTGTCGAGATCGCCCTGCGCGACTTTTAGCAGTCCACGTTGCAGATCGATGATCGGCCGGCGCATGCGCAAGGCGACCAGGACGCCACCGGCAAGGAACGCCACCAGCGTCGATGCCAACAACACGCCGCTGTGGGCCATGAAATCGTACTTAAGGCGCGCGACGTGATCTGCTGCCAGGTCGACACCCACTAGTCCGGTGGAAAGACCCTGCGCGTCGCGGATCGGTGCGTAACCAGAAATCCATGATCCCCATTGATCGTTGACGATGCGGTCGTCAGCGACCGCTTTTTCGAAACCATCAAGCAGACGTGGCGCATCTGCCGCGCTGTAGGTCTTGCCGGGTTCGGCGACCACTTCATCCGGATCAATCACACCATTGCGGTTGCGATCGACCTCGTGCGACGCATCGACCACGAACACCACCACTTTGGTGGCATCGGTGTCGGACATCTTCGCCATGGTGTAGATGTAGGTGACCTCCGGATGAGTGGTTTTGAAACGGCGCAAGTCAGCGATCACCTGGGCGAAGGCCGGATCACGATTGGCCGCAGCACCGGCCGTCACCAGACGACGATGAATGTCACCATTGAGCATCAACGCCGCTCCCGCCGCAGCGCTCGCAAGATTGATGCGCAAGCGCTCTTCCTGGTCGCTGATCGCGCGGTGCGAAATCGCCAGCCCACCGACCACCGTCGCCGCGCTGCTAAATACCCAGATGGCAAGAATCAGCTTGATGACGAAACGAATGCGTGGTTTGCGCAGCAATGCCGCCGGCACCGGGCGCATGCCGCTGACCGGCATGGCGATGGCGGTGCTCGGCGGACGGTTGGTGCCCGCGAGCTTCGCCCGCCCGGTAATGCCGGTGACCGTTCCTTCCACCATTACCGGCATCACCGGGTGGGTCATCGGCAGCGTGCGGCCCGAGTCCTCACCCACCGCTACCCGCCGGGTGGTGGCGCGACGGTCGGGCCCGGCAGGGACCTCAATTGGTTCGAGTGCCTGCAAAGCCGCGCTGGCGGTGGGAAATCGCCGGAACGGGTCGTGCGCCACCAAGCGATCGAACCACGTGGCGAACGCTGGCGGCAAGCCCGGAAGGACCTCGGACAGCGGACGCAGCGGTTCGCTGGTGATGCGCTGGGCGATGCGCAGCGGATTGTCTTCTTTCGCCACCGGATGTTTACCCACCGCCAGTTCGTAGAGCGTGACGCCCAGGGCGTAGAGATCGGTCAGCACCGTGGCATCACCACCCGCTGCACGCTCCGGCGCCAAGTAGCGCACGGTGCCAACGATTTCGCCGGTGTCGGTCAGATCGCCATCGCCATCCTGGTCGAGCGGCGCCGGGCCGGTGCCGGTGGCGAGTCCGAAGTCAGCGAGTTTGTAAACCCCATCCGCCGCCAGCAGGATGTTCCCAGGTTTGATGTCACGGTGCAGGATGCCGGCGCCGTGCGCCGCTGCGAGCCCAGACAACACCTGCCACGCGCAGTCCACCAGCCGACGCAGTGGCAACGGACCGTCCTCGCGCATCACCTGCGCCAGGCTGCGCCCACGCACGTACTCCATCACCAGGTAGGGCTCGACCGGATCCGGATAGTAATCGTGGACCTGCACCACGTTGGGTGAGCAGAGCTGCGCCAAGGCCTTGGCCTCGGCAGCGAAGCGCGTGATCTGATCGGCGAAATTGAGCTTGGCGGTGTGGATTATCTTGATCGCCACCTCGCGTTCGAGCGCGGGATCGAAAGCGCGGTAGACCAAGCCCATGCCGCCGCGGCCGATCTGCTCACGGACCACGTACTTGCCAATGCGCTGCGGAATTGCCGGATCAATCACGCTGGGGATCCTGCGTTGGCGGGTGTGGGTGCAACCCGGTCACCGGCGTGACACACTTCCCCGGATATGTGCGCCAGCGGACGATTGACCCACGACCGGATCCCCCGATCACCTGGGAGTTCCGCCCAGCTGTCGGTGTTCTTCCCGCTTCTGTTCCTTTTTGAGTGCTCCTTTTGAGTTCTCCTTTTGAGTTCTCCTTTTGAGTTCTCCTTTTGAGGTCCACATGAAACGCGCCGTCCTCGTCCTTGCCGCCCTGGTCCTCAGCTGCGGCCTGCATGCCGGCGACCCTTTCGCCACGGCGGCGTTCAGTGATGGCAAATCACGCAGCCTGAATGACCTGGGCGACCAGACCGTGGTGGTGATGTACTTCTGCGGCCACTGCCCACGTGCTGGTGCCTACATGCGCGCACAGGCCAAGGCCATCCATGATGCGATCGAAAGTCAGCACGCTCCCGCCCGCCTGGTGTGCCTGACCCCAGATCTGACCCCTGGTGAACTGGTGGAATGGACCAAGGAGCGTGGACTCGATGGTGCACTGGTCGGGCAGGATACCCGCAACGAGCACCGCATCAGCACCAACAACATCTTCCAGAGTGAGATCTACCGCGGTGGCAAAGCCGTCGGCCAGCTGGACTTCAAACCCGGTGACGTCGCGACGGTGAAGAGCCTGATCGCAGCCAAGGACGCCGGCACCTTCACTTATCCCGTCGACGGCCTGAGCGACCCGCGCGCGATCGAGGTGTGGTGGATGGTGGAACGCAACAAACCGCAAGCGATGGAAACGCTGATGGCAGCACGCAAGAACAAGGCGGTGAAGGACGAGGCGGACAAGATCTACGCCGTCGTCGAAGCCAGCCTGACTAAACGCCAGGACGCGTTGCTCGCTGCTGACGCCAGCATGGCGACCTACGAAAGTCTGGAGACGCTGCTCGCGCAGGCGAAGCCGATCGCGCTCAAATCCGCTGCGGACAAACTGAAAGAACTGGGCAAGGACGCGACCATTAAAAACGAACTCAAGGCACGCGCGATCTACCAGCAGTGCCAGGAGCTGCTCGCCCATCCGAATCCGCAGAAGCAGCAGGCGGGACGTGAAGGGCTGGAGACGCTGGCGAAGAAGTACGGCAACACGGTGTATGGGAAGAAAGCTGCGGGCGGGTGAGAAGAGGCTTAAGGCTTAAGGCTTAAGGAGTAAGCCTTGAGGCTTAAGGAGTAAGCCTTGAGGCGAATGCACGGCAGAGGCAGTTCTGCGAACACCTCAAGTCTTAAGCCTCACGCCTGACGTCTTTCCTTTCCCCTCACCCATCCATCGGGTATTTCAGCCCGAACTGTGCCCGCACCTGATCGAGCACGCGCATCAGCGCCAGGGATTCGTCGAGCGTGACGATTGGGCTTTCCTTCAGGCCAGCGCGCAAACAGCGACCGACTTCCAGCGCTTCGTACTCGTAACCGTTGGCTTTGTGCGGTGCATCGATGGTTTCCGTGCGGCCACCGGCGGTGAGCGTCGCGCGCGTGGCCTTCCAGAACGGCGACGGGATCTCGATGCGGCCCTCAGTGCCGTCGATGCGGGCGCTTTGGGTGGTTTCCGTACGCACCGCGCAGGTCAGCGACGCCAAACCACCGCCAGGATAGCCCAGGATGAACGCCGCCTGTTCGTCGACACCAGTTTCACCCAGGTGGGCGAAGCCGGCGATGCGCGACGGCTTCGGGCCGAACACCATGGAGGTGAACGCGACGGTGTAGATGCCGACATCAAGCAGGCCGCCGCCAGCGAGCGTCGGCGTCAGCAGCCGGCTCGCCGGATCCCAGGCGCAGCGGAAGCCGAAGTCCGCGGTCACCAACCGTGGTTCACCGATGCGACCGGCGGCCAGCCACTCGCGCACCTTGGCCATCACCGGCATGAAGCGCGTCCACATCGCCTCCATCAAGAAGACGTTCTTCGCGCGCGCGACGGCGATGACCTGCTCCAGCTCCTTGGCATTCACGCAGAAGGGTTTTTCGCACAACACCGCCTTGCCGTGGTTCAGGCACAGGATCGCGTCGTCCTTGTGCATCGGATGCGGCGTGGCGATGTAGATCGCGTCGACATCGGGATCCTTGGCCAGATCCTCGTAGCTGCCGTGGATGCGCGCCGCGCCAAACTCCCGGGCGAACTCCTTGGCCTTGAACACGCTGCGTGAGCCCACCGCCGCCAGCTTGGCCTCCGGCACAGCGGCAAGGCCGGTGGCAAACGCGCGGGCGATGGTACCGAGGCCAAGGATGCCCCAACGGATGGGAGTGCTCATGCGATGTTCCTGCGGGATGAACCGGGGACGGTAGGCAGCACGCCGGGGGCGAGCAATCGGGGAAAAAGTCGCGGATGGGGAACGGTCACCGATCACGGGCCACAGGCTACAGGCTACAGACTACAGGAAGCACACGGAAGCCGCACCACGCGGCAACACATGGTCTGCGGCCTGCAGCCTGCAGCATGCCGCCTGTAGCCTGTAGCCTGTAGCCTGTAGCCTACTCTCGTGACGCCACTGACCGCGACTGATCGTCTGCCGCTGACCTGCACGCGCCTGGGCACGTGCTGCCACGGACATCGCATCCTGATTTCGCCGTGGGAGCTGGCGTGGTTGGCGCATGGGATCGGGCTGACACCGCGGGCGCTACGCGACGCGCGGACCATCAACGGTGGGACACAGTTGATGGCCGATGGTCCCGTGGGCATCCATGGACCGGCGTCACATCGCGTGCCTGCCTGCACCTTCTATGACGCGGAACTCGGCTGCCGCGCCCATGCGCACCGACCACTCGCCTGCCGGCTTTATCCGCTCGGACGTCAGCGTCATGCGGGCGCAATCCGCTATTACCATCCTGGGGCGGTGATGCCGTGCCGCGAGCTCTGTCCCTCGGTCACTGAACTGCCGGAACGGTCGGTCGGCGAGTATCTGCAGGAACAGGACCTCACTGCCGGTGAGGCGGCACATGACGGCTACGCCGCGCTCGCCTATGGCTTGGTCAATGCCGCGTTGGTGATCGCCGATGCTGGGGAGATCTCCCGCGCAGCGTTGGGCGACCACCTCGCCAAGTTGTGCACCTGGACAGCGCACGAACGGGTCACGTGCATGGGTCATGAGTGGTATGATCTGTTGACCACTCCGGATCTGCCAGTCTCCGCCGACGCGGCGACGTTCGTCGCCGATCACGGACTCCTGATGGCGAATCGCCTGCAGGATGAATTCCATCGGCGACCCCCGACCAAGGCCTTGACCGAAACCGCGTGCCTGGAACTGCTGCTCGCCCTGCACCTGGGTTCCACCGTCGGCGCTGATGCCGCAACGATGGCCATCCTCATCCAACCACCAACGACATCATCATGATCCTGGCCCTCTGCTGCGCGCTCTTCCTGGGTTACCGACTCAGCACCTTGTGGCCGACGCGTCATCAGCGCACACGTGCGTGGTGGATCGGTGCGGTCTCGGCATTGATCGCCGGCGGCGGTTTCATTCTCGCTGTGTGGCACGATATCCTGGCGCAGAAGGCGCTCGCCCTGCTGCTGATGCCAGCCGGACTGGCGTGGGTGCTGCTGATCGTGGTGACGGTGGGCGCGTGGCGTTCCGCAACGCGTGTACGCGCCATGTTAGCCAGCACGGCGCTGCTGCTGTTCACCCTGGCGGGCAACACCTGGATGGGCGATGCGCTGATCACCAGCCTGGAACGGCGCATCCCGCCGCTGGATCTGGAGCGCCTGCAACCGTTCGACGCGGTCTGCGTGCTCGGCGGCGGCACCGAGGTCAGCGAGGCCGATGGTCCGGCATTGTCCAATGGTGGTGATCGCATCGCCTTGGCCGCACGTCTGTGGCATGCCGGCAAGGCCAAGGTGCTGGTGGTTTCCGGCAGTTCGATCGGTGAAATGGAACGTGAACGCGATCTGGCCGAGGAATCCGCCAGCATCCTGCGTGGCCTCGGCGTCGACCCCAGGGCGATCGTGCAGGTGCCGCCAGGGGCGGTGAACACCACGCAGGAGATCGCCGCGTATGGCGTGGCTGTACGTGAACACGGGTGGACGCGCGTCGGTCTGATCAGTTCCGCCTGGCACCTGCCGCGTGCGCTTCGTCTCTGCGAGGCCGCCAAGCTTGAGGTGGTGCCGCTCGGCGCCGACCGCCGCGGTCGCTTCCGCAGTTGGTCGCTCTACTGGCTGATCCCGCAGGAGCGCGGCTTCGAGCGCATGCAGAAAGCGTGCTGGGAATACCTGGGGATGATTGTCGGACGGTGAACGCCGCTGAGATAATTCAGCGCTCTGGTCTCGGCCTGGGTTTGCGCGCACCACTGCTGACACCGGTGCCGACTCCGCCGCTTCCTCGAACGCCAACAGCACTACCACCGCGGTATTCCGCCGAGCCGGGTCCTGCGCCGATCGGTAGGGCCTCAGGACGTGCTGCGTAGCCATTGACGCGCAGGGTGCTCATGCGCGCCAGGACCGCCGGCAGCTTGAAGTCCTGCACGCCCACCATCGTGTGGGTGTTATTGACCAGGATGCGCCCAAGCGGCAACGCATCGACGCTGAGCATGACTTTCTTGAGTTGACCAATGTTGAGCCCGTGGTTACGGCCGATGTTGAGCTTGAGCCACTGCCATTCCCAAGCGACCAAGCGCGTCGGGCCAAGGCGTTCGAGGTGCTCGCGCGCGGTCTTGCCGTGTGCGGTACGTACGTCGACCATCGCCGAGCCATCAAGCACCTGCACCAGGCCAAGGTCATCAAGTGCCACGCCAGACATCCGCGCCAGATCACCTGGGGTAGGCGGGGCAGCGCGCGGCAGGCGAACTTGGATGCGCACGAAACCGGGCGCTGGATCGGGCAACTCATCCATGGGCGCGGGAGGCTAGTGCGGGCCCGACCTAAGATAAGGGGCAAAACCCTGGGGTCTGTTGCCGGACCACGCTGGTTGCACCGTGCAACCCTGCTTGCGTCCGCGCAGGGACCTTGTGTCCGGATGTTGGATTTCCTAGGCTCTCCGCGCCTACGTGACGCCGTTCACGTTGCGACCTACGACTGCGCCCGCGGCTCCGACCTGAACGTACCACGATGACCACCTCCAACGACGGCAAGGCCTTCCTGCAACTGTGCCTGTCCAAACGGCTGCTCGACAAGCCGCAGGCCAAAGAAATCTGGAGCGAGGCGCAACAAACCGGCAGCACGCCGCAACGGATCCTGGTCGAGCGCGGCTTGATGGCGAGCCACACCGTGGCGGCACTGGAGAAAGAGCTGCTGCGCGCGCAAGAACCCCGCACCATCGGCGGTTTCCAGTTGATCAAGACACTCGGACAAGGCGGCATGGCCACGGTTTTCCTTGCCCGCCAAGTGTCGCTCGGGCGCGAGGTCGCGCTCAAGCTGATGTCGCCGCAGATCGCCACTAATCCCGAGGCCACCGACCGCTTCCTGCGGGAAGCGCGCGTCGCTGCCACGGTCAACCATCCCAACGTCATCAGCATCATCGATGTCGGTCAGGCCGATGGGCAGCTCTACATGGCGCTCGAACTGGTCACCGGTGGCGACGCGGCGCAACTCGCGGCGCGGTTCGGCGGCAAGTTGCCGGAAGCGCGCGCGCTCGAACTGCTGATCGACTGCGCCAAGGGACTGCAGGCGTTGTACGAAGCACGCTTGGTGCACCGCGACCTCAAGCCGTCGAACATTTTCATCACCGGCGATGGCGTCGCCAAACTCGGCGACCTCGGCCTGGCGCGCAGCGAGGACGGCGCCGATCGCATGACCATGACCGGTCATCTGGTCGGCACCCCCGCGTTCATGAGTCCGGAACAGGCGGGCGGTGAGGGCACGGTCGACATCCGCAGCGACATCTACTCGCTCGGCGCCACGCTGTTCGCGCTGGTCGCTGGTCGCCAACCATTCGTCGGCAACAGTCCGATCGCGGTCGCGGCCAAGGCCCTCACCGAAGCACCGCCGGACGCGCGCTCACTGGTGCCGGAACTCTCAGCCACAACCGCGACGCTGATCCTGCGCACGATGGCAAAGAATTCCGCCGAACGTTTCCAGACGCCACGGGATCTGCGCGAAGCGCTGGAGCAGGCGTTGGCCCAAGCACCACACGGCGACCAACGCGCCGCCACCCGCAGCTCCGCCACCATCAAACCGAACGATCCGCCGACACCAGTGACCATCCCAGGAGGTCGACGTGCCCCGGGCCGCGCTGGGCGCCGACGCCAGCAAGGCTCATCGTGGATGATGATGAGTGCCGTCGTGCTGGTGGCCATCGGCGCGATGATCGGTTTCGTCTGGTTTGGACATGCGACTGAATCAGCCCGCGCTGGAACGCAGGCGGCGGTCACGACCGACCCCGCGCCCAGCGTTAGCGTGAAACCGCTACCGACTACATCGACCGAGGCACCAGTACCGGCAGCCCCTGCGAAGCCGCCAACGGCTGCTTCCTCTCCCCCAGCACCGATTGCCGTGGCTGGCACTCCGTCAAACGATGGAGCACGTGGCATCAAAGCAGAACCACCGCCAGGTGCCGATCCACCGCACGTGGCGTGGGCCACGGCCCAAGGCAAGGACGCCTTTGGACATTGGCTGACCGTCACCATCAAGGGTGTCGAGCAACGGCTGCGCTGGTTGCCACCGGGAACCAGCGTGGTCGGTTCACCACCGGATGAACCCGGCCGCAACAATGCGATCGAGAACCTCAGCACGGTGACGTTCACCTACGGCAGTTGGCTGGCCGACACCGAGTGCACACAGGCGCTGTGGCACGCGGTGATGGGTAACAATCCGGCGACTGACCAGGGCCCACGTCTGCCGGTCACCCATGTCTCGGTGGCCGAAGCGATCGCGTTCACCCGTGCCGTGCGACCATTGCTGAGCGATGCGAGCATGCGTCTGCCCTCGCGAGCCGAGTGGGAACGCGCGTGTCGTGCTGGTACCAGAACCGTCTATGCCACCGGTGACGATCCGGC
>ENA-ORBV01007639-ORBV01007639.1-microbial-mat-metagenome-genome-assembly--contig:-NODE-7639-length-18503-cov-5.142570_pt1 | contig 18503 bp, 19 predicted proteins | sample MGYA00237777_ERZ505514 | MGnify/ENA primary metagenome ERZ505514 (study PRJEB26160, sample SAMN06269048) | microbial mat metagenome | isolation source: Oligotrophic lake microbial mat | place... | reverse complement strand
TTTCATAATGAAAAGGTAATTGAAGCCGCGGAGGAAAAAATTCCCCTCCTCGGCGGCCTTGCGCCAGTTGCTGCGGTCGAGTTTCTGGTTATGCCGAACCACCGAGATGATGTCGGTCGGTTTGAAACGGGCCCGCAGGAGCGAGAAGAGCTCGAAACCGATGGGCATGAACAGCCCGCCGGGCTGGCCCTTTTTCTTCTTGAACGAATCGCTCACGTATAGCGCCATGTAGCGGCGGTCTTTCAGGACGCGGTGGATCTCGGAAATAACCTCCCGCATCGCGGCGAAGTAGGCCTCGCCGGAATCCTCGCCGCCGGAATCGAGTTTGCCGATGCAGCGTGGGTCGTCGGAGTATTCGATGTGGGTCGAATACGGCGGGTCGATGAAAACGAAGTCGACGGACGCATCGGGCAACGGGATTCTTCGGGCGTCGGCCTGTGCGATGTCGGAACGGGTGGGTGCGAGGTCGAAGCCCAGGCTCTTCCTGCCAACGTCCGCGCACACATCAATCGTCGTTCCGCTCCCGCACATCGGGTCGACGACGGTGTCGCCTTCGCGGGTGTATCTCTGCAGCAACTGCCAGACGACCCACGAGGGCGTCGCGCCGGCGTACTCCTTATCACCTTGCATCCTGGAGCCGTCAGCCGCGTTGTAATGCTGCGACGGATACTCCCACAGCGTGGTCGGCATCACCCGGAGCGTCGGCCGCTCCGGGCGTGGGTGGCCCCGGTCGTCCGGGCGGGGGTACGGGCGGGGTCGGGGCCGCGGCCCGGTCACCGGTCACCGTTGAGATGGCGGGTGACGGCTTCGACCACGCGGCGGCGGGCCTCGTCCATCGGTGCCTCGAGCCTGGCACCGGCGGCCCGGATGTGGCCCCCGCCCCCAAACTCTTTGGCGACTGCGTTGACGTCCACCGCGTTCAATCCTTCTTTGCTGCGAAAACTGACTTTGGTGACGGCCTTGCGTTTGGCGTCGGCGGGGCTGCCGCCTTCCGCCGGCGACTGCCAATCGCTGGCTTCGGTCAGCACGACCGACACCCGAACGGCGGGAATGAACGTCGCGTAGTCGACGAAGCCGCCCGACTCGCCGGGGTCGGCCTTGGCCGCCGCGAAATCGGACTTGGTGAGCGACATGACGCCCAGCCGTCCGGAGGCCTCGATGGAGAGAGAATCGAGGGCGCGGGCCAGCAGCTTCTGGCGGCCCAGGGTGTCACGCTGCTCGATGAGTTGGTAGAGCGCGGAATGGTTGACTCCCGCCGAAAGCAGGTCGGCGGCGGTATGAAGAACGGCTCCGGAGACGTTGCTGTGGCGGAACCACCCCGTATCCGTGCAGATGCCGAGGTAGAGCGGCGTCGCCACTTCGACCGGCAACTTGGTGATCGACTCGAGGCCCAGGATGTGGCGGCATATCTCGGCGGCGGGCTGGCACACGGCCGCCGCGCCGCCATCGATGAAACGGGTATCGGCGATATCGGCGTCGCCCTGGCGGTGGTGATCGACGATGATGCTCTCGGGAGCCCGGCCCTTCAGAAATGCCGCGAAGGGTTCGAGTTGGGTCCACGAGCCGGTGTCGATGATGAGGACGGTTTCAAAGTCGGCGTTGCGATCGGGTCCTCGAGCCGGATCGATCACCATGTGCGGCGTCGATTTGACGATATCGGACTGCCACGCCGGGCACGGACCGGCGTACCACGCGCGGGCTCGCGGCGGCAGCCCCTGCGGCGATGTGAGGTTCAGGGAACGTACGACCGCGATGGAAGACCCCAAAGCGTCACCATCGGGCTTCAGGTGGGTGAGGACCAGCACGGAGCGGGAGTTCCCGAGGCGCTGGGCGATTGTTTCAAGCGTGGCGTTGGTGGTGTACATGGATAGGCACTGGGCACTCGGTATCATGCAATGGGACAGGAAAAAATCGGAAACGAAAGGCATCGAGGCAGGCGATCAAATCGGGAGGAGGCAAACACCGATGGCCCAAGCGTAGCGGTGGGTGGGTGCGTCAATGCTGTGTCGAAAGCGGTTTCGAGGGCGAGCGTGCGATATCCTTCGCTGCGGCGAACGCGTTGGCCGCGTCGTCGATCGGCGTGATGCCGTCTTTGAGGGATGCGTTGATGAGCGAGTCGTTGCCGATCGTGGTGAAATTAGGTGGGTCGGAGGGCGTCGATCTGGATGCGTTCGCGCGGGACGCCGCAGCGGTGATCCGCTCCGGTCGTCGAGTGGTCATTGTCCACGGAGGTTCCCACGCCACCAACGTGCTGTCCGGACAGTTGGGCCACCCATCGACGACCATCACCTCACCCTCGGGGCACACCAGCCGCCGGACGGATCGGCGGACGCTGGAGATCTTCCAGATGGCCTGCCGCGGCGTGATGAGCCAGGCGCTGGTCGAGCGGCTGCTGCGTGAAGGCGTGAACGCGGTCGGCATCTCGGGGCTGGACGGTCGCACCTGGACCGGTGCCCGAAAGGACGCGATCCGGAGTGTCGAGGATGGGCGGATTCGGCTCATTCGCGACGATTTTTCCGGCTCGGTTGAGGCGGTCGATACCCGCCTGATCACCACCCTGCTCGCCGCCGGGTTCACCCCCGTTATCTCGCCGCCCGCGCTTTCAACCGGCGGAGGTCCGATCAACGTTGATGCAGATCGGGCCGCGGCGGCCACGGCGATCGCACTTAGGGCAGAGACGCTCGTTCTTTTGTCGAACGTGCCCGGCGTGTTGCGGGCGTTTCCCGACGAGGCGTCGCTGATCCGCGAGGTCAAGCCCGCTGACGCCCAGGCGGTGAGTGAAGTGGCGGCCGGGAGGATGAAGAAGAAGGTCTTGGCCGCCAACGACGCCCGCGCTGCGGGCGTCATCCGGGTCGTGATCGGGGACGCTCGAAGCGAGGGGCCCATCACGGCGAGCCTGGGCGGTCGGGGCACGGTGTTCTCGTGAGCACGCCGGTGAAAGAACAGGTGGCCCTATCCGCAGCGCAGGCCGAAGCGTTGCTTGAGGAACTTGTGCGGATCAAGAGCACCTCCGGCGACGAGCGACGGTCCGTCGAGTTCCTCGTGGACTCCATGCGGTCGTTTGGTCTCGAAACGTCGATCGACGAGGCCGGAAACGCGGTGGGATGGCGTGCGGGCGACGCGATTGGTGGGGCCCCGTGGCGCGACCTGATCCTCCTCGGCCACATCGACACCTTCCCCGGCAATCCGCCTGTGCGGCGCGAGGGAGACCTGCTGTATGGCCGCGGCAGCGTGGACGCAAAGGGTCCGCTCGCGGCGTTTGTCGTCGCGGTCGCGAACGCGCCGTCAATCCCGCCCGGCGTGCGGGTGATGGTCGCCGGTGCCGTGGAGGAGGAGTCGGCCACATCGCGCGGGGCCCGACACCTCGCCGCGACGCTGCGGCCCGCGGCGTGCATCATCGGCGAGCCCAGCCGCTGGGATGGCGTGACGCTTGGGTACAAGGGTCGCGCGATTGTCCGGTATGAGTTGGACCGCGGGTGCTCCCATTCGGCGGGGCCGGAAGAATCCGCCGCGGATTCTTTCGTGCGGTGGTGGCACGAGGTCTGCCGGGATGTACGGACGCTGAGCCCTGATGATAATGGTGTCTTCCATCGAGTTCAGGCGGGGTTGCGGGATGTCAACACGGACGGCGACGGCTTACGCGAGCGGATTGAGGCGGCAGCGGGGTTCCGGCTGCCGCCCGGCGTGGCCGGAGCGCAGATTGAGGAAATCTGCCGGCGCCACGCGGGCCCGGCGTCCATCCGGGTTTCCGGGGTCGAAGTCGCGCATGTGGAGCCGAGGTCAAGCCCGGTCGCGAGCGCGCTGACGGCGGCGATTCGATCGATGGGGGGCGTCCCACGGACCCAAGTGAAGACCGGGACGGCCGACCTGAACGTGGTGGCCCCGGTGTGGAACTGCCCGATCGCGGCCTACGGACCGGGCGACAGTTCGCTCGACCACACGCCCGACGAGCACGTGTCGATGACCGACTACCACCGCGCCATCGGCGTGCTGGGCCGCGCCGTGGGGATAATCGTCGACCGGATGTGAACGGGGGCTCTTGAGCCTGAGGGCAGGCCAAGCCTGGGCGGCATGCGGAAAGCACTTCGCCGGTGGTGTTCGGACGAAGCGCGGGGGGCCGAGAAGGTGTGATTCCGCGACGGATAACTCCCGACGCCCGTGCGAATCGATCGACCCCGCTGCCCGTCCGCATCCTTGCGGCAAGTAGAGGGACCGATAAATGATTCGTCGAACGGCGAAAGAAGAGCCGAATCCATCCGGCTTTCCGTCCCGAGGTTACCCGCTCCGGCAATCCCACTCCGCCCTTCGCAGGAAAGGAGAGAGTGAGGGCATTGTGACCGGGGGTGACGCGCATCCGTGCATCACTCCCGATCGTTCGTTATCCGGGACGGCCGTGCGATCTTTGCAGATCGGTGGCCGGGCGATTCGTCCTTGAAGGGTCGCCCCCCATCACTGAGGTTCCGGAGCGTTCTGTCGCTGGCTTTCCACTCTGGCAACGAGGCTGGGTAAACGGGCGAACCTCTCGGGGATCGTGGCCGTCCAGGCGTTGCGGTCGCGGACTTCCAACCGGTTGCGGGCACCGACGATCACCACTTCGGTGCCCAGGCCTGTCATCTGGAGGTGCAGTTTGGGGATGGTGATTCGCCCCGCACTGTCGAGTTCGATCCGTTCAGCAAAACCAAAGAGCGTCGCCTCAAACTCCGCCTGGTCCTCGGTAGTAGCGAGACCTTGCTCGCCTTTCGCGGCGAGTTCGGTAAAGGTCGTTTCGGTGTAGATGCGGATCAGTCGGGCCGACCAAGGGACACAGAACCAACCTTCACCGTCACGTTCGGGGGACATTTGGCCGCGGTACTTGGCGGGTATCGCCAGCCGCTGCTTCGCGTCGATATTGAGTTCGGCATGTCCTGTGAAGAGCAACCGAACCCCGTTTCTAAGTTCCCCGAAACGTCCCGGATGGCGTTGAACCATGGGTCGCTCGGCCGATGTGGGAAGTCTACACACTCTTCGACACTTTGCAACACCTTGCCCCACCTTCGGGCTGATGTGGATAGATTGGCGATAGCGTGTGCAAAATTCCTGACAAGCTAATCTGCCGTCAAGAGTTGTGGCGAGGGCGAGCGGAGAAAGCACCCTGATCGCGTCCGAACCGCTGGCAAAAATAATTGCCACCGCGGTCGATTACCGGTGGTTTAGTTGGAAGATTTTGTTTGTTATCAGACGCGGCTGAGGTCTTGGTCAGGCGCGACACCTTCTCGCCCGAACGGCCACACGAGAAGGAGGTGGTCGAGGGAGCTCCGATGGGAGGGGCGGTTTCGAGGGCTCTACCGTCGCGTGGATCCAACAGTTCAATCGGCCGGCCTTGAAATCCGACCGCCGCGGCGGCAATGGCCGGGCGAGCGTTTTCTGCTGCGACAGCGTGCGAAATTCCGAGAGCTCCAAATGAAAAACGCTCAATCGTGGCGTTACCGTTGAGCGTCGGAGCGGAAGCGAAATTATCGGTCCTGCGCGGGCTAAATGATTCAGTCAGCCGCTCGCTGAAGTGCTTCGCCGCCCTTTTCGATGTCTTCCCCTGCGCCCTCGACGGTGTTGCAGGCGGAAAGCGCGACGGCGACGAAGGCAAGCGCCAAGGTGGCGACGGCAACACGGACGATTTTCATGGAATGTACCTCAGAAATTTTGGGACCACGGTTCCCACAGCGGTGGCCGGTTGACGGAGGATGCAACCGGGAGAGTCCGTCTGTCAAGGAAAACGTCCCTCGCACAGTGCGGATGTGGAAGGCACTTCACCATCCGGGCGGCAGTGGGTCGCGAGTTCGCGGTCGGGACGGCGGTTTCAGGGGAACGGAATGATGACCGGGTCTTTGGCGATCCCGCCGATCTGGCTGGTGGCGGTCTGTGAGCCAATCGTGACGTAGCGGCGACCCTTGGTCATAGAGACGCGTGTGGCGCTGGCCGGCCAATAGGTGTAGCCGACGAGGCCGCGATGGATGTAATCCGGGGCGTTGACGATGAGGCTGCCTTGGAAGTACCGGATGCTGGCGGCGTCGCCGCCGTTGTCGCTCCACTGCTCGGGTTCGACCAGTTGCGTGAGGATGTCGATGATTTCCTGGCCTTTTTCGGCCTGTGTGCGCCGGTCCGTATCTTCTTCATCGTTCTCTTGAAACGGCGACTGTCCGCCGCCCCCTTGGCCGGATTGCAGGACCGTCTGCAGGTCAAACTCCGGAGCGTTCATGTAATTTGGGACGTCGGTCAGGAGATCCTGGATCGAGTACAGGACGACGGAACGGAACTTGTTCAGGCGGTTGCGCGGCCCGATCTGGATGGAGCCTGAGTCGCTCATCTGCCACGTGTTGCCGCCGGTGGCGAGGCCGTCGCGGGCGGCGAGTTCGAGCACCTGTTCAAGCACCGCGAGGGCGGTTCGTCCCTTCACGTCGAGCGTGATCTTGGCTTCCTTATCAAGCCCGTCGGAGGTGCGATCGTCGGCCCACATGGGCTCGATGTCGGCATCGGTGACATCCTTGATCGAGGCGATGACGTCCTCAAGACGGTTCTCGGTGTAGGTGAGCGTCATGGGCCGCATGAGTTTGCGGAGGGTGTCGCGCGAGGGGTTGCCGGTGGAACGAACGACCGTCGTCTCGGCCCGGGCGACCGGTGCCTCGGCGGTGGCAGTGGACGAAACTTGGGCGAGGGCGGACGACGCGAGGGTCAAGGCAGTCAGGGTCAGCGGAAAGAGGCTGTTCATGTGAAATCCTTCTGCAGAGCGAAGCCGGTAGGGTGTCTCCCGGCAGGCACAAGTCTGATGCGCCGAAGGGGATGAGGGTTCCCGCGTTGGAGAGCCATCCCTTGGAACCGGCCGCGGCGATCGCGTTACTTCTTCACATATCGTACAGAAGCGGGGGAGGGTTGGTTGCATCCAAAGGGACAAATGGGGTCCGAAATCCGAACAAAATCGGAACAAAGATGTGAGAACGGTTGGGAAAGGCGGGCGGGGGGGCGGCGGGTGTCGGATTCCGGTGCGAAACGTGGGAAAGAGGGGTGGCGAAATGGGCGTGAAGTTACGGGCATTCAAAGTCAGTTCGACGGAGGGGTGGAGCATCAAGCCGGCGTCGGGGAAGCGCGATTGGATGGATGCGAGCCGGGAGAAGTTTGCGTACCGCTGCCTGCCGCTGGTGATGGCGAACCAGAGCGGATGGGTGTTGGGGTGTCCGCTGAACTTTTCGGCGGTCTGGAACGGCAAGGACGACATGAACGCGGTGACGCTGAACTTCCCCGAGGGCGAGGGGAAGGTGAAGGGACATATCAAGAGCCACTTCGGTCAGGGGATCGTGACGTTCAGCCTGCCGTGGCTTTTTCGCACCGATGCGGGGATCGGGCTGTGGGCGCGGGGGCCGGCGAACTTGGTGAAGGACAACGTCCACGCGTTGGACGGGATTGTCGAGACGGACTGGGCGCCGTACACGTTCACCATGAACTGGAAGATCATGCGGCGGAACGTGGAGGTGTATTTCAAGCAGGGAGAGCCGATCTGCCAGATCGTGCCGTTCCCGCTGGCCTTGCTGGAGACCGTCGAGCCGGAGTTTGCATCGATCGATTCGGACCCGATGTTGAAGCAGGATTTTTACACCTTCACGGCGATGCGCTCGGGGAACATCGACCGGTTGAAGGCAACGGGCGAGAGCACTTGGGCGATGGACTACATGAAGGGACATCTGCCGGACGGGACGCCGGTGGAGGGGCATCGGAAAGCGTTCAGGTTGAAGGAGTTTGGGGAGGAAAAATGAGACGAATTACTCAGGAAACGAGGCATCAGGCAATGAAGCGGGATGCTGCGATGCTGCGGAGATTCCGATGTTCTAGCGACGAGGCCGATGCTGCATTCACATGCTCGGACGACCATCCCGGCAGGCTCGACTTCTTGGAAAACCGCCACGGCGGTGCGCGATCGGATTCGCCATGAACGGGGAAAGCCACCTCGGGGATTTGAACCCCGGACCTATGCTTTACGAAAGCATCGCTCTACCACTGAGCTAAGGTGGCGAAACCGGCAGCACAAGCCGCGCCGGGGGGGAGTATCGGGGGGCGAGTAGAAGATTTCCACCTTATTCCGCGCTTTTGTGAGACTGGCGTCGTCAGGCTATGCGATTTTCACTGGGGTTCATCACGCGGGGCTGTGGTGCGGCACCCCAGAATCATGGGTTGACCTGCACCCCGAGGGCTCCACGCATTCCGAAGTCTTCGCCATGACCGAAACGTATCAGGCTGGACTGGCTAACTTTGCCGGAATCTTTCATGCCGGCATCTGGACAGGAACGGCAGACACATGGGCTGACTTGCACCCGTCAAACGCCACCTACTCGGTGATCGTCGGTGCGGCCGAATCGCAGCAATTCGGTTCTGTGGTGATCGGTGGTTCCGCTCGCGCGTGCCTGAGGAGCGGCACGGCGGACTCTTGCACGAGTCTCCATCCGGTCGGTTCCACCCAGTCGGTCGGCTTGTCTACCACTGGAGAGTACCAGGCCGGTTACGCAATTCTTGTTTCGGGACGGAAGGTTGCGAGCGTCTGGAACGGCACTGCGGAATCCTGGGAGAATCTTTCCCTAACTTTGCCCGGTTCGTGGGGAAACTCCGAGGCGTCGAGCGCATGGACTGAAGGAGTCACGCTCAATGTTTGCGGTTGGGCCAACAGTTTGGATCGGGGCCGCACGGAAGCGATTCTTTGGAGCAGGGAGGTCTCCGGCTGCGCGTTCCGCGTCCCGAACGGCTGTGCTGCCGACTTCGATCACGATGCCGACTTCGACAGCGATGACATCTCCGGCTTCTTCGCGGCCTTTGAAGCGGGTTCAATCTGCGGCGATGCGGACTTCGACGGCGATACTGACAGCGACGACGTCATCGAATTTTTTCGGAAGTTTGAGTCCGGAACCTGTTTGCCGACATGAACAGTCGATCACAAGTGGCTCCCCCCCCCTAGTACTTAGAGCCCGATCCGTGAGCGGAACGATGCAAAAGAAAGTCTCCGGCTCGTGCGGTACGCATCACAGCGGCCCCGTGACACGGGGAGTGCCGCAGAAGATGAGCCGCCTTCGCGTCGGAAGATCGTTCTCGGAAACAGGTTGAGTCGGCGGCGACCCGCTCGCGAAGGTCGGCCCATGCGTGGTGTGAGGGCGGTTCAGGGGCGCGGAGCCCCAACCCCGGCCGTCCTCGTTGGGGAAGCGAGGGTTTACACGTCCTTCGTCGCCCACCGCGGGCGGGTGGTTTCTTCGCGGGCACTCTCGATCGGCACCCTCTTCCCGTCGGTCGTGGCCGCCTCGATGCGCGCCCCCGCCGAGCGCAATCTCGCCAACTGCCGGCGGCCGATACGGGCGCGGAGGGTGACGTTGGGGCCGTCGTAAGTGCGGTCCAGAACCTCGGCCTGCTTCTCGATGATCGTGATCGTCCTGGAATCTGAGAGCGGCAGCGTTACATCGAGTTCTTCGATATCGCCAAGAGCCGCGGTGCGAACGAACGTCACGAGTTCATCGTGGCCCATGCTCAGCCGGCTTTGTGAATCCGGCAGGGCCGAGATGGCGATGGACCCCGGCAACTTCTTCTGCCACACCAGCAACTCGCTGTTGTCCTTGAGTTTGTCTACTTTGTTCAGCAACACGACCCGGGGCGGCGGCTCCCAGAAGCGGTCCTCATCGTGGGTGCTCTTCGCGAGTTCTTCGAAGAGTTCGTCCAGGACGCGGTTGACGGTCTTGAACTGGATCTCTGCGGCGGGATCGGAAACATCCAGAATGATGAGGAGGACGTCGGCGTGCGTGGCCTCCTCCAGCGTGGCCTTGAAGGACGCCACTAAGTGGGTGGGGATGTCGCGCACGAATCCGACGGTGTCGGAGAGAAGCACCGAGAGGCCGCCCCCCAGATCCCAGTCGCGCGTACGCGTGACAAGCGTGGCGAACAGCCGGTCGTCGGCGTAGGCCCCGCCGGCGGTCAGCGTGTTGAAGAGCGTGCTCTTGCCGGCGTTGGTGTAGCCCACGATGCCGACCGTGAAGTGCTCCCGCTTGCGGGCGGCTACTTCGCGCCGTTTGCGGGCCTGAATGATCGCGAGTTCACCTTCGAGGGCGAGGCGGCGTTTCTGGACGAGGCGTCGGTCGATCTCGAGTTGCTGTTCACCGGGGCCACGGGTACCGATGCCGCCCACACCGCCGCGGCCCACGAGGCGTTCCAAGTGGTCCCACATTGCCTTGAGGCGGGGGTAGGTATACGCCAGTTGGGCGATTTCAACCTGGAGTTGAGCCTCGACGGTGCTGGCGCGGCTTGCGAAAATGTCGAGGATGAGTTCGGACCGGTCCACGACCTTCTTGCCGGTTTCCTTCTCGATGTTGCTGATCTGCTTGGGCGAAAGATCGTGGTCGAAGATGATCGTGTCGGCGTTCGTGGCCTCGCAGATTCCTTTGAGTTCGGCGACCTTGCCGGAGCCCATGTAGGTGGCACCGACCGGGCGTTCGAGGCGCTGCGAGAGTTCACCGACGACCGTGGCTCCGGCCTGCTCGGCGAGAGCCTTGATCTCGCCGAAGGGATCGCGATGGTCGAAGGTGGAATCGGGAATGCGAACGGCGGCGACGACGACGCGCTCGGACTGAACCTGAAGTTGAGCTCTTTCTTGGGGAGTTGGCACTAGGCGTGACGATAGGGAATCAGAATCCTGCGCGCGTCCGCCCGCCAAGCATCGGGGGATCGATGGTGAACCCCTGGGGCGGTTCATTCGGGCTTCATCAGCCTTTGAGCCCCCGGTTCGATATTCGGCGAGTGCAATGTGGGGCGATATTTTTGGAGCAATGAGTGGCAAAGCGTGCGAAGTCGGCGTCGGACAAACTCATCCGTGCAACCGTTCGCGGGCGGGACGCAGTGCGCTACGCGATTCTGGGTGCCGGTCACATCGCGCAGAACGCCGTCATGCCGGCCTTCGCCAACGCTCCCAATTCCCGCCTCGTGGCACTCTACAGCGGCGATCAGGCCAAGCGGAAGCGGCTCAAGGCGGCCTATGGCTTCGAACACGCGGCGGGGTACGAAGAGTTTGCGGCGGGCTGCGAGTCAGGACTCTTTGAGGCCGTCTACATCGCCTTGCCCAACACGATGCATCGGGAATACGCCGTGCTGGCGGCCCGCGCCGGCGTTCATGTGCTCTGCGAGAAGCCGCTGGCAACGACCGTGCGCGACTGCAAGGCCATGATTCTGGCCGCGGAACGTGGGAACGTGCGGCTGATGACGGCCTATCGCCTCCACTTCGAGCGGGCCAACATGACCGCGGTGCAGTGGGCCCAGAGCGGCAAACTGGGCGAGTTGCGGGCGTTCTCTTCGGTCTTCACGATGCAGGTCAAGGAAGGCAACACGCGCCTGCAATCCAAGATGGGCGGCGGTCCCCTCTACGACATCGGGATCTACTGCATCAATGCGGCCCGATACCTCTTCCGAGCCAACCCCGTGGAAGTTGTCGCGCTGGAGGCCACGGGAAGCGACAAGCGGTTCCGAGAAGTGGGGGAGATGGTGAGTGTGGCGATGCGGTTCCCGGACGAGCGTTTGGCCGCGTTCACCTGCAGTTTCGGGGCCGCCGATGCGGGGCGGTACCAGCTGGTGGGAACGAAAGGGCTCCTGACGCTCGACCCGGCCTTCGAGTATCAGGGCGAGTTGAGGTTGAACGTCGAAGCCGGGAAGCATTCCAAGGAAACCACGTTCGCCAAGCGAGACCAATTCGCGCCGGAGTTGGAATACTTCTCAGAGTGCGTGCGGGCGGGACGCAACCCCGAACCCGGCGGTGCCGAAGGCATGATCGACGTCGCCATTATCGAGGCCGTTCTCAAATCCGCCCGACTTGGAAAGACCGTCGCGCTCAGCGGTCTTCCCAACGACGCCTACCCGTCGCTCAGCCAGGAGCGGCGCCGGGCGCCCGCCAAAAAGTCGAAGATGGTGCGGGTGCAGGCTCCGACCAGAAAGTGATGCTCACTCCGGCATTCTCGGAGGTGCGTAAACTCCGTCCGTAGCCGGGCGGATAGCTCAACGGCTAGAGCATTCGCTTTACATGCGAAGGGTTCGGGGTTCGAATCCCCGTCTGCCCATTTCGACGGCTTCCACACGTACAAGGGCTCCTGAATGACGGCTCGTTTGGATGTCCAAAAGACCTACAAATTGTTCATCGGGGGCTCGTTCCCCAGGACTGAATCCGGTCGCACCCTCCCCGTCGTGACGACGAGCGGTACGGTCCATCTGTGCCAAGCGTCCCGCAAGGACCTGCGGGATGGCGTTGAAGCCGCCCGCGCGGTGCAGCCCAAGTGGGCGGGAGCGAGCGCGTACAACCGCGGCCAAGTGATGTACCGCATGGCCGAGATGATGGAAGGCAAGCGACCCGAGCTGGCCGCCGCGCTCGGCGCGGTCGTTCCGGAAACCCCCTCGCGAAAGTCCGACCGCCGGGTCGCGTCAAAAAGTGCGGGCCAACGCTTCTCGCCCGAGGCCGAAGTGGAGGCGTCGATCGACCGCCTGGTCGTCTTCGCGGGCTGGGCCGACAAATACTCGCAGGTGCTCGGCTGCAATAACCCGGTGACAGGGCCCTACTACAACTTTACGGTGCCGGAACCGACGGGCGTGGTCGCCGTTGTGGCCGGCGATTCGTTCCCGCTGCTGGGGCTGGTGTCATTGCTGGCCCCGGTGATCTGTTCCGGTAACGCCTGTATCGCGTTGGCATCGCAGGATAACCCGATCGCCGCGGCGGTCTTGGGCGAAGTCTTCGCCACCAGCGATCTTCCGGGAGGGGTTGTCAACATTCTCACGGGCCTGCGCAGCGAACTCATCCCGCACATCGCGACCCACCGCGATGTGGACGGAATCTGTGCGAGGGTCGATGGGGCCGACGCCGCGCTCCTTCGTGGCGGCGTTGCCGAAAATCTCAAACGAGTCGTGATCGTGACCGATGACCCGGCGGACGGCGACGTCGGCACACACCCGTGGTCGATCGAGCCGTTCGTCGAGATGAAAACCATCTGGCATCCGGCGTCGGTATGAAATCGCGGGCGTTTCGCACGCCGGGGCGGGCCGGTCGCGGACACTCGTCTTAACCGAACCTAAACTTTCCGCTTCATGGGTTTACCGCCACCGATCTCGCCCGCCGACGCCGACAGTGCTTACGCCGCCGCCCAGCGGGTGGTGGAGGTACATCAGCGACTCTCGAAGTGGCTGCGCCCCGGCGTCACGCTGCCGCAGGTCGATTTGTGGGTCGCGAAAACCCTCGAAGAACTCAAATGCCGCTCGTGCTTTCTGGGGTACCAAATCCCGAAGAGCCCCAAGTTCCCGTCGCACGCGTGCCTCAGTGTGAACCACTGCGTGGTTCATGGGACTGCGGCCTCCCATCTCGCTCCGCTGGGCCAAGGTGACATCCTCAAGGTCGACATCGGCGTTCGCTACCAGGGCTGGGTAGGCGATGCCGCTTGGACCTACGCCTTCGGCGCGCCCACGCCGGAAGTGAAACGGCTCATGGCCTGCGGCAAAGAGTCCCTTCGCCGCGGCGTGCTGGAACTCAAACCCGGAAACACCTTTGGCGCCTGGGCCCGGACCGTTCAGGGCCATGTCGAATCCGAGTGCGGATTTCATCTGATCCGGGGCTTGGGGGGCCACGGCTACGGCCGCAAACTGCACGCGGCGCCCTTCGTCAGCAACACCGTGCCCACCCACCCGGGTGAGTGGTCGGACGTTCACACGGCGTGTCGGCCAGGAACGTTGGTCGCGGTCGAGCCGATGATCGCCGCGGGAGCCCCGGAAACCCGCACCAAGGGTCACGAGTGGCCCGTGTACATGAAGGACGGCTCGATGAGCGTTCATTATGAGCACGACGTACTGATCACTGAAAAAGGCCCGCGCGTGCTCACCGAGGGGCTGGAATTGGTGAACGACATCGTGGCGTAGTCGGACCCCGACAGGATGGCGTGCCAGTTCCGGCACGGCGTGATCGCCCCTTTGGTTTCAAACTCCCAGTTACTGGGAATACCCCCACGTTTCCATAAACGGTGATTTAGCCCGGCTTCATCGTACGGCGGGGTTGCCCATCGACAGTACAGATGTCGAGGAACGAAACTTGACACACATCTCAAACGGCGTCGTCAACAGACGCCCCATTTCGGAGGAATTCCTGTGACGAATCTCAAGACCCCCATGTGCACCGATGCCTTTGCCCGCCGTTTGGCCCTGATTATCGCCGCTGGCGCGCTCACCGGCTTGGCGGCTTGCAACACGGTTGAGGGAGCTGGCCGCGATATTGAGGCGGCCGGCGACGGGATCGAAGACGCCGCACAGGACGCAAAGAACTGACACGCTCATCCCTTCCTCAAATGGTGTGAACCCTCGAAACTCGCGGATGCAAAGAATTCTTAGGAGTCTCTGATGCTCTATTACGCCCTTGTGTTTTTCATCGTCGCGGTTGTCGCTGCACTCTTCGGCTTCGGCAACATTGCCGCGGGTGCATCGAGCATCGCCCAGATCCTTTTCTTCGTTTTCCTTGTCCTCTTCGTCATCTCCTTATTGATGGGCCTCTTCCGCAAGGGCGGCGCCTCATCCATCAAACTGTGAGAGCGGCCATAACCGATTCAACGAGCGAGAAGGCACCATCAATATGACCACGTCAAACTCAATCCCAGTGATTTCCGACGAAGCAACCCGGAAACTGGACGACCTCATCGACCTCAACATCGACAGTTCCAAGGGCTTTGAGGAGGCGGCCGAACGCTTCGACGAACCCCAACTGTCGAGCCTTTTCAGAGAACACAGCGCCATCCGATCACGCTTCGCCCAGGAACTCCAGGCGATCGTCTACGCAAATGGGGAACGCCCCAGCACCAGCGGAACCACCCTGGGAACCTTCCATCGATGGTGGCTCGGTTTGCGCGGACAGATCGCACGGGGCGAGGAATACGCGATTTTGGCAGAGGCCGAACGCGGCGAGGACGCGATCAAGCATCGCTACGAAGAAGTACTTGAGGACGGTCTGGGTGACTCAATCTCGCAGATCATCGCGCGGCAGTATGTCAGCATCAAAGAAGCCCATGACACGGTGCGCGACATGCGCGACCGGGCCGAACGCCTGAAACAGTAAATTCGCGTCCCTGCATGTTCAGCCGATGTCGATGACATCTCAAGCCTACTCAAGGAATCCGCTCAATGAAAACCCTTGTTCCACTCATCCCTCGGCTTGGCTCCCGTTCGGGAAAGGTCCGTGGCGGAATTCTGCTCTGGGCGCTCGGAGTGCCAATCCCGCTCATTCTCCTCTTTCTACTGTTCCGCGGCTGCGTGGGATGAACGACCGTTTTGTTTTGGAAACAAATGCTTCCTAACCCGGCGTGCATGCAGCGCCGGGTTTTTTCATTGCATTGAGATCACCAAGCCGATTTCTTTTTGCAGGATCAGCGGAAGTTCACTGGGCATTCATCAGTACCTGAGACCAGCCTGCGAAGATAGAGGCATGCAGATGCATTTCAATCGCTTCGCTCGCCACACTGGCTCGGTCGACGGTGTCTCCCGCGCCGCGATAGGGGAGTCGCCCCGTCCAACGCGCGAGCGCAACAACGCCGAAGAATTCCGCCACTATAAGGCGGACCCCACTCCTGAACGCCGCAACGCGATCGTCGAGGCAAATATTGCGCTTGTCATTTCCTGTGCCAAGCGCTTCGCTGGCCGATCGGTCCAGATGGACGATCTGGTGGCGGACGGCAGCGTCGGATTAATCCGGGCGGTCGAGCGCTTTGATCCAGCGCGGGGGATCAAGTTTTCCACCTTTGCCATCAAGCACATAGAGGGTGCCATGCGATCGAGCCTTGGCCGATCCGCTTCCGCAGTCACCATGCCCGGACGGGTGCGGACCGCGGCCCGGCGCTGGATTCGGGAGCAGAGCGGCCTTCAGACGGCTACCGGCTGCACCCCGAGCGCGTCCGAAGTCGCCGTGTCTTTGGGGCTCAAAGGTGAGGCGGCCCAACGCGCCTGCGATGCCGCAAAAATTCTCAACGCCACCCTCACCGACGCCTTTGACGCTCAGTTGCCCGATCGCGGTACCACCGCGCAGGCAAGTTCAGACGCGCGCAACGACGATCGGAATGAAACCGATCGCCTCGGGCAAGCCGTCGAAGGTCTTGATCCCAAATCGGCCCGCCTGATTCGGATGTTCTTTGGGATCAACGGTGAGCCCGCCCTCCCGCTCGCCAAGGCGGCCCGCCGGCTCGGAATTACGCACGAAGCCGCCAATCGCATATTCGCAAGGGCCATGACGGAGTTGCGGTTCAAGATGAACGCCCAAGCCCGCGGCCGAACGGAACCCCCGGTCATCGCTCACGCGGCCTGAGGCGCGAAGTGGCGCCGCTGTACTCGCCTTGAAGATAGTCCCATGAAAGCGGGCGAAGGGGCTCGAACCCTCGACTTTCGCGTTGGGAACGCGACGTTCTACCACTGAACTACGCCCGCTACTCGACACCACTATATCCGCCGTGTGAATCCGCGATTCAAGCCGCCCGATCGAAAGCCGTCTCACACAAAGGCCGTTGCAACCCCCATGTCCCGCGGCTTCTTGATGAGCCCGAACCACACCAAGATGAAAATCGGGTACGCCAGCCCGAGTGTGCCGACAAAGACCAGCCCGACCACCTGGCCGATGCTCTGCCCCGGGCGCTCATCGACTTGGCGATCATGTTGTCAGGGTTCTCTACCGCCCACTGCGCCAGTTCAGCCTGCTGCTTCCACGAAAAATAGAGCCCCAGCAGAGTGACCGGGATGGAAACAACCGCGTATCCAATATGCATTATGAAACCAGCGGGTTTGCGGTTCATTGTCGTCACACCCGCCACGATTAACAAGATTGCGAGGAGCAGGCCAAACGCCATCAGCGCCATCTGCGTCAGGGTCGGACTCAGCGACGGCGGGAGTTCACCTTGTCCCTGCAGCATCACGCCCATGAAGAACGGGCTGGCAATCCCGCATCCGCCGCAGACCAACCCGATACTTCCCCACACGATACTGATGATGCCGATGACCTTGGGCCACGCCGGAGGGATCGCCGGGAGTTCGGGCGTAGTGTCGGCAGGGAACGAGTCGTTATTCATGCCAAGAGTCTCCGGGGCGGCGCCCACAGTCGAACCTAAGGCCGACGGGACGCGCACAACTGGGAACCACGGTCGCCACTGGCTACGGGTTCGTCAAACTTTCGTTTCAAGGAAATGCCGGAGGAGGGACTTGAACCCACACACTTTTAAGGGTAACGGATTTTGAGTCCGTCGCGTCTGCCAATTCCGCCACTCCGGCACAAAGAGTCGCTGAGAGTAGCCTGGGAAGCCAGCGGATTCGAGCGCCCCGCATTCCCCGTTCGGAAACCGTGGGACCTGATTTCCGAATCATGAATCGGACTTCACGTCACCGTTGGATCGCCTTTCAGGCGGCCGTCTGAGGATGAACACATGACGCGATCGATGGGAGCAAACGGCGACGCGCCGCAAAGAGAAAATGTCCGCGTCCGGGCCGGGGCTCGGGAGACCGCAGGCGAACCGTTCACGTTCGCGGCAACCGGTGCCGAACAGCGTCTCCGCCGTCTCCGCTTTGTCGCCCGCCTCATGGACAATTCGATCGAGATTCCGGGACTCAAGTCCAAAGTGGGCCTCGACCCCATCATCGGGCTCATCCCGGGCGTGGGCGATGCCATCACCACCGCGGTTTCTCTTTATATCGTGTACGAAGGTTACAAACTCGGGGCGACTCAGGCTCAGGTGGCGCGCATGCTCGGCAATGTCGTGGTCGATGCGATCATCGGAACGGTCCCGGTTCTCGGCGATCTGTTCGACTTCGCGTTCAAGGCGAATCAAAGAAACCTCAAAATCCTGGGGATTGATCCCAACTCGCCCTGACGGGACGACCCGCCATGTCGGTGTGTCGCTTTTCGCATCCGGTTCCCGCCGGGAGGCGTTGTGGGGCTTTCCTACCGTCACCCCGCAATGCCGCACCGCCACACCCTCGGTCGGATCTCCGCGGCACTCTTGGCCGCCCTTGTCGCTCTGTGCTTGCTCACCCTCCCGTATTCGTGCGGGCGCGTGTCCGAGCCCGAATCGGTCGCTCTAACGCCCCGGTATGCCGCGGGTTCTCCCGTTGAAGCTCGCGTTCCGCCGCTCTGGGTCGTGCCCGATGCTGTTACCCACGCCCGCTTTGACGGAATGGGCGGCGTCCCCGAATTCTGGCTCGGTTCTGATCTGCTGGGCCGCAGCGTGCTGGTGCGTTGCCTCGCGGGAGGGGCGATTTCGCTCCTCGTGGGGTTCATCGCCGCCGGGTTGAGCGTCACACTGGGCACCCTCTACGGCGCCATCGCCGCCTATGCCGGGGGGGCTACCGATGCGGTCATGATGCGCATCGTCGATATCTTGTACGGCCTGCCGTACGTGTTGCTGGTTGTCCTGCTCTCCGTCGCCGGAGACAGCGTCCTCTCCGAGTACGTTTCACGCCATGGGGAT
>ENA-ORBV01007638-ORBV01007638.1-microbial-mat-metagenome-genome-assembly--contig:-NODE-7638-length-18504-cov-6.009443_pt1 | contig 18504 bp, 9 predicted proteins | sample MGYA00237777_ERZ505514 | MGnify/ENA primary metagenome ERZ505514 (study PRJEB26160, sample SAMN06269048) | microbial mat metagenome | isolation source: Oligotrophic lake microbial mat | place... | reverse complement strand
AACTGAAGCAATGTTGGCTGATGCATTTGATAACATCCCTGCCATTGCTCGTCGCCGTGATGAGATGCACCAAATGCCGCAGGAACGCATCCATCAGCAGCAGGCAAGGTCGGGTCGCACACATGCAATTGTCCGCGTCCCCGGTGTTCCTCATGGTGGTTTCCAAGCCAACAGACAGGCCTGGCTAGGACATGAACAGCAGTATCGTGGGGCTGTCAATGTTGCCAGAGAAACGGATGTTGCCAACCGTCAACAGCAATTGCAGGATCAAAAGCCTGTGGCTATCAACAATAACGGCAACAACAATAGCGGCTTCACTAAGGGTGGAGGCAGCACTCGTTTCACAGACGAGGAGGTGGAAACTTTGATGGACCACATGGAAGACATCCTTCCTATTGGCAAGAATGAATGGGAGAGGCTCACTGAAAGGTGCAACGCGGATGACAGGGTTGCCAAGAATCGCCAGCGTGGTCTTGACAACCTCCGTAAACAACACAACAACCATGCAAAAAAGAAGGCTCCGACTGGCGACCCAGACTGCCCTCCTATGGTTCGCAAAGCCAAGGCAATTCGCGAGTCCATTAGGGAAAAGGCTGGCTCTGCAACTATGAACAATGCAGCCAACGACTTGCCCACTTATGCTCATCCTACGAGTTCGAATGGGGGCACGGCTGTTGCTCAGATTGTGGCTGGCAACAACAATCATTCTGCCAACAACCGCGAAGGCAACAACACCAATGACAATCCTCCCAGTGGTGGAAAAACCAGACGTCTTGTTGGTGACAACACTTCTGAGACATTGAAAGCATGCATCGCATCGGAGCAGCTCAATGCCAAACGTGAGGCTCGTCGCGCTAAGATGAGAGAGAAGAGACGCCGTGAAGATCATCAGCACTACATGCAGATGGCTGCCACTGCCCTTAGTGCCTTAGCAACAGCCGTTGCTGCTCGTGACCGTGGTTCGGACGGTGGCAGTCTACCACCTCCTTCCGTGACAATTAACCCCCTACCCAACAGGCCTCTTGACGATGATGATAGCAGCAGTTCTGACGAGGAGTTGGTTGTCAAACGCACCAGCTTTCAGGCCAAGCTCAAGGCTGCAAAGAAAAGGAAGGAAGAGAATGCCAACAACAGCAGCAGCGAGGAGGAGAATGATGAGAATGCCATGAATGGCAACAGGAAGAACGACGGCAACAAGACGAAGAGTGGATTCATCTGAACGCGTCATTAACCGGTGATTGGTCTAGTAACGACTACATCTGCAAGTGGTGTTGTTGCTTTGCAGCATCTGTTGCCGCTTTTGTTTGTTTCAAAGAAGAATGTCAAGGATTTACACAACAATAGGAAAAGAAAATAAAAAAGCATGACAGTGTTTCGAGATTAAGATAATTTAACTAGCACTAAGATGATGATTTTAATTTAACCTTCTACTCCTCAGCACCCGAATCGTTTCCACAAATGAAGAAATCGGCGTCTCTAGACCAACCTAGACAGAACGTGTTTCTAATCTGGTTTAAACCAACGCATTCCAATCGAAAGTTGTACAGCAAAGGAACCAAAGACAAATGCACTCGTCGCTCGCCACTCTCTTCAAACAAAATAGTCTCCTTCAGTCTAGGAAACGCGGATTGAATTGCTCTCATTCCCCACTCTGCCGCTTGGCGGAGAGATGTGGCTTGATCGCACTGCACAATGTCCAACGGCGTGCTACACTGGTTGTAGTTCTGTGCTGACTTTATAAGAAAAGGATTGTCAGTGGACGCAAATGCAGAGTCGACAACACACTTGCCTCCGGTTCGACTATAAGCATCTTCCAAATCCTCGCACACAGCACCCCATTCAGCAAGAGTTGAGTCATGCACTGAACCAGGGGCGTTCACCACACAATTGATAATCCTTCCATCAACAGCAAACACAAAAAGATTAGTGATGAAGTGGCCTGCCTTCCATCCATTGTAAAACATGCTCTGTTCATCCAAGTCGTCGCAATTCTCGAACGCTAGCTTCAATCCATCAGCGAAACAATGCACTTCGTGCAGGGCCGGATGCTTTGCTTTTACAACTTCCTTGTGTGTGGCAATCTCATCATCAGTTGGCATAGTCACTCTTGCCTGATTGTTGTTCCATAAGACCAGCGTTAATCCACGGCGACCAAATTTAAGCCATGCATTCAGATGGGTTCCTGCAAAACCAAACCATCCTTGCAGAATGTGCTCCGGTCCTCTGAAACGAAACCACGTTGACACAAGACCAAGACAGGTTCGTGCGTCAACAATCCTGCGAACGCCACACTTCTTGCGGAGTTTCTTAAATGTTGTGCCATCTTGGTTGCCCGTCCATGGAGCAAAGTTGTCGAACCATGGCTCAAACAATGCCAACAACTCTCTGAAAGCGGCATGGTCATGTCCTGTGGTAGTGATCAGGGATTGATCATTGCCAGACTGGTGCAGATGCTCCCATGGGGACATGCTTGGCAGCACCAATGCACTTCTTGGGATGCGTCGATCACGGCGTCTCCTACCCTCTAAATTCAACATGTGCCGGAATCGCTTCTGCTGCATTTTCAACAGCATTGCCAGGAAAAGAATCCTCTTGCGGCGATGCCTGCTGTTGGCTACATCATCATCGTCATCTGAATCAGAGTTCATGTTGCCGATTACACTTGTCGCCTTCTTGTGTTTGTGCATTGTTTTCTCTATGGCAAGGCACACAGCTGGTTAGTAGAGTGTTGTACAGCATTGGCGCCAAATGACTTGCCGCGAAGCCATGCCGGCAGTGATCCTACTGAAATACCGTACAAGGAAGCACTATGCCCAACTCTCTAATTAATCTACCTCCATTCTACTGCATTCTTTGGATTCTGGAGCGTGTCAATGGTTCGCATTTGGAGCTAGAAATTTAATATGGGAACCGGTACTAACCATTTTTACCTCACCACCTCACCTCATTTTAATTCTGGATGTTACCACTAGCTATCAGTGTGTTGTTGACAAGCAATGAACACATGGAATCGAATCATTCTCGCGACCAAAAGAAAGTTCTTGCGCATGCCTCTCCGGCCCCGACTGTGATTGCACGTGCTATCTCTAACAAGAACGTTCTGAGACAAAACTCCGCGCGCGCGAGAACCCTCTGTGCAACCCACACGTCATTTTTCTTGATCGATCCGGCGTCCGGTAGCGTTCTACACTTGATCGATGTTTCTTCACGGATCAAACAAGGATCTTTTGCATCCATGAAGCTAATTAAATCTCAGCACCGACTATGTAGGGATCTTTTGCACGCATGAAGAGAATCCCACCCCTGCGAATATCATTACGTAGAAACTTGTCTTGCTGTACATACGTAAGCACCTGGCTGCAACTACTGTAGTAGCTAGTAGCTACTAGTAGAGCATGAAGCATCTCACGGGATTCTCGAAAACATCGTCGTGGATTGACATTCTCATGTGCTGGGATTGAATAACTTCTTTCCTCATTAACCGAGTTACCAGTTGTAGTAACCTGATTAGTTAACAAGGCAATCAAGCAAATTGAAGTTCATTCCTTGCCCCCGTCATTCAAACAACGGTACGGAACAATTATGAAGCTCTTTACAATCGTATTCCTCCTCCTTGGTATCGTTGACGTTGCGGATGCCCAAGGAGCTTGCTGTTCCAACGTCGACTGTACGTCGCCTCAGACGTGCAGTGGTGCTTGCTGCTCTTGTTCCACAACTGCAGTTGGAACCTGTGTCGATAGAACTACTACGAACGTTAATCTCCAATGCTTTTCCGCTGAAACCACGGTTCCCGTGTGGAACAAGGGAGATGTGGCCATGAAAGATCTTGCCGTGGGAGATCAAGTCTACAATCCTAAAGGCAGGAACTACGAACCTGTCTATGCTTTTGCCGTCCGGGAACCCGAGCAAGAGACAGAATTCCTCCAGATCTTTACGTCTCTGGAGAAGCCTCTGGAAATTACACCCTCTCATTTGATCCATGTCGAAGGACACGCGCATCCTATCCGGTCGGCTTCCGTTCAAGTCGGAGATGTTCTCTATGGCGATCAAGATGCTCGTCTCACGGTCCAAAAGGTGGAATCGGTGGTGTACCAAGACGGCGCATATGCTCCTTTGACACCTTCGGGTCAGATGTTTGTCAATGGCATTCAAGCTTCCGCCTATGCATCGCTTCAAAAGGTTCGCGGAGAAGAATATGCGGAACTTGCAAACGGCGTTCTCATGCCCATTTCGCAGCAGACAGTCATCCACATGCATTTGGCGCTCTACCGCATGGTTTGTCTCGGAATCTCCAGCTCCTTTTGTGATAATGCCACCAAAGATGTTACGGGCAAGCCCCTCTGGGTGGACTGGGGTATGAAGTTGGTGGACTTGGCCGATCAACAGATTGTGCCCGTGCAAGTGATGATGGGTATCATCTACCTTCTTGTGGTGGTGCCATTCTATATCATGGAAGTCCTCTTTGGATCCAAATTTGCTCCTGTTGTCATGTTCATGGCAGCCTTTGCAGCATTCACGTGGAGGAAGAAGTATCGCAAAGAAGACTTCCAGAAGAAGACGAACTAAGATGGCGGTGATTGTTCGTGACTGTTGTGGCTTTATGTACTGCATGATGTGTGGAGTAGTGCGGTTAAATATATTGCATGCTTTGCGGGCAGTGGTTTGAAGAAGAATTTATCATGCATATGATTTTCACGTAAACCGAAGAAGACTAGCCAGCCAGTGGAGGTGGCGAGGAGTTTGTGGCTGACGGCACTGAGAAGTTGAATATAGATAGATGGTCATGATTCTATTACGTTATTGTTCTCATGCTCTTTTTTGTAGTCATTTTCTAGTCATATCAAGCCTCAATCCTAGTACAAGCCGGGTGTTGGCGGTGGGGACAATACCAAAGGTGGTTCCGTTTGAGTTGGCGAATCAGTGGGCGTTGGAGTAGGCGATGGGGTTTCTGGCGCTCTTGTAGGCGAATCAGTGGGCTTTGGAGTAGGCGATGAAGTTTCAGGTGCTCTTGTAGGCAAATTAGTGGGCATTGGAGTAGGCGATGGGGTTTCTGGTACTCTCGTAGGCGAATCAGTGGGCTTTTGAGTAGGCGATGAAGTTTCTGGTGCGTTTGTTGGGCTCTCTGTAGGGTGAGGCGTTGGAGCCTCTGACGTGGGGGCATAAGTGGAGGGGATCATGGAGGGACTTTCACTGGCAATTGAAGGTGCATTTGTTGGTCCAGGAGTTGGAGACTTTGTTGGATCCTTTGTTGGCACATGTGTTGGGCGTTCAGTTGGCCTGGGAGTTGGTTTATGGGTTGGACGTTCAGTGGGTTGATTTGTCGGTCTGCCAGTAGGGCCTTGAGTGGGTTGCTGTGTTGGGCGACCTGTGGGAGCCTTTGTCGGGTGACGCGTCGGAGCACTAGTGGGCTTTTGCGTTGGATGTCTTGTGGTGGTGCTTGTTGGAAATCCTGTTGGTCTGCTTGTGGGGCGGCCAGTTGTGGTGGTGGGAGTGGGCATTTGTGTGATGGGAGATGTGGTTTTCACATCTGGTTGTGGATCTGGTTCCCTTCGGTCGCAGGAACATGTGCACCCACAGAGTGTATTGGAGCATGTGAAGCTGAGATTGGGAATGTTACAAAAGAGGGAGTCCACTCTGCCCTCGATGGATGTATCGTTGAACCAAAACTTGGTCATATTGCGGATGACGCCAAGCTTTGGAAATAATTTTCCTGTGATATTCTTATTTCCATCAACACGGAGGCTCACAAGTGACAAAAGATGAGACAGTTCAGAAGGGATTGATCCATCCAAGTTATTCTGATGCAACCCAAGGTTTGTCAAGTTTGACAGCAATCCAATCTCACTTGGAATGCTTCCTGTCAAACCATTGTGACCAAGACCAAGGTAAAGCAAGGACGTCAAATTGCCTAGTTGAGTTGGGATAGTTGAATTGAACAAATTGTTGCCCAAAAACAAGAACGATAATTTGGCAGAGATACCGATTTCGGACGGAATCGATCCTGTCATATTGTTCGATGCAACTTTAAGCAGGGAAATATTTTTTCGAAAAAGATCGGCACTCAATGACCCGGTTAGCGAATTGTTGTTCAAGGCCAAAGAGTCGAGGTAGGTGAGATTCGCATAAGTGAATGGGATTTCGCCGGTGAGGCTATTGTTGGACAGATCCAGTGTGATGAGTCGGGTCAACAGATTCAAATCGGGCGGAAGAGCGCCCTTCAGGTTGTTTGACCGGAGATCCAATGTTAAGATCCGACCTTCATTATCACATACGTCACTGTAGTTTGCTTGCGAAAACCAATCGCATTCATGCACTTCATAATCGAGCCATCCATCCTTGTGGGTCCAGTTGTCGCCTTTTGTGAAGTAGTAGAGTGATGCCAATGCTTTCCGTTGGTGCAATCTTGTCTCATTGTAATTTTTTTTGTATGGATCGAAGCGCATCCAAATATCTGCCTTCATGTCTCTCATCTTTTGGTCCATCGTAATGCGATATTCAGATGTCGATTGGGAAGGAGCAGGCGGGGATGTTTGAGGCTTGATTTGACGGAGATAAGCAGCATCGACAGCTTCGAAGTATGTCAGCGTTAAGGCGATGAAGCTCAAGTGTTTCATGTGAACTGATAGTTGCATGATTGGAGTTATTGTTCAAGTATAAGGGGTTGTAATAGTTTTTTGTGTTCGTGTGTTTCGGTTGTTTTGGTTGTTAAATTGTGAGCAGATGAGATTGACTTGCACAAAATTTTAAATTACGAAGTTGAATCGAACGATATTCGGTCTGCCAAGCATGGACTTCAGGCATTACGTACGACGTACCGTACTACTGTAATGTACTCTGGAGTACCAAGCAGGGTCGCGCGCATCGCAGTTTTGAATCATGCATGGCTTTCTTCGATTGATCTGAGTGCCCAACTGCTGAGAGGTGTGCCACATGCACCAGCACCACCAGTGCTAGCAGTTTAATTAAGGCAGGTTTGGGGCCAGCCAGGTAGCACATGTAGAGTTCCTACTGTACACATGCACACTGTGCAACCCGAAACCCTCCTAATTTTTTGTTGTCATGCGACATCAGTGTTGCATTGTGTTTGCACAGCAAGGGTTTTGAGACAATTTTTTGATTGAAGAGAAACCCCTTCTTTGGCCAGTTGTGACTCCATGGGGGGTCCATGTTCCTGTGATCAAACAGAACCAGATCCGCAACCAGATGTGAAAACCATGTCTCCCATCACGCGCATGCCACACCCACCACCACAACCCGTCACCCCACAAGCAGACAAACCGGACCACCACAAGTCGTCCAACGCTGCTCGTGCTCTGATGCATCACCCAACAAAGGCTCCCACAGGTTGTCCAATGCAGTGACCCACTCAAGGCCCCACTGGTGGACTGACAAACAGACCCACTCAACCCACTGAACGTCCAACCCATGAACCAACTCCCAGGCCAACTGAACGCCCAACACATGTGCCAACAAAGAATCCGACAAAGTCTCCAACTCCTGGACCAACAAACATGCCTTCAATTTCCTGTGAAAGTCCTTTCATGATCCCCTCCACTTGTGCCCCCACTCAAGAGGCTCCCCCACAGAGAGTCCAACAAACGCACCAGAAAATTCATCGAACAATCCAAAGCCCACCAATTTGCTTGCAAGAGCCCCAGAAACTGGTTTGCCTGCAAGAGCACCAGAAACTTCATCTCCTACTCCAATGCCCACTGATTTGCCTGCAAGAGCATCAGACCCCAATCCTGCTTGGAGCATGTGCACTGTGCAGCCCACTAGAAAAACCCTCCTGTGAATTTTTTACTGTCCTGTGACATCAGTGTTGCACTGTGTCCCACACAGCAAGGGACACAGCAAAGGCAGTTTTGATAAAAAAATTGTAAGTGAGGGGCAACCCCATCTTTGGCTAGTTGTCAATGTGGATTGACATGGATGCTCCTAAATCAATTGCTAAAACAAACAGATGTGCAGTTTGGGAAACTGATGGGACAGTTCTGGTCCAGTGTTGAATTATCTACCACCTTGTTTTAGCCCTTGGAAATGCACCCAAAAAGACATTTGTGCTGTTTTGGCTGTGGAGAAAAGTGCTGTACAAAAACCATGGATCACAACCCACCTATGGGATTTGACAGTGTTTCTTTAGAGTGGCTAATAGCTAGTGCTAAATTCAAGTCCTCTCCCTCTGGCCGGGGCGGAATCAAGAGCCGGATTGGAAAGTGAGTGCAGGGAAGCAGATTACTAGATAGCTTCATGCTAGTGATGAATGCTGGGCTTAGCGTTCCTACTGTAGCCTCTGTAGGTGACCATAGCAAAATGTGGTGGCAAATGTCTGTGATGGCTCACACTTCACCCCGGGTCTACCCATGCACACCGGAGATTTCCAAACCAAGCACAAAACCTGCATAACATGCATTTCAAACCCATCCCTAAACCATCCTAAACTATTGTTTGCAAATCCGTTGATTTACTTTTCATCAATTTGAAATCCTTTCAAGGCCAACCCTAACGTGGACCGTCGTTGTCGAGTGCGTTGTTCTTTCTTTTCTCGTTCTTGTTGGGACTTTTCTTCCTCTGTCAATTCGGGTTTATAGCTGACTTGAAACCCCTTGAGTCCCGATGCCAACGAGGCAAACTTGGCCGGTGGTTTATTGTCGTTACTGTTGTTGCTGCTTTCGTCATCGTCTCCGCCATCATCTTGAAAGCCCCTGACCATCGACGCCAACGAGGCAAACTCGGCCGCTGGTTTATTGCTGTTGCTGCTTTCATCTTGTCCCAAATCCGCATCACTGTCGGTTTCATCGTCGTAGTCGTCGTCGCTGCCGCTCCCGCTGCTGGACATGGGTATACTGCCCAAGGACAAATCATCGTCCGAATCCAATTCCAATTCCGAGTCATCGTCGCTGTTGCCGCCTTCTTCTTTTTTGCTTTTCTTCTTTGAGTCTTTCTTTTTCTTCTCCTTCTCCTTTTTCTTTTTTTCTTTCTTTTTCTTATCTTTGTCCTTGTCTTTCTTGTCTTTTTTATCCTTGTCATCCTTTTTATCCTTCTTGTCCTTCTTGTCCTTTTTTTCTTTCTTGTCTTTGTCGTCTTTATCCTTCGATTTGTCAGATTTATGGTGCTTGTCCGGTTTCTTCTCGGATTTGCTTTCCTTTTTCGAGTCTTTTTTGCTGGACTTTTTCTTTTCCTTTTTCTTTTTGTCGGCGCTGTCACTTCCATCGACGGGTTCTTTTTCATGGACTATCGTAGGCGGAGGTGAAGGAGGAGGAAGAGGACCCTTATTGGCTGGCACATTTTGTTCTCTGGCAGATATATCGTATTCCAAGAAAACGTCCAACCCCCAAAAAGAATTTCGTCTTGGAACCAGCACTGTTGCTGCTGACATGGTGCACTATACGTTAGTACTTGTTTGCACTTATGACGGGTTTTGATATGGTCTGGCGGGTGGAATGAACGAATCAAGTAAAATTCGTGTCTGGCTGGCACGGTCAGTCTTTCTTGGACTCCCGGTGTGATAATGAAATACGTATACTCGGTGCTGCCGAACAGTCTTGGTGTAGCTAGCAGTTAGCAAGAGGTAGATAACTTAACTTCCTACTACTAATAGACTCTTTGTGGGTGCCCACTGCACTGTGGTAGAGCCAAGAAGGTAATAGTAATAGTATGCATGTACTATTACCATCGAAATGATAGAATGATGAGAGAGCTCGAAAGAGTCATCCCTTCGGGTTTTAATTGACAACCAGTGAGTCGAGTGACATTCATTCCTTCGTTTTCAATTTTTGGTGATTTGACCCTAATCCTAAAAGATCTGTTGGTATAAAAATTGGATCTTAAGTAAATACTTTGGACGTGCGTTTGCTCAAAAAAACAAACGGAGAAAATCGATATTGTTTCGATTAAAGAGACTAATGTGCGTTCATCAGCGCTACGAGATTTCAGCTAGTACCTCGTACTGGTAGTAGAAAATGTACGTACCACTAGTACCATAACAGTTAGTGCTGCTTTGTCAGCACTCGTCTGACCGGTGCCACCTGCCTCTAAGAGACCCGGATGTTGCTACTACGTACAATTGAATAGTAACAAAGGGCACCCACCGCTGGCAGCCACCAAATTTACCCTTCAAACGATCGACAATTTTTACTTTTTCCATCAGCTCCTTGGAGCCGTTCCGCACACCCTCAGCTTTCAACAAGCACATTCCGCACTCAAGAAGAACGCAGAACCAAGCCAAATTGCAGAACTAGCTAGTGTACTACTAGCAAGGTCAAGAAACAACAACAAGACAGTACAGTAGAGTAAAATATGGGCACAGGACCAGCATGCAAAAAACCGGGAGCCCGCTCCAAGCTGAAAAAGTACAAGCGAAAGACGTGGTTGGGTCGCCGCGCCAAAGACACGGATCAAATCCAAGACGATCTGGAAAAATCCGAAGAGACGGGCACGCCGGTGGGCAAATTTGACTATGATGACGAGTTGCCGGGTGGGGGTCAATTTTATTGCGTCGAAACGGCCAAGCATTTTACCGACGCCAAGGCTTTGGCAGATCACAAAAGGAGTCGGTATTACAAGAGACGATGCAAAGAATTAAAGGAAGAAAAGTACACGCAAGAAGTGCCCGATTGGGCGGCGGGAATGACCAAAGAAAAACTGCCTCCAGCACACGCCAAAAAATAAAAAGCCCTAGAGAAATATGCACGTGAAGGAATACAGTCTCGGAAGCAAGCAAACGAGTGGAAATTGGGATGGAAGTGGTACTCTACTCTTTCTGTCCTAGCAGCATCAACTTACTTAATAATATACAATCTGCGTTTGGAAAACATCGACCAACATATTTCTTAAGCTCATTAGCTTGTGCGAGTCAGTGTATAGTTGGTGCTCTGTAATGCATTTGATTTCTTTACGGTGAAACTTAGGGTGAAGAGATTTCGTCTCCGGCGCTCGTTTTTGTTTTGGAAGCAAATTAATGTGGTGCTGGACAGGAGGTACTATATATTCACAGTTTGGTCGCCAGCGATTCCAAGTTGATTGATTGATTTCTAACTAGACGACAGGAGAATTTACGGCATTATCGTCTTCCAACCAAGAAAAATATTTTTGAATAGTCGACTCGTTACAGCTCTATTCTTCGCATTTTCTTCCAAAGATTAGAAGTTGACCCCCCCTTTTTTAAGCCTAGGAAATTTCGGAATCACATTAAATGTGGCCTGGTTCTTTTGTCTTGGTCCACCAACCGAACGAAGCAAGTAGCACGAAGGAATGACGATGCAAAAAAAAGGTAAGAAAGAATCGCAAAACTACACTCAGAGTATACGGCGACATCAAATTCATAATTAATGAAATGGATGACGTAGATTCGGTGGAAATAGATTTACTAAAAACATTCTGTGCACCCAGTCAGCACACGACCCACATTGGGAACAATCGGACATACAGTTAAAACTCGACCATGCAAGCTCACCAACCACACTCCACCAGGCCAGGACCAAAGGGGATTTTTGGCTGAGAATAGAGACGGTTGTCATTGCAGCTACGTCTCGGAAGCGCCGCAAGCATGTGGAAATCAAGCAGCTGAAAACGTAGAGGTAGGAAATCCTACTTCGGGGCTTCTTCCAGGTGGCTTATTAGCTCCCGTTTGGACAACGAAAACAGTAGTTGATGTGGTTGTCTTTTGGCTTACAATAGTCCGAGTGCTCGTCATGATAAGAGAACAAGGGCCTTTCAATATCCTCCTTTTGTCCCTGCACTCGCAGGCTTTGCCATGCACTTTTGTTGGTGAGGCGCAAGGATCTTCGGACGGCGCAGCAGCCGCATTCCTATGCGCCGATGGCTCGGCTTCAGATCGTAGCATCGTATATGATACGGGCAGAGTGGAAACCTGATCTCCCTCTGTCCGCCATGTGCCAAGGTCTTCCTTTGTGTTCAATTTGCTACTAGTAGGGATAACAGTTCGAAAGCTTTATCAAGTACTCATATTATCTTTAGCTTTTAATGGCCCATAACGTACTACTAGTAGGTTGCTACCATAACGATAGTAGTCCTCGCAAGCTCAAGGTCGTGCAATGAAGGAATTCCAACAGTGAGGAGTTCAGTTGTGTTTGTTAGTCCACTGTGTTTCCAGAGGCGTCAGGCCTCACTGTTAGCGCGACTGCCTGTGTGATCTGGGGTAGTCAATACAAAGATGGTGTACTTGTAATATTTGCAGCTGCAAGAAAATGACTGCCATCAAACTAGGTATCAATGGAATTTTGGCGAACGGGAAGTCGTGGGCCTTGCTCTGCTTGTTTTGTTACGCCACGGCGCCCGCGGCGCTTTGGCGTACTAGCTTGTCCTCCGGCCCCTCGGGGGTTTAGCTTCTTGGTCATTCCATTCAGTTGAGTCCCACTACGAAGGGAAGAATCATCGCTTCCGGCGCTGGATACAGAAAAATTGTCAGGAGCGAGACTACTGCCCCAGCGATCGGATTTCAAATAAGGAGTACTAGGATGCGCGAAAGCTGATCTTGCCGGAAACTCTGGAGTCAAAGAAGAAGAGGCTCGAGGTTGCGTTTTATGCACTACCCTTGCATGAGTCTTTGGGTTGTCCGCAACAACGTCCACCGTGACGATTGCATCAGAAAGTGTTGCTAGCTTCGTTTGAAGGAATTGCTGCAATGCGCATATGGTGTTTGCGTTGATAATGTTCTGCTGTTGGGTGTACATGTTGGAGTTGATACTGCTTGGGCTTGGTTATGACTGTCTTGGGCTGAATTGGTTTGATAAGTTGGCAGTTACTGTTTCATCTGAACGAGATCAAAAATATGATACACCAAAATAAAGCGTTCGGCATTGGGACGGACTTATCGGCGAAAGAAACAACCAACTGAATTAGATGTAAACAGGAACAAGTTCGACCGTAAGGACATCAGGACAGAGCACACTGTACTATAGAAAGTTGTAGTGCAGTAGTACCGCTGGCTAGCTAGTACAATAATTGTAATAGTGCTGGTAAATGGTACTGGTACAATTACCACCGGGACGTCGCCAGGGATTGACAGTACATAGGTGGTACTTGAAGTACATCGTACTCTGGAGTAGCAATTTTCGACGTTCACAAATCAACAGGCAACGCCGGTATGAGGACACCTGGCAACTTACAGTAAAATTTGGCAACGATTTAACAAAGCCGTTGTCTCCAAATAAAGAGTAGTGCTCCCTTTTTAATAGGGGGATCAATTGACAAATTTGTAATGTACAGTTCAACCAGAACCAGAAACCGGCATCACTGTACAGTACTTCAAAGTAGGTGAAAGTTCCTATTCGATCGATAGTGATCCTAGCCGGTCGCTATGTACAGTCAGTCTATTTCCACCGGTACAATCCCGGCATTACACAGCTTTCTATTAAGTGAACATCAATATGCTCGCCACCACCTGAAAGCTAGACATACGGTACTAATAAGCAGTTACCAGCAACTGTCCATTGACAATGCCATTGACTATTACTCGCAGAACACGGTACTGGGATATGACAGAAGGAGAAACTATTCCAACCAAGTGGACTGGATGAGTGCCAATGAGCAATACCCTTGCCGGGACAAGGTTGCGTGGTGGAGTTTCTACCTTGATACGGGCTCGGACTAAATACTGGCGTTCCGTCGATTGTTTTATTTCGAGGTCCATACGATGTAGTGTAATACAGAAAATTGTCTTGAGGAGTGACTGTCAGGAAAGGATGACTTCATGGCACCGGGCACTAACATCGCACGATCCTGGAAGTCAGTGACAGGTTCTGTCCCCGTATTCTTTTTGTATTTCCGGCACTGGTGTCAACTATTTAAGTGGCCCTTCCATTTTCAAATACTAAATGTACTCATTCTTGTTTTTGTTTTGCTTCAGCTACAATGCGCCGGCCGGTCCAACGTGTCTTTTATATTCTTCTGCATGTGCAAGCAGCTAGAACGGCTGGAGTTTGGTTCGAATCCTGGCAAAACCTTGTCGAGCTCTTTGTATCCTTTTGTACTTGGTCTGGAGCTCGTAACAAATAACCGGAATGAGTAGCTAGAATCCTTGAAAGACTTGATCGTACTCTGGAAAGCCCATGTCTTTGGTCCATTTTTGACCGTCCAAGGTTTCATAGACTCGATCAAGAGGAATGGGTTGTTGCTCCTTCATAGCAACGACTCCATCGCCATCACCATTTTGTTGCTTGGGAGGTGGTGGCCGAATCAAAAGGATATTCCAATTGTTGGGATGATCGTCCGGTTGTGTGGATGATGTTGCCAATGGAAAGGGCCGTGCCGCTCCGGGTTGTTCGTTGGGACGCACCCGAATGCGTTTCCAAAAGGCCAGCATGAGCGTCACGCGACGACTTCCCGTATGACTGCCTTTGCCAGGAATGACACCATGGAGTAACGTTCCATCAAAGGCCACCACACGGCCCGGACTTGAATTGTGACAAATGACGGCATGCGATGCCAAATGACGACTGACCACGGTTTGATTGGTAATGATACTGGGACCACCGGTACTGCTACTGGGTTGATGATTGTCGGGTGATGATGATGACAAGTATAAGATGGCCGTCATGATGGGATTTTTAATCAGTTTTCCTTGTCCTTCATTGTCACTATCAAAGTGAAATTGATGTCCCGTTGGATGAGGGCGATTGTGGGCCCAGAGTTCCACCGCCGTGGCGGCCGACAATTTGGGGAATTCTTGCAGCAAATGTGGATACAATTTGTTGAGGATACTACCCAGGGACCCAAAGGTGGTAGTGTCCACTGTTTTTACGGGTGCAGTTTCCGTTGTCTGCAATGGAATGATATAAGAAAAATAGGGCGACGGTGGTTCCACTTGATAATTGTGTGATTCCCAGTAGTCCGCCTTGGGATCTTCAAAAACATCTCGTAGGTGCTTTAGTTCTGACTCGGATAAAAAATTGTCCCACACTCGACAAGAAATGGAAGAAGTTTTGTTGTTTTTTTGCCGTTTCTTGCCTTTGGATTTTTTCGAGTTGTCGTTGACATCGTTGTCGGGTGATTTGGAATTCTTCTCCTTGGGATGGATATTATGATTCGATAATTCTTCTTTTAAACTTGTGGTTGTTGTAACTTGCGTCGGCTCATCATAATCCAACACACAACTTGCCAGCCGACAAGTGTAACCAAGGCGTTGCAAATACGGAGCCGCTTGGTCGCTTCGTCCCGATTGACATAGGATCATACAATATTGTTCGACGGTCAATCGTTGCCAATCTGCGACTAGTGAATTTGGGCAGCAATCTGGATTTTGGGTGGATGTTTCTGCTTCTACTTTTTGTCGTTTCTCACTCTTCACTTGAGCGTCATTCCAAAAGGAATCCACAACCTCCAGATACATGGATTCAATGGTTTTCATTTCGGGATTGGGCCCCAGCCATAACGATCTGGCCTTTTGGGCTTGTGTTTGCACATCATCGTTAACACTGGTGGCACTCATTGCGTTGTTGTAATGTCAGAAAAATGGAATGCATACAAAAATACTCTACGTGTAGTAATCTGCTAGATAGCTAGCTATCTAGGATGGTTCCATGTGGTGTTTTAGTTATTCTACCACCTTTGATTGGTTACATTCTCAATTGTATTGCCATCGAGTGTTGTTTTTGTCTTCCCGACAGCGGGTGAAGGAATGAATCCATGATGATCTTTCACCCAATGAATGAATGAATGATTGGTGTTGATAAGAATAATAATAAGTAGCTAGTGTGCGACCAAAGATCTCTCCCACTACTCCCACATTGTTTTGTGCACGGGGTGTCCAAGAAGGGAGCAGATTTGTTTTGGGGTCTCTCTTTGGTGGCATTGGAGCTGTTGCTGTTGTTGGAAATCAGTGAAGCTCTCATCACCTTTGGAACCGTCCTCATTTTCCTCTGATTTCCCATGTTTCTGCCGGGAGAATCCCTTGTGATTCAGAAGCAAACTGGTTCTTGTTGGTGGCATGTTGTGAGTGCCACAAACAGACTGTCCAAGCCAAAAAACTTGCAGAGCTGTCAAGCACCTTTTTGGGAGCCTTAGTGGCCTTCTAGTTGTGAAACCTCGCAACAAACAAGCCGAGGTTATGAAGTGGGTTGCACAGTGTGGGTTTTGCAAAAGAAACAGGGCGTGCCTCTTTTGTGCCACCTGCAGCCTCTCTGTGGTGATGTCGGCTATGTGACACTTCTTGCAATGTGTTTCAAGCTTCTGTTGGGTTCCTGTGACCTAAAAACTCAATGAGCTTGGGCTGCTTTGACTCTCCAAAGGCAAGCGCAGAATGCAACTCTGTCAAGCTCATTGATCAGCATGCTCAGTCATGGCAATGTCTTTGGTAGCCAAGACTAACAAAATGACAAGGATGTGAGAAGCAGGGAATTCATCAAGAAAAACAATGAATGCAAACAAGAACACGTGCCATCATGACACAGTCCTCTTTGTCTGCTTGGATGTTGTGGGCACAAACCAATTCGGCTTGATTCGGTTGTTCGGGAGAAACAGTGCATTCGCCAAGGCGACGTTTGGTCTGAGTTTCAGAGTTTATGGTTAACTGCTCTGGGTGTTGAGTTTCCACTTATTTTTGGAGATGAGACAAATGGTGTAGCGATCATCAAAAATGCGAATGATGCCGTCAGGTCTGTTCATCTGTTGCGTTGGATCGGTGTGAAAGGTTGTGTGTGCAAATGTCAGTCTCAGTCGGACACGTCTTGTAAGTTCAGATGCACACAGGCAGTTCAATCTTGTCACACTAACTGGGAGCTGCTTGTCAAATTTGGCCTGCTTGTGCTTTGGCAATCAGAGAACGCAACATGAATTGGGCTCACATGGAAATTGTTTAGGTGACAAAAAGTGACTTTTTGCAGCAGACACAACATGTGATGCTACGAAAACTTAGGAAAATCTTTCTTGACAGGCACTGACACACAAACAAATCTTTTTCTGGGAAACATGAAACACATGGTGTAAGGGGTGCAGAGGGAGCTATTCCCCGGGTAGTGTGACAGCTGTAACATTCTGCCCTCAATCTTCAATGATTCTTGTTAAAAACCAATTTCAGAAAGTGTGCGACCGAAGGTTATTTTTCAATTTCATATTCATCAGAATCACGACTTGAGAGTCCGGGATTGACTTTTCCGGGATCGATGCGAACTATGCGAACCCGAACCAGTGATACCACGAGTCAGAGTCCAAGATCCAATAAATCGTTGAGGCCGGTCGCACGAAAATCACAACAACAGAAGACAGCAGATGATAGCATCATAATAACAACGAAGGCAACAGCTATACAAGAACAAGAACAACGCCATTGATGAGCAGCATCAACAAGAATGACAACAACAACAACCAGAAGCAGAATGGTGCGGCATGGTGTTTCGGCAAGCCGCATCCCAACCTTCAGACGTATCAATGTGACGTACAAGATTATTCGAGCCTCCTAAAGGGACTGCCAAAGGAGCTCAATCCTCTTTGCAATTGGAATCAGCAGCAAAGTGGTCACGATAGCGGCATTCCCAAAGCAGAAGATGTCTCATCGTGCTTTCGGAACGATCATCATGTTTTTTTTTATGATTCTCCTCCAACTGCAGCAGCCACGGAAGAAAGCAGGAGTCTTTTACAACAAGAACGTCAACAACGTGCCCCTCTTAGCTATGCCATGTTGCAGAAGGAAATTTGCAAGTTTCCACATTACAACACAACAACTCTGGACAGCAGCGAAAACAACGACGTCTTTGTTGTGGGTGTGTTGCTACCTCCAGCCTTTATGGCGGAAATGGCCGTGGTGCTCATGACATTGCTCTACCAACACTCGACGAGCAAAGTATGTGTGGCTCCGATCGATCCCAACATGGCATGGCCCAAAATTATGGCCGCTCTCGAACAATTGCAATGTACAGCCTTGGTGACTACCGACGACCTTTATCAAAGCTTATTGTCGTCTCATGACAACAAAGACCAAGTCTTTGACCACCTGCAGGATATTCGTTTGGTCCGTCCAGCACAAACACAAGCAGTGGGCGTCATAGATTGGACCGTCATCAAAGAAGAACCATTGCGTCCAGCAAAATTTCACTTTCATCCATCGAATCAGCACCAACGTCCTGCTCTCTTGTTGCGAACGTCTGGCACTACCTCGACTCCCAAATTGGTTCCCATTACAGCGGAAGCTTTGTTATTCAATGCCACGTGCATTGCCGCATCTTTAGAATTGAGTGCGCCGTCAGACATTGGCTGCAATGTCATGCCCTTGTTTCATATTGGTGGCATTTCTTGTGGCTTGTTGGCAGTTTTGGTCAGTGGGACCAGTACTGTCATGGTACCGGGACCCTTTGATGCACATGTCTTTTTGAATGCACTTTGCTACAATGCTACTTCGGAAGACGGAAGCGTCGTCCCGAACAACAATGCTACGACGGAAAGCAACACTACTATTCGCACCTCTGGCGCTGAAAACATTCAAGAGGATGACGACGACAACAACCAAAAGTCCCAACAGCAGTATGCGACCCCCACATGGTATTATGG
>ENA-ORBV01007637-ORBV01007637.1-microbial-mat-metagenome-genome-assembly--contig:-NODE-7637-length-18505-cov-6.350336_pt1 | contig 18505 bp, 16 predicted proteins | sample MGYA00237777_ERZ505514 | MGnify/ENA primary metagenome ERZ505514 (study PRJEB26160, sample SAMN06269048) | microbial mat metagenome | isolation source: Oligotrophic lake microbial mat | place... | reverse complement strand
CAGAAAGTCATCAACGGCGCCCGCGCCGTCCTCGACCACTACCGCCCCCACATCCCCATCCACCCCGACTGGCCGACTGCAGAAGTCGGAGATGTTTGCAGTTTCGCCAGCGGCGGCACTCCTTCCAAAGCCAACGATGCCTACTGGACGGGAACGATTCCGTGGGTCTCCGCCAAAGACCTGAAGGTGGGTCAGATTTACGATGCAATCATGCATGTCTCTGACGCTGCGGTTGCAGAATCCGCCACACAGATCGCACCCGTAGGTTCGTTGCTGGTCCTTGTTCGAGGAATGGGCCTCGCGAACGGAGTTCCAATCTGCGAAGTAATGAAGCCCTGCGCGTTCAACCAAGACTTGAAGGCGCTGCTTCCAAACACTATGGTTGTCATGGCTCGGTTCTTCGCCTTCGCGCTGCGGCAGCAGGAATCTCAGTTTCGCAAGGTTCTCGAAACCGCTGCGCACGGAACCCTGAAACTGAATTCAGAAGACCTTCGGCAAATCAAAATCCCCCTCCCACCCCTCGCCACGCAGGAAGCCATCGTCGCCGAGATCGAAGCCGAGCAAGCGCTGGTGGCCGCCAACCGCGAACTGATCAACCGCCTCAAGCAGAAAATTCAGGCCACCCTCGCGCGAGTATGGGGTGAAGAGGAAGCATTCGACGAGAGACGGAAGCAGGAAAATGATTCTGACCAAACCGAGGGCAGACCAATAGAATCGCCGGTCTGGGTGCGGTCATGAGCGTCCTGACAGAGATTCTGGGATGGTTTAAAGATTGCCCGATTTGGCAGCGCGATGCGCTAACAGCATGACATGAGGATTACACATTGCCGATCGTCCTGAACGCCTTTCCCCTGAAAGTCCCGGACCTGGAGATTGAAGCCCGCCAAATTCCTTACGACAAGGAAACGCTAGATGGCCTTCGCGCCGGGCATAGAGCGACGCACGCCTTTCGCCGGCAGGGCGACAACATCCTGATCTTCTCGGGGGACGACACGTTCCCGGTATCCGGCACGCCTCACACAGTCGCTCTCAAGGAGAACTTCGGCATCTTCTTTTCTCTTGTCAAGGACGGGCTGACACGGCATCTCGCTGGACTGGGCCGCAACCCCGTTGGGTTCAATCCCATAGAGTTGGTGAGCGTGAAACCGGAAGACAACCTTCTGGTCCCGACTCTTGGCGACGCTTACCCTTTTCAAGTCTGCGCAAAATTCACAATCGACACCCGAACCGTTCTGGGGCAGCCCTGCCTCGTCATAGATTGCAGAACGCGGCGCGTACTTAAGGAGAACAGCCTCTTCTTCCTTCGTGCCGGGTTCGATCTCATGGGGCGCTACGTCGTCACCGAGCAGGAGGACGGATTCAGAAAGCTCCTAGGGTCGATCAGCGCGATCAAGGGCGAGACATTGCACGTCACGCAGCCTGACGGGCAGGCCATGCAGGTCGATGCGCAGGACATTTACCTTGAGGCCAGCAGGACGAACTTCGACGACTACATTCTGCATACGCACGGCGCGAAGAAGGATGCAATCGTCGAACGCATCCGGCAATCCGTCTCCATCTTCAATGGAGGCGAGAACAAGAAAGCCCGAATCGACACGCTCAAGAAATACATTCAGTCGAAGGCCATCCCTCTGATCGACGGAACGCGCATCGAGATCGAGGATTCACCGAACATTCAGAGCGAATGCGTGCAAATGCCGAAGCCGGTGTTCGTCTTCAACGACAACGGCGAGGCGGACTGGGCAGAAAAGGGTTTGACGCAGAGCGGCCCCTATACGAAGCGCACCTTCGATAGGAACGATCCTTCGATCTGCGTGATCTGCGCGCAGCACGATAAAGGGCGCGTCGAACAGTTCGTCCGCAAGCTCCTGAAAGGTATTTCAAACAGCAAGTATTTCAGCAACGGCCTTGAAGGCAAGTTCACGCTCGGAACCAGCCGCGTTGAAGTATTCACGACGGCTACCGATAGCGTGGAGGCATACAAGAACGCCATTGAGGCGGCGATCCGCAAGAAAGCCGATGACGGGGGGCGTTGGGACCTGGCACTCGTTCAGGTTCGCCGGTCCTTCAAGAAGTTGGAAGTCACGGAGAATCCGTACTATCTCGGCAAGAGCCTATTCTTCCTGCATCAGGTTCCGGTGCAGGATTTCACGATGGAGCTTCTTGGGCAGTCCGACACCTCGCTCGGCTATTCGCTGAATAACATGGCGCTCGCCTGCTACGCGAAGATGGGCGGTGTCCCGTGGCTTCTCAAATCCTCTCCGACCCTTTCCCACGAACTGGTGATCGGGATCGGCAGCGCAAATATCGGTCAGGAGCGCAGGGCCGACAGTCAGCGGATCATGGGCATTACCACCGTCTTCTCCGGGGACGGCAGCTACATCGTTTCGAACACGTCAAAGGCGGTCGTGCCGGAAGCTTACTGCGCGGCGTTGACTTCAATTATCGATGAAACCATCGCGAAAATCCAGAAGCGCATGAACTGGCAGAAAGGCGACACGATCCGTCTGATCTTTCATGCGCAGGTCAAGAAGTTCAACAAGCAGGAAATCGAGGCCGTCCGCGCCGTGATCGACAAGTACCGCGAATATCAGATCGAGTACGCGTTCCTGAAAATCTCGGAAGATCACGGGCTGCACATGTTCGACACTGCGACTGCCGGAGAGCAGAAAGGACGGCTCGCTCCGCCGCGCGGAAAGACGTTCAAGCTTTCCAATCATGAAATGCTCATCTATCTGATCGGCCAGCGTGAGTTGCGGCAGGACACGGATGGGCATCCGCGCGGCGTCATTCTCGATGTCCACAAGGATTCGACCTTCAAGGACATCAAGTATCTGAGCGCCCAGCTCTATAGCTTCGCGTCGCATTCCTGGCGCAGCTACTTCCCGAATCCCATGCCTGTGACGATCAGCTATTCTGACCTGATCGCCCGGAATCTCGGATGGCTGAACCAGCTTCCGGGCTGGAACAACTCGGTGATGATCGGGAAGATCGGGCAATCCCAATGGTTCCTGTAGATAAGGAAAACGCGTACCAGTTGCGCGAGTACCTTCACCGGAAAGTGATAGAGAGCGCCAACGCCGATCCCTTTAAATCCTCCTTTCTGCATTTCCTGGGATTGTCGAAGGACGGCGGTCCGGCCTTCGACTTTGCGACGCTCTCCTTGTATCAGCGGTGCGCGATTGCGGGCCTCGGCATTCTGAACGAAACCGTCTCAAGCCAGGATGTCTCGCGCCTGCTCGGGCAGGCCGCAAAGATCGACTCCACACCTCGGCCTTGGGTATCCGACATGTTCGGCGTGATGGCGGTGCAGTGGTTGGTCGGGCAGATGAACGACGCGCGCATCGCCAGCGAGTTCGAGAAATGGATTTCTGGATTCTTGGCGCAGCAGGTCAGCGGCGACCATCTCAATCCCTTCGAGAAGGATATCGCGGCGTATGTCCGCAGTAACGAGTCCGCCGTCTATGCAAGCGCTTGCGTGCCGCTCTTTCTTCACTATCGGAAGATGCGGCGGATCGACGATCACCAGATTCGCCTTTCCCTGATCGGCCGCTTCATGGCCGAGTTCCGGGCGCAGGCGCAGGGAAACGGTTCGACGGCGCTCATGAGCCTGATGGTCTACGTCTTCGATCAGGTCAATCAGGAAGTGGCTGTCGTGCCGCCGAAAGGCTGGAGCCTCGACGAGCTTCTTGGTTTCCTGAAGCACATTCCCGTCGGCCTCAAGCGGTGGACATGGGAGGACGCGGGACGCACGAGAGGTGCGGAACCCGTCAAGTGGCGCGTGGAAAACGAATACCACGTCCAGAATCTTCTCTATGTTCTGCTCGCTCCCGTCTTCAACGATATGGCGGACGAAGTTTATCTCCAGCCAGTCGGGCAGAAGACGCCGCGCGTCGATCTCTATTTGCCGTCGCTGCACACGATCATCGAGGTCAAGTACCGAAAGGATGTGAAGAAGTCCTTCCAGGCGCTCATCGGCGAGATCGCCGAGGACGCGTCCCTCTATCGCGCCGACGCGAAATACAAGGATGCGTGGATCGTCGGTTTTCTTTGGGACTGCACGCGCGCGACGCAGGAACATGCGAAGTTCAAAGAAGGTGTGTTGAAGATCGGCGGAATCGATGGGTGTGTTGTGGTCAGTGCGCCCTCGACAATGGGTGAATAAACGCGCAGATATTCCTAAAAATGTACGAGGGACTGGTCTTAAATCTGGGTGGGTGAGAATCAAGACGCGAACCGAACACAGGAACTCTGAGCCATGGAAGAAGCCGCCGAACTCGCCGACTACCTGCCGCTCGCCGTTATGTCCCGCAGGGACAGTATCCCTTGGGACAAGACCCCGAAGGAGCAGGAGTATATCCAGTTCCTGTGGGCCGCTTTTGAGACGAATCACACGCACGGCAAATACCAGTTCGCCTTCCTCGCTTACCACATGCTCACGATGAGCTTCGTCTACTTCAACATCTGGCAGATCAAGCAGACGACGCCAAAGGATTTCGCGATGGGCCTGATTGGCTTCGGCAAGGACATCGAGAAGAGCCTGCTCGACGCGACATCGCCCTTCGTTTTCGGCACCGTGAACGAACGCAGCATCCTGCGCTTCCTCAAGCTTATCGGCTGCGACAACGCCAAGATCGGCACCTACGTCAAGCTGGTGGACGACCGCAACGAATCGGCCCACCCCAACGGCTACATCTTCTACAGCACCGAGGCGGCGCTCGACATCAAAACACCGAAATCCTGCGCGTGGTGGCGGAGATTAAAACCCACTCGAAGCCGGTTATCGAGAACTGCTACCGCGATTTCCTGCTGCAGAATCACGACCCCGACGAGCGCGAGTATGCCGATGCCGCCGACCAGATCCGCGAAGTGCTGATTCACGGCAACTACCTCTCGCAGAAGGACATCGAGATTTGTGCCGCTTTCGATACTGCTGATTACAGGGCGCATCCCAAGTTTCTCGGTATCGAGTCGCTTCACCAAGCCCTTCAAAAACAATTTGCCCATGAATAATTGCCTCACCACGCAGCAAGCACTGGTATCCGCCAACCGCGAACTGATCACCCGCTTCGAGCGAAAGATCCAGGCTACCCTCGCCCGCATCTGGGGCGACAATGAGGCGGTATCGGCTGATGCCGCCGAACAAGCAACTTCTGCGATTCAGACGGAGGTGGAATCATGAAAGACGACGATCCATTGCTGAAGATTCGTTTCGACGGTGAGGCGGTCGGGCCGGGCAGGATTCCCGTAACCCATTTGCTGTCATTCCTGGCAAACATGAACAAGGCGCTACAGCGCACTGGGCGCGTCCTGGCGGGCGAGGCAGAAAGTCTGCGCCGAGGCCCGCAACCGCGCAGTATCAAGGAGGAAATCGCGCTCGACCTGGTGTTGTTGACGCATGGCAGCCCGGCGGCTGTGCTGGGCTTCGAGCGACGACAGGCTGATGCAGCACTACCCGGCATGGATATGGGCCTTGACATTCTGGAGAAGGCGCTGGTCGGACTGACCGCCGTACAGGCGGCGGACGACATACTTCCGCCCGGCTACGACACAGGCGTTCTGATGGCGTGGCGCGATGCTGGGACGCTCTTCAGCAAGGGAATCACAAGCATCAATTTCACCCTGAACCACAGAGAAACCCCACTGACGACGAATCTCTCGCCTGAAGGCTTTGCGCGCATTCAGCAGCGCATCAAGGGTCCACAGACCAATATCCGTACCATCGAAGGTCGTTTGCTGATGGCGGATTTCAAGGAACACGGCACGCGCTGCCGCGTGCACCCGTCTGCCGGGGAACCTGTGCTCTGCCTCTTTGACGAGGCGCAAAGGGACGAAGTGCTGGATGACATCCTGCGCTACGTTCGCATCGTCGGCGAAGCAAAGGAAGACCCTCTGACGGGCAAGATCGCCAGTATCAAAATTCACGATATCGAGCGACTGGAGGATCGGGAAGGTGAGGCCTCCGATCTGCTCCCGCAAGGCACTCCGATTTCGCGGAATTTCTGGGATTCACCGACGCTGGACGAACTGGCGCAGGAGCAAAACGTACGACCGATGGCCGATGTAAGGGCGCTCTTCGGCACCTGGCCGGGTGAAATGGGCGACGGCTTCGAGCAGGACGTTGATGATCTGAGGCATTCGCACGCGGTGAGAGTGGGGTGATCGTGAGTAACGCCAAGACCATCCTCGACACAAACATAGTTTCCTACCTGATGAAGGGCGGTCCGCTGGCAGAAGCCTACGTACCGCATGTTCAAGGCAAGTTGCTCGCTATTTCTTTCATCACCGTGGGCGAGATGTACTTCGGCGCGGAGAACAAGAACTGGGGCGAGGTGAAGCGGCAGAAACTCGAAACAACCCTGCGAAATTTCGTAGTGATTCCGTATGACCATGAGATCGCCCGCTGCTACGGGCGTCTGATGGCCGAGCGAAAGCGTAATGGACGCCCCATCGCTCCAAACGACGCCTGGATTGCCGCTTGCGCCACACGTCACGCTGCCCCACTGGTGACGCATAACGCGAGGGACTTTGAGGGGATTACGTCTCTGGATGTGATTACTGTCGAAGCCGGGTGATGGCTGGCCTATCACGATGGAAGAAGCCGCCGAACTCGCCGACTACCTGCCGCTCTCCTTCAAGACCCCGAAGGAGCAGGAGTACATCGAGTTCCTGTGGGACGCTTTCGAGACGAACCACACGCACGGCAAATACCAGTTCGCCTTCCTCGCCTACCACATGCTCACGATGAGCTTCATCTCTCAACATCTGGCAGATCAAGTAGACGACGCAAAAAGATTTTGCGATGGGCCTGTTCGGCTTCGGCAAGGACATCGAGAAGAGCCTGTTCGACACGACTTCGCCCTTCGTGTTCAGCACCGTGAACGAACGCACCCCCGACCCCTCACAACGTCTGCCGATACTGCTCCATCATCTTTTCCTGCGTCTCGAACGCGGTACCAGGCGTGACCTTGTGCGCCATCGGGTCGCGCAGTTCGATCGGATGGCGGGTATCACGCAGTCGATGGCGAGCCGCGTCGAGCTACTTCCGTGGTCGGCGGGTGGACTTGCAGGTGCCTGGCCCTGGCAAAGTCCAGGTTCTACTTCTGATGACTGAGCGGCAGCTTGTAGCACGGTCACGCCCTACCCTTACCGGACGGTTCCTGCAGGTGCTGCATTTGGGAAACTGTCTTACATCCGCCGTTGCATCGTACCCAAAGTAAAAGGGTTTGCCACTACTTGCGTAGCGGCAAACCCTTACTGTTATTGGTGCCGGAGAGATGAATCGAACACCCGACCTTCTCATTACGAATGAGCTGCTCTACCGACTGAGCTACACCGGCGAAGGAGCGATTATAGCCGGGCAAAATCGCCGGTCAGGGCCGCCGGTGCTGGGCTGCGCCGGCCGGGCAGTGCAATAGTCGGGGCCTGGCTCAGCGGGTCTTTATTATGTTCGCGCCTGGCACGGCTGCATGCAGCGCGACGATATGCTCCACCTCGTTCTTGCTGCCAAGCACCACGCTGACTCGCTGGTGCAGTTCGGTCGGCACGACGTCCAGGATGCGTTCGTAGCCGGTGCTGGCAGCGCCGCCAGCTTGTTCGACCAGCCAGCCCATGGGGTTGGCTTCGTACATCAGGCGCAGCTTGCCGGGTTTGCCGGGTTCGCGTTTGTCCCAGGGGTAGAGGAACACGCCGCCGCGGCACAGGATGCGGTGCACGTCGGCGACCATGCTGGCGATCCAGCGCATGTTGAAGTCCTTGCCGCGCGGGCCTTCTATGCCGGCCAGGTTCTGGTCGATGTATTGCTTCACCGGTGCATCCCAGTGCCGCATGTTGCTCATGTTGATCGCGAACTCTTTTGTGTCGGGCGGGATCGTCACGTTCTCCTCGGTCAACACGAAGGAGCCCTGCTCGCGGTCGAGCGTGAACATCGCCACGCCGTCACCGACGGTCAGCACCAGTGTGGTCTGCGGGCCGAAGATGCAGTAGCCGGCGGCCACTTGCTGGTTGCCCGGCTGCAGGAAATCGGCCTCCGACACACCGGCGCCGTTGTCGGGCTTGCGCAGCACGCTGAAAATGGTGCCGATGCTGACGTTCACGTCGACATTGCTCGAGCCATCGAGCGGGTCGAACAGCAGCAGGTATTCGCCCTGCGGGTAGCGGTGCGGCACCACGTAGATGCCTTCCATTTCCTCGCTGGCCATGGCCGCCAGGTGGCCGCCCCATTCGTTGGCCTCGATCAGCACCTCGTTGGCGATGATGTCGAGTTTCTTCTGGATCTCGCCCTGCACGTTTTCACTGTGGGCCGTGCCCAGCACGCCGCCGAGCGCGCCCTTGTTGACGGCCTGGCTGATGCTTTTGCAGGCGCGCGCCACCACTTCGAGCAGCAGGCGCAGATCGGACGGAATGAGGTTGTGTGCCCGCTGGTGCTCGACCAGGTAGCGGGTCAGTGAGATGCGAGACGCCATAGTGAGTGCCGATGTCGGTGTGGTTGGTCGAGCGGGCTTCGACCCTTCGACAAGCTCAGGACAGGCCAAGCCCAGCCCGAAAGTAGGCTGGCTGCGGTGGCAGTCTGGGCATTGCGATCAATCTGCCAGCGCGCGGCCGACGACCTCGCGCACGTCGTTGCTCAGGTCCGGCTTTTCCGCCACGCGCGCGATCGCCTCGCGCGCGGCGCTGCGGTAGGGTTCGGCCAGGCGGCTCCAGCGGTCGAGTGCGCGCGCCAGGCGGGCTGCCAGTTGCGGGTTGAAGGCGTCAATCTCGATCACGCGGGTGCTCCAGAACTGGTAGCCGGCGGCATCCTTGCGGTGGAAGGCGGCCTGGTTGCCGTTGCAGTAACTGAACAGCAGGCTGCGGGCCCGGTTCGGGTTCTTCAGGTGGAAGTCGGGGTGCGACATGAGTTGGCGCACCAGCGGCAGGACGTGGCCGTCGCGGTCGCTGGCCCCGGCCTGCAGCGCAAACCACTTGTCCAGCACCAGTTCGTCCCCCTTGAACATGGCATGGAAACGCACCAGTGCCTCGCCCGCCAGCGGATGGGCGCAGGCCACGAGCGCGGCCAGGGCGCCAAGGCGGTCGGTCATGTTGCCGGCCTGCTTGAAACGTTCAAAAGCCTTGCCCGGCCACATGTCGCTGTTGGCACCCAGGCACAACATGCCCAGCGCGAGGCCGGCCAGGGCCCGTTTGCCGCTGGATACCGGGTCGGGCCGGAACGCGCCGGTGTTCTGGTTGGCCTCATAAGCCTGCTGCCAGTCGTCGGCCAGGGCGGTGGCCATCTGCAGCCGCATCGATTCGCGCACGGCGTGGATCTGCTGCGGGTCCACCACGTCCAGCTGTTCGGCAATGTAAGACTCGGACGGCAAGGTGAGCACCAGTTCCTTGAACGCGGAGTCGAGTGTGTCGTGGCGCACAATGCCGCGCATCGCGTCCAGATAGGCCGGGCTGAGCACCTCGGTCACGGTACCGGCTGCAACGGCCTGCAGCGCACAACGCAGCGCCAGGCGCTGGCCGGCTTCCCAGCGGTTGAACGCGTCGCTGTCGTGGGCCAGCAGGTGCAGCAACTGGTCATCGCTGTAGTCGTGTTCCAGCAGCACGGGTGCGCTGAAGCCGCGCAACAGCGAGGGCACCGGTTCGGCACTGAGATTGACGAAGGTCAGCGTCTGTTCGCGCTGGCTGACGACGACGGTCCGCGTTCCCGTGGTGGGCTGTTCATCGCCCTGCAGTTGCAGCGGCAGGTCCTGCCCATCGGGGCCGACCAGGCCCAGGTTCAGCGGAATCACGAACGGCTGCTTCTCGGCCTGGCCCGGCGTCGGCTTGCAACTTTGCACCAGCGTTAAGGTGTAGGTGCCGGCGGCGGCGTCATAGGCGCCGCTGGTCTTGAGCTGGGGTGTTCCGGCCTGGCTGTACCAGTGCTTGAACTGCGCTAGCTGGGCGGCCAGTTCAGTGCCCGGGTTGGCATCGGCCTGGGCCTGCGCAAAGTCGTCACAGGTGACGGCGTGGCCGTCGTGGCGCTCGAAATACAGCTGCATGCCCTTGGCAAAACCAGCGCGTCCAACCAGGGTCTGCATCATGCGCACGACCTCGGCGCCTTTTTCGTAGACGGTGACGGTGTAGAAATTGTTGATCTCGACATAACTGTCGGGCCGCACCGGGTGCGCCATCGGGCCGGCGTCTTCCGGGAACTGCACGGTGCGTAGCACCCGCACGTCCTCGATCCGCTTGACCGCGCGGGCCGACGCCTCGAAACACAGGTCCTGCGAGAACTCCTGGTCGCGGAACACGGTCAGGCCTTCTTTGAGGCTGAGCTGGAACCAGTCGCGGCAGGTCACGCGGTTGCCGGTCCAGTTGTGGAAATATTCGTGGCCGACGACCGACTCGATGTTGGCGAAATCGGTGTCGGTGGCCGTGGCCTGGCTGGCCAGCACGTATTTGGTGTTGAAGATGTTCAGGCCCTTGTTTTCCATCGCACCCATGTTGAAGTCGCTGGTGGCCACCACCATGAAGCGCTCCAGGTCCAGGCTCAGGCCGAAACGGGCTTCGTCCCAGGCGATCGACGCCATCAGCGATTGCATCGCGTGATCGGTCTTGCCCAGATCGCCTCGGCGCACGTAGATCTCAAGCAGGTGCTCCTTGCCAGCGCGCGAGATGATGCGCTGCTGGCGCGACTCCAGCTGCCCGGCGACCAGTGCAAACAGGTACGAGGGTTTACGGTGCGGGTCGACCCAGCGCGCGAAGTGCCGGCCGGCATTGCCGTCGCCACTCAGGTCTCCGCTGTCGACCAGATTGCCGTTGGACAACAGCACCGGATAGGCCGCCTTGTTGGCACGCAGCGTCACCGAGTAGCTGGCCATCACGTCGGGGCGGTCCAGGAAATAGCTGATGCGCCGAAAGCCCTCGGCCTCGCACTGCGTGAAAAACGAGCCGTTGCTGACATACAGGCCCATCAGCTTGGTGTTCTTGGCCGGAGCGCAGGTGGTGAAGATCTCCAGGTCGAACGCACCGGCTTCGGCCGGGGGCAGGTTGTCGAGCACCAGTTTGCCGCCGTCCATCTTGAACGAAGCTCCGGCGCCATTGACCAGTACCCGCGCCAGCGTCAGCTCCTCGCCGTCGAGCCGCAGCGGCTGCACAGGCACGTCCGGGTTGCGGCGCAGGCGCATCTTGTTGAGCACCCGGGTCTTGGCCGGATCCAGGTCGAAGGTCAGGTCGACGGTGTCGATCCAGAACGCGGGCGCGCTGTAGTCGGCGCGCTGGATGCTGAGCGCTGGGCCTTGTTGGTCGTCACGAGGTGCGTGCATGGAGTGTCTCCAGAAAGTTGGATTGGATGAGGTCGTTGTAATTGTTGATATGCGCGATCACATGCTCGCCCGCCAGTTGCCCGGCGTCGTGGCTGGTGCACACGGCCACAGCCTGCATGCCGGCGCGGCGTGCCGCCTCGATGCCGAATGGCGCGTCCTCGAAGACGATACATGCGGCCGGATCTGCGCCGATGCGCCGGGCGGCCTCGAGAAAGATCGCTGGCTCGGGCTTGCCGGGCAGACCCTCGTCACCGCCGACCACCGCGTGGGGTAGGGGGTCCATGCCCAGGTGGGAAAACGCGAACGCGATGTTGTGCTTGTCGCCGGCCGTGCCGACTCCGATGCGCAGGCCACGCGCGAATGCGCTGGCGCTGAAGGCCTTGAACCCGGCCACCTCGGCGAAAACCGGCGCAAACAGTTCGCGGTAGATCGTCTCTTTTTCGTGGATCAGCGCCCAGGCCTCGTCTTGCGCGATCGGACGGCCAAACAGCGTCTCCATACATTCCGCGCCGGTGCGCCCGGTGGTGCGGCGCAGCAGTTCGGCCACGTCGATGTCGATGCCGTGGCGTTCGGTGAAGGTCACCCAACTGCGCGCGTGGTAGGGCATCGAGTCGATCATGGTGCCGTCCATGTCGAAGATCAGACCCTGCACCGCCTTCATAGCCGGCCTCATACGCCTTGCTTCAGCGAAGCTTCGATGAACACATCCAGGTCGCCGTCGAGCACTTTCTGCGTCGCCGATACCTCCACATTGGTGCGCAGGTCCTTGATGCGGCTGTTGTCCAGCACATAGCTGCGAATCTGGTGGCCCCAACCTACGTCGGTCTTGGTGTCCTCCAGCTTTTGCTGCTCTTCCTGCTGCTTGCGCAACTCATGGTCGTACAGCTTGGAGCGCAACCGCTTCCAGGCCACGTCGCGGTTGCTGTGCTGGCTGCGTCCGTCCTGGCACTGCACAACGATACCGGTCGGGATGTGGGTCAGCCGCACCGCCGAGTCGGTTTTGTTGATGTGCTGGCCGCCGGCGCCGCTGGCGCGGTAGGTGTCGGTGCGCACATCGGACGGGTTGATGTCGATCTCGATCGAGTCGTCGATCTCTGGGTATACGAACACGCTGGCAAAACTGGTGTGGCGCCCACCCGAGGAGTCGAATGGCGACTTGCGCACCAGCCGGTGCACGCCGGTCTCGGTGCGCAGCAGGCCAAAAGCGTATTCGCCTTCTATCTTGATGGTCGCGCCCTTGATGCCGGCGGTATCTCCAGGCGACTCGTCCTCGATCGTGGTCGTGAATCCCTTGCGCTCGGCATACCGCAGGTATTGCCGCAGCAGCATCGACGCCCAGTCGCAGGCCTCGGTGCCACCGGCGCCGGACTGGATGTCAAGGAAACAGTTCAGCGGGTCGGCCGGGTTGTTGAACATGCGCAGGAATTCAAGCTTTTCGATCTCCGCGGCAAGCTTGGCGGTGTCGTGTTCGATCTGCAGCAGGCTGCCTTCGTCACCCTCATCCTTGCTCATCGCGAACAACTCGGCGTTGTCCGACAACTCGGTCGTGAGCCGTGTCAGCGAGACGACGACGTTGTCGAGCGACTTCTTCTCGCGGCCGAGTTCCTGGGCTTTCTTGGGGTCGTTCCAGACGCCGGGGTCTTCCAGTGACGCATTGACCGTTCTCAGTCGTTCCGATTTGGCATCGTAGTCAAAGATACCCCCGTAACTCCCGGGTCCTGGCTGCCAGGTCCTCGAGTTGGGTGCCGATCTGGTTGGTGTGTACTGCGTCCATGGTGTGTGTCCTCGTCGTGTGGGGTGTGATCAACCGGGCATTTTCTCATGGTGTCCCATGCGCGGCCAAAGCCAAGCAAGGTCGGACCCAACCCGCGATTGATCCGGCCAATACTTCACAAGGCCGAAGCAACAGGGCCGCGTCAGGCCGTCAGGAACTCCTCGAGCAGTCGCGCCAGCTGCTCGGGCTGGTCGTGGTGCAGCATGTGGCCGGCATCCTGCACTACGGCGATGCGGTGGTTCGCCACCAGCTTGAGCCGCTCGTGGTACTCGGCTATTGTGTAGCTGCCCTTGAACCATTGCCACATCGAGTCGTCGGTGGCCTCGACCGCCAGCAGTGGCATGGATATTCTTTTGTAAATCTCCAGCATCTCGTCGACCCGGGTCAGCTGGGCGTTGACGATCTTGTGCGCGGCGTCGCCCAGGATCTCCCACTGGCCCTGCGCGTTCTGGCGCGACCAGTGCGAGGCCAGCCACTCGGCCTTGTCGCGTCCGGCCTGGTCGCGCGCCAGGCGCGGGTTGGTCTTGGTCAGGCGCTGTGCCACGCCGTCGATCTTCTCGTAGGGGCGCAGCGCCAGTTCGCCGCGCTGGTGTTTTTTGAGCTGGTCCATCCATTTGGCATACCGGCCCGGCGCCTGCGCAGGTTTGCTGGCCGGGCCGCCAAAACCCTCCAGATTGACCAGCCGGCGAATACGTTCGGGCCGCACACCGGCGTAGTGCATCACCACGTTGCCGCCCAGGCTGTGTCCGAGCAGGTCGACCGCTTGGCCGGGCGCGACATGGTCGATCAGGAAGTCGAGATCGGCGAGGTAGTCGGCGAACCAGTAGTTGTCGACGCCGCCACTGTCGGTCAGGCCATAACCGCGCCAGTCCGGCGCGATGATGCGCCGGCCCTGCATGAAGTTGTCGGACAAGGCATCTACGACGAACTGGTAGGACGCGGCGACGTCCATCCAGCCGTGCACCATGACCAGGGGCGGCTTGTCGGGGTTGGGTTCGCCCCAGTTCCGGACGTGGTATTGGATGCCCCGGATGGGCACGAAGCTGCTGCTGGAGGGTCTTTTGACTTGGTACATTAGGGCGATCATAAGGAGACCCGAGGTGCCACGCAGTCAAGCAAATGACAGTTCCGTTCCGGGACGTGGTCAAGACCATTACCTATCCATGCTCCATGGATTCGGCTGGCAGGTGCCCGAACGTTTCAATATAGCCCAGGCCTGCTGCGGGCGGTGGGCGAGCCGCAGCGATGCCGCGCAGCGCGTGGCGGTGCTCTGCGACGGTACCGGCGTCGTGCCGCAATCGTGGTCGTATGCGCAGCTGCAGCAGTCGGCCAACCGGCTTGCAAACGCATTGGCAGTGCTGGGGGTTGGGCGCGGCGACCGGGTTGCCATCGTGTTGCCGCAGCGTATCGAGACCGCGGTCGCCTACATGGCGGTGTTGCAGCTCGGCGCGGTGGCGATGCCGCTGTCGATCCTGTTCGGGCCCGACGCGCTCGAGTTCCGCCTGCATGACGGCGAGGCGGTGGTGGCGATCTGCGACGCCAGCGCCATCGCTTCGTTGGAGATGGTGCGCGAGAACTGCTCGTTGTTGCGCACCGTGATCCGGGTCGGCGAACGCCAGGGCGATCCGAATCCGGAATACGAGGCGGTGCTGGCGCAGGAGTCGGACCGGTTCACGCCCTGCGACACCCATGCCGACGAGGCTGCCGTGCTGATCTACACCAGCGGCACGACCGGACAGCCCAAGGGCGCGTTGATTGCACACCGGGGCCTGATCGGCAATCTGAGCGGATTTGTCTGCAGCCAGAACTGGTTCGGCTTCGACCCGGTACGTGCCGGGTCCGATTCGGCGGCGGTGTTCTGGTCGCCGGCCGACTGGGCCTGGACCGGCGGCCTGATGGACGCCTTGTTGCCGACGCTGTATTTCGGGCGGCCGATCGTGGCCTTCAATGGCCGTTTCAGCCCGCAAACGGCGTTCGAGCTGATGGAAAAATATGCGGTGACGCACAGCTTCATCTTTCCGACTGCGCTCAAGGCCATGATGAAAGCCTTTCCGCAGCCGGGCAAACACTACCGGCTGGTCTTGCAGGCCATCATGAGTGCAGGCGAGGCGGTTGGAGATACGGTGTTCGACTACTGCCGCCTGCAACTGGGCGTGACCGTCAACGAAATGTTCGGCCAGACCGAGATCAACTACGTCGTGGGCAATTGCGCCATGGATATGGCCCCCACGCTTGTCGCTTCGCGTACTGCGCTGCCCCCCGAGGGGGCTGATTTTCCTTGGGACGGCCCGGCGGAAAATCGGGTCCCCATGGGTGACAAGCCCGTGCCCGGGCCTGTCCCGGGGCTTGTCGCTTCGCGTACTGCGCTGCCCCCCGAGGGGGCCGAATCCGCCTTGGGGCGGCCCGGCGGCGGATTGCGCCTGGCGCGGGATTGCAGCGTCGGTTGGCCGGCACGGCCCGGCAGCATGGGCAAGGCATACCCCGGCCACCGCGTCATGGTCATCGACGACGCGGGCCAGGAATGCCCCGTGGGTGTGCCTGGCGACGTGGCGGTGAACCGGTTCGACATCCATGGCCGGCCGGACCCGGTGTTTTTTCTGGGCTACTGGAAGAACCCGGCCGCCACCGCCGCCCGCTTCAGCGGCGACTGGTGCCGCACCGGCGACCTGGCGACCCGCGACGCCGACGGCTACTTGTGGTACCAGGGCCGCGCCGACGACGTGTTCAAGGCCGCCGGTTACCGCATCGGGCCGGGCGAGATCGAGAATTGCCTGGTCAAGCACCCGGCCGTCGTCAACGCCGCGGTGGTGCCCAAGCCCGATGCCGAACGCGGCGCCGTCGTCAAGGCCTATGTGGTGCTGACGCCGGTGTTTGCGCAGCGTCGTGCTGCCTGCAGACAGGGCGCGGCCGATTTCGACGCCTTGCTGGTGGCGCAGCTGCAAGCCCATGTGCGCGGCAAACTGGCACCATATGAATACCCCAAGGAGATCGAGTTCGTAGCCGAATTGCCGATGACCACCACCGGCAAGGTGCAGCGCCGGGTGCTGCGTCTGCAGGAGGAGGCGCGGGCGAGCCAGAAGTAGTCCGAACTGGCCCTAAACTCGGCATTCGTACGATGATTGGGAACCCAATGGAAAAAGTCCGGCTTGGTCACAGCGACCTGTTTGTCCCGCCCATCTGCCTGGGTACCATGACCTTCGGGGAACAGGTGAGCGAGGCCGATGCCTACACCATCATGGACCGAGCGGTCGAGCGCGGCATCGACTTTTTGGACACCTCCGAGATGTACGCGGTGCCCACGCGGGCCGAGACTTTCGGTGCCACCGAGGCCATCATCGGCCGCTGGCTTGCGGCGCGTGCGGGCCTGCGCCACAAGCTGGTCATCGCCTCCAAGGTGGCGGGCCCGTCGCGCGGCATGCACTGGGTGCGCGAAGGACAGGGCATGACGCCCGACGACATCCGCCGCTCCTGCGAGAACAGCCTCAAGCGGCTGCAGACCGACGTCATCGACCTGTACCAGATCCATTGGCCCGAGCGCCATGTGCCGGCCTTCGGTTCGATTTATTACGACCCGTCCAAGGAAGGCTCTGCCACGTCGATCCACGCCCAGCTCGATGCCTTGTCCGAACTCGTCAAGGCCGGCAAGTTGCGCCACATCGGCCTGTCCAACGAGACGCCGTATGGTGTGCACGAATTCGTGCGGGTGGCGCAGCAGCATGGATTGAGTCGCGTGGTGTCGGTCCAGAACGCGTACCACTTGCTCAACCGTTCCCACGACAACGGCACCGACGAGACCTGCCACCGGCTGGGTGTGTCCTTGCTGGCGTATTCGCCGCTGGCCTTCGGTCTGCTGACCGGCAAATACGATAGCAGCGGCATCCACGGGCCCGACGCGCCCCAGGGTGCGCGTATCGCCCGCTACGAATCGGTGCGCAAGCAGCGCTGGGGGCGGCCCGAGGCGCTGGCGGGTGCACGCCGCTACAACGCGCTGGCGCGCGAACACGGATTGACGCCGTCCCAAATGGCGCTGGCGTTTTGCTACAACAGCTGGCGCGTGGCCAGCACCATCATCGGCGTCACCAGCGTCGCGCAGCTCGACGAGTGCCTGGACGCCTGGGGCACGACGCTGTCGCCCGAACTGCTGGCCCGGATCGATGCGATCCGCTGGGAACTGCGCGATCCGGCCCAGTGATGGCGAAGAAGGCCCATGTCAGCGAAACCCCGGCAACCGCCTGGTTGCGCGCACATGGCGTGGTGTTCACCGAGCACCCATATGAGTACCTCGAGCACGGAGGTGCCCAGCATAGTGCCGAGGTGCTCGGCCACGATCCTTATGCGGTGGTCAAGACATTGGTGATGCAGGATGAACGGGCGCGGCCGCTGCTGGTGCTGATGCACGGCAACCACAAGGTCAGCACGCGCAACCTGGCGCGGCAGATCGGCTGCAAATCGGTCGAACCCTGCGCGGTGGAGGTGGCCAACCGGCACAGCGGCTACCTCGTGGGTGGCACATCGCCGTTCGGCACCCGCAAGCAGATGCCGGTCTACATCGAGCAGACCATCCTGGCCTTGCCGCGTATCCTGATCAACGGCGGTCGGCGCGGTTACCTTGTCGGCATCGAGCCCGAGGTGTGCACGCGTCTGCTGGGCGCCAAACCGGTGAACTGCGCGCTGGCAGAATGACGCGACAACATCAGCGCCCCATGCCGGCGCATCGGAGACTTTGACCGATGGACCCTTCCAATCCCCTTTTGCCGCTGCTGCCGCTGCTGGCGGTGCTGGCCGGCTATCTGGTCGGCTCCTTGTCGTTTGCGGTGATCGTGAGTCGTGCCATGGGGCTGCACGACCCGCGTACCTATGGCAGCAAGAACCCGGGCGCAACCAATGTGCTGCGTTCGGGCAGCAAGACGGCGGCGGTCGCGACGCTGCTGCTCGATGCGGCCAAGGGCTGGCTACCGGTCATGCTGGTGGCCTGGTACGGCAAACCGTTCGGGCTGCACGAAGGCACCCAGGCCATGGTCGGCCTGGCCGCCTTTCTGGGCCATCTGTTTCCGGTGTTTTTCCGGTTCCAGGGCGGAAAAGGTGTGGCCACGGCCCTGGGCGTATTGCTGGGATTCAACTGGATCCTGGGTCTGGCGGTGGCTGCGAGCTGGTTGATCGTCGCGTTTTTCTTCCGGTATTCGTCGCTCGCATCGATCGTGGCGGCGGTGTTCGCCCCGGTGTATTACATCTTCGGCGATGGTGCGGCCTGGTACATGGACAAAAGCATCCTGCTGGCTTGTGTCGTGATGGCCTTGCTGCTGTTGTGGCGCCACGCGCAGAACATCAACCGCCTGCTCAAGGGAACCGAGTCGCGCCTGGGAGCCAAGAAGGCGCGGACCTGAGGCAAATGCGCGATCGATGATCAAGAAACCGTTCGGGCTGAGCTTGGCCAGTCCTGAGC
>ENA-ORBV01007636-ORBV01007636.1-microbial-mat-metagenome-genome-assembly--contig:-NODE-7636-length-18510-cov-7.549938_pt1 | contig 18510 bp, 24 predicted proteins | sample MGYA00237777_ERZ505514 | MGnify/ENA primary metagenome ERZ505514 (study PRJEB26160, sample SAMN06269048) | microbial mat metagenome | isolation source: Oligotrophic lake microbial mat | place... | reverse complement strand
CGCGGGGTGATCGCCGAAACGCTGATTTACCAGCTGCTGGAGCCGCGCTTTCGCAATGCGATCAATGCCAGTCGGCCTGATCTGGTGAAGAAGGCGGCGTGGACCGCCAAGGTCGAAACTTTTCTTGAGCTGCTGGTGCGCGAGAGTGGTCTGGTGCAGCCTGACGGCGACGGCACCTACGTGCTGCCGCACCTCACCTTCGAGGAGTATCTGGCGGCCTGCCACCTGGCCGAGGCCGAAAGCGGCTGGTTGCCGGCGATGGCAATGCGCAGCCCGGCCGCGCGTAGCTGCGTCAGTACGGGCCGCACGTCGGGGTAGAGGTCGTCGACCCCAAAGCGCTCGGGCTGGCCGGCGGCGACACGGGCGGCCCGGGCTGCGGCGAGGTCGAAGCCAGGGCGCAACAGCTGGAACGCCTCACGGTGGTCGCGCCGCTCCGCGATCACCGCACCCAGGGCGGCAAAGAACGTCAGGTGGGGGACACCGAGCCAGTCGGCCCAGCCAGCCCACTGGCGCGTCTCGTCGATGAGAGTCTCGCCCACGTCGAAGCAGACCCAGCGAACCTGCGCGAGGAGCGGTGTGCTGGCGCTCATTGGCCGCCCCCGTCGTCCCAGCGCGGCGTCGCTGCAGTAAGGATCGCCCGCCGCGCGGGGGCGAAGCCGGCGGAGACGAGCTCGGCCTCCAGGGTGTCGAGCAGCGCGGCCACATCGGCGGTCGCCGTGGTGTGCAGCCCCTCACTGACAATCAGGGCCCGCCGCGTCGCCGCGCTAACGGTCGAGTGCTTGCTCTGGCGGAACGTCCAGCGGCGGGCGTGAACCCGGCGCGCCGCGTCGGCGAAGATCACCTCGCCCGGCTCGGGGTGCTCCTCCTCGCCGCTGAACGCCTGCGCGCGCTCATCGCCCTCGGCGTGGCGCACCCGAATAAAGCCCTCGACCTGATCGAGGTCGATCACGGCCACCGGCAGGGCGTAGGCGAGTGAGACGGCGTTGCAGAGGTCGACGAGCGGGTGGAGCGTCGGCAGGCGGTCCTCCTTGCGGAAGCGCCGCAGCAGCGCCTCGGCCGCCGAGCGGTACTGGGTCGGCTTCAGCCCCATCTGGCTGAAGGCCCGCCGCCACGCCTGGATTTCCGGCAGATCCGCCTCACTCCCCCCCGCGAGCCGCGCCCGGGCGCGGTCGAAGCGCGGGGCCAGCCGGGCCGAGATATCGACGTCAGCGCGGATCTGCTCAACCAGCAGGACGCCGGGCACCAGGGTGGGAAAGGCCCTCCAGATCGCCGGATCGTGCGCGAAATACACGCTATGCTCCCTCCTGTGGGGGCCAGCGCCGCGTGGGATCGCGTCGGCCCCAGATGCGTTTGTCCGTCACCAGCCGGATCACCAGGTCGTGCGTCACCGTGATCTGGCAGGAGCGCCGCGGATAGCCGAAGCGCGCGGCGAGCTGATCGTGCCAGTGCTCGGGCGGCGGGGTGGCCTCCTCAAACCAGACGCCGCAGGTCGTGCAGAGGCCGCGACCGCCACAGTTGCGCTGGCGGGTCAGGGCGGCGTAGGGCGAGAGGCCGGCGTCGAGGAGCGCCCGGCGCAGTTGGCGACGAGCTTGTTCGTCGCCACGCCGATCAAGCACGAGAGGCCGAGCTCGGCCCCCACCGTGGCCTGGAGCCGTCGCGCTACCTGCTCGCCTGGCTCGCCGAGGACGGAGACGTCCAAGAACGCCTCGTCGATCAAGATCTGCTCGACCAGCTCCGTCAGCGCACCGTCTCGTCATCGTGCGCGGCCTTCATCGTTACCCGAAGCGTGAAGTGCAGGGCTTGCCCCGCAGCGAGGCGGCCGGGGTGCAGGGTGCCCGCCTTGTCCTGCGCGCCAAACTCCATCGTCCGTCCGTCGCGCTCCGCCGGCGGCGGGTCGTGACAGACCAGTGTGAGGGTGAGCGCGCTGGTGCCCTGGTGTCGGTCTGGCATCACGATCCCTCCGTGGCTATCGCGTCCAACATCTGAGCCAGGATCTCCTTGACGAGCTTGGCCGCAAGGGCAGCGGTGATGCCGGTCGGGTCGCGTACGGGATTGAACTCGACGAGGTCGGCGCCGACGAGGGGCACCGGGAGTGACTGGATGATGCCCAGTACCTCGCGTGTCGTGAAGCCTCCTGGTTCGTGGTGCGAGACGCCGGGGGCGAACGCCGGGTCAAGGGCGTCAAGGTCGAGCGAAAGGTAGAGGGGCGCGGCGAGGCGCAGGTCCATCCCCGGCCGCCAGTCGCGCATCTCGATCACCTCGACGCCGAAGCGCCGGGCCTGCGCCCGCTGGTGCGGGTTGAGCGTGCGGATGCCGACCTGCACAAGTCGCGCGATGCGCCCCTCCTCCAGCGCGCGGGCGAAGGGGCAGGCGTGGGAGAGCTGGTCGCCGTCAAGCTCGTCGTAGAGGTCGGGGTGGGCGTCGAGGTGGAGCACCGTCAGCCCGGGGTGGGCCTCCCCGTAGGCGCGCAGCAGCGGGAAGCTTACGGCGTGGTCGCCGCCGAGGGCGAGCAGCCGCCCGCCTCGCCGCAGCACTGCCGAGGCTGTGCCCGTGATCGCCGCCAGCGCCGCCTCATCGCCGGCGGGGATGGCGAGGTCTCCCAGGTCGTGCCAGCGCGCATCGGCCCCGAGGTCGTGGCCGTTCTCGGCGCACAGATTCATGGCCCCGCTGTGGAGGGCGGCGCGGATCTGCCGCGGCGCCAGGGCCGGGCCGCGCAGGAACGACGAGTGCGCGTCCCAGGGTACGCCGAGCAGGGCGACATGGCCCGCTTCCAGTCCATTCAGTTCAAGCACCCTCGCCCTCCTCGCCGCTTGCGCGCGCGTCCACTACCCGTTGCTCGCGGCGGGTGAAATACTCCACCAGGAGCGTGAAGAGCTGCGCCACCACCTCGGGGTCGAGGCTCTCCTCCGCCGCCCAGACGCGCCGCCGCTCCAGCATCGCCCGCACACGTTCGGAGGCGCGCACTGAGGCCGCGTCAGTCTTGAAGCGCGCCGCAGCGTGGATGTAGCCCGCCCGCCGGCCCAGCAACGCCAGCAGCTCCCGGTCGAGCGTATTGATCGCCTCCCGCACCTCCGCTAAGCCGTCGCACGCCGCTGGTGGCGTCGTGAGCGTCCCCTCCCCCGAGCCCGATGGGCTTCCTGTCCACCCTGCTCGGCCGCCCGAGCAACGAGCGCCCCTATCTGCTCATCCCGGTCGGCTACCCCGCCGAAGGGGCCACCGTGCCCGCCATCACCAAGAAGCCCCTGGAGGAGGTGCTCGTCCACCTGGCGGGCCCAGCGATCGCTCCACCGCCTGACGGCCCGACACCCTGACGATGGACACGCACACCACCCCACCTCTGCCCGAGCCGCTGCACGATGCGATCGACCGCCTGAGCCGGCACGACCGGGTGCTAGGCGCGTTGTGCAGCGGCTCGCTCCCGGCCGGCGCGCTCACCCCGGCGAGCGACTACAACCTCGTCGTCGTGGTCGACGTGGGAGAGCTGCTCTGGTACGTCCGTGTCGCGCTTCGTTACGCTGATGGCGATCCATCTTCGTGTTGCGCCGGCAGCAGCGCCTCGTACCAGGCCCAGTAGGGCGTGTTCCAGACCAGGAAGCGGGTGTAGTCTGGGGCACCGTCATCCCACCAGACCGGGCCGCGCTCGCCGAGACCCTCCTTGGCCTGCTGAACCGCGGCGCGGGCGGCGCGCAGGGCGGTATCGTCACCCTGGCGGCGGGCGGCGGCGACCGCTCGGCGGGCGCTCATCAGCTGCCGCACCAGCGCGTGCCAGTCCTCCTCGCCCAGCGCCGGGTTCGCGCGCCGCCAGAGGCGCTCGCGGACGATCAGGTAGCGCCCGTCAGGTGTCGTGAGCGGTTCTGGCTTCGTCATAGCACGCTCGCAGCTACCTGGCGCCGGCGAACCGTCGCTCCTCGTCTGAGCCGTCGCTGATCAGACTCAGAAGCGGTAGCCGCGCTTGAGCAGCATCTCGGCGCTGGTGCGCCAGCCCCGCTCGGTCTGGAGCGCGAAGTCGAAGCTGTCGGCCAGCCGGTCCATGATTGAGAACAGCCCGCAGACCAGAATCGCGTCGGCGATGGCCTGATCCGTCACCCCCACAGCCCGCAGCGGCAGAATGTCGGCGGGCGTGACCGTCTCCGGTCGCAGCGTGAGCTGCTCAAGAAAGCGAAGAGCGGCGCGCAGCGCCTCACCAATCGGCGCGGTGTGGTAGTCGTCCAGGGCCGCCTGCACCAGCGGGTTTCCAAGCTCAAGCGACGCGACCGCGCCGTGGGCCCGCATTCAGAAGTGGCACTGGTTCTGGCGCGACACGAAGGCGGCGAACAGCTCACGCTCGCCGATCGTCCAGGGCGAGGGGCCCCGTAGAGCGTGGTGGATGGCCGCGCTCATCGGCGTGCCGAAGAACTCGGGTCGGTAGAGCAAGGTGCGCAACACGTCCGGGGCGCGCTCCCGGCTGACCAAGGTAATCAGGGCGAGCAGCAGCCGCTGAGGCAGCCGGTGGTTATGCTCCAGTCGTTTGAGCCGCATCATTCGCTCCCTCTAGGGCCGCCAGGCCCCGCTCGATGCGGGCCAGCCCCGCCCCCAATGCCGTGCTCACCGTCACCTCGAAGACCGCATCCTCGTCGTACCCCGCTGCCAGCAGCGCGGCGACCTGCTCGTCCGTCACGCGGTACGCGTGGCGGGCCACCGTGTCAACGTAGGCTGCGAGCGCCTCAGGCAGAGCGTCTCTAGCCGAGAGATGATACCCACCGAGCGCAGCCGCCCGGGACGCGGCTGCCTGCCGCAGTGCTGGCAGCGTTACGCCGCGCCCCTGAAGCACGGCTGTACGTAGGTCCGAGATCAGGCCCTGGATCCGCTCGAAGCCCATACCACCTCCACGCCATGCGTCACATCACGTCTACCACCCGTCGTCGCCTCAGCACGCAGAGCTACTTGCGACCGAGTGTGTGCGCGCTCGCATCGTTCTTCCTGATGCTCCTTACAATACGGCAGGAGGGTCTGTACGTCAACGAAACGTCGCTGGCGATGATGCTCGGACGATGGCACCCACATGGTCGGCCTCGCCTGAGAGCACGACCCGGCCATCCTACAGACCCACATCCCCATGACGACCTGTACGGGCTGCTGATCGCCCGTGACGCATCACGGGCAGCACGCTACGAGGGCCTCCAGGAGCTCGACATTGCCGGGCTAAACGCCTTCTGCAGCCCCAGCACCGTTACGCCAGACTCGACGATCGCCTTCCTGATCTTTCGCAGCGACGGCGAGGAGATCTTTGACCACCTCAGCCCGGGCCCGCGAGCTTGCCAGCGGGCGGCGCCCCTGCAGGGGCGCCAGGCTCGGGTGGGCGTACGTGTAGCACGGCTACCAGCGCAGCGAGCGAATAACGCTCGAAGCTGGACGGCTCCGGGTGGCGTGTGGCCGTGCACGTATGCTACGCTGCACCGCACACCTTCTGCGGGACGCTTTACCAACGTGATGCCAACCAGGAGTCAAACGATGAGCGACCTGTCTGTCCCACGCGTCGGCGCCGTCCTCAGCGCCGACATCGCCGTTCCCGAGCACGAGCGCGCGGTGCGCTTCTACGCGCGTGTGCTCAGCACCGGTACGAATCCGCTCTGGCGCGCGGAAGATCTGATGAACAACCTGGGCATCCCGATCATCGGCCTGGGCGCGCGCAGCGCGGAAACTGCGCACCTTCCGCTCCAATGGATGCCGCACATCCAGGTCGCCGATGTGGCGGCCAGCGTCCAGCGTGCGCTCACTCTGGGCGGGAGCGTGCTGATGCATGCCAAAGCCGACACTGGAGCGGGCCAGTGGGCCGTGCTGCGCGATCCGCATGGGGCAGCGTTCGGGATCATCCCCGTCGTTCCTGTGGAGGCGATTCCCCCAGGCGACGGCACCGCATCGCGCGACGCGGCGGCGCCTGTGGGTCGCATTGCCTGGCTCGACCTGACGGTCGCCGACGCCTCCGCAACCTGCGACTTCTATCGGCAGGTCATTGGGTGGGCGGTGCAGCCTGTTGAAATGGAGGACGGAGACGAGCGCTACGCCGACTACACCATGCTCGGCGCTGATGGAAACCCGGCGGCGGGGGTCTGCCATGCACGCGGCGTGAACGTTGGCCTGCCGCCGGTCTGGATGCTCTACCTGCCCGTGGGCGACCTCGCCGAAAGCCTCCGCCGCGTCCAGGAGGAGGGCGGCAAGGTCGTCACGGCAATGCAGGGCAACGATGGGGCGTACGTGTATGCGGCCGTTCAGGATCCGGCGGGGGTGTATCTGGCGTTGATGCCGGGGTAAAACGTGGCCCCCGACAATGAGGTGGCGCAGCGCTTCCTCGCGGGTCTCGGGTGGGCGCGTGTTGCCACCGCTGAGGAGGACCACATGCTCACGTATCGCCGCGCGGGAGGAGCGACCATGAGCCAGGAGCGTGTCGGCCAGCAGCGACTCATCAGCCAGCATGTTGCCCGCCCCAACAGCGACGACCCGGCCGAGACGGTGCGGCGGCTCGGGGCGGTGCAGGCCCAGGATTACCTTGGGGCGCTCTGGGCCGTGGGCCTGCGCACCCTGGGCGCCACCGAGCAGAGCGTGGAGCGGGCGCTGGCCGAGGCGCGGATCGTGCGCACCTGGCGCTGCGCTACTTCAGCAGCCACGGGCCGGCCACGCTGCACGACTTCGCCTGGTGGGCCGGGCTCACCGTGTCCGACGCGCGGGCCGGGCTGGCCGCAGCGGCTGAGCAACTGGCCCACACCACCCGCGACGGGCGCGACTACTACGCCGACCCGCAGCGCGCGGCCGACGGCGCCGACGACCTCTTTCTGCTGCCGCCCTTCGACGAGTTTCTGGTGGCCTACCGCGACCGCACGGCGGTGCTGGACCCGGCGCATGCCGACAAGGTCGTGCCGGGCGCCAACGGGATCTTCAACCCGATCGTGGTGGTCGGCGGGCGGGTCGTGGGCACCTGGCGGCGCGAGCTGAAGCCGGGCCGCGTGGCCCTCAGCGTTAGCGGCTTCGGCGAGTTGGGCACGCTCGACCCAGAAGAGCTAGAGGCGGTCGGGGCGCGCTACGGCCGCTTCCTGGGCGCCCAGCCCGCCTGGTAGGGCCACGTCGCGGCGCCGAGGTGGAGGAGACCGTCAGCTTCACGCTGCGCTTCCCGGGCGGCGTGATCGCCAGCTGCTCGTCGAGCTACGGCCTCGCCCGCGCCAAGCGCTACCGGCTGTTCGACGTGGAGGGCTGGCTCGACCTCGACCCGGCATCGACAAAAATCATCAAGCACCCTCAGCCTTGTTGTAATCGGCAACAAAGTGCGTAGCGTCAAGGGGCGCTCTACGCTCGCGCCCCGTCCCGCAGCCCACGCAGGTACGCCTGCGCGGCCTGGGTGCGGCCCCGGCGCAGCAGCCGCCAGAGTGTGCGCGCAGCGCTACCCGCCCGGTACGCCCCGATCGCAGGCCACTGCCACGGCTGCGCGTGTTTGCGGAAGAACTGCACGCTGCTGCGCGCCATCTGGTAGCGCTCGTTGGGCGAGTCGCTGCCGCCCGACGACACCGCAACCTTGTGGTACATCGCCGCGCGCGGCTCCACCACCGCCCGCAGTCCGGCCCGCAACACCCGCAGACAGTAGTCGCTGTCCTCGTAGTACATAAAGAAGCGCTCGTCGAAGCTGCCCACATGCTCCAGGCAGCGCCGGCTGATCAGCATGCCGCAGCCCGTGACGAAGTCCACCGCAAATGGCGCCTGGCCGCGCGGGGGCGCCGCGTAGGGCTGGATCTCCAGCAGCAGCGGGCGCAGCCGCCCCCCCAGCCACCAGAGCTGATCCGGCCGGTCGTAGTAGTAGATCGCGGGCGCCACAAGATCCGCGCCGTGCGCCTGCGCCGCAGCCACCAGCCAGCTCAGCAGCGCCGGGTCGAGCGTCGTGTCGTTGTTGGCGACGAATACAAAGTCGGCCCCGGCCGCCTGGGCGCGGCGCATCCCGACGTTCATACCGGCGGCGAAGCCCAGGTTTGCGCCGTTCGCCACCTGCTCCACCTCAGGGAAGGCGGCGGCCACCGCCTCCGGCGTGCCGTCGGTCGAGCCGTTGTCCACCAGCAGCGTGCGGTAGCTTGGGTAGGCCAGGCCCGCGCACGAGGCCAGGAAGGCCAGGGTGTCCTCGCGCCGGTTCCAGCTCAGCGTAACAATAGCGACCAGTGGGGCCATCGCATCTTCTCGCGCAGATCAGCGGTATACAGTCAGCCGCCGATTATACCGGAGCCGGGCGATGTATCCAACCCACACGCGCTACTACCTTGGCTTTAACCTCACGCCCGGCATGGGCCCCGCCCGCCTCGCACGACTCGTGGCCCACTGCGGCTCGCTGGAGGCCGCCTGGAACGCCGACGCCTTCGACCTCGCGGCGGCCGGCATCGAGGCCCGAGCCGCTAGCGCGCTGCTCGCCGCCCGCGCCCGCCTCGACCTCGACGCCGAGCTGCTGCGCGCCGAGCGCGCCGGAGCCACGCTGCTCACCCTGGGCGACCCCGACTACCCACGTCTGCTGCGCGAGATCCCCGGCGCCCCGCCCCTGATCTACGTGCGCGGCACCCTCAGCAGCGCCGACGACTGGGCCGTGGCTGTGGTCGGCACCCGCTCACCCACCCCCTACGGCTGCGAGGCCGCCCTGCGCCTCAGCGCCGAGCTCGCCCGCGCCGGGGTCACGGTCGTAAGCGGGCTCGCACTCGGTATCGATGCCATCGCCCACACGGCGGCCCTCGACGCAGGCGGGCGCACCCTGGCCGTGCTGGGCAGCGGCGTAGATGTACCCTACCCAGGGCGCAACCGCAGGCTGGCCGAGCGGATGATCGAGCAGGGCGCTCTGATCAGCGACTTCCCGCTTGGCACGGCGCCAACGGCCACCAACTTCCCGGCGCGCAACCGCATCATCAGCGGGCTGAGCCGGGGCACGCTGGTGGTGGAGGCAGGCGAGCGCAGCGGCGCCCTGATCACGGTGGAGTTCGCCCTGGAGCAAGGGCGGGAGGTGCTGGCGGTGCCGGGGTCGATCTTCGCGCGCCAGAGCGTCGGCACCCTGCGGCTGCTGCGCGATGGCGCCGCCATCGTCACCTCCGCCGAGGATCTGCTCGCCACGCTGGAGCTTACCACGGCGAGCGTGCAGCGCGAGGCGCGCATCGAGCTGCCCACCGACCCGGTGGAGGCTGCGGTGATCGCCCAGCTTGGCTACACGCCCACCCACATCGACGAGCTCTGCCGCGCAGCCGAGCTGCCCGTGCCCACAGTCGCAGCCGCCCTCGCCATCCTGGAGCTGAAGGGCCTGGTGCGCCAGCCAGCCCCGATGCAGTACGTTTTAAGCAGGTAATGCGAAGCAATGCAAAATGCAAAATGCAAAAGCCGAACAGCCTGCCCGAATACCAACCAACTAAGGCCCTGCATATCACAGCGAAGCAGCGCGGCTAAGACCCATCGCTTCGCTCAGGGTGTCACAGCCGCGGCATAATTTTGCATTTTGCATTTTGCATTCGCGCTCCTACCGATCAAAGCTCGCCTCGGCCTTGCCCGCCAGCGCGTCCTGGAGCATGCGCCGTGTGCGCGGGACGAGCGGCGGCAGCTTGTTGGTGGGGAAGAAGGCGACGTTCACATTCTCGTGGCCGGCGCGGCGCAGCTCGCCGCCCACGATGCGCGCCCCAAAGAGCATGGCCAGGATCTGGGCCTGATCGCCGTTCGGGTAGGCCCAGTGGAACTCGGGGCCGCCGTAGACGCCCACCAGGCGCTCGGCCTCCAGCAGCAAGCCCGTCTCCTCCTGCACCTCGCGGATCATGCCGCGCGCTGGCAGCTCGTCCAGGCCGATCGTGCCACCTGGCACATCCCAGAGCATCACGTCGGCGCGGCGACAGAGCAGTACGTGGCCCTGCGCATCGCACACAAAGGCGCTGGCGCGCACCTGGAGGATGCGCTGGTGGCCGACGTAGCTCCGCAGCCAGCGTGTATATTTCACCGTCACAGGGCGCTCCTTTCGGGTGGGCGGCTCAGGGCAAAGCGCAAAGCGCAAAGCGTAAAGCGGAACCGTTGCGAGAAATGCTGTAAGGCGACAGGCAGATCAGGTGAGCGCTCAGACTATGCGCCGCCGTATCACGCTGCGCGTCCGCTTTACGCTTTGCGCTTTAACCGTTTTGCGCTTCGCTAGAGGGCAAGCCGGAAGCCGGTAAACTCATTGCGCAGCGCGGGCGCCAGCCGAAAGCGACAGGCGCAGCGCGCGTAGCCCTGCGGGTTGGCGTAGCAGCCGCCACGCATGATGCGCCGCCCCGCCCCCGCCCCCTCGCGCCCATCGCCCGGCGCGTAGGGGTACGGCGCGTCGAGCGATGCCGTCCACTCCCAAATATTGCCTGCCATATCATACACCCCATCGGGACTCGCGCCGTTGGGGTAGCTGCCCACTGGCGCCGTGCCGCCACAACCACCCTCGCGCGTGTTCGCCAGCGCTGGGTCGAAGCTGTCGCCCCACGGAAACGTGCGCCCATCCAGCCCACGCGCGGCCCGCTCCCACTCGGCCTCGCTCGGCAGCCGGAAGCCCAGGCCGCACTCGTCGCTCAGCCACGCGCAGAAGGCCACCGCCTCTATCCAGCTTATGTCCACCACGGGGTGCGTGTGCAGCTCGCTTGGAGGCTGGGGGCCGCGCCAGCGCAGCGGGGCAGGGGCGCCTGTGGCGGCCACGTAGCGCGCGTAGAGCGCGTTGGTCGTCGGCACCTGCGCGATGGCGAAGGGGGCGAGGAATGGCGTGTGGCGCCGCGCCTCCTCGCGGTAGCTCTCGCGGGTGCCACCGTAGCGTTTGGCCAGCCCGCTCAGCTCCGCTTCGGGCGTGCCCATGGCAAAGGGACCGCCAGCAATAGGCAGCAGCGTGGGCAAGAGCAGCTCAAGTCTCGAGTCCATAGATGCGTTTGAGCCGCACAAGCTCGCGGCTGTAGATTGTCTCTGCGAACTGGTCGATGCTGCTTACGCCCTGGAGCGCGGCGAAGCCTTTGGCAAGAAAGCTATGCGCGGCCTCGATCCCGGCGATGCGGGCGAGCAGCCGCGAGCGATGCAGGGCCAGGCCAAGCAGCGGCATGCGCGAGAGCCGAAAGACGTTGTAGAGGCTGCCGCGCACCAGCTCGATCTGCCGTAGGCGCTGCGCGTAGTTGTCCGCCTCGTAGTAGCAGCGATCATAGGTGGCCTCGGTGAAGTCGCTGTGCAGCCCCTGGGCCAGCATCAGCTGGGCGAGCCCGTCGTCGAGGCGATTGGTAAGGTCGAGCAGCTCCAGCACCTCCTCCACATCGCGCAGGTTCACGCCGGGCATCACGTGCAGGATATGCTGGAGCCGCCGGGCCTCGCTGTCGCGCTGGCTGAAGTCGCGGCCCCCGTAGATCTCATTGAAGAAGAACTCGCCGACCGGCTCGTACTGCGCGATCTCCGCAAGATCGCTGTAGTCGCGTCGCAACCGGTTCGACTGAAAGATCTGGAGCGCGATGCGCAGCTGCCGCGTGGTCATCAAGTGAGCCGGTCGATATTTGCGCGGGCCTCTTCGGCCATCGTGCTGCTCGGATCGAGAGCGATCACGGTCTGGAAGGCGCTCACAGCCTCGGCGGTGCGCCCCAGATCCTCGGAGACCAGGCCGACATAGAAGATCGCCTCTGTGAAGTTGCCGTTCAGCGCCACAGCCTGCTGCAGCGCCTGGAGCGCCTGGTCGAGGCGGCCCTCGGCGTAGTAGGCGCGCCCAAGCCAGTAGAACGCCTCGGGGAAGTTGGGCTGAAGCTGCGTCGCCTGGCGCAGATCGCGCATGGCATCGTCGTAGCGGCTCGCCTGGAGCGCAAGGATGCCGCGCCGGTAGTGGGCCTCCGCGATCTGGTTGTTCCAGCGGATCGAGGCGCTGTAGGCGCTCTCAGCCTCGCTGGTGCGACCAAGCTCCTGCAGCAGCTTGCCCTGAAAGAGCAGCGCCTCGGCGTAGTCTGCCTTCTGAGCGACGGCGGTCTCCACAGTGGTGAGTGCGGCCGCCGTGTCGCCTTGAGCGTAGCGCACCTGGGCCAGGCCGAGGTGCGCCTCAGGAAAAATGGGCTGGAGCGCGAGGGCGCGGTTGTAGGCGGCCGTGGCGCCGAACGCATCGCCCTGGCGCAGCAATGCCTCGCCAAGCCAGAACTGGGCCAGCGCGCTCTCGCCGCCGCCGGGCATGGCGGACGCCGTCTGAAAGTAGCCGCTGGCCACGCCCCAGTTGCCCTGGCCCACGGCGACCAGACCAAGGCCGAGCTGGGCGGCGATCAGGCCGGGGGTCAGCTGGAGCGCCTGGGTGTAGCTGCCCGTGGCGCCCGGCAGATCCCCGCTCAGGCGGGCCACATCGCCCAGCGTCGTAAGCACCTCGGCGCGCAAGTTCGGGTCGGAGGCAAGCGCGAGGGCGAGGTTCTCCTGCTCGGCGGCCTGCTGAAGCTGCTCCGCCGCGAAGTAGGCCTGCCCCAGCTTATGATGGTAGAGCGGATTGTTTGGGTCAGCCTGAATCGCGTCGCTGTAGGCATCGATAGCCTGGCCATAGTTCCCAGCGGCGCGGGCAGCATCGCCGATCTGCTCCAGCTTCAGCGGGTCGTTCACGCCCTGGTCTAGCGCCTGCCGATACTCACCCTCGGCGCGCTGCGGGCTCTCCAGCGGGCCCTGGTAGAGGTCGGCCAGGGCGAGGCGCGCCGCGACGTTGGCCGGGTCGGCGCGCACGGCCTGCTGGAGCGCACGCTCGGCCTCGGGGTAGCTACCCTGCACGACGTAGCTCTCGCCGAGCTCAAAGGCGGCCACCGAGGAGTCCGCGTCGAGCCGCAGGGCGTCCTGGTAGGCCTGGATCGCGGCGTCGGTGCGGCCAGCGTCGTTGTAGAGTCGGGCGAGCTCGATGGCGGCCTCGGCGCTGCTGGTGCTCAGCGGGATGAGCACCAGCTCAGCTTCGGCGAAGCCGCTCGCGCCGCTCTGCCGCAGATCCTGGGCCAGCGCCACGGCGCTCTTGGTGCCAGAGCGCTGGGCGTAGAGCAGACGGCGCTGCACCACGGCGGCGGCGTAGTCGCCCTGCTCCTCGGCCATAACCGCCAGCTCGTAGCGCGAGGGAAAGAAGCCGCCGTTGCGCTCCAGGGCCACGTTGTAGAGCTCGGCGGCCTGTGGGCTATCGCCGCGCGCGCGGGCAACGGCGCCCCTGCCAAAGTAGCCCTCGGGGGCCTGGGGCGCAAGGCGGATGGTGGCGTCGTAGGTGAGGTCGGCGCTATCGAGCGCGCCACTCAGGCGCTGAGCGCGCCCAAGCGCATTGCTTATCTGGGGGTTGTCGGGGTAGCGGCGCTGCAGCTCCTCCAGCAGCGGCAGCTGGCCTGTGCGCGCCGCGCCTCCGCCAAAAAGCCCACCAATAATCGAGCGTGGCTGGTCGCCCTGAACGCGCGCAAGCTCGGTCTCCACCACAGCCAGATAGAAGCGCTGGCGATCCGCGTTGGCCTCGGCGCGCTCCGACTGGCCGGTGGCCACCAGGCCGCTGCCGGGCCGGGTGGCGCCGTCGGAGGTCGCACGCTTGCGCCAGTCCGACACCTCGCGGGCGCTGCTGTCGGCGGCGCTGTCGAGCTGGCGGCGCAGGTCGCTCAGCAGCCTGACGGGCTGGGGCGCGGCTACCTCGAGCTCCCAGAGCAGCGCGCCCTGGGCGCCCACGCCGCGGGCCAGGCCGAGCAGCGCCTGCTGCTCACCAAGGGCAGCCTCGGTGCGCGTCCTGAGCATCGTGCGGTACGACGACGGGGCGACGCGCAGATCGACCGGAGCCTGGCGGCGCGCGGCCTCCAGCGTTGTGGCCGCATCGGGAAGGCGGCCAACGTCGCGGTAGGCGCGCGCCAGGTCGAGCAGCAGCGGAACCTGGGGGGGCATCAGGTTACGGGCCTGCTCCAGCTCCACCACCGCATCAGTGGGGCGGCTCTCGCGCAGGGCCAGCGTTGCCAGGTTGTAGCGCAGCTCGCCGAGATCGCGCCCAGCGAGCAGGCGCACAGTCTCCTGAAAGGCCGAGAGCACGCCGGGGTCGCCGGCATCGAGCAGGATAGCGCCGAGGTTATTGGCGAGCAGCGCCTGCTCGTCGGATGGCTCGGCGAGGGCGAGGCGGTAGCTGGCGGCGGCATCGCCATAGAGCGTGCGCGCCCAGAGCACGTTGCCGCGCAGGGCGTGGGGCAGCGGCGCGTTAAGGCTGGGGTAGTTTTCGAGCAGGCCGCCAAGCTGCTCGTAGGCGAGGTCCGGGGCGCCGCTGGCATAATCGTGGAGGGCGAGCACTAGCGGCACCAGCACAGCCTGGCCGTTGATCGGCTCGCGCGCGACCGTGTAGCTGCGGGGCATGGCGAAGCGACCGACATAGCCATCCCAGCCGTTCGGGCCGTAAGGGCCGCTGGGGAGATAGATCAGGCGCGGGCTGAGCGATGGGCTGTCGAGCAGGGCGCCCGGCGCGACGGCACCCCAGATCAGCACGTCGGCGTGCGCGGCGGTTGCGAGCTCCAGGGCGACCTGGGGCGTCTCTGGGCGCGTGTTGGCCACAGCGGTGCTGATCCTGCCACCGGACTGCGCGCGGATCTGGTTGGCCAGTTCGTTAGCCACACTGCGGCCGGCCTGGCCATCGCCGCCGTCATCGAAGGGCGCCACGAGCACCACGTAGCGCTCGGGCGTGCGGGCCGTCGCCGTGTTGTAGGCCAGGAGCGCCCCAAGGCCGAGCAGCACAACGAGGGCGACGAGCAGGCCATTGCGCAAAACCGGACGCTCGGCAAGCTGGTCGGACCAGCGCGCCAACGGGGTTGCGGCGGGCAGCGCGGCGGTTGCGGCTTCGTCACTCGCCTGAGCTTCGGCTCGGGCGGCCTGCACAGCCGCATCGCGGCGCTGCTGGGCAAGCGTTGTGGTGTAGCGACGCAGCAGAAACACCAGGCCCACCACGCAGATCGCGAGGGCCACGAGGGCAGCCAGGAGCAGCAGAGTGTTCATCGGGGCTCTTTCGGGCGCTGGTCCGGAAACTTCTGGTGCTATTGTAAGCGTTTTTACGGCAAGATCAAGCGGCGAGCTAGGCGCCAGCATTAGGATCATCTGAGCGGGCGCAAGGAAAACGCTTACACCGCCAACGGGAGACCGATCCGCAGCGGCATGTCGTCGCCAAGATCGAGCACATACGCCCCGGTGCCACCCTGCTTGGCCTGCTGGCGCATGGCGGCGGCGGCGCGGCCAAGCTGCTCGGAGGTATGGAAACGGCCAGGCTGGTCAACCGCGCCGCCGATGGTGCGACCAACGAGGGGGAAGCGCAGCGCAGTGCCCGCGCGGTCGGTGCCGTCGAGGAAGCCACGGGCGAGATCCTCGGGGTCGTAGAGGCTGGGGACGCAGGCGTGGAAGCGGGTGATCGCCGCACGGCAGAGCTGCTCGGCGCGCTCGGGGCGGGCAAGCAGCACAAAATCGTCGCCGCCGATATGGCCAAGAAAGGCGCCGCTCGCCTCTTCGGGGGCCACTACAGCGCCCACTAGGATGGTCTGGGGTATCACCGTGCGGGCGCGCCGATCATCAGGAGCACTTTCATCTGGCCGACAGCGGCGGCGAACGCGGCGAGCCCGTCGTGCAGAGGGTAGCGGGCGCTGATCAGCGGCTCGGTGGCGATCAGGCCGCGCTCCAGCAGGCGCAGGGCGGGGGCGAACGGGCCGCAGCGCGAGCCAACCAGGGTGATCTCGTCTACGACAAGCATCGTCAGGTTCAGCTCTGAGGGGGCGTTGAAGGTGCTTTTCAGCACCAGGCGGCCGCGCGGGCGCAGCAGGCGGCGGGCGGTGGCGAGGCCGGCAGGCTGGCCGGTGCAGTCCACCACAAGATCAAAGCGGCCGACCACCTCGTCGGGGCGGGCGCAAGGGATGGCCTGGGCATGAAACAGCTCCCAGCGCTCGGGGTGGCGGCCAACTAGCGTTACGTCGCAGCCGGTGAGGCGCAGCACCTGCACGATCATCGCGCCCAGCTTGCCGTCGCCCACCACGGCCACGCGCTCGCTGGGGCGCAGGTGGCTCTGCTCCACGATCTCGAGCGCGGCGGCGAGCGGCTCGACAAACACGGCGGCCTCGTCGGGCACGCCTGGGGGCACCTCGTGCAGGCAGCTGATCGGCAGGCTTACGAGCTCGGCCATTGCGCCGTCGCGGCGATCAATCCCAAGCGTGGTGCGCTCCGGGCAGTGGGGCTGATCGCCGCGCAGGCAGGTGGGGCAGCGCAGGCAGGCGGCGTTGATCTCGCCCACCACGCGCCGCCCAAGCCAGGCGGCATCCTCGCAGGCCACCACCGTGCCCACGAACTCGTGGCCGAGCACGCCGCGAAAGCCCATGTAGCCGCGAGCGAGCTGCAGATCGGTGTCGCAAATACCCGCCAGCCGAACGCGCAAAAGCGCCTCGCCTGGCGGCCGCTCGGGAGCCGGCCAGTCATGCTGGAGGGCGATCTTTCCGTCGAATGTGAGGGCCTTCATGCAAAGCGAATGATGCCACTTTTACTGCTCGACGGCTTCTGCCCGCGTGGCGGCATTTCGAGGTCGGCCCCAAAGCGGGCACGTTCGCCTCCGACGGTCATGCGCGCTCCGTGACCGACGAAGTCTCCGGCGGCGAGCTCACCCGACTTCATACTGTGCTCGACCGGCGCGTATCGACGCTGATCTTGTTCGATGGTCGCGCTGCGACAAAAGACGGCTACGAAGAGCTGGGGGCGATCGCGGAAGCGGTCACGACCGCTTGGCCCCGTTTGGTCGACGTGATCTTGGTCACGCCCCAAACGGTGCGACCCGGCCTGGTGCCCGCAGGCATACGAGTAGCGCTCGACGTCGAAGGCGACCTCGAGCAGCGTTACGGCGCCGAAGCCGAGTGCCTATTCTTGATTCGCCCGGACGGTTACATCGGCTTCCGCAGCCAGCCCGCCGAGCTGCAACCGCTCGAGCGGCATCTCGCGCAAATCTTTCTCTGAGCTGCCCAACGAGCTGGAAGCGGCAACTCACTTGCACGCTGGCGTCAGATCCACGGCGCCGAAGAATTCTTTGGCGAGCGCAGTCATCGTCTCCGCGTTTTCGGTCGGCCCGCATTTGAACCAACCGCCGGCCGGCACCTCCCCCTTCAATGCGGCACGCTGCTCCATGAAATAGCGAGTGGCGAGCTCGGCGGCGTACTCGTGTGCAATATCGCCGTTGTTCGGCTGAAAGGCGTAATACGTACCGCCGCGCACCATGGTCTTGAACGGCGCGTAGGGCGTGAGGCACGCCGTTTTGGATGCGCATTTGGCGGCAATGCGGTCGACGATCGGGCCAATGGCGCGTCGCGACCAGTTTTTGTGGGCCTGATCATTGAGGTGAAACACCTCGTGAAAGATCGTATCGCGCACCGCTTCTGCGTGGGCGTGCAACGACCCGCTCACGTTGTAGCCGACCTCCCAGTTGGCTGCGTAGGCCGAAGGCGTCGTGCGGCCGACGCTGCGCAGGAAGCGGAACACCAATGCGCGATTGCGGTAAGGCACCGGGCCGCCGTGCTTGTCTTCAATCGCCTTTTGGAAAACGGCGATGTCGCGCTGGGCCGACAATACCCACCCGAGGTGCTTCGCGTATTGCCGCACGGGTAGCTCTGGGACGATGTGAATGGTGCCCCGGAAGCCGCCCTCCATCTGGTGCTCCTCTTCCGTGCCGACGACGTCTCCTGTCTCGTCGAACAACGCGAGGGCCGACGTACGCTCGGCGTCGTGGCCGGAGAAGCGTGCCGACACCAGGCAGCGGACGTCGCCGGTCTGGCAGGGAGCGGGCAGCTGGCCGCCGGACACCACCTGGAGGGCGCGCGCAAAGGCGACGCGCACGGGCGCGAGTGCCGTGGCTGCGCTGCTGCTCGCGCTGGCAGGCGGCGCGCTCACCGCCACGTCGGTGGGCGCGGCAGACGGCGGCGGCGACGAGGGCGGCGCCTCGAACGGGGAGCTCGAGCAGGCGCTGACCATCGAGATGGCGGTCGCTGCGAGCGCTCGCCGGGCGTTTTGATTGTGAGCGAACAAGCGTTGATTATCCCTACAATGTCCGGCAACGTCCCGCACCATTCATGGACGCAGATGAAAAGCGCTGGGGGTTTCTTCCTGCCATTGGCACCGCGAAGTACCACGTGCTGCTCGGCGCTGTTGCCATCCTGGTGCTTGGCCCGCTGCCCTGTCGGTGAACACGTTCGCCAATCCAGGCGCCGGAGATGGCTGGGAGAGCACGATGACTTTCAAGTTCGTCGGCGCCTTGGAAGGCATCACCAACCCCAACCCCACGAGCACGAAGCTACTCTTGCTCGGCCTCGGCATCGGCCTCGTCACCGAAGTGTTGCGCAAGGTCATCAAGGCCAGCGCCAACTACAAGAAGTTCAGGGACAGCGGCAAGCAGGGCTTCGTGTTCGACTTCGTGCTCGACGCCTTCCTGTTGCCGAGCCCGTACGCTTCCAGCTACGGCGGGTTCGTCGGTTTCACGACGGCGCTCTGGTTCGGCGGCGGCGGCGTGCTCGGCTCGAGCCTCAATGC
>ENA-ORBV01007635-ORBV01007635.1-microbial-mat-metagenome-genome-assembly--contig:-NODE-7635-length-18510-cov-39.116584_pt1 | contig 18510 bp, 10 predicted proteins | sample MGYA00237777_ERZ505514 | MGnify/ENA primary metagenome ERZ505514 (study PRJEB26160, sample SAMN06269048) | microbial mat metagenome | isolation source: Oligotrophic lake microbial mat | place... | reverse complement strand
CGACGAGGGGGGCGGGCGGGGTGGTGGTGCCGGGCTCGACTCCAGCGTTGGCGGAGGACGCAGCGAGGTACTCGGCGAAGTAGTCGGATAACCGGAGGCGCAGCGCCTCCGGTTCGCTGGAATACGACGATCCCGCGTGCGCGGCGAGTCGTTCGGGCGAATCGGCGAAGGCTCGGTGGCGTGCGTCGCGTCGCGCGAGGAACTCGTCCGACTGGAGGAATCCTTGCTCGCGGAGCAGCCGCACCATGGCGCGTCCCGCCTCGCTCGCGCGCAGATCGCCGGTCGCGTGGACGAAATGCTCCGCCAGCTCATCTTCGGTGTGCGCGCCGTCGAAGAACCGCAGCCCGCTCGCGAGCAGAGGCGGGATGATCAGCAGACCCTCGGCGTACCCGAGTGGATCGCGCAAGAGAACTCCCGGTCGATCCGGCGTGGGCGACGGGAACGCATCGAGCGTGTCGCGCAGCGGCGGAATCGGCGGAATCGGCGCGGTCACGCGCGCGCGGCCTCGCGCCGGGCCTTCCACGCTTCGAAGACGATCGGCAAGACCGACAAGAAGATCACCGCCAGAATGACGAGTTCGAAGTTCTTCTTCACGAACGGCAGGTTCCCGAAGAGATATCCCGCGAAGATGAACAGCCCGTTCCAGAGCAGCGCGCCGGCGACGTTGTAGAAGACGAACTTCGAGTAGTTCATCGTTCCGATCCCGGCGACGAACGGCGCGAAGGTGCGCACGATCGGCAGGAATCGCGCGAGCACGATCGTCTTGCCGCCATGCTTCTCATAGAAACGGTGGGTCCGCTCCAGATGCTCGCGCTTGAAGAAGCGGCTGTTCGAGGAGAACGCGCGGGGGCCGATCGACTTGCCGATCGCGTAGTTGACCGAGTCCCCCAGGATCGCGGCGACCGAGAGCAGCCCGAAGAGGAGGAACGGGTCGAGGGCGCCGCCCGCCGCGATCGCTCCGGCCGCGAAGAGCAACGAGTCACCCGGCAGGAATGGCGTCACCACCAGGCCGGTCTCGGCGAAAATGATCGCGAACAAGATCGCATAGGTCCAGACGCCGTACTGCGTGACCAGCGCAGTGAGATGCTCGTCCAGATGCAGGAAGAAGTCGACCAGACCCGAAACGAATTCCACGCGAAGTCCTTCCGTCGGTTCGTGGCGCGTGCTGCGCGCTAGTGCTTCAGCGCCACGCGCTAGTGTTTCAGCGCCGCGCGCTTGCGGCTCAGCTTCTCCGCGTCCGAGAGACCGCGTTCATGTCCGAGGATCGCCTGCTCCCAATCGCCGTACATCGGGTTGGGGATCATGATCCACCGGGTTCCCCACCAGTCGGCGTAGCGATTCGCGACCGCTTCCCTCTCGGCCGTCGACAGCCCGTCCTGAGAGATGAAGTCGCCGAGGTTGTCGCCCACGAGCAGCGCGATACGGAAGTCCTTCGCGATCGCTTGGCGGCGGCCCAGCTTGTCACTGGGATCGGCGTCGGCGCGCGTGATGACGGTTTCGCGACCCTGAACCATCGGGAAGCCGCAGCGGATGAGATTGCGGCGGGTCGCCTCGCGCAGGTTCTCGCGTCGATTGGTCAGATAGAAGACGGTGACGCCGCGCCCGGCCGCCCGCTGGCAGAACTCGAGCGCCCCGGGGATCGGCTCGGCCGACTCCTCTCGGCACCAGGGATTCCACGTGGTCGAGTCGTAGTTCGCGGTGTCGCGGATCAGGCGCGCCTCGAAGGGCGAGTTGTCCAAGACGGTCTCGTCGACGTCGAGGATGACGGCCGCAGGCAACCCACCGAAGCCGCCGGTCTGCGAGGTCTCTGCCGTCCAGGTGGGATCCGCCAGCCCTCGCGCGAGTTGCGCCTCGGCCGTGGCGTACGCCTGTTGTCCGGCGGCCTCGAACTCGGCCGCACGCTGGACCCAGAGGGTCGCGTGAAGCAGTTCGTGGGTGTCCCGAGGAGCCGGTGGCGGGACAGCGGAGGAACCGGAACGTCCTCCAGTACAACCGGTTAACGGTCCGGCCAGGGCCAGGAGCAGGAGCAGCGCCCCCGGGCGCGAGTTCGCTCGTTTCGACAAGTTCTCCATCGCCGTCCTTCCCCTCTTGACGCAATTGATAAGTTGGTATCAATGTGACCGGGTCGCCGCGCAGTCTAGAAGAGCCCCGAGTGGAGGTCCAACCCGATGTCCCAGCACCCCGTTTCGAACCGGCCGGCAACGTCGACTCCCCGCGCTGCCTGGCGCTGCATTCTGCTCATTCTCCTCGCCGCCTCGACCATCGGGCTCGCCTCCTGCGGTGAGGACAATCCTGCGCAGCCCAAGACCGAGTGCCCGACGCACGTCGATGTCGACGGTCTGACCATCGAACAAAACGGCGCCCGTCTCTCCTCGCAGTGGGAAGGGACCGTGCTCGGCGCCATCGAAGTCGGAGTAGACGCGACCCTCGCGCCGCTCGCCATCGTCTTCTTGGACGCCGACAGCAGCCGCGTCTCGTTCGCGCCGGAGTGCACCGACTTCTCGCTCGCCTTCGAGGTGAGCAATCCCACCGTCGCGATCTGCGAGCGGGCGCCCGGCACCCCCTGGAGCGTCTCCATCCGAGGCGTTAGCGCCGGAGAGACCTCGGTGCGATTCCGCGTCTTGCATGGCGATCACTTCGACTTCAGCTCGCAACTGATTCCGATCCAGGTGGGCGAGGCGGGTGAGATCGCGATCTCCGGATTGATCGTGCAGATCGGCGGCCAAGAAGTCGCGTCGCAGCGTGAGGGAGTGGTCGCGGGCGAGATCCCGCTGATCGCCGACAGTTCGAGCACCATCATCGAAGTCATCTGGCTCGACGAGGATGGGGCGCCGCTCCCGCCCGACGACCTGGAGGAAGGTTCGTCCTTGGGCTGGGCGCTGCCGTCGCCTCCGCAGCCGGTCGAGGTCGAGACGATCGGCGGACAGCCGTGGCGGTTGCGCCTGCGCGCGCTGGAACTGGGTGGAACGAGCCTCGAACTCAGGCTCCTGCACGAAGGACACAGCGACTTCGCGTCGGCGCCGATCCCCATCCGGATCAGCGGGGGGCCGATCTCACCGCCCGACGCGGTCGTGATCACGCGCAACGGCTCTTCGGCCGCGACCTGGAACTTCGACCCGGTCGAAGGGCCGGACGTTTCGACCGGACCGCTCTTCGCCGAGACCGGCGCCTCGCGCGTTCCTTTCGATGTCGTCTTCCTCGACGAGGAGCGCTTCCCCGTCGAACTCCTCCCGTTGCTCCACACGCTGGAGTGGACGGTGGAGGACTCGACGATCGCCACGCTGCGTCCGACCTCGGGCCGCCGATGGGCGTTCGATCTCGTCGGACATCGCCCTGGCGCGACCACCGTACGGCTGCAACTGCGGGAGAGTCGCGCGCTCCTCTACGAGTCGGGCCCGATCCCGATTCTGATCGCGGACACTCCGACCGGCGACACGACCCCCAGCTTCGTCTTGAAGGAGAACGGCATCTGGACGGTGATCGTCCTGGAGGGAGAAGTCGTCGCGGAAGGATGTGATCACACGGCCGATCCCGGACGCCTCCAAGTCGGCGTGGGCGAACAGACGGAGCTCTACTCGATCCGCCTCCTCGATGCCGGGTGTGAGCAGATCTCACTCGACGAGGGACACTGGCGCATTGTGATGGAATTGGGCGATCCCGGCGTCGTTCGCGTGATCCGACACCCCGAGCACTGGGGCGAACACCTCAACTTTCACCTCGAGGGGCTCGACGTCGGCGCCACCAGCGTGACGCTGCACTTCCTGGAGGACGGCGTCCTCGCCTTCAGTTCTCCGCCCATCCCCGTTCGCGTCACGTCATGAAGCCGACCGCGTGGTCCGACGCGCGGTCGGCCGCTGGTTCCGTCCTGCTCGGCGCAGCGCTCGCGACAGCCGCCGCGAACACCGCGAACGCCGCCGCCGTCCATGGACGGGTCGTCGAACGGGGTACCGGATCCGGCGTGCCGCTCGTGCACCTGGCCTGTCCGGCGCAGGATCGCCACACCACTTCCGACGAAATCGGGCGCTTCGCGTTCGACGACCTCCGTCCCGGTGTCGCGTGGATCCTGGCGGGACGCATCGGCTACGGAGTCGACTCGCTGCGCGTGGAGATCACCGAGGGCGACACGCTCTTCGTTTCGCTCACCCTCAGGCCGACGCCGCTGAACCTCGACACCGTGGAAGTCGAAGGCGACGCGATCGGCGCGGAGTCCACGAGTGGGGGCGCGAGGGTCGAACTCTCGGGCGCCGAGCTTCAAGCGCGAATGCGTGGCACCGTCGCGGCCACGCTCGCACAGGAACCGGGGATCTCTGAGCAGACGATGGGCCCGGCGCCGGCGCGCCCCGTGGTCCGCGGACTGAGCGGCCATCGGCTGCTCGTGCTCGAAGACGGCTCGGCCACGGGCGATCTCTCGGCCACGTCGCCGGATCACGCCGTCGTACTCGAGCCGCTGCAAGCGCGCAGCATCAAGATCGTGCGCGGGCCGGCGTCGCTGCTCTACGGATCGTCGGCGCTGGGCGGCGTGGTGAACGTCGAACGAGACGCCGTTCCGACCGAAGCGGTGACCGAACTACGAGGATCGCTCTCGCTCCAAGGAGAGAGCGTTTCGCGCGGCGCCGCGGCGCGTCTGCAACTGGAGCAAGGTTTCGGCGAGTACGCCGCGCAGGTCGATCTGGTCGGACGTCGCGCCTCCGACCTTCGGACCCCGAACGGTCGCTTGCCCAACACCGAATTGCGGAACCTGAACGGTTCGGCCGGCCTGAGCCGCGTCGGCGACTGGGGATTCCTCGGTGTCTCGGGCGGACTCTACGACTCGGACTACGAGATCCCCGGCGGCTTCGAGGGCGGACACGCGAACGGTGTCGACATCGAACTCGAGCGCCGAAACCTGGAGGGACGGTCCGTCTGGACTCCGCGCCACGGTTCGATCGAACGCATCGAGGGGCACGCCGGTTACTCCCGCTACTTCCACCGTGAGCTCGAGTCGAACGACGTCTGCGGCGTCAGCTTCGGGCTGCTCGACTACACCGGTGAGCTGCGTTCGCACTTTCGCGAAAGGACGTGGGGCGCGGCGACCGTGGGCGCGGCGTTCGAGAGACGTGACTTCGCGACAGGCTGCCTCAGCTTCATTCCTCCCACCATCGAGACGCGCGGCGCGCTCTTCGTCTACCACCGACTGGAGCGCGGCGCGACGATCTACGAAGGGGCCGTCCGCTTCGATCGCAGCTCTGTGCAGCCCGATCGCGCCGACACGAACAAAGCGGGAGTGATCCGCGATCGCGCCTTCAGCGGCGTCTCCGCGTCGGCCGGCCTCGAGCGTGCGGTCTCCGCCGGTCTGCGCGCGCGCGCGACGGCGACGCGTTCGTATCGAGCGCCGGGGCTCGAAGAGTTGTTCACCGAAGGACCCCATCTCGCGGCCTACTCCTATGAGATAGGAAACGCCGATCTCGACGCCGAGTCAGGACTGGGCCTGGAGTTCGGAATCGAATACGACGCGCCCGCCGTCGAGTATCGGCTGGCGCTCTTCCGCAACACGCTCGACGGCTTCATCCATCCCGTGGACACCGGCGAACTCGAGTACGGCGCCGGGGCCGACGGCGCGCTCGCGCGCTACCAGTACCGAGGCGGCGACGCGGTCATGGCCGGCGGTGAGACCCAGGGCCGTTGGCGACCCGGCGTCGGCTGGGAACTCGACGGAGCGGTGAGCTACGTGCGCGGCGAGGCCACCGACCGAGATCGGCCGTTGCCGCTGATGCCCCCCCTGAGCGGACGCGTCGGCTCCCGGCGCCTGTTCGGACCTTGGACCGCTGGCGGCGCTGTCCGCGGGGCGGCGCGCCAGACTCGGTTGGACGAGTTCGAGACCGAAACCGCCCCCTACGCCCTCCTGGATCTCTCGTTCGAATGGCGCCGCCCCACCCTCTCGAACCTGCAGAGCGTCATCTTCCGCCTCGACAACCTCCTCGACTCGCCGTGGCGCAACCATCTGTCGCGCCTCAAGTCGATCCAGCCGGAGGCCGGGCGGAATCTCTCGGTCGTCTACCGGCTGCAGTTCTGAGACGAGAAATCCCCGTTCGGTCGGCCGGCCGCTTCCGTTTGGGACCATGAGCGCGCAGGAGCCACCTGCGGCGCAGTGGCCTATCGCGGGAGGAACCTCGAGATGCGGTGGACGAAGAGTTGGATGCTGGTTGCGATCGCCACGGTGGCCCTGAGCGCGACCAGTCGAGCCGCGGTGCAGACGACCCCGGTCTGGGCGACGGAGTCGAATATCGAGAACAGCCTTTACGGCATCGACGTGTCGACCGCCGGAGACGTCAACGGCGACGGCTACAGCGACATCATCGTCGGCTCGCAGTACGACGAGGTCGGAGAGGCGCAGGAAGGGAAGGTCTGGCTCTACTACGGAACCGCCTCCGGACCGTCGGTCGGCGCCGGCTGGAGGATGGAGGGAGACCAGCAGTTCGCCAATTTCGGCAACTCGCTCGGAGCAGCCGGCGACGTGAACGGCGATGGGTACGACGATGTGATCGTAGGCGCCAGCGGGTACGGGAACGGCCAGGCATCGGAGGGGCGCGCCTACGTCTACCACGGCTCCGCCGCGGGACTCTCCGAAACGCCGACGTGGACCGAAGAGATCAACATCGAGGGCGCGCGCTTCGGATCGAGAGTCTGCACCGCCGGCGATGTCAACAACGACGGCTACGACGACGTGCTCGTCTATGCGCCCAGCCCCCTCGCGCCGACCACGCTCTTCAGCGGCGGCGTCTATCTCTATCTGGGTTCCGCCGCCGGCCTCGCGGCGTCACCTGCCTCGGTCAAGTTCAGCGCGGTCGCCGATACCTACTTCGGGATCGGGATCTCCAGCGCCGGCGACGTCAACGGCGACAATTACGACGACATCGTGATCGGCGCGAACGGCTATGAGAACGGGCAGGCAGGTGAAGGAATCGCCCACGTCTACCTCGGCAACGCCACCGGCTTGACCGCGAGCGCCGTGCGCTCCTGGGAAGGGAACGCGGTCAACGCAAACGTGGGCTGGCATGTCGGCTGCGCGGGCGACACCAACGGCGACGGCTACTCCGACGTCCTCGTGACGGCGGGCATGGGCAACCCTTGCACCGTCTCGTTGCACCTGGGCGGACCGAGCGGGCCGGACGGCGTCGTCGACTGGCAGCAGTCGGTGACCAGCAACAGCACACTCGGTGAGGCGGCCTTCACCGGCGGCGACCTCAATGGCGACGGCTACGCCGACGTGATGACCGGCGACGGCAGTGACGACGGCAGCGTCGGGGCGGTCTACGTCTTCCTCGGGTCCGACAGCGGACTCCCCGGGACGCACAACCAGAAGCTCTTCGGAGATTCGAGCGATTCCGGTTCGTTCGGTCGCTCGGGCACGACCGCCGGCGACACCAACGGCGACGGCTACTCGGACCTGATCGTCGGCGCGCCGTTCTTCGAGAACGGGTCGTTCTACGAGGGCAAGGTCTACGTCTATCTGGGCGGACCGGATGACGTCGCGGAGACCGCGGCTTGGATCGACGAATCGAATCAGGACGGCGCGGGCTTCGGCATCTCGGTCACCTCGGGCGACTGGAACGGCGACGGCTACAGCGATGTCGCGACCGGAGCCTGGTTCTATGATGCGGGACAGACGAACGAAGGCGCGGTCTTCGCGTACTACGGAAATCGCGGCGGCATCTCGACGGTGCACGACTGGCTCGCCGACGGCGATCAGGCCTCGGCGCTCTTCGGCTACGCGATCGCCAACGCGGGCGACACCGACGGCGACGGCTACGACGAGCTCCTGGTCGGCTCGAGCCTCTACGACAACGGCGTGAGCAACGAAGGCCAGGCCTTTCTCTATCGTGGCGGATCGGGCGGACTCGCGGCCACGGCGTCGTGGACTGCCAAGGGAAACCAGGCCGGCGCCTCGTGGGGCTACTCGGTCTCTTCGGCCGGCGACGTCAACGGTGACGGCTACGCCGACGTGCTGGTGGGCGCGCCGAATCACGACAACGGTCAGGTGGACGAAGGGCGCGCCTCGGTCTACTTCGGCAGCGCAAGCGGACCGAGCCGCACCCCGAACTGGGGCTTCGAGGGGAATGAGACCGACGCGAGCGTCGGCTTCTCTGTCGCCTGCGCCGGCGATGTCAACGGCGACGGCTACTCCGATGTCATCGTCGGCGCGCCGGGCGCCGACTTCGGTCAGTCGGATGAAGGGGTGGCGTTCGTCTTCTACGGCGGCGCGAGCGGCCTGCCCGTCACCCCGAGCGCGTATCTCGACATCGATCAGGCCGAATCGAGCTTCGGCATTTCCGTCTCGTCGGCGGGTGACGTCAACGGCGATGGCTACTCCGACGTGATCGTCGGCGCCTCTCGCTACGACAACGGCGAGAGCAATGAAGGCGCGGCTTTCGTCTTCCATGGCGGACCGTCGGGCATCTCGACCTCGTGGACCTGGTTCAAGGAGTCGAATCAGGTCAACGCCAACCGCGGGGAAGACGTCGCCTCGGCCGGCGATGTGAACGGCGACGGCTACTCCGACGTGCTCATCGGCACTCCGTACTTCCTGAATGGTCCGAACGAGTCCGGCCGCGCCGTCGTCTACCTCGGCAGCGCCTCGGGACTCGGCGCTTCCGGGGCCTGGATCGACGACGGCGGCGCGCAGGACGGCGCGCGCTTCAGCGCGGCGATCGCCTGCGCGGGCGACATCACCGGCGACGGTTTCTCCGATGTGATCGTGGGAGCGCCCGACTATGACGGCGGACTGAGCAACGAGGGGCGTGCATTCATCTTCTACGGCAACGTCGTCGATCCGCTGCAGCCGGGCCTCGATCGCGCGGTCCAGCAACGCCGGATGAACGGCAACTCGAACATCGGTCTGCTCGGCGACGCCGAGGACACCGGCGACTTCATCCTCTCGGCGTACGCGCGCACGCCCCGCGGGCGCGGGAAGGTGCGCGTCGAGTATCAGATCCGTGACACGGCCGAGGCGTGGGGATCGCAGCTTCAATCGGGCGCGCAGAGCTACAACACCGGCACGCCGCTCGGCGGCTTGGGCTGCCGTGTCCTGACGACGACGGTGGTAGCCGGTCTCTCGGCCGAGACCACCTATCACTGGCGCATGCGGTTCGCGAGCGACTCGCCCTTCTTCCCGCACACGCCGTGGCTCTCGAAGCAAGGGAACGGTTCGACCGAGACCGATCTGCGCACGGCGCCCGCATCGACGGGTGTGGAAGATCTCGCGGACGGCTTGGCCGGCGGCGCGTCACTGCGCTTCGCGCGCGTCTTCCCGAATCCGTTCATGGAATCGATCTCTATCGGGTTCGCGCTCGTGGCGGCCGCGCCTGTGCACCTCACCATGCACGACGCCAGCGGCCGCCACGTCGCGACGATCTTCGACGGCCCGCTCGCGGCCGGCGCTCACTCGGTGCAGTGGAGTGGAGAGAACGAAGCGGGCCGGGTCGCCAACGGCGTCTACTTCGCCCGTCTCACCGCCAACGGGGTCGAGCGGACGAAGAAGATCGTGCTCAGACGCTAGTCGCGCGGCGGTTCGTCACCCAGGCTCGGTGATGAACAGAGGGCCTGTCCCACCGCGCGGTGGGACAGGCCCTCGATTCGTTTGGCGCTCTGCGGGAAGGTCGTCCGCGGAGCACCCGGCGAGGCGCCGGGCGCCTCACCGTTTCTTCATCGCCTTGCGCGCGGTTTTCTTGGCGCTCCGCGGCGCGCTCTTGCGGACACTCTTCTTGGCGGACTTCTTTGCGGCCGCCTTGCTCAGCTTCGCCGCGACCGGACGCTTGCCGACCTTGCGCGACGCGGTGCGAGCGGACTTGCGCGCGGTCTTGGCGACCTTTCTCGTGGCCTTCTTCGTGCTCTTCTTCACGGCCTTGCGGACCGACTTGCGGACCGGCTTCGGACTCGCCTTGCGCGTCGCCTTGGTCACCTTGCGCGTCGCCTTCTTGGTCGACTTCTTCGCGGCCTTCTTGGCGGCCGGTTTGGCGGCGGGCTTGGACGCGGCCTTCTTCACCGCCGGTTTGGCGGCGGGCTTGGCGGCGGGCTTGGCGGCCTTCTTGGGCGCAGCTTTCGCCGCCGGCTTCTTCGCCGGAGTCGCGGAGGACGAGGCGGCCGACTGCGGACCGACCAAGCTCAATTGCGCTCCCGAGCCGTTCCCGGCGTTGGAGTCGCGACCGCCGTCGCCCCCATCGCTGCCTTCGAGCGCAGCGAGGATCGCGTCGATATGCCCTTCGACCTGCACCGGCGACCAGACCTGCTCGATGCGCCCCTCTTCATCGATCAGGAAGGTCGAACGGACGATCCCCAAGTAGCTCTGGCCGTACATCTGCTTCTCGCCCCAGGCGCCGTACGCCTCGGCCACGAGATGGTCGGGATCGGAGAGCAGATCGAAATTGAGTTCGTGGTGATCGATGAATCCTTCGTGGGAGTCGAGCGAGTCGGGCGACACGCCGAGCACGACCGCGCCGTGTCCGCGGAGCCGGGCCATGTTGTCGCGCAGGTCGCAGGCTTCCCTGGTGCAACCCGGTGTCTCGTCCTTGGGATAAAAGTAGAGCACCACCTTCTGTCCTCTGAGCGTGGTCAGCGACAAAGGCTCGCCGGCGGTCGAGTCCAGGCGGAAGGACGGGGCGGGATCACCAACTCTGAGCATGGCGGGCCTCCTGTATCGGGTGCTGGTTGAGCCGCATCAGTTCTAAGCGGAGGGACGCAGTCGCGCAAGACTCGGGATCGAGGTCAGGGATCGAGGTCATGGAAACGTCAGTTCCTTGCGGGGGATCACGCGCTGCCAGCGCACCGCGCCGTCCTTCGCGCAGGCCCGGAGCGTGACTCGGCGGTCCTGACGGGTCCCCTCGAACCGCAACGAGCCGAAGCCGTGCTCCGTCAGGAGCGTGCCGTCCACTCGGACGGAGTTTTCGGCCTCTGGATCGTCGGCCCCGAAGGAGTAGACCCCGGCCGTCAGCGGCGAATCGGTGAAGTCGTAGAGCGGGTACCCCCCGTCGGGCTCCAGCCGGATCAGCTCGGTCTTGTGCCGATCGCCGCTGAGGAAGAGGACGCCGTCGATGCGCTGGCCGAGGATCCAGTCCAAGAGTTCGTCCAGGTCGGCCCCGAAGTGGAACAGCCCCTCATGGCGCGTCTGTGGATTGAGCACCTGGTTGCCCAAGACGACCACCTTGAAGCTCGCGCGCGATCCGACGAGCGACTCCTTCAGCCAGTTGATCTGCGCGCGGCCCAGCATCGTCTTGTCGGGTCCGTCGGGCCAGCGGTTCGGCTTGCGGTGGTAGCGATCATCCAAGAGGAAGAACTCGACGTCGGCCCAGGTGACGCGCTGGAAGACGCCGGGGGTGTCGGGTAGGCCGTACTGCGGGGCGGGCCAGTAACGGCGAAACGTCTCCAGTGAGGCGCCCTTCAGCGCGTAGCTCCCATCGGAGTCGTTGGGGCCGAAGTCGTGATCGTCCCAGGTCGCGTAGTGGTGGGTCGAAGCGAGGAAGCGTTGGAGCGCCGGCAGCGCGCGCGAGTGGCGGTACCGGTAGCGGATCCCTTCGGGCGTGTGGAAGTCGACCTCGCGCAGATAAACATTGTCCCCGACCCAGAGCATCAGGTCGGCCCGCTGCGCGGCCATCGCGTCGAAGACCTCGAAGTCGTTTCCATACGGCTTGCCGGGGCGGTCGTACGGCGTGTCGTTCACATAGGCGCACGAGCCGAACAGCGCCGTGAAATCGGGCGCCTCGGTGCGCCACTGCCAGAGCGGCTGGGTCTTCACCTGGAACGGATACGGCCGCTCGACGCGCGTTCCGTCGACCGTGAGTTCGACCTCGTAGGTCGTGCCAGGCTCCAGCCCATCGAGCACGAACATCGCGATGCCGTCCAACGGGTCGCTCGTCGCCAACGACATCTGTCGCGCCGCTTCCGGTTGCCCCTCGGGATGAAACCGGATCTCGACCGGCGTCGGCCGCTCCGTCTGCAGCCACACCGCCGCCGACCGGAACGAGGAATACGCCGGCATGGGGCCGGCCAATAACAGGTCCGACGCGGCCCCCGCGTCGGCCTGTCCAGCCATTCCGCCAACGAGCAGATAACCCGCCACCCAAGTTATCGCCACATCCCCCCGCAGCACTCTCACGCCCCCTACTCCATCCCCTTCCCTGCACACTCCGCGCAAAGCCCGTACAAGACGATCTCGTGATCCTCCAGCCGGAATCCCGCCGGCACATCCGCGCGAAAATTCTGGATGCAGGCCTCGATCTCGAAGACGCGATCACAGCTTCGGCAGCGGAAGTGATGGTGGTGGTGCTTGCCGGAGAGCTCGTAGCGCGTGCTCTCCCCCGGCAGATCGACCGGGACGATGCCGCCGACATCCACCAGTTCCTTGATCGTGCGGTACACGGTCGCGATGCCGAGACCGGGGACTTCATCGACGGCCGCGTCGTGGACCTCTTTCGGTCCGAGAGGGCGCGAGGCTCGCTCGAAGGCTTTCTGGATGGCGCGGCGCTGGCGGGTGCTTCGGATCATGGCTCTCGGGGACCTCCGCCAGCGACTCTAGAGAATTGATTGTGGAATGAAGAACTGATCTGCTGGCGCCTCCGTCCCGGATCGCGCACGCCGTTCGCGCTCGCTCCGGTGGAGCCGGTCACCTAGCTCCGTAAGTGCTAGAAATGTAATGAATTGGGTGGCTCTCCACAAAGCGGGCCGCGCCCGGGGCCTCTCCGACCGGCGCTCAGTTCTTCATTCCACAACCAAAAAGTTTGTCGGCGGGGCGGGGGGTCTGTCGCCTCTCCCATCAGGACCGGCCCCCAGCCGCCCCGAACCGCCCCGAGTGGAGAGAGCGAAGCCAGCCAGGAGACCCCGATGTACACAGGACTGACCCCTCGTCCCGTCGGCTGCCCGAGAGTCATCGCCGGGATCACCGCGATCGTTGTGCTCTGCCTGGCGAACCCGCTCGCGCGGGCAGCGGAACGGCCGTCCGCGTCGGCCGGCCCTGGCGGCGCAGTTGGGGTCGAGCAGGCGGCGGTGGTCCGTTTCGACGACCAGTCGATCGAGTTGATCCGACGGCCGGACAAGATTGCGCTCTTCTACCACGCGGGAGAGTCCGAGGCGCAGCGCGACGCGCTGGGCGACCGGTTGGGAATCGCGGCCGCGTCGCGCGACCGCGAGCGGCTGCCGATGCCCGCCTTCGACGTCTTCACCCTCGAGGATTCCGACCGAAGGGCCGAGCTGCTCGACCGTACTCGAGGGGCCCGGCGGGATCTGCTGCTCCGCCACGCGACGGAGGTCTACGAGTGGCGCGGCGTCGAAGTGATTCCGACGGGCGAGCTGTTCCTGCAGCTCGAACGCGGCCGTTCCGAGGAGACGCTCGATCGCCTGATGGAGCGCTCCGGTCTGGAACTGGTCGAGCGGACGCAGTGGAAGACGGGGAACTATCTGCTCCGCGCGACGCCCGAGAACGCGCGCGATCCGCTGGCCCTGGCGGCGGAGCTGCACGAACAGGACGGCGTCGAATTCTGCGAGCCGAACCTGGTGCAGCGGCTGCGCGAGCTGAGTCCGGCGAGCGACCCGATGTATCCGGATCAGTGGAGCCTGCACAACGACGGTACGGGCGTCTGGGCCGAGGACTGCGATGTGGACGCGGAGGAAGGCTGGGAGATTCCGCTCGATGCCGCCTCGATCACGATCGCCATCACCGACGAGGGGTGTGAGCCGCACGTCGACTACAACCTCATGCTTGGCGCGGGGTGGGAGTTCCCGGGCAACGACTCGAACGCCTCACCGATGGCCTGGGACAATCACGGCACACTCTGCGCGGGCGTCGCGGGCGCGATCCACAACGGACTGGGGGCGGCGGGGGTCGCCAACGGCGCTCAGATCCTGCCGATTCGAATCGCCTACTCGCCGTTCGCCGGCTCTCCCGACTGGGTCACCACCACCACCTGGCTCGCGGGCGGCATCGCGTATGCCGCGGACCACGGCGCGGATGTGATCAGCAACAGTTGGGGCGGCGGTCCGCCGTCCGCGCAGATCCGAGCGGCAATCCGCAAGGCGGTGACCGACGGACGTGGGGGCAAGGGCTCGATCGTTCTCTTCGCCGCGGGGAACGACAACGCTCCGTCGCCTTCCTATCCCGCTCTGCATCCGGAAGCGATCTGCGTGGTCGCGACGACGCCGTGCGATCAGCGCAAGGAGAAGAACTCACCCGATCCGTGCCAGGACGACCCCGGCTTCAACTGGGGGAGCAATCATGGAGACGGCGCGGATGTCGCCGCGCCGGGAATGCTCATGCCGGCGACGGACAACGGGAACGGATACATCCCGAACTTCAACGGCACATCTTCCGCGACCCCGATGGTGGCCGGCGTGGCCGCGCTCCTCGTCGCGAAGTACCCGACGTGGCAGGGAACCGAGATCCGCGCGAGGCTCGAGCAGACCTGCGACAAGGTCGGCGGCTATGGCTACGACGCAGCGACCGGCGTGAGCTTCGAGCTGGGACACGGGCGTGTGAACCTCTTCCGTGCGCTCACCGGCAAACCGCAGGTCGACTACGGCGCATTCGACGGTTCGACGCCCGAGCATCCGAGCGTCTACCGCGATGTGAGCGACGCGATCGGCGCGTATCCGACGGCGGAACACGAATCGGCCGCCTACGAGTGGTTGGGGGCCTAGTTCAGCCCCGAGACGAGCGTCAATGACCCGCTCGATCCGGACGGTCCGAGTAATCAAAACGGGCGCGACGGATTCGACGAGGCGGTCACGTTCCAGCCGCCGTACATCCCTGGGCAGCCGGGGAAGATCAAGATCTTGGTCTCGGTCGAAGACTCGAACAGCACTCGATACCAGACCGGGGACGATCCGAACCTCTACCTGAACGTCTGGTTCGATTGGCAGAGCGACGGCAGTTGGAGTCAACCGCACGACTGGAGGGTGCAGAACTTCGTCGTGCAACCCAGCTCCTGGGCCGGCGCGCCCTCGAAGATGTATGAACTCACCTTCACCGTCCCGTCGGACCTGATCCGTTGCCATATCCAGAGCGGCGCCGGCGCCCGGTTCCTGAACGTGCGCACGCGCCTCACCTATGGACAGACCCTGGGCAGCGGCGGCTCGGCCACGCTGGCGGACTGGGGCGAGGTGGAGGACGACCGCCTCTTGAACTTCGTCGAAATGTTCGACGTCGGCGTCGGTCATATGAACATGACGCCGACCCCTTGCATCACGTGGGACTGGAGGGGAGCGCCGGCGCCGTGGCTTCCGCTGGATTGCCCACCGCCTTTCCTCCCCGCTGACCCGGGGTTCAACGGCCACATGGGGCTCGTCATCTACCACCCGGGCTATCTCGGCGATGAACTGGACGGGCTGAGAACCCCGTCGTTCGACCTCTCGGAGTTGACGGAGGCGCGACTCGAGTTCGACCACTCCGCGGTCGAGTTGATCCAGGAGGGACGGGTGGTCGTCTATGTGAACGGCGTGGCGCAACCCGAGATCGCGCACTACTCGTGGATCTCGACCAAGACGCCGTTTCCGGAGCATCCGTGCAAGACCGTCTTTCACGAGACCCTCGATCTTACCCAGTTCTGCGGCGACGGATTCGCTGATGTGTATATCGCGTTCGAGTCGGTGTTCGATGAGCCGTGCGGAATTCCGTTCCCGGCTTATCAGGATTGGTTCATCGATAACCTGGTCGTGATCGGTCAGGACAAGATCGAGCCGGACGTGACGACGGTGACGACGACCCGCACGAGTGCTACCGATGCGACCGTGACCTGGATCGCTCCGGGCGACGACGGCGCCATCCGTCGGGCCGAACTGTACAACGTTCGTTACGGTCCGGAGGCGATCGACGCCGCCAACTGGCGTCACTCGATGTGGGTGCGGCCCGACATGGCGACGATCCCGACGCCGGGCCTCCCTGGCGCGGCGGAAACCATCAACGTGACCCGGCTGGAGAGCGGCCTGCATCACTTCGCGGTGGCGACGCTGGACGAAGTGAACAACCAGAGCGCGTTCTCCGACGGTGGGATGAACACTCCGCCGCATCTGACGATGCCGGGCCCGCAGACCGTCTTCGAGCGGAACTCCCTCACCTTCACGGTGACCGCGAGCGATCCCGACTTCGACTTGGTTTTCCTGCTGGCCGACACGAAGCCCAGCGCCGCTACCTGGGAGGACGACGGCGCCGGGACCGCCACGTTCGACTGGACCCCGGGACCGGACGACGTCGGCACGCACACGCTCGTGGTCACGGCGCGCGACTGGAACGGCGCGACCGACACCGAGACGCTCACCATCACGGTGATGACCGAGCTGCCGGCCGGCCGCGGGGCTTGCTGCCTACCGGCGCCCGGTTGCTGTCAGCGGTTGTTGCCGAACCACTGCACGGCGCAAGGAGGCGTCTTCCAGGGCATCGGCACGACCTGCGATCCGAATCCCTGCGCCCCCGCGGGTGTCGACTATCTGAGCCACGCGACGGGAGCGATCACGTTGACGATAACCGATCGAGGAACGGTCGGGTTCCTGGACGGAACCCAGCAAGAAGGCCTCGGCCTGCGCTATCCGTCGGGATCGCCCAATCACCTCTACACGGGCGGCCTCTGGATCGGCAACGACGCCTTCGTCGCGAACCGCGAGTTCGACGCCGACCCGGGCAAGGATTGGTCGGTCTCCGCCTGCCCGGACGGCCAGATGAAGTCGGCCACGATCGGCGCCAAGCAGATCCTGAACGCGCACTATACCGACGAGAACTCGGTCGCCCCGCGCGGGCTTTCGGTCGAACAGGAGTCGTGGGCGTACACGAGTCCGGCGTCTGACGATGACTTCGTCTTGGTGCGCTGCACCGTGGTCAACGAGAGCGCGGGCGCCATGACCGGACTTCGCGCCGCCGTGATCCTCGATCTCGATCTACGCGGAAACGGGATGGACGACACCGGCGCGGTCGACGCGGCGCGCGACCTGGTCTATATGACGGATCCATCGAATGTGCAGGTCGGCGTGATGGCGCTCGACTGGAACGGCGCGCTTCCCGTCGCCAACCTGACCCTGGTTCCGAATCGCACCTACGTCTGGCCGAACCAGTACATCCTCGACGAGGACAAGAGGGGGCTCCTGGCGGGCGCGGATCCGGCCTATATCTTCCCCGACGCGTCCACGATGGACGACTACTCGATCCTGGTCTCGATCGGACCATTCGACCTGGCGCCGGGTCACGCGAGAGATCTCGCCTTCGCGATCGTGGGAGGCGCGAGTCTCGGCGCGCTGCAGCAGAACGCGGACCGCGCCGAGGCTGTTTGGCTCGGCGCCGTTCCGACCGACGTGGCGAATGATGGGACGGACGGTGCGGGGGACGGTGCGGCCAACGGCGCCCCGACGCGGCTCCTGGCCAACGCGCCGAACCCGTTCTCGCGAGAGACGGTCCTACGATTCTCGCTGGCGGAAGCCGGGCCGGCGGCGCTGGCGGTCTTCGACGCCGGCGGGAGGCTAGTGCGCCGCTTCGAGCAGCGGAGTGTCTCCCCGGGCGTCTACCTACTGCCGTGGGACGGGCGCGACGACCGCGACCGTCCGCTCGCGAACGGGATCTACTTCGTCCGGCTACGGGCGGGAGGCGTCGAGGAGAGCCGACCGGTCGTGTTGGCGAGGTAAAAGGCGCCCTGCTAGTGTGCCCCGACCATGAACACTCACCCGTTGAAGCTCGAACGCGACCTCGTCTTCCTCGATACCGAGACGACAGGGATCGATCTGCAGACCGATCGGATCGTGGAGATCGCATTCGTCTGGTTGAAGCCGGACGGCGCCCGCACCGAGTACCGCACGTTGGTCAATCCGGAGATCCCGATCCCCGAGGAGTCTCGCCGTGTGCACGGGATCTCCGATGAAATGGTCGCCGGCTCGCCAACCTTCGCCGAGTTGGCGCCGCGACTGCTCGAGATCCTTCGCGACGTCGATGTGGCCGGCTACAACGTCGCCCGCTTCGATATTCCGATTCTGCGCGCGGAGTTCGAACGGGCGCGGATCGATTGGCGTCCCGAGGGAATGCGCGTCGTCGACGCACAGCTCATCTACCACCGGATGGAGCCGCGCGATCTCTCGGCCGCCTGTCGCTTCTATGTCGGACGCGACCACGTCGGCGCGCACGGAGCGCTGGCCGACACCCATGCGTCGCTCGACGTGCTCTTGGCGCAGCTCGAGAAGTATCCCGATCTCCCGCGCGACGTGGTCGGACTCGACACCCTCTTCAACCAGCCCGATCGCCGCTTCGTCGACTCCGGCCGCAAGTTCAAATGGCGCGACGGCGAACCGGCCTTCAACTTCGGCCACCACCGCGGCAAGCCGCTCCGTCAGGTCGTGGCGGACGACCCTGAGTACATGGACTGGATCCTGGCCAAGGACTTCCCCAACGACGTCAAGAAGCTGGTCAAGGACGCGCTGATGGGCGTGATCCCACGGCTGAGCAAGACGGCGGGTGAGGGGCTGTCTCTTATACACATCTCCGAGCCCACGAGACTAAGGCGAATCTCGTATGCC
>ENA-ORBV01007634-ORBV01007634.1-microbial-mat-metagenome-genome-assembly--contig:-NODE-7634-length-18511-cov-5.580286_pt1 | contig 18511 bp, 17 predicted proteins | sample MGYA00237777_ERZ505514 | MGnify/ENA primary metagenome ERZ505514 (study PRJEB26160, sample SAMN06269048) | microbial mat metagenome | isolation source: Oligotrophic lake microbial mat | place... | reverse complement strand
ATGATACGGCGACCACCGAGATCTACACCTCTCTATTCGTCGGCAGCGTCAGATGTGTATAAGAGACAGCATTGTTGCTAACCCACAGCCATCTGCAACGTCACAACTGCCTGTTTTGCTAGCCTGTGACTTCAATCCTGAATGAGTTTCATGTTGTCTGCACATGTCTTTTCAGTGCTGATGAGAAATTCATGGATGACAAATTCAGTTGTCTTGTTGCTGCACAATTGATTAACCACAAACAAATGATCATTCACACATTGTTGGATGTTGTCACATGGACAAGGTTTGATTGACTCCCATCTGAAAAATGGTCATCGCGGCTCTGGAAGAATGTGTGATCAATCCAACCATCTGTTGTTTGCTCAATTGACAATGCTCACCAGACAAATTTTTAACCTTCATTTGACAGATCTGCAATTGAAGAGTTTGAGTGTTTTGGTGATCACAACAAACCCAAAACAAAGCTTAACAATTCCGTTTGGATTCTAAGTTCAGTTTGTTTTAGCAACATCCTGTTTTGATTGTTGCACTGTTCACAGCCAGAACTCACGCATGCAAACATTTTGTTTCGGACAACAAAGAACATTTTGGAACATCATGTGAGCAAGAAGAAACAAATCCAAAGCAGTGCTGTCAAAATCAAATGACAAATGCATCACCATGCTCTCCTCCAATTGTCCTATTCTCTCTCTGCATTTGTGTGTGCTCATGTCTTTTTGTCATGTCATGCACATTTGCAAGTGATCAAGCTTTGCAAAAATCAAGGGAATTTTTTGTCACAATGTCCAGCTTGTCAACAGCATTGTTTATGCAGTCCACAGGGCATGGGTTTATGGAACGGTTGTAGCACATTTGGTTTCAGTCATGTAAATCAACGAGAGACAAAAACATGGCACAGTGGAGTGTTTAAGGCTGGCTTTTATGCCCGGGTTAGGCATAGTGTGCGCCTTTTCCTACGACCAGAGGCCAGAGCGCCGTTTTTCGTACTCAGCAAAACCAGATCATCAATTTTATCACGCGAAGAAGTGCTTCGCAGGCAGCTGGATTAGATACCGGCATGATACATGTAGTATTAATTTTACGTCTCCGCCAACTTGACGCAGCACGAAGAATGGTTCTTCAGCAGATTTCTGACAGGCATAGCTTACTGCCCTTCCCTGGCCCGTCAGAAGTCAGCTTACTCTATGTTTTGGGTACTACTAGCTAGTACGGTACTCGGAGTAGCTAGCTACTATTAGCATGAGGAAGCTAAATTATTAGTCGCCGAAGAATGATGAAGCCCACGTCTCGCGCCCCCTAAAAAACAGTTGCCGAACTTGAAAGCAGAGTTAGGTCAGAGAATGTGATTCAGAGATTCTTTAAGTCGCCGCAGCAGTTTGCCAACCGTGTGAAGCAGATTCACTTGTACCAAAGAACTTGTCCTGGTCATTTTTGGCCGGTAGTATGAGAAAGAAAGACAGAAGGGGCTAGTGACGACCGAGCAGGTAGCTAGTACTGTACTACTTCCTTGTCCACGTACGAGTACCTAGCTAGCTAGCTACTAGCCGCTAAAACCTACTGTAGCTGCCCAAAAGAGTCATCTGAACGGAAGCGAAAAAAGCGATCTTTTTTGCTGAACATGTGTCGCTGGTTCGCGTTGTCAGTGATACCCCTTTACGCCACATCGGAAGCGAAAGAAAACAGATCTGCTGCTGACGAAAAGAACGTGATTTGACTCAGCCAAACTATTACTAGTACATTTTCTCCGGTCGAGCAAGCATAAGGCAACGTTTATATCTGTGACTGTACAACGCTTCCTTGCAAAAACCACATCATCTCATGTTCTTTCTTCTCCATCGGCTGACAGGGAGCGTAACAGCTCATACGAGCAAAAGATATCCCAACCCAAAAGTGTTTGACACCTAAAATCCGAAACACTTTCAGAGCTCACAAAATCAACTCGAACACAACTCGAAAGCAAATCCGGAAAGCAACGAAAAGAAAAACAATTTCAAGATGAAGTTCTCTGCCGCAATCATCGTTGGACTCCTCGCATCCACATGCGAGGCTTTCACTGCTCCTCAACCTGCCTTCCAGACTCGCTTCGGTTCGTCTTCGAGTTCCGCTATGAACTTCGCGCCCAAGGGAGTGTCGACTTTGGAGACTTCTGCCTCTAGCCCCTTCGAGTCCAGCACCGAGTTGGGCGTGAGTACTCTCACCAACGTCGACACTAAGAAGGGTGATGTTTCGACCGTCTGGAACCAGTTTGCCAACTGGATCACGTCCACTGATAACAGGCTCTACATTGGATGGTTCGGAACCATCATGTTCCCCACCTTGCTTGCAGCCACCACTTGCTTCATCACTGCCTTCATCGCGGCACCACCAGGTAAGCTTCCATTTCGTTCGCATCGGCTGGTTCGGCCGGACTGATGGGGCTGTCTCGTTTGAATGAAACAGATCACATCTCACACTCTACCTGCGAACTTGCCGTGATTAGTCGACATTGATGGAATCCGTGAGCCTGTTGCTGGATCCCTCTTGTACGGAAACAACATCATCAGTGGAGCCGTGATCCCATCCTCCAATGCTATTGGAATGCACTTGTACCCTATCTGGGAGGCTGCCTCCATGGATGAGTGGTTGTACAATGGAGGAGAGTACCAATTGACCGTCCTCCACTTTTTGATTGGAGTTGCTGCCTACATGGGCCGTGAGTGGGAGCTTTCTTACCGCCTTGGCATGCGCCCCTGGATCTTCACTGCTTTCTCTGCCCCTGTTGCTGCTGCCACTGCTGTCTTCCTCAACTACCCCATTGGGCAAGGATCGTTCTCTGATGGTATGCCTTTGGGCATCTCTGGAACCTTCAACTATATGTTGGTGTTCCAAGCTGAGCACAACATCCTTATGCACCCCTTCCACATGGCCGGTGTTGCCGGTGTCTTCGGTGCCTCTCTCTTCTCTGCCATGCACGGATCCTTGGTCACCTCCTCTTTGATCCGCGAGACCACTGAATCTGAATCTACCAATGTTGGATACAAGTTTGGACAAGAAGAAGAGACTTACAACATTGTTGCTGCTCACGGATACTTCGGCCGCCTCATCTTCCAGTATGCTTCTTTCAACAACTCCCGTGCCCTCCACTTCTTCCTTGCTGCCTGGCCCGTCATGGGAATCTGGCTCACCGCTATGGGAGTCTCCACTATGGCGTTCAATCTTAATGGCTTCAACTTTGTAAGTACTTTGATTCTCTTCTGTCTTCTTGATTGCGTTGCTCAAAATCCCCATCAACTCATGAAGCTAATCACCGATTCGGATTTGAAACCAACCATTTACAGAACCAGTCTGTTGTGGACTCCCAGGGCCGTGTTGTCAACACCTGGGCTGACATTGTCAACCGTGCTGGTCTTGGTATGGAAGTCATGCATGAGCGCAATGCCCACAACTTCCCCTTGGACTTGGCTTCCGGAGAGGTCCTCCCTGTTGCCATGACTGCCCCTGATGTCAGTGCTTAAATGCCCCGTGTCGGAAAGCTATGTGTATATAGCAACTATTTGTGAAAAAGAAAAGAATAATGTCGATAGGAGAAATATGAGGAGCAGCACAAGTCAACTGGATGAGTACGGTGAAGACGGCTTTTGTACAAAACCATGGTCGATTTTGAAATCCGGAACAACTGTTGCCTGTGCCTGTATCCCCACTAAGGTAAACTCGATGTATTGCTACAACGGTCACCAACTGAACAAAGAGAAAATAAAATAGTGAAACTGTGATTAAACCCGAACCTTGTGACTGCCTCGTGCCCAAACCGTAAAACGTTGAAGAAAAGATTAGATGTACGTCCAACGGCGGTGGCCTGTCCTTCTACTGGCAGAGTCACCTTCGTTCCTGCGGCCATTGCTTCCATACCTCAAAGGAAGGTGCGGTATGCGATATTCCATCGGCATTGTTCTTTCCTCCGAGCCTATAGGATTTTAGTAGACGTAAATGAAAATGGAGTGGTAAAGGAGGTAGACAAAGTAGACAAAATTATGTTTTAAATGGTTTACGGTTGATGTGCAAAACTTTTTACCGTGTTTCTTTAGACGGCCACAAAGGAGTCATTGCCACTATATAAAGAATTGAAACTATTAGCTCGTTCGGGTAGTCGGGGAGAATCTACGCCTGCAAGGGCATTGGCAAGTCCTGGACGTTGTGGCGTCGTCAAGGAACTGCGCAAATCATTAAGATGACTCGACGAACTCCGTGTACTATTGCTATTCCGACGAACCGGTAAGCGAGGACTGCTCCAAAGACTACTCAGGCTGGTCTTGCAGTTCTTGGAGTGGTCGCTATGGCTGATGCTGTCTCGTACAGAGGAAGGACTGGCCGAGGGGGGAGGCGGTGGTGGGATGGAGGAGGAGGACGTTCCTGGAAGCGTACCTTTGCCTCTGGCTACCAGAAGCGCTCGATGGACTGTCATGGGAGGTGGAGATGTGGCGCATGCTTTGGCTGGATCTTCTTTGTAAGAGAGCTTCTTGCGCTCGTCTTGGTCCAACTTGTGCTGGTCTTCCTTGCCGCTATTGGGGGCAACATCTTCCTTGTTCTCGTTGTTGCCAACTTTAGACAGGGAGTGCTTAGAGTGACTATGAATCTCTTCGTCGTCACTGACATTCTGATCGTCGTGCTTTTGGACTTGAATGATGCTGACCCAACGAGTCTGAGGACAAGTGGGGGGAGGAGGCCCCGCCACTTGAGATGCCCGTTGCCGCTTTTTGTTTCGTGGCTCTTGCCATGAGGTGTTGATAAAGCTGCTGCCTTTGGCAGGATCATTGGTGATCGTGACTATGGAAGTATCCTGCAACAACACTGAAAAGAAGGATTCCATTGGGGAAAGCGAGACCATTGTGTTATTTTCCGTACACGGATAGGTGGACCTTACAGTTAGTTATTTTTTCGGTTTCAAAAAAAAGTCAGCCAAAGAAAAATTATGGGAAGAAGGCAAAAGCATTGGCGGCAACTTGTCAGGATTAGGAACCACGGTTCAACCACTGCACTGATATTTGCAGGAGCCTCCTCCACTTCCTAATACCCGCTAGCTAGTAGTAGTAGTTAGTAGAATTGGCTATAGAGTATCAACTTCCGCACCTTTCCCTTTCCAACCGAGGATTTCTCCGTGGCAATTTTAGCACTTCGGCTTCCCCCACGAACGCTCGAACCGAAGTCCGAACGCTGCAACAACTCAGTGAGAAAGGTTATTCTCGATTATGTGATAAAGGTGCACTGGCTCTGTAATCTTCATTTGGATAGTCGTTCACGCCGTTCACAATGGCGAAATGGGGGTAAAAGACTCTAATTGAGTTCTCCTGTAAATCAGACATCACGTACCAAAAGGAAGGCTCTATGTAAAGAGCGACTCCCTAAAGCTCTACCATTTGGCTAGTAGGCAGTCGAAATGACTTGCAAATACAAAACGGCCAGCGTAGTCATTGTTGCTTTTATCTACTATCAAAACTTATGAAAAGTGCGATTTGGTTTTGTATAACTACATCTACTATGTAAGCACTTCCGAGTACAAAGAATTCGGATCGAACTTCTATTTGATCCTTCGAACCGGAAGCATCTCATCATTATTAGTCACCTTTGTAGAAAGAGTTTTAGAAAGATCAGGATTTTTCGGAGTAATACTTCAAGTACTCAGAGCATTTATGGCCTATCAAGTATCAATGCTATCATGTACTATTGCACTCCTCTATGGTACGAGTGCGCGACGTACAACAGACAAGGTTTCAGTTGCACGGATCAAAGAAGCAGCTGTTTGGCAACCGTCGCCAGCGCTTACGGTAAGAGAAATGCACACGGTTCGTTGGCCTTTGCGTTCCAAAGGATTCCAAGAAAACTTTTCGCCTCCGCAAATCCTCTGAAGGCTTGGAATGATGAGGAAACCATATAGTACTTGGCCTGACTCAAATAGCTTGCTTACAGTACGTCCTCATGTACGTAACCATTGTCTTCTCTCTCTACTACGTCGTACTAACAACTAGTACAGCTGCCACCCAAAGTAGCAGTAGCCACTCGGAGGAGATGCCTGCTGACGATGGTCGGCGAACTTACGGAGCAATTTCAGAAGTACACACTGCCTGCAGTGTGGGGTTGGTGGGACCTTGGGCACCTTCGCCTTTGGTTGCCATCCAAAGGGCCCTGCAAGCAACACGCCAATGCGAATCTCACTCTCCCTAAAACTAGGACTCTGCTGTTTTACAGTAAAACATGAAGGGTCAACAACCCCTATGAGGCTATGACACTAAAACATCAATGCTCAACTGGCCACTAGCTAGCTACTAGGTAGCTCCTCGAACAAATTTACTCCGAGTACTCTCAGCTACAGTAGTACTATCCCAACGTCATTGCCGGGAACTGACGGACTAGGAGGGGGGTAGCCAAAAATGATGTGGCAATGCTGCAAACAGGAAGCTGATTGGCAAATGAAAGGTTCCTCCAAGCCATCCAAGAACCGACGCACTGGAGGAACCATGTCTGAAACCAGGAGTTGAGTGAAACATCGGGCATGCGTCTCTCTGATTGACACCCATATTCTTGGTTTCCCCACCTGTTGCAATGGTTCGATTGTGTAGAATACAAGAGACCGAGGCCGAAAGGATGCTAATGTGCGGATTCCTTCGGGTGATCTTGCCGAAACATGCTTCTTGCGAAGAGCTTGTGTGGCCCGACGGAAGGCAGAAGCTCCAACTAAATCGTAGAACTATTTTGTGTTCCGCTTTTGGTAACAAAAGTCAGCATTGCGAAGAACACACCAACTCTAGATTCGATGAGAACTCGACTACTTAGCTGCAGTTACAGTAGCTAGAACAAAGTAGCTCAATTTTTCGTCACTCTTCTTTAGCAGTTGAATAATCTACTTTGTCGTTTGCTGCTTCTGGTGTTAAAATCAAAAAGGTGACTCCATGAGGAACAACCGATGTCACAACCAGAGGCGACGATACACCCTGCTGTACATGATGGGTCCAAACATTGGTGACCGTCACCCTTGCTACGGATGGAGCCAGACCTACTTCCTCAAAGGTTGCCTGTATATTTGCCCCGTCGTGCATTCGATTGAAAAAGACGGCCGCCACTTGTCCCCGGCGCAAAGGCCTGGCCCATACTTGTGTTTTCATATGGGCCACATCCTGTTGCGGCAACGAATTGTCGTAATTGTTGATTCTGGGTCGTCCCGGAATTCCTAATTCATCTTGATGGACTTGAATCAATAACGGATTGGTAATGAGCGTGTGACAAAAGTTTCCCTTGTTCAGGATGCGGGTATCCACGGAAAGAATCAAGGGCGCCGCCATGACGGCCCAGAGCGATATTTGTGCCACTTGTTCGACTTTTGTGAGGCCGGGTCCATACCACGAGGGACCCATGGTGCAGACACTCAATTGATCCAAATGATTCCAACCTTTGCCTCGCCCCGCCCAATCCCAATGTCCTTGCCAACCATCTGTGTGCAAATCTTGAATGTCGAGCGTCGGCAACAATCCTCGCCATGCGGCTAATTTGTGGGGATTGTTGCAATCTTTGTCATCCACTATATTTTCTTGGGGATGAACATAACACCGCCAACAATTGTACTTGTTGAGGGGCATGCTCCACCACATGTGGCTAATGCGTTGGACTTGGTCGCGGCCGTAGGGTTCGGGACTCCAAATGTAATTGTAATCATAGGCTGGTAGGCTTCTGGGTTTATTGACTTGTAGCGTAACGTCATATAATATGGGACGTCCCGTTTGATTCAATGCAAGACTCATGCGTTCGTATTTATGGTAATTGTGTGCTAGTCCTTCCGTCGTATTGGGGACTAGTTCATTGCAATTGTCGTGTTTGATCGCATCCACACCCAGCGCCGCAAAAAAATGGGCATCCTCTTCGGCATAGTCGATCGGTTGCTTGTCTGCAATTTTGGGTAATACAGCCTTAGAACCTTCGTCGTTGGTATCGGCGCACATTTCGACTCCAAACCAAAGGCCAAATTTTAAGCCGCGGGCATGGACATGATCAATGGTGGCTTTTAAATCTGGAAATTTTGTCGTGTCAATGACCAAAGTTCCGTTCTCATTTCGATTGGAAAGACAACTTGTACAATTGGGCTGATTGGTCGACCATCCCGCATCTATCAATAGATACGTGTAACCCGCCTCGAATATTTCCAAATCGACAATCGTATCGGCCAAATCTATCACGAGTGTATGATTGATTTCTCCACGAAAGACGGACCACGTTGAAATGCCCATGGGTGGCGTCAGCGCCAATCCATTGTCCAAGCCAACAACAACAAGGGGATAGTAGTCATTGTGGGAGAGTAACAGCACAATCCACACTACTACTAGTCTTGTTGTCGATAGCATTAGCCTTTGGAACATGATGATGCATATAGGTATTGCATAATGTCAAAGATGTGTATGATAATTACTACGGCTTAATCTCGTAGCGACTAGCTAGTAGTACGTCGTAGTAGTATTTGAACTACGCACAAAAGTATCCAAGTAATAAGCGTTGCCGTTAAAGATGCTCAAGTGCATGTCGGATCTTTCGTGTCAAACAGGGGAGGCATGAATGAGTTGGTTCGTGTCTCATGAGTCCTGATGTTGGATGTGAATGTGTGACAGATGGCCATGGGGCCATGCTTCCAACGCATCAACTACCAGCAAGTTGCGGATTTGGACCTGCCTCAGACCCACATTTTGGCGAGCAAATAGCCATTAAGACATGCAAGATCTGATCAGACCCAATGGGTCTCAAGACCCAGACCTGAACAGGTCTAAAAGGGTCCAAAGGTCCACAATGTCTGATCAAAATCCGTGCCATTGTCCAATGCACTCAAATTTGGGTCTTGAGACCCTTGCGACCATCAGACCCTTGAAGCAGGATGTTGAGAAGGGTCTTGAGACTCACCTAATGGGTCTAAATGAGATCTGACAAATTTGACGGTTTTTGAGGTCTTTTGTTCAATTGGGGTCTAAATCCGCAATTTGCAGCAGCTGCCAGCTCACTGGAAATCAAATGCAAATTGCACTAGCATCATGTCTGTTTCACATTGTGAATGTCCCCACAAGAACCCTGATGTTGTGGAAACACCCAACACAACGTCAGTGTGTCAAGAATTCAAAATCAACCATCACAGAACTGCTTCAGTGGGCAAGTGCAATCACAAAGAAGATTCATGCAACTAAAATCCATTGTGACATCCTTCAACAATCCATCATGACAGCAAGCCCAGTGGAGGGTTGTTTTGACATCTGATTCAATTGTGAGCATTCAGGTTCCAGCATGCACAACATCTGGCACTCACAAATGATCAGTTGGTTCATTGGGAATCACCAGCAACCGCAAAGCACAAGTGGCATCATGAAATGCGCATCAAAACAAATGTTTGATCCAGAATGCAGACCTTTGACAACCCACCCTGACTTCACACCCAAAGGATTGTCATTTTGACATTTGTTTGCGAACAAATGCAAATTCATGGGAGCTGTGACCCTCACAAGGGATCTTTGGACTTGGCTGAGAACTGCATCCTGCCTCCAGGGGCACCATTTGTCCCCATGTCACCGGGATGCCAATGACCAGAGACACGCTGTTGTTCACTGGTTGCCAACAATTTTCAACTGAAAGTTCAAACTTGGCCTCTTTCAGCGCTCTGCTGATGGTCATTGTTCCAACATTCATCTTCTTTTTCTTTGCCACTAAAATCATACACACCATCTTGGGCATGCATGTTTTCTTTGTGTTTAATGGGAATTATTCATGGAACAGATGTTTGTGCTGTCTCCACAAGTGCACCACCAAAAGAAATTAGGGTCAGGATCGGAAGTGGATTGGTCGAATGCGCGTCTTTTCTCCTCGCGCCAGGGGGGCCAAAATAGTGTCACTTGACTGCCCACAAATCTTCAATCTGTCCCTTGTGACGTGGTCCTGGCATCGACTTCACACACAGCCTCACGCACAGATCTGCAGCGCTGGACTTTTGAAGCATGCATACCATTCGTCGACCTCTATTCTATCCTGACTCAAGCACCTCTTGATAACAACACTGCAGGCCCTAAGCTCCTCCAACTTGCTACTGGACTTACTATAGCTAGCTAGTAGTGGAATTTTTTGCACACCGAATAATCAATAATCACCATGATGATGGTAAACTACAGGCTCGTGGCGCTTTTGGGAGCACTGTCGTCGACACCTCGCTCGTTGGCTTTTCTGGCTAGTAGCACGCCCCCCAAAGCTACGACATTCCGCCTTTTCTCTCAAGCCAAAAGCTTGGCCGAAAAGGTGTTGCAAAATCCAAAGTGGCCGCCAGGTAACAACTACCCGACGAATGAATCCATCTGAGAATGTTTTTTTGTGTGTGTAAAGTACGAACGAAACCAACTAAAAAATGACTTTCTATTTGCTGAATGTATTCATTTATACAGAATGGCCGTACAGTCCCGAAGATTTTGCTCGTATGGATGAAAGCGATGATGATATTTTTTACGAGCAACCTCGACTCGTGTATCACATTGATGATCCCGCCGTATCGGCTTTGACGGAATACTACGGCAAAGCGTTCAAGGAAGGAGACGACGTCTTGGATATTTGCAGTTCGTGGGTGAGTCATTACCCCCCAGAATGGAAGGGCGGAAAATCCGTTGTGGGTTTGGGAATGAATGAATACGAATTGAGCCAAAACAAACAATTGACATCCTTTGTGGTCAAGGATTTAAACAAGGATCCTATCTTTCCATTTGGTACGTTTTTGGCCCTCACTCAATTCTTTTTTGTCTATTGCGTGGGAACGACACTCACCGTTCTTCATTTATTGAATTCGACTCGGCACTACACAGACGATGAATCCTTTGACAAAGTTACCTGTGTGGTGAGCATCGATTATCTCAACAAACCATTGGAGGTCGTTAAAGAGATTGGGAGAGTTCTGCGGCCAGGAGGAGAGTGCATCTTGTCCATGAGCAATCGGTGGTAAGAATAATAGTACTTCCGTTTCTCGTCTTATGTTTGCGGCGAAACCAATCGACATTTGTCTAAAATGAATTTATGAATTGCTTTCCAAATAAAAAATATCACTCCTAAAAGTTTCCCAACCAAGGCGTTTCAAATATGGCTCCAAACCAGTGATCTCGAGCACATTTTTATTGCGGGTTCCTTTTTCCATTACGCCGGCTTGTTTGATTCGCCAGAGTGCATCGATATTAGTCCCAATCCAGGTCGGAGTGATCCGCTGTACATTGTCAAGGCGGCAAAGAAAAAACAAAAGAACTAGCTACTCGAGTTGACTAAGAGGAAGAATGACAACAAACGCTACTACTTGTTTTTGCTTTGATTTATGGGATTATGGATTGTACCTTTTCGGCAACCCTGTAGATTGTGAAAATATAGCCAGCATTGGCGAGAAAACAGACTCCTAGTGGAGGCATATGCATACATGTATAACATCTTATCTGTCACTTAGGCACAACACATTTTGGCAAGGGATTTGACAGTCCCAATGGAAACCAAACCGCTCGTGTTGCTTCCGCCACCACCGCCACAAGCCGAACTGGCCACCGTCATGGCAAGCTGCCCAGCCACGCCCGTTCCAAACATTTTAGAGATGACAAAGTTGAGGGCCATCTTTTGTAGTTTGCCCATTTTGGCATTGGGATTCTCTTCCATTTGGTCGTGTTGTCCGTCCGCCACAAAGGTGTAGGCTGCAAATTGGAAATCGTAATTTTTACGGTGTTGGTTGGTGCGTAGTGTTAGATGTTGCTGTATAAAATGTACACGAAAAAGAAGGTCACCGACAAAATCGTGCACTTACGAAGATCCAACACCGAACCAGAATGGCAGCAGTCCATGAGGCAGGTCAAGGTCGATCCTTCGGGCATGCGCCCCACGAGCTCGGAAAAGACCTGATCATCATGAATTTGTCCAGCCTTTTCGTAATCCACAGGGATGAGCGTTTCATCATAGCTGAATACGATTTATAGAAGCAAGAAATTTACATGTGAGGACGTTGCGAGTTTCCATTTTCACTGCAATCACTATGTTATACAATCCTGTTACATACCCATCCTCTTCATCTCCATCCTCGTCCTTCACACGACCTCCATGGCCGGAGTAGTGAAAGAAAGCACAATCTCCCTTCGTGGAATTGTCCGCAAGGCTGTGAAAGGCATCAAGAATATTGTTTTTCGTAGGACTTCGATAGGATCCGTCATCCTGTCCGATGATAATAGGTTAGAATATAGCAAATACTCGTCACACAAGCACATACACATACACATAAAGTACATAATACCAGCTTACCATCAAAATCGTAATATTTTTCTCCTGAAAACCTTGAACATTCACAAGGTAATCCTTGATGTTACCAACATCATTGTGGCAGCCGGCAAGTTCGCCGTTGGTTCCAACATAATTGATACCCACCAAAAGGGCTCGTTTGGTGCCCTTAAAATCGGCTGGCACAATGGCAAAATCATCCTGGACGTCCATTTTACGAGACGATGTCAATTGGGGAATCTGCTCGTACTTGCCCTTCTTTAGAACGGCTCTCATTCTAGTCAAGACGCCGACAAAGGTCATGCCCTTGTTGCTGTTTTGCTTGTCTTCATTGTAGAGGACTTTGAGGAGGGCACTGGTACAGGCGCCTCCACTGCGGCCATTGCAATTGGGAAGTTGAAATTCCGAGACATTGCCTACGTCGGCCGAGGTTTGATGATCCTGGCATCCCGAAATCATGCGGACTTCAGCTGGGATGAGCTGAGCGGCCTGACCTTCAAAGTCTCTGGATCCTGTCATCTTTGATATTTGCTTTGCTTTTCTTGAGGATTCTGCGGAAGTTGGTTCAACGTTTTTGTGTCCTTCTTTGTCGCTTGGATACTTCCTCTTGGACCAAAAGATGAGCTCACAAACATGTTGGACGAAGTATCTTGGTAATTAGCGAGCATTCCGAGCGTTGAACAACGACTCAGTAAATACATCCTTAAGTCCCCCGGCTAATATCAGTACCGCATTTGTAATTGATTGTGCACCTTCTTAGATTCAAACCATTACAGTGGTTATTGGACCGTTAGTTTTGCCGATTGATTTAATCACACACAATTAAATCACGCATTCGGATTCATATGGAATCTCGAATCTTGAATCTTGACAATTCTAGGAAAAATTTGGTACTTACCAAATGTTTGGTCACGACCAAATTTGTAGTCTTCAAGATTCCTGACAAGGAACTTTCGATGTCACGTGCAGACGAAAGGGCAGTTGCGCGCCCTACTGGTAGGTCTCTCTAGCTAGCTAGCTACTAGGTAACTAATAGTTAACTAGAACGAGCTAGTTACTTCTAGGGTAGCGACTATCAATCGCTTACGATTATTCAGTTACAACTCCTTGCTATTACTGGATTAGATAGATAGAAAAAACTGAGGATCCTTATAATAGAAAAAAAGACAATTATATGGCGGTTACAGCGGCGATGGAGTTGCTGTCAACTCGTGCTGCCGCGACCATGAGTGCTTGAAATCCGACGGGAACCACCACCGGCGCGTCGTTGTCGGGTTTGACGATGCTTTTGGTGAGGGTAGTCTCAACTTCAGGCTGAAACCGGATGCCTTCCGGGGTGTCGACGAGATTCATCTGCAGGGCGCTGTATTGATAGTATTGCCCCGTGCAGTTGGAAATCGCTTTGCTAGAGGCCGTCTTCTTGGTCGGTGCTGGCCCAGCCGTGGCAGGAGTGGGTGATCCACGACGATTGGAGGAGGACTTCAACTGGGCAAATTCTAGTCGGGCATCTTCAGGTAAAGCCTTGCACGCCATGAAATGATCAAATTTCATATTGGAAATGGCATGATAGATCTGTCCAATAGACGGAGGGTAACATTGAGCGCGCTTGACACGATCCTTGGGTGGCGTGTGCTTGCAATGGGTACAGCGGAGACCGACTTGACCCAATACAACGCTCTTCTTTCGTCCCGGAGAGGGCTGATCGACATCGGCTTGGGTCGCCGCAAAGACTTCGACATGACGTCTCACAAAGCGATGAATCGGAGTCAGGTATTGAGCATCCATTTCCGATGCCAAAAGCAGGCAAGGCGTCGTCGAATCATCAGTCGTAGTAGTAGTCGCAGTCGACCGTAGTGACTCTTGGGGTACTTGCGAGGCCGCGGCCAACATGGGAATCTTCAACTTGAGTGACACCAGAGCACTTGGGCTTTCGGAACGGTCTGCTGCTTTGGTGGCTTGCTTGGTGGGTAGACTCGCGACACTCTGAGGTGCCGGCGGGTCGGCCGGCACATCTGCGGATTCTGGGGGAAGGACACATCCGTCCGGGTCCTTCTTCCCGCGGAGAAAGATCCCCGCCGTTCCATCCTCCATACCAAGGTCGTTCCGGGCACTCTCTTGATAGTACTGAGCGGTCGAGGCATGAGATTGCTTGGGAGTACCACTCGTAGTACTAGAGGCACTCGAGGAAGTCTTGTTGTTCGTTTCGGCCTGTCGGAGGTGTTCAAACTCTTCTCGAAGATTTGCTGGCAGACTGACACAGGCTCCAAAATGATCAAACTTCATATCGGACACACTGTTATAGACGCGTGCCACACTGGAAGGAAAACAGGCATTCCTCTTGCGTCGAGCCTTGGGTGGAAGATTCTTGCAGTGGATACACCTCAAGCCCACTTGCTGGAGCTGAATCTTGACTCTGCGACCAGGACAGGGTGCCGCAATGTCCTCTTGAGTGGCTTGAAAGACCTCAATCTGACGACGAATAAAGCAGTGCAAAGGACTCAAAGCGGTCATGTCTTGGTCTGTGGCAAGCAAGAGAAGCTTGTCCGAGGGTGACGCGGACAGGACAGAGGACTCTGTACTCGTAGTTGCTGCTTTGACGACAGACGAATCCGCAGTCGTGCGGGCTTTCTTGTTGGACTCTTCAATACTCGTCGTGGAGATGCTGCGCTTGCGTCCAATGGGATCAGGCTTGGTTGTGGACGCGGAAGCTGGGACTTGGACTTGAGAATCTCCTCCAACGACTGCCTTGGTTGTCTCAGGACGCAAGTACTGATCATGATCCGATAGCGACGTGGACGAGGAAGAAAGAGAGGAAGAAGAGGCATCTGTGCTACTGTGGCTCCTGATGCTGACAGGAACATGGGAGACAAGCAGGACTTCATCGGTGGTGGTCGGGCAACAACCCGCTGTTGCTGCTGTTGTGGCTGTTGTTGGTGGTGCATCGATTTCCATTGGCTTTGGTACTGGCAGTACGGAGGAAGAAGAGCCGGTGGTTTCTTCCTCCCGTACTTTCTGTTTCATAAGCCGCAACATGATGATTGATGGTGATTTTCTATTACGGACTACGCTATTAGAATTTTATGAAGGTGAACCATGAAGTTCTTTTCCCGCTTATCGTGTTCGATTACATGCGTGGATAAGGTGGCTGATGGATTCGCCTTGCCTAGTTTGGAGATTCGTTTGATTGAGATCTACTTACAATGCATGTTTGTTTTGTATGGCTGACAACAGCATTTACGTACAGGGAGGAAGGTTCGAGTGAACTGGCTACTCGTACTAGCTAGCTAGCTAGTAGCTCTTACTTAGATTTAGGAGTAGCGAGGAGGATTCGTTCAAGAACTACAGTACTTGTAGTACGTCGTACTCATTCTGCCTGCTGTCGGCTACTAACTGCTCTCTCTCTAGTGTTGCGGGTCTGTAATTTCGACGAAGGTGGAATCCGATGTCTGACGACATCACGAATCTTTACTCAGCTCTTTTGAATCTTCACTCACCTCGTTCGGTGCTGTAAATACTGTACGACTTTCCCTTTGGTGGTAAAATCTCTATATCAGAATCTCGCCAAACTGCGGCTACTGAATTTCCATTGAGGAGTATTTAAGGGGGATTCCCCTAAATTAGGGGAAATAGCCCCTAAAAATAGGTAAGAGTTTTGAGCTCTCCCCTAAGTTAGACTAGAGTTTATGATAGATAGTGAAATTATCCCCTAAATTTGAGGAGAGTTTGAAACTCAACTCTATTTAATGTCTCTTTTGGCATTAGGAGCAAGGGCCCAGAGAATCGAGTTGTCTGACTTGTCTCATATGCCGTTATTGAATCTATCGATTGCCGTTATTGAATCTATTCTCATAGTACACTGAATCTCCAAAGAATCTATTTTTTTTTTGCGAATTAATTTAATATGTGGCCCTAAGAAATCCGGAATTTGAATCTTACTTTAATCGCATTTTACACGCCGCAAGTTCTGGCAGTTGGATCCCGTTAAACCACCTTCTTCCCTTTTTTCGTTGGGAGGTACATACGACGTACGTAACAAAGTGATGCACCGCCTTCGCGGTACTTCTACTCTAGCTAGCTAGCTAGCTAGGGTCTACTAGTGCGACAGATGCCACCTACTGCTAGGTAGCCAGACACACAGCTGATCGGTCAAGGGCAACTTGTCAGAAGACAAAGCAGATCAACCTTGATGACAATTGTGCTGAAGGCTAAGCCGCTTTGTGTTTGGCAGGGATGAATTGCACATTTTTGTAGCCAAGTTGGGTTCACAAGTTAGCACTCAAGCAATGGAAAAGATGACAATGACAATGGCTCTTTCAGTCGTTCAAAGTCATTTCTTGACTGCCGCAATGTGAAAAACTTCAAAAAAAGTGTTGAGAGGAGAACCACACAAGCAATGTCAATCAAGCAGCATTTGAACAAACTCACATGCAACTGTCATCATTCAGTGAGTTGTCAAAAGTCAGCAGTGCATCATGGGCAGCACTTCCATTTGGAAAATTCTGCCCCAGTTCACAATGCATCATTTTCCAAAACATCACGTTGGTGGGATCAGAAAAGAAGACGGACAAAGTTCCAGACCCAGTCTTCCCCTGCCTGCAAACCCTGGAAAAAAGCATGTGCATTGCAATCAGGTCAGATTCCAACCTTGCCAAGTTTTTCATTGGTGGAGTTGACAGCATTGACAATGTTTTGTCATCTCCTTGCCTGAGATGAACAACCATCGCTGCGTCATCTTGAACATTGCAGACATTTGGTGACAGCCTGCATTGCCAAAACAAAGCCAAAAGAACAGAGAATTGATGGTGAATCATTCCAAAGATTCATGAAAAACTTCAAAGAATGGTGAAATGTTGGAAGGAGAAAAGACATGCCCAAACAGAAACAACCAAATGGAGGGACCAAGATGGTTGGTGAATTCTCTTCTGCAAAGAAGCACTCATTCAGTTGTGTGAGTGAAATGCAAATGACCATGTTTTAAATTTAACACATTTCCATTTGTTCTCAGTTCTGCAATCTGCACTCATCAATGCAGGGTGATGTCCAGTGGTCACAGCACAAAAGATGAGGCACAGCAGAACAGCAATCTGAATCAAGGCTCCAAATCAGCATTGTCAAGAAACATGACAGCAAAACAACACAAAGTGTCAAACATCACTTGCTGTTGTGCAATCCTCATCACAATTGACAATGACTCATGGGTCCGCTGCTTGACAGTGAGAACTGACAAGGACACGTGGAACTGTGGGAGACATCAGAGGCAGGGCTTGGTGGATTGCTCACAGCAGACAAAAGAAACAATGGGTCCCTGCACCCTCTCTGCACATTGGCAGGACACCTGAGATGACTTGATTGACAAGTTGTCTTCTGCAATGGAATTTCTTTGTCATTTCCACTTGTCACAAATCTTCGTGTGTTTTGTTCTGTGTCAGCTTCAGTTCTTGGCCCTTTGGGGATCAAAGGAGGCTGAGCTGATCTTGTCAGGTTGTCAATTGTGGCGCTTGCACAATCAAAGTGATGCATCAGAAAAATGTCAGCACAACGCAGGAGGAATGACAGGATGAATTGAAGGAAGTTGAGAAACCAAAACACCAGCAACATGCCATTTGTTTGAAGTCAATGCAAATTGCAACAACATGAAGCTTGAAAACAACAAGAGAGATGAGTTTCACATGACAGCAGCAAAGGTTTGGTCTTCATTCAAGAGGACCAACCAGATTTGCAGCCTGCAGTGCCATTCCTGTGCACAAGAGTCCCAGTCGACAGATGAACAAGCTGCTGAAAATGTCAACATGTTCAGTTTCGAACACGCTGTTGATGAGGAACTGACATTGGAAGCAGATGAAGGAAATGTTTTGTTGACAAGGCAGCATCCAGATGCAGATTTTGCAGTCCATGCTGGCATGAAGAGCCATGCTGGAAATGCCCATGATGGGCAGAAGAGCAGCCGGTGCAATCTCTGACAAACAGCTGAACACCAAACAACTGAACACCAAGAGTTCAAGTGAGGCTGAGTTGGTGGCAGCTGATGACTCGGTTCCATTGGCAGTGCGGGCAAGGTTTTTTTTGAAAAGGATGTGAATGCAAAATGACAATTTGTCAAGACAAGACAAGTGTCATGTGGTCAGAAGAGAAAGGTGAGCAAAGTTCTGACAAAAGAACTGGACCTGTCTCTTATACACATCTCCGAGCCCACGAGACTAAGGCGAATCTCGTATGCCGTCTTCTGCTTGAA
>ENA-ORBV01007633-ORBV01007633.1-microbial-mat-metagenome-genome-assembly--contig:-NODE-7633-length-18512-cov-6.935883_pt1 | contig 18512 bp, 11 predicted proteins | sample MGYA00237777_ERZ505514 | MGnify/ENA primary metagenome ERZ505514 (study PRJEB26160, sample SAMN06269048) | microbial mat metagenome | isolation source: Oligotrophic lake microbial mat | place... | reverse complement strand
GATTCATACTGTTTTTTTGGTCACAGGTTTGATTGCTTCGAGCCGTAAGATTGGCGCCCAAGATCGCCCTCCTGGTCGAAACTTCTCGTGAGTATGGGCGCGGTATTCTTCGCGGGGTGATCGGCTATCAACACGAGCACGAGCCGTGGTCCATTTACTTCAAACCGCAGGGGCTCGGTGCCGCGCCGCCGCCGTGGCTAAATTCATGGAGGGGCGACGGCATTCTGGCCCGGATCAACGATCGCCGCATGGCCCGCGCGCTTTCGAGTACCTCTGTTCCTATGGTGGATGGGCGCAACACCCTGCCGGATTTCATTTTTCCCACCGTTGCGGGCCGATTGCATGGCTCCGGCTTAGCGCTTAACGCGCATGCCTGCCTTCAGTCGGCTTCACTTCCGTCGACTCCTGGGAATGCCAGACCGGACTCCTAGGTCGTCGGGCCGGGGCGCGCGTCGATTTCCTGCGGGAAAAGCCGAAACAAACGATCCCACCACCCCTTCATGGCGACGGCAAAACCCAAAGCCAACACGGTCGCGGCAACCAACGCGCCCGTTACTGAGATCCAACTCGTGAGCACACGATAGAGGAGGAACGCCACTGCCCCCATGATTGCAACCGAGATGGCCTTTTCGAGCGCTACAACTGGAAACCGTCGGGCAGTGAATGTACGGTTCGCCGTAAGGGCCAATGCGACCCACGCGAAGCAACCCAACAGGATGAGAGGTTGCGCGCGCTGGAAGCCGGTATTGTGCATCGCTGCCCTTAGCCCCGTCATCAAAATGCTAACCGCGAAAAAGGCGCACCCGGCGCCGACCCAAACCCGCAGGGCGAAGCGGCGGCTGCCGCTAAGTGATTTACTCCGACGAAACCCATCAAGGCCCAACCCAAGGTACATCCCAAGGACACCGACAATATAGAAATAGTATCCAATCCCGTACCTGCCCCCGGTTGACGAGGACGGTATGAAGAAGTCAGTAAACGGGAGCACCCCGAACGCAACGGAGATGAGCCCATAGGCGAATGCACTTCGCCGCCGCGAAGACTGCAGTTCGCGCAGGTCCGATGCGATCACCTCGTTGACCAGCCAGAAATGAAACGGGAGGAATGCCGCAACCGCAGTGGCGCAACGTAGCCAGACTAATCCATCGACGCCGTTAATGGCCATCTGAACAAGTCCAAGATAAACGAGAATATGGATCGAACTCGAGAGGACAAGCCGGTCGACCAATCGACTTACAGGAAACTGAATATTCATGATAAGGATATAGTTCTCGACGACCCTCAATATAGCGGCTCAGACGAAGATTAAAGTCAACACTGAGGCTGGTCCGAGGAGCGCCGTTGGCGTACCAAAGCAGGGTCAGCAAGGCTGAAACCTGCCACCGGCGGCGATGAACCTGCATGCGCAGGTTTGCCGCGTGTTCGATATTCAGAGCATCCGCAATCCAACGCTACGGCGCGTCAGTGCGGTCGAGATCGAGTCCTGCCAGCGAACCGTGCGCATCCAACCACGTTGGACGAGATCTTCTGACGCAACGCCTGAGGCTGCCCCATCGAAACGTTGCCACTACAGCCCGACCAACCATACCGGCCCGAACCGGATTCAGATTGAGTAATCGATCACACTCGTCTGAGCGCGTTAACGTTCTCCGCCAGCAGCGCCTGGTACCTGCCCTGAAAGGGATGATCGCGCCCTGCTCGAAAGCGATTAAAGCGAGCAGCAAACGTACTTTACAGCCAATGCGTTCCCGACACCAGATTAGCCCCCGGTGTTTCTAATGTCATGCGATAGGGTAAAAAGCGGCAGCGCTCAGAAGGAACCTTTGACGCCGAAGGTCCAGAGTGAGGCGAAGTCGGTTGCTTGGCGGAAGCGGGCGCTCGCGGGGGTTTGAGGGCCGTAGATAACGATGCGCTCGGTCTGGTCGTTCACGTTGCGGAGGTTGAAAAAGAACGCGAGGTTGCGGCGCAGGGAAACCTCGCCGAGCACGTCGATATAAAGGCGGTCGTCGCGCCAGTTGTAGATCGAGGGTCCGATGCGGTCGGTGCCGGTCGCGGTGATGGCGCCCTGACGACGCTGGCCCTGGTAGTTGAAGTTCATTCGGAGATTGTAGCGCGGGCGCGTGAGGCTGACGCCCCAGTTGGCGCCTTTCGGCTGGTAGCCGGAAAAGAAATCGGCAGCGGCGCCGGTGACGCGCTGGCGGCTGAAGTTGCCGAAGACTTGAATACCACGGGCCCATTGGGGGAGAAACGTGAGGGCCTGCTTATAGTTAATGTCGAAGCCCTCGACGCGCGTGGTGGTGGAGAGGTTATACTGGGTCGCGACGTCGTAGTTGCCGTAGACGGCGGGGTCGAGGCCGTAGAGCGCGAGGAACTCGGGCGTCGCGGCGGCATTATTTTGAGCGAAGAAATTTTCGAAGTCGCGGCGGAAAGCGCCGGCAGAAAGGACGCCGACCCCGGGGAAATAATACTCGAGGCGGACCATTTTGGTATTCGCGGTCCATGGCTTGATGCCGACGTTGGCGACGGTGGTAACGTTGGTGGGTGACGCGGGCGACTCGGTGTCGGGGAGCGCGACGCCACCCGTGTAAAGATCGAAATTAGGGCGGCCGATGGAGTGGTAGAAGGCGGCTCGAGCGGTAAGGTTTTCGCGGAGTTGGTAGCTGGCGTTGAGACTTGGGAAGAGCGTCAGGTATTCTTTTTTCGCCTTGGTGCCGCGGAAGACGCGCGTGAGCTGGGCGGAGGCGAGGGCGTCCGACGTGATGGGCAGCGGACGGCCATTCGCGCCGAGGATAACTTTTCCGGCGGTATCGCGCTGGTAATTACGGGTCGGATCGTTGAGCGGGCCCTCGCCGTCGATGTTGGTTTGTTCGGCGCGCAGTCCGACCACGAATTTGAGACGGTTATCGAGGAAGCTCACGTCGCCGCGGAGGAAGGCGGCGGAGATCATTTCGCGAGCGAAGCGCGAGTTGTTGACGGCCGCGATGTGGGTGGTGGCGGCGTTGGTGGTGAACTGGGCGGGGTTCGCCTTGTAGAATTGGTAGAGGCCGTCGTTGCCGACGCGTTGGGTCAGCGGAAAGCCGAAGGGTGAGGCCTCTTGCGAGAGAGAGGGATCAAGAAAGCGTGCGGCAGAATCGTCATTGCCGACAGGCGTAGTGCTGGCGCGGCCATCAGCGCCGACGAAGTTATAGATGGGTTGGTTGAAGGCGTTGTCGCGTTGGGAGACGAGCCAGTTGACGCCGGATTTCAGGGAAAAAGGAATTGCGCCGCGGAAGTCACGACTGGCGGTGAGGTAGGCGTTGCGGCGAAGATCGGCGATGACGCTTTCGTTGCTGTTCGCGGTCGCGAGCGAATAGGAGGCGAGGCTATAGGGATCGACGACGGTGCCGGTGGCACTATCGGTGATGGTGATGCGGTTGGGACGGCCGGGGTAGTCGGGCTGGATGTCGTCAAACGCCATCGTCAGGCCGGTGCGGCGGGCAGTGGCGTTGAAGAAGCGGCCGACCTGCACGTCGATGTGGTTATTGACGTTGGAGGAGAAGCCGCCGGCGGCCTCGAATTTCCAGACCGGACCGCGGTGATACCAGAAGAGCGTGGGCATCGCGGTCTTGTTGACGCGCTCGCGGCCCTCGGAAGCGAGGCTGAGTTCGGCGGTTCCGGCGCGGCTGCGCGTGGACGTCGTCGAGAACGCCGCGGGATCGACCTGGTTGATCTGGAAGACGAGGGCCTTGTTGTAATAGCCGATGGTGGTGCGGGCGGCATGGAACCCCAACGAGATGCGGTCGCGCTCGGTGAGGCGGAAGTCGAGCGTCACGCCAAGCGAAAGCCGGGTCGTGAATTTCCCGCCGTCTTCAAAGGAGTAGCGGGACAAGTAGGGCTGGTCGGGCGTGGTGTGAGGGAACGCGACTCCGTTGGTGACCGCGCTCGCGCCGCGCCATAGCGCCACGGGCGTATCCTGCGGGGAGAATTGGGAAGCCGAGCCGGCCGACACCGTATAGCCGAAGGATTTGTTGACGGGAGCGGAATAGCTGAAATCGGCGCCGGGACGGATCTTGTTGGTCGGGTGACCGCGCGGGCCGGGCGTGGCGTCGAGACTCTTGTTGTTGTCCCGCATGAGCGCAGAGACGGAGTAATTGAAGAGCGGCTTGGTGCGTTCGAAGGCGCTGCGCGGGATGAGATTCACGGTGCCGGCGAGCGCGGAACCGGGAGATTCGGGTGTGGGCGAGTATTCGATTTCGACGCGGGAGAGATTGTTGGTGGAAAAGAAATCCATGTTGAACGAACGGCCGCGACCACCGTCGCCACTGGAGCTCGCCATGCTGAGACCACCGAGGGTGACGGGCACATTGTCGGGCGGCACGCCGTTGATGGAGATGGAGCGGGCGTTGCCACCGACGTAATTAACGGAGATGCCGGGAAGGAATTTGAGGAACTCGCCGACGTTGCCCTCCGCGACGGCGCCGAACTCATCGGTAGAGACGACGTTTTTCACGTTGGCGGCGAAACGCTGCTCGTTGATCGCGAGCGCGGCGGCATCCATCTCGCGCGTGGTCGCGACGACAAAGGTGCTGAGTTTCACGGTCTCGGATTCGGTGATGGAGGGCGCGTCGAGATTGATGTCGCGGGTCACGGTCTGGCCGGCGGTGATCGTGAGCGGAGCGGCGAAGGGTTTCAGGCCGGTGAAAAACGCCTTGAGCGTAGCGCTGCCGGCAGGGACGCCGACGAGGCGGTAGGCGCCGAGTTCATCGGTGAACGTTTCCAAGGAGGTGCCCTCGACGGTGAGGCGGACATTGACGAGGTAGCGTCCGGTGGCGGCGTGAACGACGCGGCCTGCGATTGAGCCGGTTGCGGGTTGGGCGTGGAGCGGGGCGGCGAGAACTAGCCCGAGGGCGAGAAACAGGACGACAGCGCAGACGAGGCGACGAAGCAGGAGGATCGAGTGCATGATGGAAAGGGGGTAAACAGAACGTGGAACAAGGGGTGTTGCGGGCTCTCGTTCGGGAGCGGGGCAAGGGCGACGAGCGGAACCAAGCGCCGACTACGATCGTAAAACAAGACCGCGCCGCACACATTCGTGTGATGATTTTCCACAACGGTGAACCGATGCGTCTGGGTCCGCGGGAGTTTACCTGGAAACCGATCATACGCGTAGTCTGGAGCCTGACCGAGCGAACCATGAGCGCGGGTGAACAGAGCATCGGCGAGCATCGGCCTGCGCCTGATTCGCTGAGGCAAGGGCGTGGCGGAACCGGGCCAAGCGCCGGAGCCATTTCTATAATACGGTGCGCACAGGCGGCGAACGCGCTAGGTTCAGCTCACACCATCACCACCAGCGATTCTTCGTCGCGGCAGTAAGCGCGGCGTCGAGCGGCGGAAGATACGGGTGCCACATGCGTTCCCACTCGAGCGAAACGGGGCCGGCGAACTTATCGGCGCGCAAGGCCGCTAACAGCGGCGCGATCGCAAAACGCCCTTCGCCCGGCAGCACGTAAGTCCACGGGTGTTTTTCCGAGGGCACGGCGATGCTGTCCTTCACGTGGACGTGGACCACGAGGTCGCGGATCAACGGCCAGGTAACGAGCGGGTCTTCCCCGCCTTTCATCCAGGTATGGTGCGAGTCCCAGAGCACCGCGCAACCGGGCGCAGCTTTGGCAAAACGCAGGATCGCCGCCGCCGTGGCGAGCGAGTCGTGCGTTTCCGCCATGAGATCGGCGCGCCAGCCGCGTTCGCGGCGCAGGGTCTGCCACCAGCGCACGGTGTCGGCGGCTTGCGCGAGCGCCTCGTCGGTGAGGCCGGTGCCGCCGTCGAAGACGCGCAGACGCGGCACACCGAGGGCCTCGGCCCAAGGGAGAAACTCCAGTAATTTTTCGCGGTCGGCGGGCGTATTGCCGATGAGCTTGAGGGACGTGTCGAAGGCGACGATTTGTCGCGCGGCGGCTCCGAGCTTGGCGGCGAGGGAAGCCGGCGAACCGTAGTGCTCGGCGAGGTAACGCGGCAGTTCGACCGTGCCGCCGAGCGCGCGCAGTTCGACCCCGTCGAGCGCGTGGTTCGCCACGAGCGCGAGGGTCGCTTCGAGATTCAATTCGGCACAGCCGAGACTGGAGAACGTGCGCCGCAGCGACATGACCCGACCTTGAGCGATTTGGCGTCGTCGACAAAGCGCAGAATCAACCCTCCGACAAAAACAACAATCCGCTTGCCGCCTTCGCGCTCCTCGCCCCTCAATCCGACCGAACTTTCGCTCACGACCGCCCCGTCAACCCTCCATCCGTTCCGAAAAATCATGCCACGTCCCGTCACCCTGTTCACCGGCCAATGGGCCGACCTGCCCCTCGAAAAACTCGCCCCGCTCGTCAAAAAAATGGGCTACGACGGCGTCGAACTCGCCTGCTGGGGCGACCACTTCGACGTCGATGCCGCCGCAAATTCCAAGAAATACGTCCACGACAAATGGGCGATGCTCAAAGACTACGGGCTCACCTGCTACGCGGTCTCCAACCACCTCGTGGGCCAGGCGATCTGCGACCGCATCGACGAACGCCACCAGTCCATCCTCCCGGCCGATGTCTGGGGCGACGGCGATCCCGAGGGCGTCCGCAAACGCGCCGCGCGCAAGATGATCACCGCCGGTCGCGCCGCCCGCGCCTTCTTCGACGCCAAGCCCGGAAACAACGGCAAGGACGACTACCCGGCCGTCGTCAACGGCTTCACCGGCTCCTCGATCTGGCACTCGCTCTACGCCTTCCCGCCCACGTCGCAGGCCTACTGGGACGCGGGCTACGCCGACTTCGCGAAACGTTTCGGCCCGATCCTCGAGGCCTTCGAAAAATCCAACGTGAACTTCGGCCTCGAAGTCCACCCCACGGAGATCGCCTTCGACCTCGCGAGTTCCCAGCGCGCGATCGACGCCGTCAAGGGCCACCGCCGCTTCGGCTTCAACTACGACCCGTCCCATCTCGGCTACCAGGGCGTCGACTACGTGAAGTTCATCCGCGCCTTCGGCAGCCGCATTTTCCACATGCACATGAAGGATGTGTGGTGGGGCCACGGCGACGGCACCGTCGGTGTCTTCGGCGGTCACGTGAGCTTCGGCCACCCGAGCCGTTACTGGGATTTCCGCTCGCTCGGCCACGGCGACATCAACTTCGAGGAGATCGTCGTCGCGCTGAACGACGTCGGCTACCGCGGCCCGCTCTCCGTCGAGTGGGAAGACAGCCGCATGGACCGCGTCCACGGCGCGACCGAGGCCTCCGCCTTTGTGCGGAAGGTCGATTTCCCCTCCAGCGCGATCGTCTTCGACGCGCAGTTCGACAAGAAGAAATAACCCCGATTTTGGCACCACGAAATACACCAAATACACGAAAGCCAAAAATCGCCCGATTCTGATTTTTGTGTCTTTCGTGTATTTCGTGGTGCCTCTCCGTTTCATCACCCTCTACTCCCTGTCTAAATGAGCACCAAAATCGCCATCATCGGCGCGGGCGGCATGGCCGCTTATCACGCCAACGGTTTCCGCCAGGCCGGAGCCGAGATCATCGCCCTCTGCGACGTCAACCAAGCCGCCGCCCACAAGGCCGCCACCAAGCACAACATCGGCCGCGTCTTCACCGACGTCGCCGACATGCTCCGCTCGGTCCCGGAGCTCGACGCCGTCTCGGTCATCGTGCCGAACAAATTCCACGCTCCCCTCGCCCTCCAGGCGCTTAAGGCCGGCAAGCACGTCTTCTGCGAAAAACCTCCGGCGCTGAGCGCGCAGGAAATGGCGCTCATGAAGGTCACCGCCGAAAAGGCGAAGAAGACGCTGATGTTTAATTTCAACAACCGCGCCCGCCCCGAGAGCTACGCGATGATGGACTATATCGCCGCCGGCACCGTCGGCACGATCAACACCTGTCAGGCGAAATGGATCCGCCGCGCCGGCATCCCCGGCTTCGGCGGCTGGTTCACGACCAAGGCGCTGTCGGGCGGCGGCCCGCTCATCGACCTGCTCCACATGGTGGACCTCGGCCTGCACTTCATGGGCTATCCCGAGCCCGCGCACATTCTCGCGCGCACCTATCAGGACCACATCGACAACAAAGCGTTCAAGGGCCCGTGGGGCATCCCCGATGTCGTCAAGGGCACGACCGACGTCGAGGCCGCCGCGCACGGCTTCATCACCTTCAAGACCGGTCAGGCGATGAGCTTCGCCGTGTCATGGGCCGAAATGAACCACGGCGAGGAAGTCTCCGTGACGTTCCAAGGCACCAAGGCCGGCGGCACCGTCCGCCGCCTCTTCGGCACCGACGGCCTCGACAACACCGCCAAGGACACCTGCCAACTCTACACCCTCGAACACGGCCGGCAGGTGAACCGCGACATCATCGTCGTCCCCGACGAGACTATGGGGCGGACGCGCTCGGCTCTGAACTTCATCCGCACCCTCGAAGGCACGGAGAAGCCGCTCAACACCCCGACGCAGGCCCTCGCGCTGATGAAGATCATCGACGGCGCCTACAAGTCCGCCGCCACCGGCAAACCCGTCGCGCTCTAACCCTGTAGGGGCGTCGCTTGACGACGCCCGCTTCCCATCGCACCCGGGCGTCGTCAAGCGACGCCCCTACTCTTCCCTCTCCATGAAACTTAACCGCAAACTCCGCATGGGCATGATCGGCGGCGGGCGCGGCGCCTTCATCGGCGCCGTCCACCGCATGGCCGCGCGTCTCGACGGCGAGATCGACCTCGTCGCCGGCTGCTTTTCCTCCGATCCCGAAAAATCCAAGGCCTCCGGCGCCGATCTCTTCCTCGATCCCGCCCGCGTCTACGGCACGTATCAGGAAATGGCCAAGGCCGAGGCCGCCCTCCCCGCCGACCGGCGCATCGACTTCGTCGCGATCGTGACGCGCAACAACACCCACGCCCCGATCGCAAAGACCTTCCTCGAAGCCGGCTTCCACGTCGTCTGCGACAAACCGCTCTGTTTGACCCTCGCCGAAGGCCGCAAGCTCGGCGAGGTCGTGAAGAAAACGGGGAAAGTTTTCGCCCTCACCCACAACTACACCGGCTACCCGATGGTGAAGGAAGCCCGCGAGTGGGTCCGCTCCGGCAAGCTCGGCCACCTCATGAAGGTCGTCGTCGAGTATCCGCAGGGCTACGCGATCACCGCGCTCGAGGCCAAGACCATCAGCAAAATCGCCAACTGGCGCATGGACCCGAACATTTCCGGAATCTCCAACTGCATGGGCGACATCGGCACCCACGCGCACAACCTCGCCCGCTACATCACCGGCCTCGAGACCGAGGCGATCTGCGCCGAGCTCTCGACCTTCATCCCCGGCCGGCTCCTCGACGACGACGGCAACTGTCTCGTGCGTTTCAGCGGCGGCGTGAAGGGCATCCTCTTCGCCTCGCAGATTTCGAGCGGCGAGGAAAACAACCTCAACATCCGCGTCTTCGGCACCCAGGGGTCGCTCCAGTGGTTTCAGGAAAACCCCAACGAGCTCGTCTTTAAGAAAGCCGACGCGCCCCAGCAGGTCTACCGCCGCGGCAACAGCTACGTGAGTGCCGCCGCGCAGGGCGCGACGCGCATACCCTTCGCACATCCCGAAGGTTTTATCGAAGCCTTCGCCAACGTCTATCGCAGCGCCGCCGTCGCCATCGCCGATTCCATCGCGGGCCGCAAAGCCCCGAAGGCCGGCTACGATTTCCCGACGATCACCGACGGCTTGGCCGGCATGGCCTTCATCGAAACGACGGTGAAGAGCGGCAAAGCCGGCGCGAAGTGGGTGAAGTTTCCGCAGCTCTAGTTTCCTGCCTGCCGGTTTTTACTTTGCGGCGACGGCGGGAGCGTTTTTGGCCACCCAGGCCTCGTAGGCCTTGCGCGGCACGAAACGGAGCGAGGCGCTGTTGATGCAGTAGCGCAGGCCGCCTTGGGCGCGCGGGCCGTCTTCGAAGACGTGGCCGAGGTGCGCGCCGTCGACAGTGACGTGGACTTCGACGCGCCGCATGCCGTGGCTCGTATCGACGTTCTCGCCGACGAACGCCTTCTCGATGGGCTTCGTGAAGCTGGGCCAGCCGGTGCGGCTGTCGAACTTGTCGCGGCTGTCGAAGAGCGGCGTGTCGCTGCACACGGAAAAATAGACGCCGTCCTCGTGGTGGTTCCAATACTCGTTCTGAAACGGCGGCTCGGTGCCCTGCTGGCGGGTCACGCGATACTGGATCGGCGTGAGCCGGGCGCGCCAATCGGCGTCGGTGCGCTGCACCTTGGTCTTGCTCAGGTCGATGACGACGTTCGAAGGCAGGCCACAGGCGGAGATTTCGCCGGGCTTGCACTCGAGAGCGTCTTTGGCGGGGGCGGTCGAAGCGGGTTTCATGGCGGCGGCATTCAGGTTGGCGGCGAGCAGTCCGACCGCAAGGAGGGGGAAGAGGTAACGGTTCATCTTTCATCTATGAGTAGCACAGGTCGGGAAAAATTCCAGCCAACGGCTGAAAAACTCACCGCCGGAAACCGACGCAAAAAAGGGCGGGTCGCAAAACCCGCCCTGCAAGCAACCCGTCGGCGCGACGGCCGCTCAGAACCTCGTCGTCGCCGAGAGCACGGCGCGGCCGGGGAGGCCGCGTTGCTGGTTGGCCGGGAAATACTCGATGTCGGCCATGTTCTGCCAGTTGAGCGCGAGGCTCGTGGGGCGGCCGATCCACTTCGTGTCGTAGCCGAGGGCGGAATTCCAGAGCGTCTCGGCGGGAAGAAAGAGCTTCGGGTTGTTGGTGCGTTGGGCCTTGCGGCCGGTGTGATTGAAGCCGCCGCCCACCCAAAATCCCTTGAGCGCATCGTTTGTGAACGAGTAGCGCGTCCAAAGATTGAAGAGCGCCTTGACCGTCGCTTCGGGGTGCGCGCCGAGGAACACCTCGACACCCTTCGGCACCTGCACGACGCGGATGTCGTTCATCGCGCCGCTGAAATAAACCTGCCAGTTATCCTTGGGCGACCAGGTGATCTCGGCCTCGATCCCGCGGCTGCGATCCAGCGTGCCTTGGAGACTGTTCGTCACCGTGACGCCGAGCGCGTTGAACGAGTTGAAGTTCAGAATGCGGTCTTTCTGCTCGATCTGGAAAACGGCGATGGTGGACGACACCCGGCCGCCGAGGAAATCGGTCTTTACGCCGAGCTCGTAGCCTTCGGAGGTCGTGGGCGCGGCCGGGCCGACCGGAACGCTCGCCTGGGTCAGCGCGGCGGCGTTCAGCACGTAAGACTGGCTGTAGGAACCGTAGACCATCATGTCGCCCGTGACCTTCCAACCGAGTCCGACTTGCGGCGTGGTCTTCTTCGTCGAGACCTTGGCCAGATTGCCGGCCGGGTTGAGAAAATTATCCGTCGAGCCGGAGGACTTGTTGTAACGCGCACCCGCCACGGCGTTCAGACGGTCATTAAAAAAACCGGTGTTCAAAATCGCGTAACCGGCGCTGTTCCGCGTCACGGCGCGGTTATTGGTCGTCAACGGCTGCGCCGCAGAATCGAAATCGGTATTACGGTCCCATGTCGCGGAATTCTTCATATCCCAAACGGGGAAGAAATTCGCCGTCGTGCTCGAGCGGAGGCGGCTGTAGCCGCGACCCTCGTTGTAAAGCGCACCGACCAGAGGCTTCAGTTTCACGCCGTCCAGCACGTAGTTGCCCGCAAACTCGACTTGCGACGCTTTGCCCTGGCCAAAGTTTTCCTGCAGCCGCTTGCGGCGGCCCAGCTGGGCCTCGGGCGCCAGCAGCGCGAGATTCGGGTTGTTCAAAAGGTCCGCGGCGTAAGCCCGGGCCGCGATGAGGTAGTTCGCCGTGGAAATCGGGAGCGCCGCGCCCGCCGGGTAATAACTCGGCGGCACCGTGATGCTGACGCCGCCAAGTCCGGTGAGCTTCTGCGCGACGCGACGCTTGTTCCAGTTGAAGTTGGCCCGCGCGCTCCACCGGTCGGAAAGTTTCGCGGTCAATTCGGCGTTGAGCGACTCAAAGTCGGAGAACCGATTGTCGTTGTTGGAGAGATAATTGAAATCCCTCGGCAACGGATAGTAGGTGAGGAAGCCGGGATCGCTGTTGTCGAGCGGGTTGATCAACACGCCGGTCGCGCTCAAGATCCCGCTCGCAGGCCGCACGCCGACGATCTGGATGTTGGGTTTGATCTGCGCGTAGGGCGGGGTCTCGCGCCGGGAGAAATTGCTGTAATCCAGCGTGAGCGCGATGCGGTCCGTGATCCGCCAAGTCACCACCGGTGCGAACACCGCGGTGCGTTGCTCGCCGGGCTTGATAAATTCGAAGGCGTTTTCGTAGGCGGCGTTCAAACGGAAGAGCACTTTGTTGCCGATCAACGGCTGGTTGAGATCGATCGACGTGCGCCAAAAACTGTCCGTGCCGGCCTGGACGTTGACCTTGGTCGAGGCCTTCGCGCCGGGGCGTTTCGTGAGATAGTTCACGGTGCCGCCGGGGGCGACCTGGCCGTAAAGCACCGACGACGGACCTTTGACCACCTCGACGCGTTCGATGCTCACCGTGTCCACGTAACCTTGGCCCACAAAGCCGTTTTGCTGCGGCGCCTGGTCGAAACCGCGGATCGCAAACACGGCGTTGCCACCGTTAAACTCTCGGCCCGCGCTCGTCACGCCGGGAGCGTATTGCACGACATCGAAGAGATCGCGCGCGCCGATGTCCGTGATGAACTGCTCGGTAAACGCGCTGATCGCGAAAGGCAGGTCCTTGATCGGGGTGTTGATGCGGGTGGCCGAGACGGAGTTGCCGGCCCGGTAGCCCTTGTCGGCGGTGGTCGATACCTGAAATTCGGAGAGCTTGATCACGTCCTCGCCGGCCGGCGACTGGGCGTGGGCCGACGGAACCGCGGAGGCCGCGAGCGCGGCGCAGGCAAGGGCGAAAACGGGGCGCACCGGGAGGAGACGCCGCAGGGAGGGAAGGTTTGGCTTCATAAGGGTTTGGGTTGATCCCGGCGCGGCAAAGGGCCTCCGGGCTATGCCTCATAACTATTAGGGACGGGGTTCTGCCAAGCAAAATCCCGCCCGCCGCCGCCCTGCGGGCGAATCTCCGAGTTGGCGGCGAATCGCACCAGGATTTGTAGGCAGCTCGCCAGCGAGCGCCCGGCGACCGGAGCGCTCGCAGGCGAGCTGCCTACCGCCAACCGACAGATGCTCCCCCGCTCTACTCCGCGCGAACCGGCACCGTGCCATCGGCAAACTCGGCCGCCAGCACTTGCCCTGCCCGCACCTCGGCCCTCCGCATCACCGGCCGGCCCTCCGCATCGCGCACGATGGCAAAGCCGCGGTTCAGCACCGAGGCCGGACTCGCGGCCTGCAGGCGTTTCCAGAGCGCTAACAGCCGATGCGACTCGGTCTGCACGCGAAACTCCGGCGAGACCCGCGCGAGCCCCGCCCGCGCCTCGCCCCATTGCTGCCGGCGCGCCTGCACCGAGGCGCGCAGCGCCGCCGCCAACCGGTTGCTTAAGTCGTCCAGCCGCAAAAATCCCTGCTCGATCTGCGCCGCAGGGGCGAGCAGGCGCAACCGCGACCGCGCGTGATCGAGGCGTTCCGCCGCCGCGCTCAACGACCGCTCCAGCGCGAGCGCCATCGCCTCGCCCGACCGTTCCGCGCGCTCGACCGCCTCGACAAACTTGCTGGAAATCAGCTCCGCTGCCGCGCTCGGCGTCTCGGCGCGCACATCGGCGGCGAAGTCGCAGAGCGTAAAATCGATCTCGTGCCCCACCGCCGAGATGGTCGGCACGGTGCAGGCCGCCACCGCACGCACGAGGATCTCTTCGTTGAACGCCCACAAGTCTTCCAAGCTGCCGCCGCCGCGCCCGATCACGAGCAGGTCGAAAATTCCCAGCTCCTGCGCCCGTGCGAGCATCGCGGCGATTTCGGCCGCCGCGCCCTCGCCCTGCACTCTCGCCGGCAGCACCACCACGCGACCGCGCCAGCCGCGCCGCGAAAGGATCCGGATAAAATCCTGCACCGCCGCGCCGGTCGGCGACGTCACAAAACCCACGCAGGCCGGCAGGGGCGGCAGCGCCCGTTTGCGCGCCGGCTCGAACAAACCCTCGGCGGCCAACCGCGCCTTCAGCGCCTCGAACTCCCGCTGGAGTCGCCCCACCCCGTCCTCGATCACCACCCGCACGATGAGCTGATATTGCCCCCGCGCCTCGTAGACGCTCGCGTCGCCAAAAACGACGACCTGCTGCCCGTCGCGCAGCTTCACGCTCTGCCGCGCGGCGTCGCCGCGAAACAGCACCGCGCTCAGTTGCGCCCCCGAGTCCTTCAGCGAGAAGTAGACGTGGCCGCTGCCCTGCGCCCGCACGTTGGACACCTCGCCGCGCACCCACGACGAGCCGAGGCCGGTCTCGAGCAGGGTCTTCACGCGCCGCGTGAAGGCGCTGACGCTTTCCACCCGCGCGTCCCCGTCGGGCGCATCAATTTCCGTCCGCGCGCTTCGCATATTTTTTCCGCACGATCTGCACCAGCACCGCGGCCACCACGATCAAACCGCTGCCCGTCGCGACCGCCGTGAAGTTACCGTCGAAGATTCCCTTCCCCAAGAGCACCGCCCCGATCGTCCAAGGCAGCACCGCCAGCCATGACACGATCATGTAGAGCCGAAAGGGAACCTCGGCCAAACCCAGCAGATAGCATTGAAAAAAGTAGGGCGGCCCGGGTGTCAGCCGCACCACGAGCGCCACCGACAGAGCGTTGGCCGGCGTCACGCTCGGCACCTTGAAACCATAGCGTGCGACGAGCCGGAGGAGGAGGGGTCGCAACGCGTAGCGCGCCAGCCAGTAGGTGAGCGCCAGATTGATCGCAATCATCGCGAGCGCGATCACCATGACTCCGGGTAGCGTAAACCGATTCCCAAACGCTTCCCCCGCGCTCAGGGTAAACGCCGACATCGGCGCGCCCACCGCAGGCAACACCACCATCGCCGCAAAAAACGCCGTCGGTCCCACCGCGCGGATCAAAGCCATTCCCTGATCCGCCAGCTCGCGCGGATTGGCCCCGCGCAACACCGCCCAGGCGCCCACGGCCAAAGCGACGCCCAGCACGGTCAGCTTCAGCCACGGCAGCTTTTTTGCTTTCGGCAAACTCAGGGACGACATGGGCGAGAGCGTGCCCCGCCCCGCGCGCCCGCGTCAACCTCCCGCGCCAAAACGGCGGGTCGCGAAAAACATCTCGCCTCGGTCGCCCAACCGAAAAACGGTGTCGGATGCGCTTCCCCTCGTTTGTCCGCCCCGTCGCCCGCATCGTTGTCGCGGCCCTGCTGCTCGCGCCCGCCCTCGCCCTGCGCGCCGCCGACCCCGCCGCCCTCGGCGGTGAACCGTCCGCCTACTACCTGCCCGGCGGCACGACCTACGATCCGCGCGTGCCCACACCCGAACAGTTCTTCGGCTTCAACGTCGGCGCGTGGCACCTCCGCAACGACCAGATCGAGGCCTACCTCCGCGCCGTCGCCGCCGCCGCCCCCGAGCGCATCAGGCTCCAAATCATCGGCCGCACCCACGAGTTTAAGCCCCTCCTCGCCGCCTTCATCAGCTCGCCCGAGAACCACCAAAAACTCGAGCAGCTCCGCACCGAGCACCTCGCGCTCTTCGACCCGGCCAAGTCCGCCGCCCTCGACGTCGCGAAGATGCCGCTCGTGATCAACATGGGCTACAGCATCCACGGCAACGAGCCCAGCGGCGTGAACGCCGTGCCCTTCGTCGTCTACCATCTCGTCGCCGCCCAAGGCGAAAAGATCGCCGCCCAGCTCCGCGACGCCGTCATCGTCCTCGAGGCCCTCCGCAATCCCGACGGCTCCGACCGCTTCGCCCAGTGGGTCAACGGCAACAAGGGCCGCGCCCTCGTCGGTGATCCGCAGAGCCGCGAGCTCAACGAGACCTGGCCCCGCGGTCGCTACAACCACTACGGCTTCGACCCCAACCGCGACTGGCTCCCCCTCGTCCACCCCGAGGCCCGCGCCCGCAACGAGCTCTTCCACGCCTGGCGTCCCTCCGTGCTCACCGACCACCACGAGATGGGCACCAACAGCTCCTTCTTCTTCCAACCCGGCGTGCCCACGCGCAACAACCCGCTCATCCCGCGCAGCGTCATCGACCTGAACTACCGCATCGCGGAAAGCCACGCCAAGGCCTTCGACGCCAAGGGCGTTTTCTATTACGCCGAGCAGGGCTTCGACGATTTCTACCCGGGCAAAGGCTCCACTTTCCCCAAGGTCCACGGCACCATCGGCATCCTCTTCGAGCAGGCCAGCTCGCGCGGCCACCTCCAGGAAAGCACCAACGGCCTTCTCGCCTTCCCGTTCACGATCCGCAACCAGATCATCACCACGTTCAGCACCTTCGAAGCCGCCCTCGCGCTGCGGACCGAGCTGCTGACGATGCAGAAAAACTTCACCGGCGAGGCGCTCGATCTCGCCCGCAAATCCGCCGTCAAAGCCTACGTCTTCGGCGACGGCGGCGATCCCGCCCGCGCCTGGACCCTCCTCGACCTGCTCCGCCGCCACCGCATCGAGGTGCGCGCCCTCGGCGCCGAGGTCGCGGCCGACGGCCAAAAATTCGCTCCCGGCCGCGCCTGGGTCGTGCCGGTCGAGCAGCCCCAATACCGTTTCCTCACCGAGCTCTTCAGCCGCCGCACGCAGTTCGAGGACGAGGTCTTCTATGATGTCTCCGCTTGGAATGTCCTCCTCGCGTTCAACGTCCCCCACGCCTCCCTCGCCGCCGTGCCCGCGCTCGGCGAACCCGTGCCGTCCGCGCCCGCCTTCCCCGCCGGCCGCCTCGTCGGCGGTGCCTCAGACTACGCCTACCTTTTTTCCTGGGACGGCTACTACGCGCCGCGCGCGCTCCGCCGGCTCCAAGCGGCCGGCATCATGACCAAGGTCCTCGGCGCCCGGCTCGAAGCCGCCACCGCCGAGGGCAAGGTGCCCTTCGGCTACGGCAGCATCCTCGTCCCCGTCGGGCTCCAGCCGACACGCGCAAAGGAGATCGCCGCGCTCGTCGCGACCATCGCGCGCGAAGACGCCGTCGACGTCTACGGCCTCACCACCGGCTACACGCCCGCCGGCGTCGACCTCGGCAGCGCGTCCTTCACCACGCTCAAGCCGGCGCAGGTCGCGATCGTCACCGGCGAGGGCGTCGATCCCATCGATGCGGGCGAGGCCTGGCACCTCCTCGATACGCGCGTCGGCCTGCCCACGACCCTGCTCGATGTCGTGCAACTCCGCACCGCGAACTTCACCCGCTACACCGCCATCGTGCTCGTCGACGGACTCTACGAACGCAGCCTCGCCGGCGATACCCTGGAAAACTTGCGACTCTGGATCCGCGCCGGCGGCACGCTGGTCGCGATGGGCCGCGCCGCCGAGTGGGCCGCGAAACACGAACTGACCGTCGCAACCTTCGGCCGTGAAACTCCGACGACCACGCCCGCCGCCGGTCGCACCGCCGAAGGCCCCGCGCCCAAGCGCATTCCCTACGCCCTGGCCGAGGACCGCGAGGCCTTGAAACTGATCTCGGGCGCGATCTTCGGCACGACGATCGACGTCACCCACCCGCTCGGTTACGGCTACGCCGGCGACTCCCTCCCGCTCTTCCGCACCAACGCCATCATCATGCGGCCCACGCGCACGCTCTGGGAGACGCCCGCCCTCTACACCGAGAAACCGCTGCTCGCCGGCTACTCCTCTGCCGCCAACCAGCTGGCCATCGCCGGCAGCGCCGCCGTCATCGCGTCCCCCGCCGGCTCCGGCGTCGTGGTGCTCATGCCCGACAACCCTAACTTCCGCGGCTACTGGTATGGCGGCAACAAGCTCTTCCTGAACGCGCTCTTCTTCGGCCAGACCATCAAGCCCGTCCGGCCCCGCGGCGGCGACGAAGACTGAGCGGCCGCTCGATCTAAAAGATTCCAAAAAGTTAGGGCGCGACCGCTCAGCGCGTCTTTGGCGTCGGCGTTCGCACCGAGCAAATCGTGGTGGGCCCGGAGGTCACGCCCTGCCATCGAAAAGATTTTTTAGACGCCTTCTTCTCAAGAAGAGACGAACGACGGCTTTTCGTAGGAGCCTGCTTGCAGGCGATTTCGCCCGCGCGCGCCGACCCATTCCGAATCGCCTGCAAGCAGGCTCCTACTTCGCGCCCCGCCTGCCCGCAGCTCTCAGCTCCCAAGAAGAGACGGACAACGGCCTTTTGCAGGAGCCTGCTTGCAGGCGATTTCGCCCGCGCGCGCCGACCCATTCCGAATCGCCTGCAAGCAGGCTCCTGCCTCGCGCCCCGCCTGCCCTTAGCTCTCAGCTCCCAACTCTCAGCTCTCAGCTCTCAACAGCATTTCTCCGCCTCAGCTCTCCAGCAGCGCCCGCAGGTTGTGCATGCAGGTGCGGCTCGCTGTCTCACCACCGTGCGAAAACGCGTGCCCCGCCGGCAGGTGCAGCAACGCGTCGTCGATCTTCTCCACCCGCCAATGCGTCTCCAATGACAGCAGGCCGCGATACCCCCCCGCGCGCAGCGCGTGGAA
>ENA-ORBV01007632-ORBV01007632.1-microbial-mat-metagenome-genome-assembly--contig:-NODE-7632-length-18514-cov-5.830016_pt1 | contig 18514 bp, 19 predicted proteins | sample MGYA00237777_ERZ505514 | MGnify/ENA primary metagenome ERZ505514 (study PRJEB26160, sample SAMN06269048) | microbial mat metagenome | isolation source: Oligotrophic lake microbial mat | place... | reverse complement strand
TCGGCAGCGTCAGATGTGTATAAGAGACAGTTATAGTGTAGTGTCTACCTAGTAGCAAAATATAAATTTATGAAAATATGTAACCAACATGCCCTTGCTTCCCTTTTTCCTATTCAGTCGCGCCGATGAAAGATTTCAAACATTCTTACCCACTCCACAAAGTTGAAAACCAACAACAGCACTTACCTGATGACGCTTGTCAATGGCCCCGTTTTCTCGATCAAGGTGTTCACTTTTCGTGCCGCCGCCGGAAAAATATAGTAACTTCCAATGGATTCGCTGTCGAAAGTACAAAGCACCGACCCGTCCGCTTTGTTGCAGTCCATAGCAAGCACGTTGTCAGTACCTGTCGATGCTTCTCCAATACGAACAGGTTTGCCACTCAACGACCACACCTCAAACTTACTTTGACTCGCAATTACACACTCTCCCATACGGAACGGCGACCAAACCATGGCTGTAACATTCATCTCCATAGCAATAGTGTTTCGAAGCGACCCCGAAGGAACATTCCAGAACTTCAGACCACCCTCTCCAGCTGACACGAGAATACTTGACTGACAGGGATGAAAGTGAATTGTTTGCACGTCGTCATGCTTCAACGTGAACTTTGGTGCACCGTCCCGTTGATTGCTGTCGAAAATTTTGATTAATCCGCCACCACAACTTGCAAAGGAATTTCCGTCTTCACTCCACACAAGACGCGTCACGAAATTCGCCAATTCTCCATCATAACTTTCATCAACGTCGTAACGAATCGGATAGGGGTTGTCGGCCATGAGATCGAATTTCTTGATCGAATGACGGTTTGCGGCCAAAAGGTTCCATCCGTGCCATGCAATCGCGGTAACGTAGTCGCCCGAATCGTTGTGATACAATCGAGCCACGCTTTCTTTGATCGAAAGCTTCCAAATTTGCACTTCCTCTTTCATTCCAAGTGCAATGTATTCACCATCAGGTGACCACTCCACGCAAGACACTCGTCGTCCCGATGTGAGCAATTCGACTCCTCCGCTTGTAGCATTTCCGGTTTTGAGGTAGACATCGCCGTCAAGCGCAATCGCCAAGGATGGTCCGCAGCTCATAGGCTTGATGCCGCGTTCTTGCAAGAGGCGGGGAGCTTCGAGCATGAAGATTTTCTTCATTTCGACACGCTTCTTTCGGCTCTGCACTACTCCGTTTCCTCGTGCGGGCGTCTCGTTCGCGTCCATCACGGACGACGACGACACAGCAAAGGGTGTTTCGGCTCCTGCGGTGGGGCGAAGAGTATCAAGCACAAAGGGACTACGGCCGATGAGGCTTTGTCCAAGTGCCGTCGTAGCGGGAGTACCATTGTGGCTGCTGCGTGAACCAAACGCCATGAATTGATCGCCATTCTGCTGTGGATGGTTGCTTTCGGAAACCCCCCACAGTGCTTGCGTCAATCGCTGATTGTAGGCATTGGGCGTCTTCTCGCGCAGCATGGTAATGCGACCATTGTGGTCTGTGGCACAGGAGGAAGGTGCCCAGAGCGCTCGTTGCGTCTTTGCCACGTCCATGCGACTGCGATCGGAAATAAATCGATCGCCGGATGGGACAGCTACACGTGGTGTTGTGGCAACGACTGTGACAGTGCTTGTACGCACTACTCGTGGTGTTCGTGGTACCATGCGCGGTGTTGTAGGTTGTTGCCGTTGTCGCGGAGCCGTGAAAGTCGCCATTGTGGGTTGTTGTTGCCGCGTGTGTTGCGGAGGTTGAATGGAACGAGGAACTGGAGTGTTTGTGCGGCGCATTCTCTTCGCTGTTCGTCCAGAACTAGAACCCGACGCGCTACGCTTCAGCGACGGAGTCATTGGGATTGTAGAAGAGTTCATTGTCATTGTCGGTAACGTAATTATCGATGTGAACGTAATAAATGAAGGAATGTAATCAATAATGATTTTATGACAGAAATAATGATGCGAAATGATTGCTGTCACGCGAGACGACCCAGACGGAAGACGAGTGAGGACTGATGTGAAATGATGGACAGTGCGCCCCGCGCGCTTTATTAGACGAGTGATGACTGATGTGACATGATGGACAGGAGGCCCCGCGTGCATTTCGAGACAAGTGATGACTGATGCATATGATGGACAGGAGGCCCCGCGCGTGTGACGCAAGTCATTAAATCTCTGGGTCACGATTAATGATGGAATGAGACGCACATATACTCGATACGTCAGTGACGTGTTCACTTATTTTCAGGCAAAGCTTCAACGTCCCCTTCGTCCGTGTCATGGCGATGACACTGCAGTGCCAATACAACAAAGTAAACAAATGCGAGCAGAACAGCTGCCATGGGTGCTCATAGCGGCACCTTGAATCGAAACAATAGCAAAGAAATCGAGTTCCAGTTGTTGAAGTCCGAAGAAAGATGAAATTTCGATCAAGTCGGAGTGGATGTCCCTACAGATGGCCATGCCTTGTTCTCTCATTATTTGTCTTCAAGGCCAACACGGGATGTCTCGCCTTTTTCTCGTCGCCAACTTCTGAACCAATACAAGGCAAAACTAGATTTGGTTCTCAACATCGACGGCATGCTGCCTCGTCCCTGTCAGTTCCCCTTACAGACGCAAATCAAATCATCCCATCCCTACCGCCGCCTCTGCGGGTAACCACAACAGCAGGAACGGCATCGACCCCTTCCACTCCTACGACACCAAAGTTGTCAGAAAACCGAGCTGTCGAAATTGCAAGCATTGTATTTGGTCAGTTTTTACGCCCGGTTCTGTCGTCGCTTCTGTCAGAGGGAATCCCGAACGAATGGAACTCATTTTGGTCCAGGACGAATGGAGGAAACATTACCAATGCCCAACGTTTGGCTTCGACCATTGAGAGCTTGGGGCCAACCTACGTCAAATTTGGGCAAGCTGTCTCTTCTCGACCAGACATTGTACCCAAATCATTGGCCGATGCCTTGAGTGTCTTGCAGGATGATATGGAACCCTTTGATACAGATACCGCCAAGCAAATTATTCGATCAGAATTAATGGCCCAATCCAGTTCCTCTCGCTTTTTTCAAACCAACCCAGAGAAACTCGAATCCTTCTTGCAGAGTCTTTCGGCAGAACCCGTGGCAGCCGCAAGTGTTGGGCAAGTGTACTCTGGAAAATTACCAGGCTACGGCAAAGTCGCAGTCAAGGTGAAACGGCCTGGGTCGCGGGAACTCGTGGAACGGGATGCACAATTGCTAAGGTCGGTGGCATCGTTTATTGAGTCCATTCCTGCGATTCCTCTGCCACATTTCAACAACAATCCACACAAGTCTACTGGGAAGACATCACGACGGTTGGTAGAATCTGAATTAGTCAGTGCTGTCGAAGAGTTCATGTCGAGGTTGTTCGAGGAATTAGATTATCACAACGAAGCGGCAAACATGTAGGTCCAGCAATTTTACAATAGAAGATGGCTCTTGGTTTCTGTGATTTTGTTGACATCCCCTGGAGTCCAGAACACTGTGTTGAATCCTCCTGAAACGATTGGAATCCTCTTGAACCGAATAGTAGTTGACAGGTTCTATGTTGTGGAAGCTCCGTATTTGTGCTCCTGATTGATTTGGACCCCTTGGATCATAATTATTGAAGTCTCGTGAAGTGTGGTGAAAGCTCTGGGATCTAAATGAAACCTCTTGAATCTCCATACTTTTCAGAACTCACCCATTGTGATTTACCCAACCCTGCAGGGAAAAATTTGCAAGCTTATACTCTGTACGTCGCGGCACGTCCAAGCAAGTCAAAGTTGTTGTGCCCGAAGTTCTCTTGGATTTGTGTACCTCAAATATAATTGTCATGGAGTGGATCGATGGTACAAAGCTCACAAACGTTGTGAATGAAGATGGGGGTGCTCATGCAGCAACAGTTGACGCCTCAGTTGTCGCTGAGAATCTTAAGCTTGTCGAACTTTGTATTGATTGCACACTATCTCAGCTGCTGGATACCGGTACGTTCAAAACCCTATGATGACAAGCTATTGCACCTTTTATTCAAATCGATGATCTCATGGAACGCAACAATTGCTTTGGTTGCATATCGTGATTCAGGGGTGCTCCATGCAGATCCACATGGTAAGCTCATTATGAAACGTCGATGGCTATGATAGTAAGCGCAAATGGCTGTACTCATGTTTTCTTTGTAACCAACGCAGGGGGTAATTTATTGAAAGTCAAGAGACCGACTGAAAGTAGCGAGGATCCATACGCGGGTGAATTGACCCGGCGCCGCCGTCTTTCAAAGGCGTGGCGTAGACTTCGAGTTGCTGGAAGCAAAAAGAAGAGCCTACCACAGCTTGGGTATCTTGATTTTGGGATGATGAGCACTGTCGATTCTCGTGTGAGAGACGCCTTGGTTTGTTCGGTTGTTTTGTTGGTCTTTGCGCGAGACGTAGAACGCGTAGCAAACCTGTTTGGAGAGCTGGAGCTGCTTCCAGATGATGTTATGAACAATCCGCAGGAAATGAGGTTGCTAGAACAATCGCTCGACAAAACATTTGAAGAGGTTTTGATATACCCCGAATGTGAAGTGGTGGATTCAGGTTGTACACAGATACCGTCACTGCGGTTCGACAAGCTCCTTGACGCTCTAACGCGGCTGGTCCCAAGATTTCGTTTCGATCTTCCGCCGTATTTCATAAACAATGCGCGGGCATTGTCCACACTGGAGGGAATAGCACGATCGCTTGACCCTACCTTCAGCGTGTTACAAGTTGTTTACCCGTACGCTTTGAACCGATTATTACGCAACCCTTCTGGTAGTAGCGTTGTCGATGATACACTTCAGCGTCTGATTCGATCGCCCGTCACAGGTCGCATTGACCGAAGCAAGGTTGGCAAATTACTCGATGATGCGGCGCTGATCACAGGTTTCAAAAGACGGAAAGTGCTTTTTGACATACTGAAGACCCGAGGAGGTTGGCGTTTAACTCGAATGATTGCCTCAGAGAGCATCGAGCAGCGCTTATTTCCACGTCGCCTACTCCGGCTACGAAGGTTCTGATAGCTCTGTCTCAGCAATCAATAGTGGCTACAAGCGGTGCACTACAAAAAAGTATTTTGTAAATCATGTAAAATAAAACTAATTATGCTATTCTCTGCCTTCTGACTCTTTGGCCAATCATTCAATCGAATGGAATTGGATGATTATGCTTGCCAAAAAGCGTACATTCGTCTGACAAGGACGTGGATTCCTGTCGGTGTATCTTCTCAGCGATGTACATTGGTTATTATTTAGACTTTAGAACATCGCAAAGCTCAGGCGCCGCGTCTCTCATCCTACTAAAGCTCATCTTCTTCGTCATTAAGGACAAATTGCTGTTGTTGGCCATGCTTCGCATCCACCACAAGTTCTTTTCGAACATTCGAGTCAACAAAATGGGCTACAAACTTGTGCCCACTTTGCGTACTGGCGTCGTATCTTTCGCCGGGGCCTAGGTTCGCCTTGATTAGAATTTCCTCCCCTGTTTCATGGTGCACCCAGAGCAAATTGAAACTGCCTTCCTCTGCCTGATTTACGAATTGAGCCAGCGGTGGTTTCAGGTCTTTTTTGGACAACAGAGCACCAACGGCATTTCGAACCGCAACGTTTTCCGCTTCCGTGAGCTCTGGCATTGCCGCAATTGCAACTGCCGAGTTTGCCTGGAGTCGCTCGGGAGAGGTTGTGCGTGGTATGACGGATACTTGATTTTGTACCAACCATTTCATAACGACCTGTGGCATGGTATAATTTCCGTCCCCTCGCTCTGATAATTGTTGCTGAACATCACTTAGTGAACTGGCGGCTCTAGGCGCATCCTCCTTTCGACCATCGTGGAAGACTCCATTCATGACATTGTAGGCTTGAAAGTGAATATTCTTTTCTTTCAAGTAGTTCATCAGGAATGGATCGAACAAGTAGGTCCAAATATTTCCCTGTAATTGTTTCAAACGTTTAAGTTATTTCGGATTTGGTTTCACAAGTCACACACATGACCATACATTATTTCGGCATACCTGTAAAATCATGGGGGCAAGTCGGAAGCTCTCTGCTTCCTCCAATGCCTTAAAATCATCGAGAGCAAAATTGGACACGCCAATGCTGGCAACCTTTGGCAAATCTTTTCCGAAATTGACCTTTCCCAAGAAAATGTCTTCGAGAGCCCTCCAGGACTCAACAAAGGCTGTATCTTTGGCAAGGTGTGGCGGTGGACCGGCCTTTTTCACAGCCAAAGGCAACTGTTCTTCTTCTTGTTCGCATTTCATCCACGGTATTTCACTGTTGCACCGTGGCCAATGGAGAAGAATGTGCACTTGAATATTTGGATCATTCAAATGTCTCAATGAATCTTTGATTTTTGTTGTTGGGGTGGCGTTTGAAAGACGGAAAAGCGTTTGAGCGTATCATCGATAGTCACGATTATACTGCAGAAGTCCACATGCATCAACCATAATTTTTCAAAATAAAGGTAAATCAAACCTACCTTGCACGGAAAGTTTTGTTCGCTCATATCCCAAATGGGTATACCACACTTTTGTAATGACGTGTATTTTTGTGCTCTTCTTATTGAAGAATGACGAGGCTTTCTTCAGACCATTCTTGATGCTTTCGCGAACGAGTTTCTCGTTTTTGGAGGCTTGAGCTGTATCGAACAACACGATTTTGTTTTCCTGCTGGACGGCCTCCATGATTCGATCTTTGATCAGATCACGTTGCAGATTTCCAACTCCCAATCCAACGAGTGGAAACTGGGTGCCATTAGCAAGTTTCGTAAAAGGGATAGCATCGTCCACGTCTGCCGCCGTTGATCCCAGCAGCAGCAAAAATGCCCAAATTGAGAGATATCGGATGAACCAGACCGAAGCGATTGACCCTCGACAACAAGCTGATCCCGGTAGATTCATGGTACTGCAGGAATGTTGCAGGAATGGTTGGTAGTTTTCTTTTGCTTCTGGTCGCTTTTTAGGTGTTTGTTATAAATGTTTCTTTCATCTATGCGGTCGCAAATCGCTACCAGATAATCATTCATTCCAAAAAAAATTAACACCAGGTGTTACCACGCGATGATGTGGTCCCGATCTTCATTCACGCGAAGGATCTTTTTCTATTAAAGATACAGTATGAATGTCGGCTCATAACCCATTCTTGTGCTGAAAATTGTCGTTGCAGTCAATCCATCATGCAGACAAGAAGCAACACTGCTGCCATTGTATCTATCAATACACACAGTAGCAACAACAACAATTCATTACGTCAACTAATCATCGCTGAAGCAGCAGGTCAAGAGTTCTATCACCTGGAAATTGAAGGAACTAAAGTCACTAGTGTAGTAGGATAGAAGTGTCGCCAATTTGAAATTGAAACATGACCAAAATAATTGACAAGATCCTTGCTCGAAGAAGGAAGAAGGCTTACAGTGATACTAGTACCGAAGATAGCAGCCACCACAGCAGTACAGATGAGGGTTTTGTCTTCAAACCCAATTGGTACTACTCGTTTGAATTTTTTCCTCCCAAAACAGAAGCAGGCTTAGATAACTTGTTTACCCGCATTGATCGAATGACGCGGCGACTGGATCCTCTCTTTATTGATGTCACGTGGGGATCCGCAGGTTCCACGTCGGCCAGAACCATGGCCGTGGCATCCTTTGCACAGAGGTATTGTGGAGTTGATGTTCTATGTCACTTGACAACCACGGGAATGTCCAGAGAACAATTTATCCAAACCTTGGATCAAGCGAAATCTTGTGGAGTATCCAACTTGCTTGTTCTACGAGGAGATCCACCCAAAGGGAAACGCTCCTGGGTGCCAGGCGATGTCAGTGGTGCCTACTGTGATCGAGCCATTGATTTGGTGCGGCTCATTCGCGAAGTGCATGGTGATTATTTTGGAATTGCCGTTGCAGGACATCCTGAAGGACATCCATCCTCGTCAAATATGGAAGACGAAATGATGCACTTGAAAGAAAAAGTGGACGCGGGTGCCGACTTTATCATTACGCAATTCTTTTACGATGTAGACATTGTTTTGCAATTTGTGAGACGATGCCGAGCGAATGGAATCACCTGTCCAATATTGCCAGGAATCATGCCAATACAGAGTTATTCCAGCTTTGTTCGAATGACAGACTACTGTGGAATATCGGTACCAAAGCAGGTCATGGAATTAGTAGAACCAGTGAAGGACGACGACGAGGCCGTAAAAGAAATTGGTTGTCAGATTGCTGCAGACATGTGCCAGAAAATTCTAACAGAGTCAATTGTAAATGATATCTACGGGATTGATGGTGTCCACTTTGTAAGGAATTTGTTACTTCTTGTCGTGCGATTTGTTTTGTTGCACAGTACTTTGCAAAAGCTCACCCTTTCCAACGTTTTGTCGGTTTCACGTATGGATTCAGTACACTCTCAATTTGGAACGAAGTGTGACAAGGATACTTCTCGAGATGGGCGCCATTGATTTGATCCAGCCAGAGTCAAATGCAACAATTGATGCAACTGATAGCAACGGAGATACCAAAGCTGATTCGTTATCACCGGGTAAACCTGCAGCGCGATCACCATCCGCCGCCGAAACGTTCAGAAGTAGCGCATGGCGCCCATTGCCTTGGCGCCCATCCGCAATGGATGAACGCTCGAAAGAAGAGGTTAGACCTATCAACTGGGCCAATCGGCCAAAGTCGTACGTGAGAAGAACTGAAGACTGGGATGAATTTCCAAATGGTACGCCAAACTCCGTAACTCGTGTTCTTGTTTATGCCACGGCGTGCTGAAGTTCATTATCTTACACGTTTCTCTGTCACTGATAACAACCAACTTTAGGGCGTTGGGGCGATGCAACCTCCCCTGCTTTTGGCGAGCTCTCGGATGTATCACACTTTTATTCCTTTTCGCTTGGAAGTGAAGATGAGCAGCGTGCAATGTTGGGCCAATCTCCTTCACAACCTCAGGACATCTACGAAGTGTTTGCGAAGTATGTAGAGGGGAAAGTTCCACATATTCCCTGGTGCGAGAATCCGCTTCAGCCGGAGTCATTTCTGATCCAAAGGCAACTCGCCGAGCTAAATAGATCTGGATTTTTGACAATCAACAGCCAGCCAGCAGTTGATGGCGTAGAAAGTACAAACCAAACCTTTGGGTGGGGAGGAGAAGGCGGATATATCTATCAAAAAGCCTATTGTGAATGCTTTTGCAGCCCTGATAACATGAAAAGGCTCGTAAAAATGGTGAAAGAAAACAAGACCATGAACCTATATGCTGTTAGCAACTCATCAGAAAATGTTCAAGAAGGGGTTGAACTTGGTGGCGTGACTGGTAAGTGTTAATGACATTCGCGATATTGCGAGGATGCATGCAGTTCGCCAGGTTGAAGTCGCTAATTCTTGTGTGTTGGGCTGACTTGCCTGGTTTTATGTCGCCAGCTTTGACCTGGGGTGTCTTTCCCAACCGGTAAGTTTTCATGGACACCAATCGCCATTGAGATAGGAAATTGTATGAAATAGCGTTCTCTCAGCGTTTTTCTCGTTTGGTTGCTTGCGCAGCGAAATTCAGCAACCAACCATTTTCGACCCAAGTGCATTTCTAGTCTGGGCCGAAGAGGCCTTTTCTCTGTGGACAAACTGGAACAACCTGTACGAATTTGATTCGGAGAGTTTTGAATTAATTGAAAACATCCGCGACACATACTACCTGGTTGCAATCATCGACAACAATTATCTATCAAAGAATAATGGAGTGGAAGGATGCTTGTTTAGTGCGATGTTTCAAGTTGGATCAGAAGCGACAACCTCATCCTAAGGCGCTTTGGCGTGGCCCTACGACGCGGACCGGTGGAAAGCTTTTCTTGGTTTCCTTAATGCTGATAAGACTAGACTGGTGGCAGCTGTGAGGAAGTTCCACTTCTCAGCGTTTTGGAGGAGGGAAGAGGCATGGCAAACACAGTCCAAGTTGTATCGAGTCCCTACTATAGCTAATAATGGCATTGTTTGGAGGGCAGATATTTCACAGATTCCAGAACTTACACGTGTGTGAAGTTATGTACTAGTACCCTGGAAATGGTGTCCTTCTTTATTTGCTAACCGCCCCTTTACAATGTAAAACCATACTAGTACTAACAAGCATGCCTAAACATGTGGACTAACATTTTCAGTTTGAATTACCCTCAAAGCTTAGCTGTTGATGGCAATTGTTGTCTCTTCTTCCTAGACGGGAGAAAGACGCAACGTCTTGGTGTAGCTTGTTTTTAAACCTAAGAAGTGAGTGGATTGACAACAATCTTGATGCAAATGCTATTTGATGTTATGATATATTTCAAAATTAATGCAATGGGTTATTGTTTAGTTTGTTGTTTCTAAGAGAACTAAAAAACAAAGAGCATAAGCGTCTAAAAAGGCGAACAAGAAAAAATGCACAAACTGTAGTTTGGTCTGGCTACAAATTTGGATGAATGTAAGATGAATGGACCAAAACATTGTGTTGAAACCTTGCAATGCTAGCACAACTTAGACACTTTTTAATCCTCTTCCAACATTTTGAGGGTGGTCTAAAAGCACTTAGAAACGCAAGGGTTGACAAGATCTGGGCTCAAATGCATGTAAACCTTTTTAAGTTGAATTGAGGCGGAAGTGCCACAGCAGTGAGGAATCAAGACTAGCATGACAGGTTAGTGGGCCCAATGACATGTCCATTGATCCAAATCATCCAATGATGATCCAATTGGCACAAAAATGTGCAGCGTGCACATGGTGCACTGGCTGCCATGCTATTGAATGACCTTGCATTAACTGTTGGCTACTAGTAAAAGTCTAGGCATCATTTCCTCCAACAATTTTCTGCATTCTTTCAATTTTTTTAGTTTCTTATCAATCCTGCTCTGATGAACATTCTTTGTAGCAGACCAACCAAAATCTAAAGCATGGTTGATGCACCGTTTTCCATGGGGGCTTTCCTTCACCACTAACACATGTGGTTGAGGTGCAAAACATCAGTGCATTTGCATAGGAAAAGACTCTGCACCCTGTGCCCCCGCCTAGTGCTGAGGTGGCACTGTCCTCCCTGACAGCAGCCAATTGAGCTACTGAACCATGCAATTAATTGTTGTTGCTCACAGATCAGAGACATTTGTCGATGAGTTCTGCTTCTGCACATTGCACCACCAATCATTCACTTTTTTGTTAGTTGCTGCTAGCTACCATGCCAGTTCACACTGCTGCACATGCAAGGCACGACATCCTGCTGAGTGAATCCCTCTGTTAGTGGGATTGGATGTTTCTCTCTGTGACAAACCAATGACAGATCCAATCAACAACAATGCAACCTGCAGATTTGTGATTCATCAGATGAATCGCACACATGCAACAAAGACAAAGTTCTGTTAGACAACAGTCTTTAAGCAGGTGACAGGCCTTCTGTGCAACAGGGGATTTTTTTTATGAAGGCGAAAGTCTTCCATTGTTTTCTTTTTCTTTTGAGACTGCAGAAAGAAAACTATTTTGTTGATGTCTTCAGTTGTCTTTGACAACAATTCCTGTGTTTTTCCGGTTCCTTTCCTTTTGGGGGCCAACTCCAGAGGCAAACTGAAAAGGCACGTTTAACATTTCAATTTTTTTGGCATAGCTGGTTGTAGGCATGCTGATCTTTCATATTAGAGAAGAGGCTAGGGACTAGAGTGAATCCTGTAAGACAGCAGCTGGAGTGAATGGATACTTTCACCGGTTCTCTTCATTCAATTGATATGCACGACACCTGAGACCTGTTTAATAGCTACCTACGTCGTACTCGCTAGCTAGCTAGTTAGAGACCTGCCTATTGTTTACAGTAACAGCCACACAGTGGTCCATGAATACAAGGTTGGACGTGAAGTAGCAAAACGTGTCCTTGGTTGCGTTTAACAGGGTAAGCCTTCAAGGAAGTCTTACACCGGGCTTATTTCTCCTGAGGCACACCGGTTTTTGAACTAATCGGTATCGTTAAGTAGATAATAATTAAAGAGAAAGGTGAGGAGTCGAGGTTACAATTTTTTGTAGTGTAGCCAGCTAATTTTACGAGAGACATTTCTAAACTGGGAATCACAATTTGTCAATGCCACTTACTTAACATACCATACGAAAAAAATGAGATGGTCGTGGAAGACGATATACAGTACCCCTCGATTTTTAAGATTAGTGGCATCGCACAGCTGTGAGTACCGGTACCACTGTAGTTCATGCCTATCGACTACTCAGCTAGAAAGCTAGGATTGTGAATCACGAGCACGTAAAAAAAGCCGATCAAACCGTTCAGGTATGTGGGGTAAACTGATTGCCGCGTCAGAGGGTGACCACCAAACTGGCGTGACGGTGTGAACCCACTCCAGGCCATTCGGCAAAAAGCATCGGCAAAACTATGGCTATCATGTGCGAGCTATTAGCTAGCTAGTAGCCTATTTAGCTTCTTCGCCATGGGAGAAGTGTGTTTGGTTAGGGTACTGTCACCAGCGGCTACCAGTTGTTGATATACTAACATGGCACACTGTACCGACCTTCTCCACCACTGATAGCCTCTTTCAAGCTTCTGGAGTCAATAGCTGGACTGATGGCTGGCAACTGGCTATATGGTTGGCTCAGCTGCCGCTACTCGTCAGCTATGTGAGTACTAGCACCCAGAAGTGCGGCTTGCCATCGTGAGAAGCAAACCTAGGTATTGATTTGTTTGTAGCCAGGGTCAGCTACATCAGCTCAGCTAGCAAGAGCCGGCTATTTGAGATGGGACTGAGGCCCGACTGCAGCTTTTGTCGTTCTAGCTAGCACATCTAAAGTCGACATCACAACCGGAAGAAACTGTAGCTTGACCACTACCACTACAAGCACCCGGCCGTCAGTGGTGTATCCCTAAAGTTATGCACCGGTACGATCCCGGTACAGTATGTGCTGGTACCAACCGGGAATGCAGCAACACGTGGTTTTACTAGCTAGCTAGTTGCTGCGCCAGTTGGTCGATAATAATGGTGATACCGTTTGAAACTAAAGTGTGTTCCAATGAATCGCTACCATCCAATTCATGGTCATGAACGATTGGCTAGCTGCCATACCAGCAAACTCGTGAAAGGATTAATTACCGCAAGCACCTGAGTCACCAAAAACAAACGACTTTTGTGTCCCGGACGACGTCGCTTAAGTGGTACCGGTACATAAGCCCAACATAAGCCCAACCGCCACAAGTTTCTCTACGGTTCTCAGTAGGCGCGAAGCATTGCGAACCCACCATACAATACCGCTGCTACTTACGTGAATGCAGGATTCGGGAAAGCACCATCTTATCGTCAATGGGTCATTTGAGACGCTCACAACTACATTTAGGCCCTCAGGATTGAATATAGTACTAAACGACTATAGAAATTTGTAGTTATTAAAATAGTACGATTTGTCTGGTGAGCATACGAGAAGCGATTGCTCCAGGTTTCATGCATGAGATCCCTGAAAAACTAGCACTTGCTTGACTGTCCTCATGTTCCAAGCTTTCACCAAAATCAACAGCTAAAGCATTCCTCTGCAGCTAAACCTTTGGCCAAATATAGCAAACATTACCACACCGCACACCTATAGAACAATGATGCTCTCTCAAATAATACAGCTGTCTCTTGTCATGGCCTTGTTGCATGCAGCGCCTCTAGTAGTAGCACACCAGGAAGTGCAATTGCCGACAACTTTGTTGAAAACAGGCCGAGCGTTTCCAATGGTCGGTCTGGAAGTTGATGGCTTGAATACCGAGGAGGTAGGCGAACGCATCTTGGATGCCATGCAAAATACGACACAGTTCGGCCTCTACTGTACAGCTCAACGAAACAGCAACGAACGACGGGTGAATGCAGGGATTGTCAATGCCATCAAAACCTCCGATTTGTACTCTAGTGAAGTGCACGTAGTTGCCAAAGTCCCATACACACACCTCGGCTATGAACGAACCATCCTGTCTGTCAAGCAGTCACTGCAAGAACTCAACAATCGTAACACACACGTACACATCATGTTGGAATGGCCTCGATGCGACAACAGTATCCAATGGATGAACTGCGATCGTGATGAAATGAGGTTGCCTCAAGCCATCAAGGCTGCGGGACCCCCACCACACCACAACGAGTTTTCCTTTGTCGACTCGTGGAAAGCCTTGGAAGAGATCTATCTTGGTGAGGTGTCACTTGGGTCCAATCTACCCACGGTTGCTAGCATTGGTGTGGCCAACTTTGAGATTGAGGATTTGCAAACGCTCGAGATGCATGGTCGAATCTTCCCACACGTTCTTCAGGTAAGCAAAGCATGAATGGTTTTCACGAATACTATACTATGACGGCAAAGACAGGCGTATCTCACAATCAAACTTCGTCTCCTGTCTAACTATCACAGAAAAATGTATGGTCTTACGTCTTTGATCCATTCCTAGTGGATTACTGCACCGCCAACGACATTCACTTCCAGGCTTCCGACGTCATGTCAGAGGTATTTGGCAAGGGAATTGCTCCACCACGAGCTGTTGGCTCTCTGCATGAAATCGCACAGTCTTTGCCCAGCAAGGATGGAAGAATGTTTACTGCACAACAAGTGGTGCTCAAGTGGCTAGTTCAGAGTGGAGTGTCCGTTACATCTTTCGCATGGGACACTGCTGCTGTGCACGAATACTCTCCCCAATCCATCGTCTCCATGCCTGACTTGAGTCGTCAAGAACTAGAAAAGGTCGAGTCTGCTGTATCTTCCATTCTCCGCGGAGAAGATCTTCCTCCTCCCATGGCACGATTCCACAACCGTCTCAAGGATAGCTTTCTTCACTTGTTTTGGCTCAACGAAGCCACTGGTGAAGAGGTTCCTGTCGAGACCGTTTCGCCCGGAAAGACTTATGTTTCTAGTACCTATGAAGGACACAAGTTTGTTGGATATGCAGACGATGATGTGGTGACCAAGTCTCAACCCATTCGCATGGTTGTGCAAAAGGGTTACGGGCAAAGTCAACGCTACCTCATCCGGGAAGAACTATAGTGTGATCAGAAGTACACCTCTATACTCACCCTCCTACGATACGATCAAACAGTGCAACTCTGCACGCATGTACACTGGCTTCCTCTGATCCGATTCGACCCTCTGCTACGATGCTACTATATTCCTCTGCTCCAATGCCACTGGTGTTCAGCCGCACAAATTCCCAGACCTCGCGTCTTGTTTTTTGAAGCAGCTGCCAGCGGCCGAGAAGGAGCTTTTTTGCCACGACAAAGATAGAAAGAACGGAATCATACTTTGTACAGTATGCTACTACGCAACGACTATTCAATTGTTGTACCTGCCCCTGCGGCGGGAAACACGCAAGGAAAGCTTACTAGTATGCTTAGGGTAAAACTCTAATATTTGAATTTCCCTCCTGAATCTACTGTTCCTCCTCATCTAGCTAGATAGAAAGCCTAGGTATTGCAGCGACAACATGGACCTGCTAAGCAACAGACGACAGGCTAGCTAGCCAACAAATACGATACCAGTACCTGGTGCATCCCGGGTAAAAGTAATTTCAGTCCAGTACCGTAAATACCTAGCTAGCTAGTATCACACCAGGTAGCACACTCTTCCAGACACAAGATGGCATCCAAAGTTATCGACCAGCCCAGGGATTTGTCGCGGTGTGAACCGCGCAGAAACGGAAACGGATCATTCTTTCGCGCGTTTCAAAGGAATCGATAATGAGAGGATAGTAGAAAAGAGGATAGTCGAAAAACAGTTGTGCCAATGACCAAAGGTTTCAATAAACACCAGTCACGGGAAGCTTTTGTCAAGATATAAGCCCGGACATAGTGCAAATAAGTTTAAAAACAACGATCTCCCACTTGGTTGCATACAGTAAGTTTCGCGCGGAACTCATAGAAGTAATCGATGGCGTCGGTCATCTGTGGCTTAGAAAGTGTGTGGAGTACCGTAGCTACTAGTAGCGAGCTAGCTACATTTAGTAGCAGTAGTAGTGGTTATGCGGTCACAGTTTGATATCTAGCTGCATTTAACCACCTGTCTTGCTGTCTACCATGGTTGAAGGATTTGAAAGCCCGCCACAGTGAAATTTAAAAGATAGTGTGTGTGGTTGCATGGAAGATGCAACTGATCATGCTGTTGTGAAGGAGATTGTTTTTGTTGTCAACAATGAATGCATTGCAAGCACATGTTGTCACCACACTTCCTCATTTTGGTTGACTCCTTGCCCTAAAAGAAGGGGATTTCCCGAAAAATGAGGAACAAAGACATTTTTTTGTTTTTGCAATTGATCAACATTCGAGCGCATTCACATCATTGGTCATCACTTTTCTCTTGTGCTTGCCAACAATGGCAAAACATTTCAACATAAATTTCTTTGATGTCAACAAAATGACAGGACCCTTGATGCAAAACAAAACTACAAAGCAATCAATTTTTATCCGCAAACCACATTGCATCAGCATCACATTGATAACATTTGGTTTTAACCCGACTGAAACAAAAAATGAACATTTTAAACAAAACAATGTCATTTGCATGCCAAAGTGTCTCATGTGGCAAAAGTTAGGCTGATTGGCCATTTTTTTATTGAAGAAAGTGATGCTTTAATCTGATAACAAGAAGATTGACACACAGCAAAACATGTCAGATTCAACTTATCAAACATTTGTTAATGGTGGTGTCTCATCCCAAAGATTGATGTCATTGTGAATTTGAGATGACTGCATGGTCCATGCCAAAACCAGTGATGTCAATGTGTCACATCCTCCAACATCTTTTTTTGTGCTTTTGGCAACACCACTGGTGTCAAATGGGGCATTTGTCTCACAATGTGTGCATGTCATCAATGCAAAAAAAAACGTTCTTGCCATGTTCAGTTTTCAATCACATTCTGCTCTTAGTTGTGCATGATGCCTGGATGATTTCATCGTTGTTGTCCTTGACAACATGTTTTCATTGACAATTGAGGGTAAGAGCGGGTCTCCCTTGGGTCAACCCTAACCGCAACATCACCGGTCCGCTGGGTCACCGGTAGGCTCAACCCTATTACTAACGTCGTTGGTGCCCTCGGTTGACGCACTTTGTTCGTTCGTTCGATGGATTGATCATTTCCAGTCGGAACGAAGTTCGACACCTGAATCAACCGTTGAATGCCTGTTGCAGCAATGCACATGCAAACGGGCACGCATGTCAACACGATTTCCTAAATGTCAGAACGTAACCGTGAAAGTGCCAGCACCATTTGCTTCGTAGTTGAGAGCAAAGTTTGTATTTGAATTTCACCTCACACTCCAAACTCAACGATCTCCATGGGAGACCAAATCAGTTGGTCGATTCTCAGAAAATTTGACTTTGACAGCACCAATGGACAATGAACACAAACATTAGCAAATGATTGTTTGTGTTTTGAAATCTAAAAACATTTCACAAACACTTTGCAACACGTCATGTCATTGTTGGAAGCACAGCTGGTGCAGCTGGTATTCCATAAGTAGCAGGTGTGCACCTGTGTGCAGATTGAAGTGCAGCTTAGCCAACAACATGGAAGACTCTAGAAGATTCCACAACCATGGCTAGCAGCACTGCAGCAGTGCTTACAATTTCTAATAAACGGAACAGTTTCATCAAACAAGCAGGTCTCTTTAATAATCATCCAACATTTATTAGAAATTATCCCCGGAAAAACGGCCATGGTGCCGGGAGAAAAGAGCAGACCATGAGGGACGGCGATCGATTGATCTGGTCGATGCCAAAGAAGAAGATCGGCTGTGTGCCGATGGAAGTGTCGATGGGTGATCGATCGAAGAAGGATCGTATGAGTGCCATGTGGAGTGCGAAGTGCGAAGATTGAAGATCGAAGCAACGTGGGTTGCAGTTACGAAAAAGCTCGCGGAGATTGAAGCGAGAGAACATTCGAGGTTTCGAGAGCAAGCCTGTGAAGGGATCAGCTACTGCATGCCAATGGATGGAACGTGTCAGTGTTGCGATTGACACATTTTAACAAAGAAGAAGACGGCGACACCGTCGGTAATGAAGTGCATTAATGAATGAAGAAGAAGACGAAGACCTTGTCTGTGAATGAGCCACAACAAGAAGAAGAAGATCGCCGATCCAAGAGTCAAGAAGAGCCAAGCAGAGCCATGTAGAACCAAGGGATCGTGCAGCCAAGTGAGCAGTCAAGTGAACAGCCAAGAGAGCAAGTTAACAATGAACAAGAGAGGGCGAGAGTCGCCAATGCAAACTCCAAGCAGCAACAACAGTTCCCCATGAGTTGGGAGGGATCCGTGTGTCGGATAGGCCATGCGAAGAGGAGGAAGTCGTGTGTCGACTATGAATAACAAACAGAGGAATGAAGGAGTGTGTCTCCCAGATGATGAGAAAAGAAGGAGTCTGCCTCCATGAGAGTCCGTGAGTCGGACGGCGTGTGTCCCCACCAATCAACTTGCTGAAAGAGAAGGAGTGGGACCCTCAGAAGAGAAGGAGTGCCGCGACTGTGGAGGGTGTTTCCATGGACGAGCATGGAACAGAAGGAGTGCACTTGAGAGTG
>ENA-ORBV01007631-ORBV01007631.1-microbial-mat-metagenome-genome-assembly--contig:-NODE-7631-length-18518-cov-6.803969_pt1 | contig 18518 bp, 17 predicted proteins | sample MGYA00237777_ERZ505514 | MGnify/ENA primary metagenome ERZ505514 (study PRJEB26160, sample SAMN06269048) | microbial mat metagenome | isolation source: Oligotrophic lake microbial mat | place... | reverse complement strand
CGAGATTCGCCTTAGTCTCGTGGGCTCGGAGATGTGTATAAGAGACAGAAACTCACCCCCGAAGAAGCCCGCCTCCAGGCCGAACAGGCCAAAATCCGCCGCCTGATGGAGATCAACCTCGGCCTTCGTCCGGTGACCCCAGAAGACCTGCTATCGTAACTCCGGAAAACGCCTGATTCACCATTGAAATTGGGCCTCTAGCTCGCAGCGTCAGACTGTGGGGTGCTGTAGCCCGATGCCGTTCAGCCGGAATGCACTCCAGAGCGCGTAAGGCCGGCAAGTAGTCGTAGTGGGAGAACTCCATGTGGAACGACGCGCGACTGAGTTCGCTCATCTCATTTGGCCCACCTGCACAACCCCGGGTAGGAGATCCCGAGATGGACAGGAGAGGAAAAGTGGAACTACTTGGACGGCTGCGGCGCGGGTATGTGGCCGGAGACACGATTCAGAGATTGCCTCAGAAGCATGGGCTGCATCGGCTGATGGTTGCGGCAGGCGATCAGCCAGGCGATCCCACCAGAGCGGACGAAGGCTATCCGGGAGCAGCCGAAACTAGGGCCAGCGAAGGCGGTAATCGAGGGAATGCTCGAGTGCGACCGGGAGGCGCCGCATAAGAAGCGGCACACGGTCCGGCGCATCCGGTGGGCGAGCCCCCGTACGTCGCTCTGTCCAACAGCGGTGGCGAGAGATTCAGTTGGATAAGCGCGAGGTGTCTATTCCGCAGGGACACCCTTCTACTTCCAGGGATAAAATTGGAGAGTTCGGTGACACATACGCTCCTACACTTGTCTCGCAGATTTCCCCGGATTTCTGTCCAAAGGTAAGGCGGACTCCCGTTCAGATCGATCATGGAAAGCGACACGCATCGGCTTGTTGCTACACTTTGCGGATGCGGCGTCTTTGGTTTACCGGCCTGATTACGGTGCTCTCGCTACTGGCCCAGTCTGGGGCCCAGACCGGGGCAAGCATCTATCTGGGCCAATGCGCGGTCTGCCATGGCGCGGGCGGCGAAGGTGGCCGGGGCCCCACCTTGGCGCGACCTACGCTGCGCAGTGCTCCCGATGACGAAGCTCTCTTCCGCGTGATTCGCCGAGGCATCCCCAACTCCGGCATGCCGGCGACCGGGCTGGCGGAACGCGAGATCCGGCTGGTGATGGAGCACGTGCGGGCGCTGGGGCGCGTCGCCGCTCCGGCGATGCCGCCCGGTGACCCGCAACGTGGCCAGCAGATTTACGCGGGCAAGGGCCATTGCGCGGCTTGTCACCAGGCCTTCGGACCGGACCTGAGCGGCATTGGCGAACGGCGAAGCGTCGCCCACTTGCGCACTTCGCTTACCGATCCAGCCGCCGACGTACCGGCTGGATTTGTGCTGGTGGAAGCGGTCATCCCGAGTGGCCGCAAAGTCTCGGGCGCACGCCTGAATGAGGACACGTTCTCATTGCAACTGCTCGATGCGTCCGGCAAGGTGCACTCCTTCTGGAAGTCCGAACTGCGGGCGTGGAAGCGGTTGCCCGGCCAATCGCCCATGCCCAGCTATCGCGGCGTGCTGAGTGAAACCGAGTTGGATGACCTGGTGGCGTTTCTGGTGACGCAATGAGAATCCTGAGCCTTTTGATGGGCAGCGTGATGGCGTTGGCGCAGGTGCCGTATGAACGAATCGCGGGTGCCAGGCAGCAGCCGGAGAACTGGCTTACTTACTCGGGCGATTACTCCTCTCACCACTACTCGCGTTTGTCGCAAATCAACCGGACCAACGTCGCCAAGCTGAAGCTCGCCTGGATGCACCAGATCGGCAGCCGCCAGCACTTCGAAGCCACGCCGTTAGTCGTCGACGGCGTGATGTACCTCACCGAACCGCCCAGCGATGTGACGGCGCTCGACCTCAAGACCGGGCGTCCGCTGTGGCGCTACCGGCGCACGATTCCGGAAGGGGTGCCGGTGTGCTGCGGACAGGTGAATCGCGGTGTGGCGATCCTGAATGGCCTGATCTACATCGGCACCATCGACGGCCACCTGGTGGCGCTCGACGCGCGAACGGGGCGGGTGCGCTGGGAGGTGGAGGTGGCCGACTACAAGCTGGCTTACACGATCACTGCCGCGCCGCTCGCACTGAAGGACAAGATCATCGTCGGCATTGCGGGAGCCGAATACGGCGTGCGCGGCTTTTTGGACGCCTATGACGCCAAGACGGGTAAGCGCGCCTGGCGCTTTTGGACCACCCCCGCGCCCGGGGAGCCTGGCCATGAGACTTGGTCCGGCGAAAGTTGGAAGTACGGTGGCGCCACCACATGGATCACCGGATCGTTTGACCCGGAGCTGAATCTGCTTTACTGGACGACGGGCAATCCCGGGCCGGATTACGACGGCGACGTGCGGCTGGGCGATAACCTGTACTCGGACTCCGTGCTGGCGCTCGATGCCGACACTGGCCAGCGCAAATGGCACTTTCAATTCACGCCGCATGATGTGAATGACCTCGACTCCAATCAGATCCCGGTGTTACTGGATGCGCTGTGGAAGGGGAAGCCCCGGAAACTGCTGCTGCTCGCCAACCGGAACGCCTTCTATTACATCCTCGATCGGGTGACTGGTGAGTTCCTGCAGGCTACGGCCTTCACGCGGCAAAACTGGGCGCTCTCGATGAGCCCGGCGGGCCGGCCGGTGCCCAACCCCGCGACGGTCCCCAGTACGAAGGGCGCGCTGGTGTATCCGGACGATGACGGCAGCGCCAACTGGTTCAGCCCCTCTTACAGCCCGCGCACCGGATTCTTTTATCAGAACGTACGCGAGAAGGGTGCCTATTACTTCAAGACCGAAACACAATATCAGCCCGGCCGCTTTTACTTAGGAGCCTTCAAACGAGAGATCCCGAACGAAGAACCCTACGGCACGGTACGCGCGCTCCGGGCCCTGAGCGGTGAGACCGCCTGGGAGTTCCGGCTGCACTCTCCGCCTTGGGGCGGGCTCTTGGCTACGGCCGGCGACCTGGTATTCTCCGGCACCATGGAAGGCGACTTTTTCGCGCTCGATGCTGTGACGGGTAAGTTACTGTGGCGGATCCAAACCGGCGGCGAGATCTGGGCCAATCCGATGAGCTATCAGTTTGGGGGCCAGCAGTATGTGGCTATCGCCGCCGGAAGCGCCTTGCTGGTGTTTGCGGTAGAGCCTTGAAGCGCCTTTGCTCTGGACGGAGAGGGTGCCTGGTTATCTTGTTTGACAAGCGACAATTGTCAGAGTAGAGTAGGCGGATGATCAAGAGCTTCAATCATAAGGGCCTCAAAAAGCTCTATGAGAAGCGGGATCGCAGCGGCATCCGGCCGGATTTTGTCGACACGGTCTGAGAACATTCTCACGCTTTCGGATGCGGCAACGAATCGCTGTTTTTCGCTGCCACCGGAGGCCGGATTTGAGGCTCGAGAATGCGGCTGGGCCGGGGTCCACCTTATCTGCGCGGCAGTAAGTGGTTCATCAATAGTAAGCAGGCGATAAGTCCACGATGCCGGGAGATGCGCGGGATTTCCCGGTCTCAATTGCCACACTTCTAATCGAGAACGATGAAGGTTTAGTTTTGGTACACACTCTAAACGCACTCGCGAATGCTGCTTGCGGTCCTGGTGTTCTCTGCGGCTGCCGAGGGCCAGTGGACTTCCGGCAAACCAGAAGAGGCTGGCTACTCCTCGAAGTGACTGGAAACCGTTCGCTCCTGGCTGGAATCGGGTGACGCTTGAGATGTTGGTCAACTCCCGCCGATGAGACGGTGACTCTGCATTGCTTGTCTCGGATGAACAGAGACAGACACTTTTTTCGCTCTTTCACGTTTGATTTCGAAACTGCTTCCTGAGATGCCCCCGATGATCGCAAGGTTGCCAGTTCCGCGCTTCACTTCTCAAAGTGAACTAAGATATTCTCCATGATTCAAGCATTCGTTTTTTACCCTGCGGCCTCGCGCTTCGACTACGACTATTACGTCCACAAGCACACCCCCATGGTGCTGGAACTATGGAAACCTCACGGCCTGATTCGCGTCGAGATCAGCAAAGGGGTCTCCGGACTCGCCCCTGGCAGCGCCGCGAAGTACTGCACGATCGCCGTTTTAACCTTCATCTCCGTGGAGGGATTGCAGGCCGCGCTGGCCGCCTGCGGCGCTCAAGTGATGGGCGACATTCCCAACTACACCGACTCGCAACCCGAAATCCAGATCAACGAGCTCCTGCCGTCCTAATCCGCGGCCGCGAAGCCGATGGCCAGCGCAGGGCTGACAAAGGTGTGAAATGTTGCACGTTGCCGCACCAAAATCTCTTAAGATGTAAGTGTATGAAGAATATCGCCTTCGTTCTGCTGCTCCCTCTGCTCGCCATCGCCCAGAAGCGCAATGATCTGGCTGAGGTTCAGCGCGACGTCGCCATGATGACCGATGAGATTCGGAACATCCAAAAGACCGTCGACCGCCTGAATGCCACCGCCGAGCAGACCCTGGCCAATGCCGCGAAGAACGGGGCCACGCTGGCCAACGTCCAGGATGCTTTGAATAAGCGCATGGAGGTCCAGGAGAAAAACTTCGGCTCCGCGCTGGCCGGCACCAGCACCAAGGTGGACCAGCTCGGTAACGACTTAGGCGCGATGCGCGACAGCGTGACCGAGGTGAACACCAAAGTGAACAAGCTCCAAACCGCCCTGGCCGACATCAGCGCCAAGTTGGATATTTTGATCACCAAGCCCGAAGCTCCCAAGACCGAAGGCGCTCCCGGCTACACCACCTCCGCCACGCCTCCGCCCGGCATGACGGCCGAAAAGCTCTACGAAAACGCCACCAAGGACAAGCGGGCCAACCAGAACGACCTGGCCTTGCAGCAGTTCACCGACTTCCTGAAGTGGTACGGCAACACGGACCTGGCGCCGAATGCCCAGTTTCAAATCGGAAGTATTCATTTCAATACCGAAAAGCTCGACGACGCGCTGAAGGCCTTTGACCTGGTGTTGAACCAGTACCCCGAAAATCCCAAGACGCCCGAAGCCATCTACATGAAGGGCATGACCTACCTGAAGCAGAACGACAAGCCCAAGGCCGTGGCCGAGTTCCGCAACGTCAGCAAGCGCTTCCCCCGCAGCGATGCCGGCAAACTGGCGCTGGAGCAACTCTCCGAACTGGGCGCCAAGCCACTCTCCGCGCTGCCCCAGAAGAAACGGACGCCGAGATAACTTCGTGGCCCGCTACATTGCATTCTTGCGCGCCATCAACGTGGGCGGCCATGTCGTCAAAATGGAAACCCTGCGCGCCCATTTCACCGAACTGGGCTTCACCGATGTGAGCACCTTTATCGCCAGCGGCAATGTGATCTTCGAGGCGCCGGTGCAGGCCAGCCGGCTGGAGAAGAAGATCGAAGCGCACCTGCAAGCGGCGCTCGGCTACGAGGTGGATACTTTCCTGCGCACGCCCGATCAGGTGCGCCAAGTGATTGCCGCGGCCGAGTTAAAACTGGGCCGCTTCCTGGCCAAAGGCGCCAACGTCTACATCGGCTTCCTGCGCAAGCTGCCCTCGGAAGCCCAGCAAAAGCAGACCGTCGCGCTTTCAAACGAGGTGGATGTATTGAGCTTCCACAACCGTGAGCTATTCTGGCTTTGCCACGAAAGCATGGCGCAAACTACGATCACCCCGCCCAAGTTGGCCAAGGCGCTGGGCGGCCCCACGACCACGCGCAACATCACGTCGTTGCGCAAGCTGATCGCCACCCCCCTGGCCTGACTACCGCTGAGCGGCGCCGCTGCGGCCCATAATCGGCCAGACGTCGACGATGTCGTTGCCTTTGGCGATGTAGTAGCGGTCGTAGACATTGGTGCTCATGTCGAGGTTGCTGCAATAGATCTCGACGCGGTCGCCGACCTTGATCTCGTTGCCGCCGTCTTTCCACTTGAGCAGCCCGTATTCCGCGCCCTGCTTGTCCACTTGCAGCCAGCTCATGCCCTTCACGGTATCGGTGGTCTGCGCGAGGGCCTTGTTGCCGTAGTCGGTGGTCACTTGCCCCGCGTGGTGCTTGCTGTCGACGGTAGTGATGACGGAGAGCGAATTCTCGAAGTCGGTATAGACATTGTCGTCGCTCTTGCCACCGACGCCGCGGTAGATCGAGTCCATGAAGACGTAGGAGCCGGCTTCGAGCTCAGTCAGGCCAAACTCATGGTCCATGTTGTAGGTGCCAGTGGAGCCGCCGCTGACGATGTTCACGGGCAAGCCGGCCTTCTTGGCGAGGGCGACGGTCTCGTTGACGCCGGAGAGATCTTCCTTCGTCTTCAACCGCCGCGCCGTCCAGCCCTTGGTGTGCGAAGCGTAGCCAGAGTAAGCCATGAAGCCTTCGAAGCGGATGTGCTTGGAGCCTGAGACCTTCTGGGCCAATTCGAGCGCCGGCTGGCCGTTGGCGATGCCTTGGCGGGTGAGCCCGGCGTAGACAGAGACGGCGACGCGCGCCTTCACGTTGGCCGCGGCGGCCGCTTCTTCGACGCGCGCGGCCACGGCATGGTCGTCGACCACGAACATGAACGTGGGGTCCTTGCGCGTCAGCGCGATCGCGCGCATCAGGTTATTGGTGCTGGCCGGCTGCTTCGTCCACAGCACGCCCTTGATACCGCCATTCGACATCAACTCGGATTCGGCAATGGTCGCCGCCGTAATGCCGATAGCCCCCAAGGCGACCTGGCGCTTGGCGATGTCGACGCTCTTGTGCACCTTCACGTGCGGCCGCATTTGAATCGGCGCCGACCTGGCGAAGTCCGCCATAGTCTTCAGGTTCTTCTCGAAGAGGTCGATATCGACCACCATGCAGGGCGTCGGCAGCACGTCCTTGGTCATGCCGCGGAAGTCCTTCCGGGCGATGCGTTGTTCGAACTCGGTATAAGGGTACTTGGGGTTGGCTCTCAATGCCGGGCTCGAAAGCAAAGCGGCACTGGCACCCAGAAACTGACGGCGTGAATTCATCGCGGCGATCTCCTTAATAGAAGCAGGATATCGCGAATTCCGGACTTTGTCTTATAGATTTACCCAATGGCCACTCTCGGCCGCTTCGAAAATAGCGGTGAGCACGGCAACTTGCTGCAGCGAATCCTCCAGCGTCACCGGCACCGGACCCTCCCCGCGCACGGCTCGCGCAAAGGCGTCGGCCTGCCAAGTGTACTGGTCACCGGTGTCGAACGTCTCCGTCGCGATGCCGGAACCGAAGAGTTCGCCGCCGTCGTCGATGAAGATCTTCGTCGGCCGGTCCGGCGGCGCGTTGAAGGGAATTTCGACGTCGATGCGGCCCTTGGTGCCCATAAATTGCATCCGCTGAAAGGGCACCAACTGAGTGGAGCAAGTGAAGATGGCGTGGCCTTGCGGGTACTCGAGGATGAAGCTCGATAAGCGGTCCGTGCCAAACTGCGGGTCGCGCACGATGGTAGCTGCGATCCGCATCGGCTCGGCGCCAAACACCATGCGCGAAGTGGTTACCGGGTAGCAGCCGATGTCCCAGATGGCGCCGCCGCCCACGTCGGCGCGGTTGCGGATGTTCAGCGGGTCGACATTGGTGTAGCTAAAGAAGCCGGTCGCCGCGCGGAGATCGCCGATACGGCCGGAGGCGACGAGTTCGCGCGTGCGCAGCCACTGGGGATGCGTCCTCACCATGAAGGCTTCGCCGATGACTACTTTGGCTTCGTCACGCGCGGCGATCAGTGCGCGGACGTCGCCGGTGGTCATCGCCAGCGGCTTTTCGCAAAGCACATGTTTGCCCGCCTTGGCCGCGGCAAGCGACCATTCGGCGTGCAGGTGATTCGGCAATGGGTTATAGATGACGTCGATGGTGGGGTCGGCTAGCAGCTCTTCATAGGAGCCGTACGCTGTAGCGATGCCAAGTTTTTCCGCCGCAGCCTGCGCTTTCGTCAGATCCCGCGAGGCGATCGCCGCTACTTCGCAGAGGCCTGAGGCCTGAATGCCCGGGATGCACTTGTTGATGGCAAATTTCGAAACGCTGAGCACGCCCCAACGGGTCCTTGGATTCGTCATCACTCTACGTTAACCTGAACGCTGTGCATCGTCGTCAATTCTTGCCCACTTCTCTTGGGCTCGCCGCGCAGCAGCCCCGCCGGCCGAATATTCTTTTCGTCATCGCCGACGATTGGTCCCACGGGCACGCCGGCGCTTACGGCGCAAATTGGGTGAAGACGCCTCACTTCGATCGCGTGGCGAGGGAAGGCGTGCTCTTTCACAACGCCTTCACGTCGAATCCGAAATGCAGTCCGTGCCGGGCGACGATCCTGACGGGCCGCAACTCGTGGCAGTTGAAGGAGGCGATCAATCATAACTCGGTCTTCCCGAATGAGTTTGCCATTTATCCGGCCGTGCTGGAGCAGGCGGGCTACTTAGTCGGGATGACCGGCAAGGGCTGGGGGCCCGGGGAGTTTAAGGCCTCCGGCTGGAAGCACAATCCGGCGGGCAAGGAGTATCAGAAACTAACGAACAAGCCGCCAACGAGCGGGATTTCGAATCGGGACTACGCCGGTAATTTTGCCGACTTCCTCACCCAGCGCGCCGCCGGGCAGCCCTTCTGTTTCTGGCTCGGTGGGCAGGAGCCGCATCGGGTTTACGAGGATGGGTCCGGACTGAGAGCAGGGAAGAGTTTGCAGGACGTGAAGGTGCCGGCTTACTTCCCGGATAACCGCACTGTCCGCAGCGACATGCTGGACTACGCGCTTGAAGTGGAATGGTTCGACCAGCACTTAGGCAAAGCTTTGGCGAAGCTCGAGGAGATTGGCGAACTGGATAATACTCTCGTGGTAGTAACTTCAGACCATGGCATGCCGTTCCCACGCATTAAGGGGCAAATTTACGAGCAAGGCTTCCACTTACCTTTGGCGATTCGCTGGGGTAGGTTGACTACCGGCGCACGCAACGTGAATGACTTTATCAATACCCGTGACTTTGCACCCACGTTCCTCGAAGCCGCCGGCGTGAAAGCTTCGCCGACGATGACCGGCAAAAGCTTCGTGGATGTGTTGAAGAGCCCAAAGTCGGGCATCGTCGACAGTTCACGCGACGTGATGTTGATTGCCAAGGAACGGCACGACCTGGGCCGCCCCAATGACGGCGGTTACCCGGTGCGCGCACTTCGGACGCCCGAGTATCTGTATGTGCGTAACTTCGAACCCACGCGCTGGCCAGCCGGAAATCCAGAAACCGGCTATCGCAATGTGGATGACAGCCCTACGAAGACGCTGATGCTTTCTACCTTCGACAAGAATTATCAGTTGGCTTTTGGCTTCCGCGCGAACGAGGAGCTTTATAAGATCGTCGAGGATCCGGAGTGTATGAAGAACCTCGCGGCGCAGGCCGACTTTGCGGGGATTAAGCGCACGCTGCGCGATCGCATGGAGACCATGCTGAAGGAACAAGGCGATCCCCGCTACAACGGGAATGCGGCCTTCTTTGATTCGATTGAATACTACGGACCCAAGAAGCACGCTTACGACAATTGGCTCAAAAACCAACGTCCGGAGAAAGAGTAGCCCTTTCCCACCCTTTGGGTTACCAGCCGACCGGTTTGCCGGCGTTCTGCTCGTCGAGCCATTTCTTGAGCGGCGCAAAATAGTCCACCACGGCCGTGGCATCGATCTCGCTTTTGCCGGTGAGTAACTTCAGCGTTTCGGGCCAGGGCCGGCTAGCGCCTTGGGCCAACATGGCTTCAAAGGCCTTACCGGCTTCTTTGTTGCCATAGACAGAACAACGATGGAGCGGCTGCTTGCAACCAGCCTTCTCCGCCAAGGCCCGGTGGAATTGGAACTGGAGTAAGTTGGCCAGGAAATAGCGAGTGTAGGGGACTGAGGCCGGCACGTGATATTTGGCGCCAGGGTCGAAGTCCGCTTCGGAGCGCGCGAGCGGAGCGCCGACGCCCTGGTATTTTTGGCGTAAATCCCACCAAGCGGAATTCATCAGTTCGGGCTTCACTTCGCCGGAGAAGACCTTCCAGCGCCATTGGTCAATCATTAACCCGAAGGGCAGAAAAGCGACCTTCTCCAAGGCCCGCTTCATTAGCAGACCGATATCGGCGGACTCGGGCGGAATCTTCGATATCAGCCCCATCTTCATCAGATACTCCGGGGTCATCGACAGTTGCACCGTATCGCCGATGGCTTCGTGGAAGCCGTCGTTGGCCGAATCGCGGAATAAATAGGGCTGCCGATTATAGGCCCGTTGATAATAATTGTGGCCAAGCTCATGGTAGATGGTGTAGAAGTCCTCTCCGGTGGGCTCGATACACATTTTCACGCGTAAGTCCTCCACATTATCGACATCCCAAGCGGAGGCATGGCAGACCACTTCGCGGTCGCGCGGTTTGGTGAGCATGCTGCGCTCCCAGAAGGTTTGGGGGAGTGGCGAGAAACCCAGAGAGAGATACATTGACTCGCCCATGCGGGTCATCTGCTCAGCCGTGGTTTTGCGAGAGGAAAGGATTTGCGACAGGTCATAACCGGGGTCGGCGCCGGGGGGCGCAAGCATGGGGTAGAGGTTATCCCAGGATTGCGCCCACATATTGCCGAGTAAGTGGGCTGGGATCGGTCCGGCTGGCGTTACTACCTGGTCACCGTATTTGGCGCGGAGCCGATTGCGCGTGTAGGCATGGAGAGAAACGTAGAGGGGCTTCACTTGCTCCCAAAGCCGGTCCACCTCTTTAGCGAAAGCGTCGGGCGTCATGTCGTACTTGGAGCGCCACATGGCGCCCGAGTCCTTAAAGCCCAGTTCGCGAGCGCCTTGATTGGCGAGCGTCACGTATTTCAGATAGTCGGCCCGAATCGGCTGGGCGGTATCGTGCCAGCCTTTCCAGGTTTCGAGTAACTTCGCCGGATCGCGGCTTTCGGCGATCGTCTTACTCACTTGGCCGATATCCTGGCAGGTGGTGGGCGTGGGGCAATACTTCGCTTTGCCGTAGTGCGCTTCCATACCGGAGGTGATTTTAGTAATTTCGGCGGAGAGCTTCGGGTCACTCGGCGCGGCCACGACTAAGCCGTTCTTCAGGAGGGTGAGCTTGCGCGCGACGTCCGGCGGCACGGCGACTCCGTCATACTGGGCGGCGAGTTTGGCGTACTTCACCCCTGCCTGGATGGCTTTTTCCGTGAGGGCAGCGGAGATGGCCTCCGTGTCCTGGGTGATGTAAGTGGCGGCGGTCCACTGGGCTTGGCCCGCCTGGTTGGATAAGGCGAGTAATTCGGTCTCTGCGTCGGCCACCATTTTGGCGGCGGCCGCGGGCCGATCTCCGCCAGCAGAGTTGCACGACGCCAATCCCAGGATAAGACCCAGGCATGAGACTACCAAAGCAAGGTTACGTTTCATGCCCTTGATTCTATCGTGCGATCAGCCTTGCTGCGATAATGGAAGGTTGCTACAAGATTGGACTCCCGATTCCTGGCGCGAACGCGTCGCCTTGCAACAGCCCCGTTATGATGATCCAGCCGCTCTGGCGCGGGCCGTGGCGGAACTCAGCGGCCTGCCCCCGCTCGTCACGTCCTGGGAAGTGGATGAGTTGCGGCGTCAACTGGCCGAAGCGGCACTCGGCAAGCGCTTCCTGCTGCAAGGCGGCGATTGCGCGGAGACCCTGTCCGATTGCCGGGCGGAGCCCATCACCAACAAGTTGAAGGTGCTGCTGCAGATGAGCCTGGTGCTGGTGCACGGTGGGCAACGGCCCGTGATTCGTGTGGGCCGCTTCGCCGGGCAATATGCCAAGCCGCGTTCGGAGGACAGGGAGACGCGCGACGGGGTCAGCTTGCCGTCCTATCGCGGCGACATCGTTAACCGGCCGGCCTTCACCGCGGCCGATCGCCGACCGGATCCGGATCTGCTGTTGCGCGGCTATGAGCGCGCCGCCCTGACCCTCAACTGGATTCGCGCGCTTTCGAGCGGGTTCGCCGACCTGCATCATCCGGAAAACTGGAATCTCGAGTTTATCGAAAGCTCCCCCTTGGCGGCCGAATACCGCCGCATCGTGGGTTCGATCGGTGAGAGCCTGCGCTTCATGGAGCACGTGCTGGGCGTCCGCACCGGGGGCATGGAGAAGGTGGATTTCTTCTCGAGCCACGAGGGCTTGCACCTCGACTATGAGCGCGCCCAGACCCATCGGCAAAACGGCGGCTGGTATCACCTGGCGACGCATTTCCCATGGATCGGCCTGCGCACCGCCCAACTCGATGGTGCACATGTGGAGTTTTTCCGTGGTTTGCAAAATCCGATTGGACTCAAGATCGGCGCGACGACCACGGACTTGGCCTTGGTACGCCTGTTGGACCGTTTGAATCCGACCCGTCAACTGGGCCGGATGACCTTGATCCATCGCTTCGGCGCGGACAAAATCAGCAGCCATCTGCCCGCGCTGATTGCCGCCGTGCGCGACGCTGGGCACTTGCCATTGTGGGTCTGCGATCCAATGCATGGCAATACGGTCACGACGAGCGAAGGGTACAAAACTCGCCGTTTTGAGGCGATTTTGTCGGAGTTGGAGCAAGCGTTTGACGTGCATGCGGCGAGCAAAGGCTGCCTGGGCGGCGTGCATATCGAACTGACGGGCGACAACGTCACGGAATGCACGGGTGGTGCCCGCGGTTTGGCCGAAGTGGATTTGAAGCGCGCTTATCGCACTGAGGTGGATCCGCGCCTCAACGGTGAGCAGGCGCTTGAGATGGCCTTGCTGATTGCCCGCAAAATGCGTTCGCTGGGATGAAACCGTCCCATCGCGGATCTCGTAATTATCGGTAGGAGATTACGATGAAACGTTCAATGGTTCTATTGCTGGCTTTGCAGGCGCCTTGGTTGATGGGGCAGTCCGCGAAGCCTTCGGAAAAGGCCGTCAAGAACATGGTGAAGGAGATCCGGCATGAATTGGTGATGATGCCTTTCTACGGCGTGTTCGATAATCTCTCCTTCCGTTTGGATGGATACGTGGTGACGCTGCTGGGCCAAGTGACAAGGCCGACCCTGAAGAGCGAGGCCGAGAACCGGGTGAAATCAGTGGAAGGCGTCGAGCGAGTGGTGAATCAGATTGAGGTGCTGCCCCTTTCGCCGAACGACGATCGCATCCGGATTCAGGTGGCGAGCGCGATTTTTAATCATCCAGTGTTGCAACAATACTCACTGCGGGCCGTGCCACCGATTCACATTATTGTGAAGAACGGTAACGTCACTTTGGAGGGCGTGGTGGCGCGAGAGATGGATAAGAATGTCGCCAACATACAAGCGAACGCCGTGGCCGGGGTATTCTCGGTGAAGAACAACTTAGTGGCGGAGAGTAAGTAGTTAGAAGTCGAGGCGGAGCATCAAGCGAAAGGTTCGCCCGTCGTTGAGGGTATTGGTGATCTCTCCAAAGGCGGGCGACGACAGGTCGGCGTTGGGTTCGGCGAATTGGGCAGTGTTGAGTACATTCACTCCCTCGGCCCGAAAGGCCAGGGCGCGGTCACCACGTAGGATGAAGCGGCGCTCAACGCTGGCGTTCAAGTTGCGAATCCCGCCGCGCCGGAAGGTATTCGAACCAAGATTGCCTCGGGCTTCAAAGGGTTGAATGAACTGGAAAGCCCGGCGAGGGAGCAGGGTTCGGGCGAGGTCAGGATGGCGGATTTTCCGGCCGAGAATGGTAGGATCCGTCAGGTTGGGCCGGTCGCCATTCACGCCGTCAACATTGCCGTAACCCGGAGCGTCCGAGCCGCTGATAACGGTGAAGGGAAGGCCGCTTTTGGCGAGATAAACGGCGGAAATGCGCCAATCCCGGCTCATCTTTCTCGCCCAAGCCGTGGCGGGAACCGCATAAGCCATGCGGAGGAGCAGGGCGTGGGACTGGTCGAAGTTACTCACGCCCTTCAGGTCGGCCGAGGCTCCAAGGGCGGTTTGCGAATAGCCCTGGACGGCGTCGTCCCCCGCGGCGATGTTCACGTAAGTGGCTCCGGTATCGATAGCCTTGCTGAACCAGTAAGAAGTTTCGAGCGTCAGTTTTTGCCAGTTCGGCAAAGTGTAAGTGACGCGCGCGGCATCGAAATAGGCGCGGGCGGAGTTTGAGATCTGGCGAAAGTCATAGTAACGCTCGTCGGGGCGGCGGTCGTTGATGGTGGCCGTAACTTGTGGAATCCCGGGCACGATTCGGGCGCGATTGAAGTAATTCATCAGCAGTAGTTTCCACGTTCGGGAACCGACATAGCCCAGTTGCAGGCGGCCCGCCCGGGCGGCTAAGGGCAATTCCCACAGCGCATTATATTGGTGCGAATAAGGCGTGACTAAGTTCTGAGGTACATCGAAAGTAATTGCGCGTTGGTTCCCGCCGATGGCCACGCCACGCAGAAGATCCAGCAGCGGTGGGCTCAAGACCTCAATCTTTTGAAAACCTGGCTGATTCCAGCGTACCTGCTGCAGGGTGGCCGGAAACACTTCGCCGAATTGAGTGCTGTAGGCCGCACGGAAGACGCCCCAGCGACCGAAACGCCGGGCGATTCCCAAGGTGGGCGCCAGATTGTTACAGTCGCACCGGAAGGGAATCGTCGAGAGTTGATTTACCTCGGATTGGCCCAGTACCGGCTCATAACGAAGGCTGAAAGTGAGGGTGAGTCTGTCAGTGGCGCGCCAAACGTCCTGGACGAATGCATGGGTTTCCCATCGGCGAAATCCACGAGCGAGTTCCCCGGTGCCGAACGAATAGCGAGTAACGGCGCCGTACCGGAAGTTGGTGATGGCATCGCGGCCAAAGTCGTTCCGGAAATAGACGTTGCCGCGGTTGGAACTCGCCTCCCGGCCGTTCATCTGCAGCCGGGCGAGTTCGCCACCCAGCGACCATTGGTGGCGTCCGTGTTGGAGCGTGTAGCGAGCTGAATAGCGGTAGCGATTCTGGACCCGATCGACGGGAATGGAGGAACCTGGCCCAAGTTGTTCCCAAGCGGTACCAATGACCACGCGCGGGCCAACGGCATTGGGCTCCGGCACGATTAGCGAACGCGAACGGCTGAAGGCCGCGGTGAGATCGAGCAGGCTGCGTGCGTTGAGTGTGCGGCTCCAGGTGAAGCGCGCGTCGTGGGACTTGGTGGTGGTGTCGGGGTTCTGGCCGGCCACGAGTTGGAAGGCATCGACGGCTTGGGTGGTCCAGGTGTGACGGGCGGAGATACGGTCCTTGGTGCGGATATGGTCGATCTGGGCGCTGGTGGTGTCGGTGTCGATATGCTGGGCGGCATTGGTATTCAATTGTCGATCGCCCAGATTGGGCGGGAGGTTCGGCCAGGCGCGCAGCCAGCGGTCGATGAGCGCGCAGATCTGCGGGTCGGGGCTGAGGCAACTGCGCTCGTCGGCGCGGGGAATCTGGATATTGCCATTCACAAAGCCCCGTTGCATTTGGCGGGAGCCGTCGAGGCTTAAGAAGGTGCGTGAGGTGAGTGGGGCAAGCAGGCGCAAGCCAAACTGATTGTCGCGCGCTGGGCGAACGCGGCCGACCTGAAAGAAGCTGCGGGCCGAGAAGATGCTGTTGTTGTGCGACCAAGTGGCGCTGCCACGGAGGCCTGACGGCTGGCGGGCGCCCGGCAGATGTAGCGGGCTCCCCGCGGAGTTGCCATACTCGGAGCCGTAGAAGCGAGCGTCAGCTTTGAACTCCGTGACGATGGTGGCGGTGGTGCCGAGGCGTTTGATGTTTTCTTTCAGGGCGTTGTTGTCGAGGAGCGTGATGGCCACATTCTCATTGCGCCGACTTTCTCCGCTGTCTGTATTGGTTTTGCCCAGTAGGTTGAGATCCGCGCGGCGCTCGGTGGGGGCTTCGAGGCCCGGTTTGTTTGCGGAGGGCTGGGGCGCAGTGCTTTGGCCGGGTGAGTCCGGCGGCCAAAGTAACAGCGTCAGGAGGATGGAGGTCAAGTCACAGGATAGCGGAAGTTACATCGTAACGACATCGAAATGAAACCGTTCGGGTGGTAAAGACGAGACGGGATCGGGGTTCATGGAAGCCCAGGTGCCGTAGGCTGTCGACGCCACCGTGCCGTTGAGGTAGAACAGAAATTGGTTCGAAAAACAGGCGATGGGCGGCGGTTGACGAAAGGTGAGGCGCAGACCGACAGCGCCCTCCAGACTACCCGCGTCCGACTTCACCGCTTTGTCGTTGAGCAGATCGACGAAGCTTTTGCGCCCGGCATGGGGCCAGACGTCGCCGCGCAGGAACGGGCGGAGGTTGGAGTTGAGCTCGAAAGTGGTTTCGCATTGACGGATCCAGGACAGGATCGAATCGCCCCAGTTCCATTGGTTCAAGAAGAGGAAGTATTGATCGACCAGGTTGAGCGCGAGGTCCATCTTGCGTCGCTGATGCTCAATTTCCATGAGTTCGATTGGCAGTGTGCCGTCGTCGATCATCTCCTCGCTCTCAACGATGTTGGCGGCGAGGCCGACGACGCGCTCGAGCTTCTCAGGGTTGCCCTTGTAGCGGCCGTCGTGCTTCCCATTCACCAAGAGCGGCGGCAGTTCCAGGGTGTTACATCCTGGGATCTCCACCCATTTTCTAGGTCCAAGTATTTGCATCACACACCTCCCCAAGTTTCGCGTCGGGCAGACGAGGCCACTAATACTCACCCTTATCGGTTGAAGACCGATGTTTGATGAGATCTGTCGATTGTACGGACGTACGGAGGGTTGCGCAAGTTCCCTAGGGGTGTTATCGGTACTGGTACATTTTTTCTAACGGGACTTGGCGGGTCGGGTGGGGACAAGCGTCTTTTGAATCGCTTCGGCAACGAGCGGGGTCATTAACCGATAGCCCAAGGCGTTGGGATGGAGACCATCTTCGGCGATTTCCGCCTTAAGCATGCCGCTGGCATCAGCGAGGGCGGGCACGTAATTAAGGTAAGTGAAGCCTCGGTTCTTGCAGAAGGCTTCGAGCCATTGATTGATAGCGCGGATCTGCTCGGGCGGGCGTTGAGGGGAGCGGGCATAAGTGGGGTTATCGGCTTGGTGGTAGTCGCTGATGGGCAGCACGGAGGAGTAGATCGGCTTGATCTTATGGAAGGCGAGCAGGTCGCCGATGAGGGTGAGGTTGTTCTGAATGACGGTGAGGGAGACGCCGCGGGTAAGGTCGTTGGTGCCGGCGAGGATGACGACGGCGGCGGGCTTCAAATCGATTACGTCGGCCTTCATGCGTCCGAGCATTTCACCGGTGATTTGGCCGCTGATGCCGCGATTGAGGTAGTCCTGCCCGGGGAAGTATTCGTTGAGGCGCCAAGCGTCGGTGATGGAGTCACCGATAAAAACCACGCGGCCGGCCGTGGCGGGGGAGAGGCGAGTGTTGGCTTCGGCGTAGCGGCGGACATTGTCGCGGTCCGGGGAACGCAGAGCGCTTTCGCGTTGCTGCAGTAAGGCGGTGAAGTGTGCCTCCAGCTTGCTCACGAGTTGGCGATACTCGGTAATTTGCTTGGTGCCCTCTTCGGGAAACGGGTATGGCTTGGGCATGGCGTCGGAAAGCAGCGCGAAGGCGCGGGCATTCACCAGGTAGGTATGGACAAAGCCGGTGTGCATTCCGCCCGGAGCGACGATGAGATTCGTGCGGGCTTGCTTAGCGTTCTCAAGCAGTGGCGCGGCCGCGCGCGATAGCTCCGGGACCAACAGGGCGATCGACTCCATGAGTTGCGCGCCGCGTTGCTCCAGTGCATGCACGTCGCGGCTGCTGAGCAGATTCGATTGCGCTTGGGCACTGAATACTAAAAACAGGATTAATCGGAAATGTTTCAAGGCTTTCCTTCCTTTTCGAGTTGCAGGGTGATGGAGCCGATGTAGAAGGGCAGGCGGGCCCGGATCTGCACGGGCCAGCGGCGGTCGTCGTTGGTGATCCAAACTTGCAGGCTGCCTTTGCGGTCATAGAGGACGCCATCGAAGACGTTCACCAGGTACCGGGTGACTTGAAAGGTGCCGGCGGCGAGTTTGAGCTCTTCCAGGCCTTCGGCCTCCACCTTTACCGTGGCCAGTTTCTTGCCGTCGGAGAGCGGCAGGTGCAGCGTCTGGCCGGGAGCGAGGTGGAGTGTGCGCAGGCGCATGAGGCCGCCGATGATGTCGTTGACGCAGCCGCCGGAGACCATGGCTTTGTCGAGCATGATGCGGTTCTTGACGAGGTCCTTTTCGAGATAACGGATGCGCTTCCGATCTTTGTCAAAGGTGATGAGGGTTTCTCGCCGGCGGCTGCCTTCTTCGGCTTGCATGCTGACGGTGCTGGTGCACATGGCCGGGTCGAGCACGGAGAGGTAGTTGTCGTTGACGCGGTAGAGCTTGGAAACGAGTCCTTGGCTTTCGAGATGGACACGGGCCGTGTTCTGCGCGTCGTAGTCCAGCCGAGCCCAGCCGGCATTGATCAGCCGCCACTCGACGGTGTAACGCAGTGCCAGCTTCGGCGCCATCGCTGGCGTTTGGGCCTGCATGGGCCGAAGGCAAAGACCGCACAGAGCAGCGGGGATCAGGATGGTCCAGAGCAAACCTAGAGTGTGGCAGAAGGGGAGTTGCCGGGGCAAGTCGCATCAGG
>ENA-ORBV01007629-ORBV01007629.1-microbial-mat-metagenome-genome-assembly--contig:-NODE-7629-length-18519-cov-3.969635_pt1 | contig 18519 bp, 14 predicted proteins | sample MGYA00237777_ERZ505514 | MGnify/ENA primary metagenome ERZ505514 (study PRJEB26160, sample SAMN06269048) | microbial mat metagenome | isolation source: Oligotrophic lake microbial mat | place... | reverse complement strand
CCACGGCATCGAAATCAGTCGTCCGCTTGATGGCAGCCAGAATCTCCTGGATGGAATCCGAAAACTCCCGGGAATTGTTCAGCAACGCCAACACTTCGGCCGCGAGTCCGTGCAAACGCTCCGCCTGACGTCGTTGGGTGATTTCCATCACCGTCCCACGCATCCGCACCGGCACCGTGAACATCAATCAGATCCCGGGCTTCCGCATCGAGTCGTCCCCCTTTGGCGGCGTCAAAGACTCCGGGCTCGGTGTCAAAGAAGGGGTCATCGAGGCGATCAAGTACATGACGTACGTGAAGACGTTCTCACTGCCTTGGTAGACGCGACGCTACCAACGGACTTCCAAGCCCGCGGTCGCGCCGTGATAGAACACGTCTCCGTTCGCGTCGATGCCGGCACGTGCTTGCAACGGAGCGTTGATCACGGCGAATTCGTTGAGCGGCAACTGGTCCGGCGTTAAAGCGACGGAATCGACGTGCAGCACCTGGTAGCCGCCGCGCAGCCAGACGAAATCCCACAGGCGAATCGATCCGGTGATGCCGGCTTCTCCCGCGAACGCCGCTCGCTGGGCATTGGCCGACAGCAACTGATTCTGCGGCGCAAATGCAAAGATGCCGCTCGGGTCGGCGGTTTCCGCCACGGCGTCGTTATTGAAAATTCCGGCGCGGACGAATCCGGCAATCTCGATGCGGCTGTTCCGCACGAGCTGCCAGTCAGCCCCCAATTGGAAGCCGTACAGGCGGTTATCGGTACTCACTTCATAAATGCGCGTCAGAAACGTCGACGTGCTGAACCATTCTTCGAGTTGCAGGGAGCGAAAGCCGCCGAGGACTGAGAGCCGATTGTTGACCTCGCGCCGTAGATTGAATTCCTGGCTGCCCAGCGTGGAGCGCTGGTCAATCAACGGCGAAGTCGCCAAGGCGAACTCATTCGCATCCGGCGGACCCGATAGTCGCAACAACTGCGGCCCCGGGATCAGCGCCTGCGCGCGCCAGCCGTCGACGCCGAAGATGCCGAATTCAAACGCCCAGCGACGTCCGAGCGGACCTTGAATGCGAAACCTCGGACCGAGTTCACCACTGAAAGAGAGGTCGCTGGCGTTCAGCAGTTCGTCGCCGGTCGTCGCGTCGCGCACTAACGTCAAGTCGTTCGGGTCCGAGCGAGACAAGATCAGCATCTCGATGCTGGCTTTCCAACCTCGCTGCGGACAAGGCGCGAATGGGCGCAGCCATTCCGACCCGCGCCAACAATACTCCGGACCGACTTGATGAGCCGATTTGCCGGTGAGAACGCCGAGGTAGTCCTGCTCCGGCGATACGTCGCCATCGGAGACGACGACGGCGTCCTCATGGATCGCGTCCGGCAGCTCCTGGCCAAAGGCAATGCCGACCGACAGCAGGATCATGCACGGCATGACCAAGTTCAGCAGCCAGCGCCGTCGCCCCATGCTCAAATCCCCCATTCGCCGCGCGGCAAGCGCGCTACCCGAACGCCTGCAGCGCCCCTGGCGCCGAGCCGTCTGTTTCTCTATCGGCTGGGCAAGTGGATTTGGTTACGACGAGAACTCCCGATTCAAGGGAAATGCCGACCAGGAAAAATGGGCGAGTGAGTTAACGGCGCGCGCGCAGCGAAGGCCGCCCGCGAAAAAACGCGGGTTACGCCCCTCAGGAACCGTTAGAAAAGTTGGCAAGGCCCGGACCGGAACGAAGTCCATCCCCATCGGATGGGGATTTGTCACAGGGCCAAGCCAGTCGTTCGCTGGAATTCGCGACGTCGGACGAGCAATCGAACTAGGCGGGGCGGACGTTTTCCGCGCACGGACCCTTCGGCCCCTGACCTTCGGTGTAGGTCACGCGCTGACCTTCGTGCAGGTCGTCGAATTGCACGTCGACGAGGCTGGACATGTGGAAGAACAAGTCCTTGCCGCCGCTCTCCGTCTTGATGAAACCAAAACCCTTGTCCGTCAACTTCTTGATGCTGCCTTCGGCCATTTGCTTACCTTCACTTTGAATCGCTGCTGAAAATCGCCGGCGGCAGTACCGCCGGAAGCTAAACATTGTAACCGATTTCCAGGCGCGAGGAACTAGTCCCTGGCCAGCCATTTCGGCAAAAAAAGTGCGATCTTCGTTAAGCCCAGGGAAGGCCCCTCAAAACCTTTCCATCACCCTCGATTGCGCCGGCCTTCCCTGGGACTGGAAGTTCTGCTTTGCCGGCCAAGTCGAATCCCAGGGAAGGCCCTCGATGTTCTCCCTATCAGCCACGACTCAACTAGCCTTCCCTGGGCTTGAAACGACATTGGCCTGCTTGTCAGCCATGTTCCACCGGACTACATTGGGGGCACACGTGGGATTTGCGGCCGCTTGCAGCCACCAACTGCTAAAGAGCCATCGCCCCCGCTGCGTGGTTCCGTTAGGGGACTTTGCCCGGGCGATTATTCATGGAACCGCTTGGCCGTGGTCCTGCCGTGCAAAGGAGGGGACTGCGGCCGCGTTCGTTTTCGCGGCCCCCGCAGGCCCCGTCGCCTCGATGTGACCGCCGCGAAAAGGGAAGGCCAGCGCCGCCATGAATGAGCTCCATCTGCCGGACGACGACTCTATCCAGCAACTGGGCATTTCCACCCTCGCGGTGCATGCCGGCGAGTCGCACTTGAAGCCCGGAAACGCCATCACCGATCCCATTTTCTGCGCCTCGACGTACACCTTTCCCGACACGCAGTCGGTGATCGATTTCATCGAGCAGAAACTGCCGCGGGAAGAGTACGGCCGCTACGGCAACCCCAGCGAGAAGATCGTCGAGCGCAAACTCGCGGCCCTCGACGGCGGCGAAGATGCGCTGCTCTATGCGTCCGGGATGGCGGCCATCGTCGGCCTGCTGATGACCAAGCTCAACGCCGGCGACGAGGTGATTTTCTTTGACGAGTGTTACCATCGCAGCCGGGAGTTCTGCACCAAGCACCTGGCGCGGTTCGGCGTCGTCACGCGCCAGGTGAAAGCCTGCGACTACGAAGCGATGGAGGCCGCCATCACGCCTGCCACCAAGTTACTAGTCAGCGAATCGCCGACGAACCCGCACCTGAGCGTCGTCGATTTGGAACGCTTCGCCGAGATCGGTCGCCGGTGCGGCGTCGAGACGTTGATCGACGCCACGCTGGGCACGCCCTACAACTTGCGTCCAATCGCCGCAGGCGTGGACTACGTGTTGCACTCCGCGACGAAGTATCTCGCCGGGCACAACGATTTGCTCGCGGGCGTGCTCGTCGGCGGCAAAGAACAGTTGGAGCCGGTCCGCAAACTGCGCGGCATCATGGGCGCGATCAATTCCCCGCACAACATCTACTTGTTGCTCCGCGGCCTGAAAACCTTCGAACTACGGATGGAACGCCACAACCAGAACGGACTCGCGGTGGCGCAGTTTCTCGCGAACCACCCGCGGATCGAACGCGTCTTCTACCCGGGCCTGCCTACGCATCCGTATCACGAAGTGGCGAAGCGGACGATGCGCGGCTTTGGCGGCCTCGTGACTTTCTTGGTCAAGGACGCCGATTGGCGCGCCACGGCCCGCGTGGTCGACGCGGCCCGCATCCCGCGCATCGGGCCGAGCTTGGGCGGCGTGGAATCGCTGATCGAACAGCCGCTGGTAATGAGCTACTACGAATGCAGCGTCGAAGACCGCCAACGCTTCGGCATCCCCGACAACATGATCCGCCTGGCCTGTGGCATCGAGAATACGGACGACTTGATCGCGGATTTAAAGCAAGCGCTGGATCGGGTTTGAAGTTTTTGGACAAGTTTGAAGTTTTCAGTGTTCAGTTTTCAGTGTTTCTTAACGAAGTGTTGATCGCTAATTCCATAAACGAAACAACGACACCAGCCCGACGCGCCAGCGAGGGGGAGTAATCGTCGAACGTCGCGCGGCGTTTACTCCCCCTCGCTGGCGCGTCGGGCTGGTGTACGCTTGGTGCGCTCTCACTGAAAACTGAACACTGAAAACTTCTCACTTCCCCGAAAACTTCAAACTCTCCCATGCATTTCCGTACCCGCGCGATTCATATCGGCCAGGAACGCGATCCCACAACGGGGGCCGTCGTGCCGCCGATTTACGTTGCCAGCACGTTCGCGCAACCCGGGGCCGGAGTGTGGGGAGAATACGACTACTCACGCTCCGGCAACCCGACGCGGAAGAACTTCGAGACAACAATCGCCTCATTGGAAGGCGGACTCAAGGCGTTGGCCTTCGCCACCGGCATGGCGGCCACGCATTGCGCGTCGATGCTGTTCGGGCCCGGCGATGAAATCGTGGCTGGCGCCGATATCTACGGCGGCACTTACCGGTTGCTGCACAAGGTGACGGCGCGCAACCAGGTGCGCATCGCGCTCGTCGATTCGACGGATCTCACGGCAATTGCCGCGGCCATGCGGCCCGGTGTGAAATTGCTGTGGATCGAGAGCCCCGGCAACCCGCTGATGTCGATCACCGATCTTGCTGCGTGCGCCGCGATCGCCCACCGGCATGGCGCGCTGCTGGGAGTCGACAACACCTTCGCGACGCCGGCGCTGACGCGCCCGCTGGAGTTAGGCGCCGACATCGTCATGCATTCCGCCACCAAATACATCGGCGGGCACAGTGACCTGACTGGCGGCGTGCTCGTGGTGCGCGATCAGGAGTTGTTCGATCGGCTTTACTTCTTGCAGAACGCCACCGGCGCGGTGATGGGCCCGTGGGAATCGCACCTCTGTTCGCGTGGACTCAAGACGCTCGACCTGCGCGTGCGGGAACACTGCCGCACCGCTCAGCAACTTGCCGAGCACTTGTCCCGGCATCCGCGCGTCAATCGCGTACTTTATCCGGGCTTGGCGAGCCATCCAGGACATGAACTTGCCGCGCGTCAGATGCAAGGCGGCTTTGGCGGCATGCTTACAATCGAAGTCAAAGGAGACCTCGTCGCGGCCAAGCGCGTCTGCGAGAGTACCAAGCTGTTCCAACTCGCGGTCAGCCTCGGGGCGGCGGAATCCTTAATCGAGCAACCCGCCACGATGTCCCACGCCAGCTATGACCGCGCAGACCGCCTCGCCCACGGCATCACCGACGGCCTCGTCCGGCTCAGCGTGGGGCTGGAAGCGTTTGACGATCTACGGGACGACCTGGACCAGGCGCTAGCTGGCTAACCTATCGGCGATCGCTCACTTTCTCTCCAAGCCCAGGGAAGGCCACCCATACGTTCTGCCAATGGTGACGTCTCCGAGGGCCTTCCCTGGGCTTAACAGCGACCAACGACGTAAAAATAAGCAAGCTGCGCAAACTTTTCTAATTATCTCGACTTTAACGAAAGAACCAACCTTAGCGATTCCGATACTTTGGCTGGATCAATCGCCTCTAGGCTGCGCCCTCGTGGCCAGGCGTCGTGACCAGATCGAGGTTGAGTCGCTATGTGCGGTAAACGGACATCGCCCGCGAGAATTGCCGTCGCCCTGTTCTTAGGATGCGCGCTGAGCGGAGCGGCCGCCCCGGCGGTTGCGCAGCAGTCCAGCCGCTCAATCTACGCCAAGCAGGGGCAGTTCGCCGCGCGGACGACAAATTACTCGCCGGCCTGGCGCGTCCACCCGAAGGTGCGCCAACCAGGGCCTGTCGCGCGAACGGCGCAGCAGGGCGGTGTGCGACAAGCACGGCACCAACAGGAAGTTTTAGAGCCCCCCTTCGCCGACGACGAGTCCGGCGTGCCGTCCTTTGAGGACTCCGCCCCGGCCGAAGAAATCCCCGCGGCGCAGCCCACGCTGAGTCCTCGAGCAACGGCACAGGAACCCGTCTACGAAGTGGCGCCCTCATATGAGACAGCGCCGCAAACCGTGGCGCCTCGCGCCGCGCCGCGGAACAACGGCCGACGGTCGCCAACACTGGCGCCGCCGCGCATGGAAAACGAAATCGCCCCGGGCGCCGGGCGCTATGAGCAGCTCCCGGCGCCGCGCGGCGTCCAGCGAGTGCAGCCGGACTTCGATTACGAGATCACGGAACAATACGGCCCGGAAGAGTACGTCGAAGAGGGCGAGTATTACGACGACGGGATGTCCAGTTGTCCCGATTGCGGGCAGGTCGGCAACTACTGCGAATGCGGTCCGCCCAACGTCTGCGACGATTCCTGGCCCTGCTGGCACGCGCGTCAGCAATGGCGTAACTTCCGCTTGTTTGGGGGCGGCTGGGACATTGGCTGCCCCTGGAATTGGTGGGATGAGCTTTCGTTGTCCTTTGGCCCGCACTCCTTCAAAGGCCCGCTCGATCAGGGGCAGAACGGAAATTTCGGATTCCAAGAGGCTGTCAATTGGGGCGGTCCCCTGTCGCATTGCCGCGGCATCGGCTTTCAACTCGGTGCGCAGGGCGTCCAAAGTAACTTTGCCGGCGACGCCGTCAACGGCGGCAGCGACGACAACCGCAACCAGGTCTTTGCCACGGCCGCCATCTTTGCGCGAGCGCCGAACAATCATGGCTGGCAAATTGGCGTGGCGTTCGACTGGCTGGAAGACGACTACTACGTCGACGTCTCGCTCAACCAGGTTCGCGCGGAATTGGGCTACGTCACCTTCTGCGGCAGTGAAGTCGGCGCGTGGATCACGAGCAGTTCCGATTCGACAGAGGACGTCGACACGGGCATCCTCTACGAAGCCACGGACATGTACGCCTTCTACTTCCGGCAATGCATGCCGTCCGGCGGCGAAGGACGCATCTGGGGCGGCGGAACTGGCGACGGCAATGGGCTGGTTGGCGCTGACTTCCGCGTCCCGCTCACGAATCGCTGGTCGCTCAATGGCGCCGTGAACTACGTCATCCCACAAGACGGCACGGGCCAGGACGGGCTGAATCAAGAGGCCTTTGGCATGACGATGAACCTGGTCTGGTACCCGTTCCGCCCCCGCACCGGTCCCCCCTGCAACAACGGCCCTTATCGCCCGTTGTTCAACGTCGCGGACAACAACATGTTCATGGTCGACCGAGTCATGGCAGGCGAGTAGGAAATGATGAAGGATGAATGTTGAGCGACGTATACCTCTCTCAATTCATCATTCATCACTAAGTACACCCGCAGAAAGTTTGGTGTGGGGTGCCACTGGCGGCTTGTCCGCCAGTGCTGGAGTTGGGACAGCCGGCAAGACTAAAACCGCACTGGCAGACAAGCCGCCGGCGGCACCCATCGCTTTATTTCTTCCGCGTGCGCACTTCGCCCTTACCCCTTGCTCTTCAGCGCGATCACTCCGTCCCAATCGGCTGGCGGAATGCGATTGTGCTGGCCGATGAAGACGGTCAGGAAGTCTTTCGCCTGATCGTGCGCCGGCACCTCTTGAAGGTGCTGTAAGGCTTCCGTCCAGCGACCCGCCAAGAGCGCATCCACCGCGCGTTCGTAGGCCGCGAGATGCGCGTCGGTAAGTTGCGGGTACTCCGCTGCCGGCGGCAGCAATTCCGTCACCATCACCGGTGTTTCCAATCCGTAGGGCCGCACGAGCGCCAAGCGACGGAACCTCGCGACGTCCGGACCTACTGAAGCGCGCAGCGCATCGGCCGTGGGGCCGTCCATCAGAATCGGCGCGTGCAGCAATTTGGTCATGCCCTCCAGGCGCGACGCGAGGTTCACGACGGGCCCGAAGACCGTCACCTTGGTCTGATCAAATGTGCCGATCTTGCCCGCCACGGCGCGCCCGGTGGCCAGGCCGATGCCCACCTGAAAATCAGCCAGCGAATGCTCCGGCTGGAGCGCGGCCGCGGCGTATTCCTTGCGAATCGCGAGCGCCGCGGCACATGCTCGCGCTGCGGCGTCCGGTTGCGGCAGCGGCCAACCCCAGAAGCCCATCGCCGCGTCGCCGTGAAAATCGCCGACGACGCCGCCGCGCGACAGAATGTGATGCGTCAGTACGCCGAGCGCCTCGCTGACGCGTTTAAGTAAGCCGAGCAAGTCCTGAGCTGATTTCTCCGACGCGCGTGAGAAGCCTCGCAGATCGCAGAACAACACGGAGACCTCGGTCTCGCGCGGCGCGAGCGCCTCGTCCGGGTCTTCAACCTCGAGCGCTTCCAATACCGCGGGGGAAAGAAACTGGCCGAGACTCGATTTCTGGCGTTGCAAGCGTTTCAGTTCGCGCAGAGAGCCGAGCGCGCCGCCGACCATCTCGGCGAACTTGAGATCGTCCTTGATCTCCGCGCCATCGGTCGGTGTGTTGCGCGGCGTATGGGGCTCGAAGCGACCCGCCACGTACACCGACCAGCCGCCGCTCGGCTTGCCCAGCACTGGCGTGCAAAAGGCCCAATCGTAGTTCTCGCTCGCCGTGAATGTCTGGGGCGATGCGCGGCGACTGGGTTCCCAGACATGCAACACGCTTTGCCGGCGCTCGATTGCGGCTCGGACCAGGGCCGTGCTCGGCTGAAATGCCTCACCGGGAGCAACGCGGCTGTCCCAATACAGAATCCGCGTCTGCCGCAATTCCAACGCCGCTTCGGCAGGTTCCAAGGCCACGATCGCGGCGGCGGTAGCGCGTGGGATGCCGCTCAGCAACATGTTCACGAGCCGGACGAACAACTCGTGATCGCTCGCCGCGTTCTCAATCACCTGCGGCAATCGGCTCAGCACTTCAATGCGATGATCCGGGTTGCGAAACCGCAGTTCTTGCAGATACTGCGCGGTAAAGGTCTGCTCCTCAACCGGTATCGGCGTTTCCAGCGCCGTCACCGCCGGCTCGTTCACCAGGCTGAAGCGCGTCCTCCCGATCACGAAATGCTCGCCCGGCTTCAGTTCGAAACGTTGCTCCTCGCGGCCGCGGAAAAACACCGGGTTGCGCGCCGCGGGCAGCATGCGCACTTGTAGTCGATCGTCTTGCCAAAGCAGCTCCACGTGCCGCCGCGAGATGCGGTCGTCCCAGGGAACGCTCCACGGACCGGCCGATCGTCCAATCGTTACGGCGGCGCCCGGCGCGAGCGTCTGCCGCCAACGTTGTTCGTTTTCCGGCCCTTGAACGATGAGGTATGCCATGGGCGGAGCGTGAAGAGGCCTCGTGACACCAACCCGAGGTGCTCGCTAGCGCTTCGGGGTGGTATTGTACGCTACTCCTTCTTCTCGGGCGGCGCGGCGCTCCTGAGCGGCACGATTTCCGCGTGATCCTCTTGCCAACTCAGAAACCCGATCAAATTGCCGTCGCGCACCGCTAGCACGGCCGCGCCATGCCAATCGGCGTCGATATGCACCACGGGGTCGACGCGCCAGACGGTGCGTTGATCTTCGCAACGCGCCGCGGCGATCGGCCGCGGCTCGCCCGTCGAGCTGATGAACGCCAGCGTATCTTCCGGCGTCGTGGGATTGCGAATCCGATCCGCTGGCCAGGGAGATGTTTTTTCCTTGCTGTTCTTCTCCAGCGGCAGCAGCGCCAGCGAATCGTAGAGCCGCTTCGCCTCGCCGTTCACCGGATATGCCGTGCCCGCGACCGCGACCTGGGCGGTGTCCGCGAACGACTGCTCCGGCGCGGTCAGCAAATCCGCCAGTCCCAGGAAGCCCTCCGGCACGCGCAACACATACCCTTCGCGCCGCCGCTCGGGATTGCGAAAAGTACCGTTGTGCTTCCAGGTCAACACCGCGCGCATCGGCGCTGGCGCCGGCTGCGATGGACCAAGTACCTGCCCTGCCAACGGCAGCGACGGCGACCAATCGTGCCAATCTTCTTCCGCCTTCTTGGCGACCGCGAAACGATGGCCGTCCACGACGAGCGCGCCTCCGTCGTCAGGCGTGGCGAACGCGACGCCGCCGCGCAGCAAATCCTCGGCGGTCGAGACCTCCAACGACACGCCCGATAGCCAGCCCGCGTCCAATTCAATCCCGCCCACGTTCCAGAACTGCGATCGCTCCCGCATCAATTCGCGGTACGCAGGTCGCACGTAGGCTCGTGCTTCAACGGCGCTGCCATCCGCGGCCAGTCCGACGGTTAGGATCGTGCCAACGCGAATCTGCCGATAGTAAACGGCCGCGCCGGGGCGCAAGCCGCCGCGCTCCGTCGCTTGCAGAACGACTTCGACGCCGCCCGGCTCAATGCGTTCCGTGAGCGGCGCTTCCTCGTGCCCGGTGAATTCCATTTGCGCGGGGCCGTCGCCGGGCAAGACCGCGACGTAATGCGGGCCGATGAGGGTGTCCAGGCCTTCCAAGGCCGCGAAATCAATCCGCGGCCGGACAATCCAAAAGCGGCTGCCGTGACGCGCGATCGGCGCGGCTTCGTGCCGCAGGTCGACGGCGACGTCGATGTGGCTCAAGTCAGGAGCAATGATCACCTCGCGCACTTCGCCCACCACGACCCCGCGATGCCGCAACACATCGCCGGGCTTGAGGCCGTGCCCTTCGGCGAAATGAATTAGCAGCGTCGGCCCGGCCGGTTGCCAGGATTGGTACGCCAAAAACGCGACGAAGGCCGCCGCGGCTAGCGGCGCCAACCAGGCCCAACTCCAGCGGCGCTCACGAACGATCCGCGCACGCGGCGGCGTCGGGCCCGCCGGCGGCGCGGTCTCCGGCGGGCGGGGGGATTCCGGCGGAACCTCCGGGGAAGGATTGTCCATCAGAGAGCTATTCGCCGGGAAGCAGGAAATCTAGCGCACAGCGACTCACTTTACTGTGCCGGATGGTTCACTGGCAAATGCGCTATGCGAGCGGATTTGTGGGAGGCGTCTCCGACGCCGATTGTTCGACGTTGTTGCTGATTCGACGGTGGGTCCATCCGAGGCGCCTGCTCCATCGGCGTCGGAGACGCCCCCCACAGTCCTGCAATAACTCGCGCGGCGCTTTCAATACGCCCCGCGTCGCGAGAGTACGCTCAACGGCGTTTTCCAGATCAACTGCAGGTCGGTCCACAGGTTCTGATGGCGGGAGTACCAAAGGTCCATCCGCACCCAATCTTCGAAGCCGATCTCGCTGCGGCCGCTGACTTGCCACAAGCACGTGAGCCCTGGCTGGATGGCCAGCCGGCGGCGTTGCCAGGGTGCATAGTTGATGACTTCGCTGGCGATCGGCGGGCGCGGTCCCACGAGCGCCATGTCCCCCTTCAACACGTTGAACAACTGCGGCAGCTCGTCGATGCTGGTCGAGCGAAGGAAGCGGCCGATGCGCGTGATCCGCGGGTCGCGACGGTTCTTGAAAATAGGCCCAGAGTGCTCGTTCGACACCAAATGCTGGAACTTCGCCGCGTCCATCCGCATCGAGCGGAACTTGTACATGCGGAACCGCCGGCCGCAGTAGCCAATGCGTTCCTGGACGAAGATGGCATTCCCCCTGGTCGTGATCGTCAAGGCGACGAACACCAGCAGCATCAGCGGCCCGAAGAGCGCAATCGCCGCCACGGCGCCGAGGATATCGAGGGCGCGCTTGAGCGCTCGATATCCGTGAGATTCATTTCCCTCCGGTTGAACCAACGGATGTCCCGATTCGACCCAACGAGTCAGTACGTCGCGCCGGGCGGCCGGCGCAAAGGTGGTGTGTGACATGTAGCGTTTGCCCCTGGTACGCGTGGTGTCTCGATGTAACCAGATTGCGAACGCCATGCCGGGCAAACTCGAGACGGCCGTGTCGGCACTAAGTCGCTATGAACACACAACTTACGAAATGCTCGCAGGCAGGAGGACAAATCGGCTGTGGCGATTTCGCAACACCTTCCGGGGAGAACGGTCATCATCGCACCGGTGCGGAAATAAACCGCGCCTGTAAAAGTTCCCAAGCGACTGGCGGCGCCAAGTGGCAGGCCAAATTCGGTCCCGGAGATTGGGGCGGGCCCTTCGAGGCGCCCCAGATCAATCTACTTGCTGGTGTTCCCAGCCAGTCCAATTAGCCGCGCCACGCGAGCCAGCCGAGCACCGCGAGCCAACTCGCCAGGCAGACCCCGCTGACCAACAGCCAAATCGGCCGCGCCATCGGCGCGCGAGATCGACTCGACGCTTCCGCCGCATCCCTAGCTCCGTCCCGCGCCGCGGCGTTGGGCTGGCGACGGGCGTTTTGCGGCGCGCGGTCGGATTTCATGCGACAAGGCTATTCCGGCATCGTGATCTTGAATTGACCGTGCAGATCTTCATTGAAATCGAAGACGTTATCGAAATCTTCGCGGCGATCATCCGGCGTTTTGCACATCTGGCCAATGCGAATCAGGTTGAACACGATCTCGCCAAAGTCGCCCGTTTCATGGATGCCCCAATTATTGAGGACGCACTTTGCCATGTACCCGAATTGCTCCATGGCGTAGTGGCGAATCGCCTCGCATAGTTCCTGGCCGGTCAAGTGACGGTCGCCAACCTTGGGACGTTCCTCGCCTTCGGCCTCTTCGTCGAACGGCGTCGGCTCCGTCGGCTTCGCTTGCCCCATGCCCAGGTTCGACTGCGCGTATTCCAGCGCCTCGGTGACGAAGCGGTAGGCCGCTGGCGGGAAACGAGGATCGTCCCGCAACAGTTGAGCGAAGCGTTCGGCGCGTTCAGCGGGGTCTGTCATAGCGGTGGGAGTCTTGGTTCTGCGAGTGGCCATTCATGCCTGCGATTCGAACATCGTGGTCATTTGTTACTCGACTTGCTCAACACGGTGAGCACTTCCGAAGCCGGTATCATCACCCGCCGGCGGTCTTCCGTCTCGATCAGCAATTGCCCTGCGAGGATTTCCTGAGCCAGCACCCGCGCGCGGCCCTTGGCGGTGATGATGTCGACCCCGACAGGCGGCAAATCCTTCTGTAATTCCTCGTAAACGTCGTATTCGTAACGTAGGCAGCATTTCAGCCGTCCGCAGCGCCCGGAGATTTTCGTCGGGTCGAGCGTGGCTTTTTGCAGCTTCGCCATTTTCATGCTGACCGGCGGCATTTCGGACAGATGCGTGTTGCAGCAGACCGGTTTCCCGCAGTCGCCGTAGTCCGCCAGCAATTTGGCTTCATCGCGCACGCCAATCTGGCGCATTTCGATCCGCGTCTGAAATTCCGACGCCAACTTCTTCACCAGTTCGCGGAAATCGACGCGGATTTCGGACAGGTAATAGACGACGACCCGCTCGCCGCCCAGGATGTGCTCGACGTCGATCAGCCGCATATCGAGTTGCATCTCGGCGATGACACGCTCGCAGATGGCGAATTCATTGCGCTCTTGGCCGTGCATTTGTTCCAAGTCGCGCTCATCGTCGCCGCTCATCGCACGCAGCAATTGACCGCGCTTCGGGTCCTGCAAATGCTCCACGGCTTCGTCCGTGGCCTCGCACAGCACCACCCCGGCCTCCAGACCACGGTCGGAGCGAACCACCACCCGGGCTTCGCGCAAATAATGCTCCCCTTCGCGGGAGGCAAAGACCCCCAACGAGCGCATCACCCCACAGCGAACCACATATTTGGGCATAACAGCAGGCTGGGAAGGAGAACGACAGGAACGCTCGGGACCGCGTGGCGCAAGAGGCAGGAACGCCGCCGGATTCCCAAGGTGGGACCTGCGATTGAATATAGTCGGCGCGCCCCAAACGCGAAAGGACGGTCCGGCGAGCGAGCCTCCCGGGTGCTTTCGCTGCGCGGCAATGCTCTAGGAACCCTTGCCGCCGACCGCGCTTGGGCTTACCCTAAGCCGTGCAAGATGGGGTGAAGACGTACTGTTGTGAAATTGGGGGAATGAAAATGCGGCAAAGGTCGGTCGAGCGGAGCGTTGGATTGCGCGGAGTGGCGGTGTTCGTCCTGATGTCACTCCTTTACATTCCCGGCTGCGGAGACGGCCCCGTAGACCAGTTGGACACGAGTACGGAGACCGGTGCCATCAATCTGGTGTTGACGAAATTAGTCGATGCCGCGGGCAGTCAGCGGCTGACCGAAGAGTTGTGGGTCAAGTCATCCATTCCCAAGCCCGCGGATCGCGCGAAATTCCGCAACTACAACGGCTTTATTGCCACGGAAACGCTGGTCGAAGGGGACACGGCGAAAGTCAAGGTCGAAGTCTACGGCAAGGATGGCACGGTCGTCTCGACGCAAGACTGGGTGATGAGCAAAGCCGATGGGACCTGGAGAGTCCAGTCCGCGCCGCTGCCCGCGAAGTGATGCTCACTCCTGTCGACTGAAGGCGACCTGTGGCAACGAACAAACCCGTCGCCGCGAAGGCTCAGTAGTCGCGCCGCGATGAATAACCCACTCGCTCGCCCAGCCATTCTCGCTCGCCTCCGCGCCAAGGTTGCGCGCGGCGAGCCGATCCTGGGCGCAGGTGCTGGCACGGGCATCTCCGCCAAGTGCGAGGAAGCCGGCGGCGTCGATCTCATTGTGATCTACAACTCCGGTCGCTTCCGCATGGCCGGGCGCGGTTCGCTCGCCGGGCTCATGCCGTACGGCAACGCCAATCAGATCGTCCGCGAGATGGCCCCCGAAGTCCTCACGGCAGTGCGCCATACGCCGATCCTTGCCGGCGTCTGCGGGACCGATCCCTTTCTCTTGCGCGATCCCTTCCTCCGCGAGCTCAAGCACCTCGGCTTCGCCGGCATCCAAAATTTCCCCACCGTCGGTCTCATCGACGGCCTCTTCCGGGAGAACCTGGAAGAAACCGGCATGGGCTTCGATCTCGAAGTCGAACTCATCGCCGCGGCGCGCGAGCTTGATTTACTGACCACGCCGTACGCGTTCGATCCCGAGCAAGGCCGCCAGCTCACGGAAGCCGGCGCCGACATTGTCGTCGCCCACATGGGGCTCACGACCAAAGGGACGATCGGCGCCCGCACCGCGCGCTCGCTCGATGATTGCGTCCGCGACGTAACTGCGATCGCCACTTCCTGCAAGCAAGTCCGCGCCGACGTCCTCGTCCTCTGCCACGGCGGGCCGATCGCCATGCCGGACGACGCGCAATACGTTCTGGAACGCGTCCCCAACATCGAAGGCTTCTACGGCGCGAGTTCCATGGAACGCCTGCCGACGGAAGTGGCGATCACCGAGCAAGTCCGTGAATTCTCACGGCTGCGGCTGAAGCGCTAACGCGCCACGGCCTGCAAGACCGCGCCAATTGATTCGGGTCGCGCCACGTATCCAGGTCTATGGATGCATCGGCTCTTGCGGACAACCGCGTCACGAACTCATTGGTCGATATTTGCTCTCGTGTCGCCTCAGGTAGCCGTGCATCGCTTCGCCTGGCGCAAGTCGCCCCTCCCGGGGCGATCATCCATAGCGCAGGTCCACAACTCTTCACGGCACGAATTCTTGTGACGTACACTTTGACGGCTGCGACCGTCACGACTGACAACTTGCACCGTAACAAGGATGACCTTGTCGGAACTGGGCAATCCGGCGTCCGTCGCTGGATTCTTAGCGTTGAAATGTCGCCAGTGAGTTGAAGTCGTTCTGTACCGGGGTTATAAGTTCCGGAAACTGGCACACCTTCGCGCGCTCCCATTTTGTTCTTGGAGACAACTCAGTGAAACGAAATCAGTTATACACCCTCGCGGCGCTGGCGCTCGGCGCCATGCTCGGCTGGGCCGCGGCGACGGAGCGACTATCGTTCTCGCCGACCGCGCGGGCGGAATCGGAGACGATCACGTCGTCGTCCGAGGCGACGCCCGCCGGACAAAAGTCATGTTGTGTCGATGGCGCTGTGTCAAAGAACGTCTTCGCCCTCGCCAGTTACAAGGTTCAAAACAACCAGGCCGCCGCGCAGCCCGCGTCCGGCAAGAAGCCCAACATCCTCGTCATCTGGGGCGACGACATCGGCACCTGGAATATCAGTCACAACAACCGCGGCATGATGGGCTACATGACGCCGAACATCGATCGCATTGCCCGCGAAGGCGTCGCCTTCACCGATTATTATGCCCAGCAAAGCTGCACGGCCGGTCGCGCCGCCTTCATCAGCGGTAGCGTTCCGGTTCGCTCCGGCATGACCAAGGTCGGAATGCCTGGCGCGAAAGAAGGCTGGCAGAAGACCGACGTGACTATGGCGACCGTTTTGAAGAGCCAGGGTTACGCCACCGGCCAGTTCGGCAAGAACCACCAAGGTGATCGTGACGAACACCTGCCGACGATGCACGGGTTCGACGAATTCCTCGGCAGCCTCTATCACTTGAACGCCGAAGAAGAGCCCGAAAACCGCGACTACCCTCGCGATATGAAACTGCCGAACGGTAAGACATTCCTCGAGCAATTCGGTCCGCGCGGGATTATCAAAAGTAAAGCAGACGGCAAAGGCGGGCAAACGATTGAGAATCTGGGTCCGCTGACCAAGAAGCACATGGAGACGATTGACGATGAAACCCTGGCCGCGGCCAAGGACTTCATCACCCGTCAGTCGAAGGCCGGCCAACCCTTCTTCTGCTGGTGGAACGGCACGCGGATGCACTTCCGCACCCACGTGAAGCCCGAGCACATCGGCATTTCCGGCCAGGACGAATACAGCGACGGCATGGTCGAACACGATATGCACGTTGGCGAACTGCTCAAGTTGATCGACGAACTCGGTCTCGCCGACAACACGATCGTCCAGTACTCAACCGACAACGGCCCGCATTACAACACCTGGCCCGACGCCGGCACCACGCCGTTCCGCAGTGAAAAGAACTCCAACTGGGAAGGCGCGTTTCGCGTGCCTTGCTTTATCCGTTGGCCGGGACATTTTCCCGCCGGCACGACGCTCAACGGCATCATCTCCCACGAGGACTGGTTGCCGACGTTCGCCGCCATCGCCGGCGCTCCGGACGTGAAGGAGAAGCTGCTTAAGGGCGTGGAACTGAACGGCCGGACCTACAAGAACCACATCGACGGCCACAATCTGCTGGACTACCTCAGTGGCAAGACGAAGGAGTCGCCGCGCAAGTCGTTCATCTATGTGGGCGACGATGGCAATGTGATGTCGATCCGTGTGGGAGATTGGAAGGCGACGTACCGGGAAAACCGCGCCGAGCAATTGCAGGTATGGCGCGAGCCCCTCGTCCACTTGCGTCTACCGCTGCTGTTCAACCTGCGCCGCGACCCGTTCGAGAAGTCTCAGCACAACTCCAACACGTATCACGACTGGATGATCGATCGGGCGTTCGTACTGGTGCCTCTGCAGGCGGTCGCCAGCGAATTTCTGATGAGCATGAAGGAATTCCCGCCCAGCCAGAAGCCGGGCGACTGGAGCCTGGACACGCTTGAGCAGCAAATCAAGAGCATGACTGTCGGCGGAGAGTAGTCCGCCAGCTGATTCAAGGGGGCGCCGGCCGAAAAGCCGGCGTCCCCTATTTTGTTGCGCTGGAAGCGACTGGCACAGACGCCAAGTTTGCCAAGTCCACGCAATCGCTACATGCGGCATCATGTCACGCCGTGCGCGGCCTCCGCGGGCGCTTCCAGCGGTCAATACCGCCGCATCTTTGCCGATCAATCATTTGTGGCGAGCGTGCCGCGGCGCGGCTGCCGGACTGAACGAATGGAAAGTCGTCGTACCTTCGACCGCGCGAAAAGAACTGCCATGCGACGCGCACTTTTGACTATCGCAGTTGTGCTATCGCAGTGGCTAAGCGCCGCCACATCGGCTGTCGCGCAATTGGACCAGGCCGACGTCGAAGTCGAGGCCGAGCCAGCAGAGGAGGAAGCCGACGAGCTGGAAACCGACCGCGACGCCTTCACGCCCGCCACCAGCACGGTCGGGCGGTGCGTGACGGTCTTCGAGTCGTCGTATTCGTTCATCGACAATCGCGATGTCGCCGAAACGCACAGCTTTCCAGAAATCCTCATCCGCCGCGGCCTGAGCGATCGCCTCGAATTGCGGTTTGGCTGGAACTATGAAGTCGGCGGCGCAGGCGATCTCGTGTCTGGAAACGAGGGCGGCGAAGCGCCCGCCGGCGGTGAACTGGAGCGCGAATCGCAGCTCCTATATGGCTTCAAGGCCAGCGTCACCGAACAAGACAACTGGCTGCCGCGCAGCGCACTGATCGTGCAAGGCTATTCGCCCACCAGCGGCGAATCGAACGATACCGATCTCCTCGCGACCTATACGTTTGGCTGGGAGTTGGCGAATCGGTGGCGACTGGATTCTTCCATTCACTACCTGACAGAGCACACGGCCGAAGACGCCTTGAACCTCTGGGCGCCGTCGGTCGTACTCCGCATCCCCATCAACGAGCGCTGGCACGCCCACGCCGAATACTTCAGCATCAACTCGCAAGGCGCTGACGAGGAATTCAACCGCGCTTTCCTCAGCCCCGGCATGCATTGCCTGGTCACAGAAAACCTCGAACTCGGCGCCCGCCTCGGCTGGGGCGTGACCGACGACGCGCCAAACTTCTTCTCGAACGTGGGCGTCGGCTGGCGGTTCTAAGCAGAGCAGCGTGGCGCCGCAACTGCGACGTTCTGCAAGTCCGACTCTCGCGGTCTTTTTAATCTCCGTCACGACTGCGTGAGTGCGAACTTGCCTGAAAAACAGGGGCCTTCACGTTGCTTTCGCGGGGAATATCGCGTGTTTCACAAAATCCCCATTTCGCCCCTAGTCGAGCCGCCAGGCAATCGATAACCCACCTCTCCCGCCACATGACTGCCTGACGCCGGTCGGACCAGACGCCTGGGC
>ENA-ORBV01007628-ORBV01007628.1-microbial-mat-metagenome-genome-assembly--contig:-NODE-7628-length-18522-cov-5.648089_pt1 | contig 18522 bp, 14 predicted proteins | sample MGYA00237777_ERZ505514 | MGnify/ENA primary metagenome ERZ505514 (study PRJEB26160, sample SAMN06269048) | microbial mat metagenome | isolation source: Oligotrophic lake microbial mat | place... | reverse complement strand
ACCACCAGAGGCTGGGGCAGCACTGAACATCGGGGTGGGTGGTCTCACCAAAGGTGGCATGGGTGGAAATGGACAATGGTCCTTATCAATAGCAGCGCGGTCGGCAATCGTTTTGCAACGACCCAGATAAGAAGTCACTCCCGAAGGAGATGGAATATTGAACCGAAATGAGACTTCCTCTTCCAATCGTGAGCGTAGGATGGTTTGTTGGAGAAGAGGGGCAAGCCCAAAGTGCCTGTGATCCATGGAACTAAAATATGACCCAGAGGACAACATGCTTAGCCAGTCATAAGCGAGGAAATCTGACTTGGAGGATTCTGCTTCTGTAGATATTTGGGCATTATTGGAGATATACTCTTCAGAAGATGACTCTATCTGCAAGGCCGATGCAAGTTGGTCCGCGCTTTCCAGCCGTGACACAATGTACACAATTAATTGTTCCTCTGCCTCGACGTGCTGTAGCACAGTCTTGGTGTACTTTTCGTTCGACACATCGGGCGAACCAAAATTTGGAAGAGCGAGTTGTTTGGTTTGCCCCCTGCTGCTACTCGATGTAGCTCTCTGAATGGCTAGAACCTCCATCGCATTGGACGTTCGTTTTGTCGTGGAAGACGTTGCATATTCGACACTTCCGGCAGATATTTTGAGAGTACTCAAGGGTGCTTGTCGCAAGGCATTGATCCATGCCGCAAAACCACGGCGAAAGATTAGGTCCAGTCCCTCTGTGCCGGGCTCGGGTACAGAAAGGGCTAGCTGTGGTGGAAGGGAACCGCCCAAGATCTCGGCTACTCGAGTCGCATGACCTTGATTCAACCAATCTCCAAATCCAGTCACGACACCGGACCGGACGTTGCACACGCCACAAAGTGTTTCCAGAGCCTGGACATAATTGTCCATACCTCCATAAAGGCCACCAAAACCACCCCCCCGATTGTGCCCTCCGTCGGTATCAAACTCGACAAATGTACATTTCCCACTGCTGCTGCTGCTGCTTGGTAGAAGGGATTGCACTTCTTTCTCCCATTTCGGGTACAGGCTCATTAGGGTAATCGGGGCTGCAGAAAAATCCGTAGCCCCTCCAGGCTGAATGCTGCGAATGGCATCAATATGTTTCTGTATCATGGACGTAGGTGTATTGCCATTTTGATGATGGTTGTAGGTATTTTGTTGCAATAGGTTGAGATTGTTGGTACTCGTAGTAGTACTGGCACGAACTGCCGCCACGGCAGCAGCAACGGAATCCACCACATCTCCCACCCGAAAGGTCATTTGGAGAATGCTGCTGGCCGGTGCTTCATGATCAAACGGCACCACCACTTCCATCCAAACATCCTCGCGCAACAATACGCCGGCTTGAATCAATGCTGGTATGGATTCGAATCGTTTGAGACATCGTGCCACGGCCAACTCATTGAATCGTTGTCGCATGGTCGTGGTGGTTGCCGCTGTATCCATCCGACCGGTCGATCCCGATTTGTCCGTCAAGGTCAAATTCAATAAAAACATGGGCTTGGCTCGTGGTTGGGTGATTCGAGGCAGAGAGACTTTGAGACGGAATAACTGTCCCACAGGTCCATGTCCTGGCAAGGGAACCCGCAAGTTGGGTACATCGTTTGGGGATGGTAGTTGGATGGTAGCTCGAATACGATTACTGAGCTGCTGTGGATTCTTGTTGCGAAGACTCAATTGTTGGAGTTCTTGTTCGACCAGAACAAAATCATCAGTAATGCTTTTGGGATTGGGCAAGACCAACCAACTCAACAATCCACAGGATCGTGGCGGTAAGGTTTCCATGGCAAAGGTATATCCCAAAGATTGTTCGTGATCGTTTGGTTGTGACTGCTGCGGCACCAATTCAGGAATGGCAATCATGGTGGTGGATTTCATGCACTCCGTTTGGCATTGCAAATGACGATAGGCCTGTTGAAAGGGTTCCAGTGGCAAAATTTGTGGTTGTGCATCGTTGTTCTTAGTGCAAATGACGTTTAGCGTCACAGAAATGGAAGCCACTCCGGCTTCATTGTTGCCGGGAGTGGCAAAGGGCAAGGCTACCCACAGAGGCAACAATCGATGCGTTCCAATATCTTTTCCGTCTTGACTCACACTCATGGCGGGATAGGTAGAGGCACGTTCTGCCTTGTAAGTTAATACCAAACGTGCCTTTTGTGAAAAAGGTCCCAACGTGACACGCGTAGCCGTCTCTGAGGACATTGCTTTGCCAGCGGTTTGACCACTGTTGGCATCGGCCAAAACGGCATCGACAACTTCGTTTGCTGTACCGGTGTAATCGATATCAGCTGTAATATCAATCCACTCGTTGGCACAGAATTCTTGGAATTTGGTAGATACCAATTGGAGTTGTTGTCCTTCTTCTGCGGTTCCATGCAGCGATGTCTTGGCGATGGCCACATGGACCATCATGGTTTCGTTTTGGGCATGGTATGGATTGGCATATTCCAACGTCATTTGAAGGTGCAAAGCGTCATTGTCCTCCGGGTACAGACTCATGGCATACTCATAATGCGAAGGATACACGGCAGATCGTGGAGCATGATGGGACCATCCTCCACTGGTAGTGACGGGCAAACAAATGCCATTGATTTGTTGATTGGCGTTGGAAACAGCATTGGGTGGGGAGGTATCATCCCCAGGACCAGGAGCAATATTATTGCTATTCGAAAACGAAGATGTCGCCACCGTGGAATCTCCAAACGTGACAGGCACCAAGACTTGACGACCATTTGTTTGTTGGGTGGTAAAGAATTGCCCTACGGCGGGATCATGTTTTCTTGCTCGTGCGTTTTCTTGATCAATGTTGGCACGCCATTGAAATCCATTTGTAGGACTACTGCTAGCAGCAAGAGGAGACGCCATGTTGCTGCTTTTGTTTGTTGAATGACAAGAATAAATGACGAACTGTTGCTGTTGTTGTTGTCACGTTGAATCAATCGTTGAGAATTAAACCAAACGTACACGTGATTGCAAGTTTTCATGAGAATACTGCACGTTTCAATCGTGGATGGATCTTTGATTCACAATTCGGGACTCCATCATATCTTTGTCAAACCTGTGGGACAGCCAGACACAAATGAATCGTGTCACGACAAACACAGGATGAGTCCGGAGGGGCAATATTTTTACCCAATAAACCTCCGCGCCCCCAGTATTTTCAAATCCTTCCCCCCCAAAAGTCTCAACGACTATTATGGAAGCCATTCCAATCCACAATAATCTCAAGCGCAGATAAACTGACAACACCCAGTTCAATACAAAGCTGACCAACAACTTCCTGCAGCTAACAGTTGACAATATTTTACTTTGTCGTTGGATAGATGCGACTAGACCTAGCTAGTTTAGTCTTCTGGTAATAATACGCTCTACTAGTAATAAATTGTCGGATCAGCTCGTGCACAGTGGAAACCCAACACCAACTTACTGCAATCTTTGGTACTTACTGTTGCCGACAAGTTGACGATCCTCCAGAATAAATTATGCCCTTTCCTGCCATCATGTTTCCGCATCGCAGCAGCAGTAGCAGCGGCACACGGATACTACTGCAATCCATCTCTTCCCAAAGCGTCCGAAGGAGGCGCATTCCGGCACGATTTTCAGACTTTATGATTCCGAGGCGGAAGGTTTCCACATGGAGAATACAACATAGCAACTGCTGGAGCAACAAAAAATCATGGTTGGCGGCTGTAGCAACGACAACAACATGGGTACCCCATGCCAACAACCACAACACAAATGACTTTATTTCTGGTTGGCCAAAAACCACGACGATTCGATGGTACCATCAGAGCTCGAGAAATGAGAAAGAGCAAACAGAAAAGCCAGATCAAGATCAAGACGACAATATTACCAAGAAAAATATATCAGCAGCAACAGCCACAACTGACGCCAATAATGCTCGATTTTGGGGGCATTGGATGCAACAATTAAAATCTCCACCGAATATCATCACGACGGCTCGCGTATTGTCCACGCCTGTTCTCGCGTATTGGATTATCTCGGGGCAACATGAATACGCCTTGGTGGGGTGTGTCGTGGCGGCGGCCTCGGATTATGTCGATGGCTACCTCGCCAAAAACTACAACATGGCTACCGTCATGGGTGGATATTTGGATCCCTTTGCCGACAAGGTCTTTATCAATGTCTTGGCTTGCTCGCTCTGTTATACGGAAATTCTACCTCTTCCCTTGGTGGGGCTTTGGTTGGCCCGCGATGTCTTGTTGTTTTTTGGAGCCGCGGCCTATGTGCGATCCCATTCCCGCGATGCGACGCATGCCTTTGATCCATTGGCGACACCTCTCAAAGTCAATTCTTCGATGCTCAGTAAAACCAATACGCTCCTCCAATTTGTCACGCTAGGAGTGGGCATCGTCTATCCACTGTACACGGTTCCTCCGGAATTCGTATTGACGGGATTATGGTACGTACTGTACTGTGGTACAGTAGCAACTTTGGTGGAGGCAACCTTCAAATGTTTTATTATAGTACTTGTACCTGGATGTTTTTGTACGACTCACATATTTGTGTCTGTTATTTTTTTGTCAAAGCTATCTGACGGGGGTCACTACCATTGCCTCGGGAGTTTCCTATCTGGATATGTCGGCGTTTGATGCCAGTGGAAACACGGAAAAGGAAGAGGGCAAAGACACGGAGGAGAAGAAAGAGGCTACGATCGATGCCTCCCAGAACAAAAAAGAGAATGATAAATAGACAGACAACTTGAGTAGAATTATGCAACGCCACAGTCGTCACTTTGCCCATTCTACTATTCGATCTAGAAATGAAAGAGACCCGAGTTCCATTCAGTTCAGTTGAGAGGTGTGTCGGTACAATAATGAACTGAACAGCACCGCTCAAACGGGCCAATTTACTACGATTTGTTAAAGTCCCCACGTTTGCTGTTGGTAGAAAAAGGCGGATAGCCTTCTGTTGCGAGTCGATCGCTTGTTCCATGAAAGAGTCGGCCGATCCCCCATAAACACTACTAGGATCCAAGGGCTCAATTCGTTCGGTGAGTTGGGGATTGATTCCATTCTAGCTCCTATTCAGTTCCATCCAATTCACGCTACGGCCGCTACCGGAAAGTGATGGGACCAGGCTCGTTCAACTAGTAGTAGCACGGGTTTCTTGAAGCCTTGACAACTCTACTGTTCTTCCTGTCTCCATCTCAGGCAGTGCTTGTGCCAGCACTTTTGTCCCAAACTAATGCGTGAATTTGAGCATGCCCTCAGACAATCAAAATCCCTGTATCATTAAGGGCAAGGTTAACCAAACTCAAATGATAAATGTTGGATGACCCCAAGGAGCAGCTGTGCTACTCGAGCACAAGAGTAGGAACTGTGGTTCTCGACTCTGCGCACCAACTGGGTCTACTGAGAAAGATCTTTCAGGCTTCTGTCTCGCAACAACAACAGGAGCCAAGAAATAATAGCATTTGCAAAACAGAACAGCACATCAAGCTTCCGAATGTCTTGTGTTGACATCCAACAATTGTGCTAGCTAGCTAGCTGTGGCTAGATCATCTGTCACCTGTTCAACGACACATTGACAACTGTCGCTAGCTAGCAGCTGTTCAATCGGAAGAACCCAGAGTGTTGTAGCAACCAAAGGAAACAATGGCGCAGACATCTTCACATGTTGAAAAATGGGCAGATGTTCCAGGCAATTCTGGAAACAAGTTTTTCAGCGAGATGTTTTGAACTTTGAGCAGCTCGAAGTTGTAGCACGGGAGACCGACACGCTCACAAATGCGTCTCGCTACAGACCTACTCTTTTTTGTTGTGAAGTTGACTGCAACTGGCTCCGCGAGGAGATGAAGTCTTTCAGCGTTGGGGACGGGTGGAATGCATGGAAAGAATTCTTTCAGTTTTCGGAATTTGGCGCAGCACAAATTGCAATGGCAGTGCAAATGTTGTTGCTCGTGCTCTGCTGACTCTCGCCTGCAGTTGACAAACCGCAGAGATGTCATCATCATTCCAACATTTGCTCCCAGGGGCGGTTTTGGCAACCACACACGTCCCCATCTCCAAAGCCGAGCCCTGCCGGCTTGAGCAGGCCCTGTCTCCATGATCTAAGCACAAAGTCTACCCTGTTGGTTCTTTCACATCTGCAACAGAGCCAGTTGGCTCACCCCTGTGCACATTTTCCTATTGGTTTCACTTCAAAGTTTGTTGTCCAATGTCAAACAAAACAAAATGGCTTGAAATTTTCCATGCAAGTCCAGCATCATGGGCACGCCACCACCCACCATCAATCCTATCATCAATCCCACCATTCATGGGATGCAACAGCGAATGTGGTCTTGTTGATGTCGCTGCAGATCACCACCGCATTCTCGCCATCGCCCCCTTTGCTAGCACATGGTTAAAACAAGCTAATCCCCCACTTCTTGTTGGTTTTTGGCTTTGTTTCAGCATGACAGGATTGGTGATGTCAGAGCCTGCTCTCAAGTCCAATGGAAAACTAGATTGTGAAAGCAGCAGTCACTGCATTCTCATTTTGTTAGCACTTCCTCCTTGGCTATCCATGAACACACAGAAAGGATGCCGTTGAAATGCATTGTTGATTGCCATGAACATCAACCAATAGCAAGTGTGGACGTCATTCTGCAAGTTTTTTTTTACACCGAACAGGCACCATGTGAGGCTGAATCACTTGCTAGCTAGCTAGTACTACTAGTAGCTAGTAGTAGCTAGCTAGAGCGGGAATGTTTTTTTTCCGTCGAAAGTTCGAGAACATTCCAAGTTCACGGACTTCACCTTTGCTTCCTCTCGCGAAAAATTTCTTCAACGGTTGCTAGTTTATTTGCATCCTCACAAATCAAGTGAAAAAGTAACAGCGCTGTGAACGAAGAGCTGAGCGAAGCGCTCAAAGGAGTACTACTAGTACTTTATTCATGTCTTCGAGTATTACCAAATAGCTGTTGACAACAACTGGAACAGAGACACAATGACGTGCTTTTCTCTGGCTCATCCATTCCTGTTCCTTTTGGCCATTCCATTGCTGTTGTTGCAGTTTGAAGCCGTCACGGTAGTCGCGACATCGCCTCAACCACTAGATGGTACAAATTCCATACGTTTCAGTTTGGGGTCTCCGTCGTGCTACAATTTAACCACAGCGACCAAGGTGCAATTATCCGTGGACACGTTTTTTCCAAAAGTGGCGGTTTGCTTTACAGCCAGTAGCAAAACCAATGCCGATATCTTGACAGTTACCTACAATATCATCGAGGATGACACACAGCAACCACAAAATGAGGAATGGAGCTTGCAAGCAACCAAGATGTGGTTAGGAAACAGCGTGGCCAACATTCCGAAGAAAATTCAAAATGACGAGGACAATCATGAGCTTGCATTAAATTTTGATCAATTCCCGTTTCAAACCCTCAACCTACCGAGTCTGTTTAGTACATATGCCAGCTTTGCGACGTTGGATATTTCCTTAGCAAACGATCTTGACTTTTCTTGTCCGAATCCATCAGGGATGCTTGTCCTGGCGTCATTTCATGTGACAATACTCCAAATATCTACGCAAACCACATTCGATTTGACTACTGTCGACGGAAAGGAAGGATCAACATTTGATCTAGTGAATGCTCTATATCTTTCTTGCGCAGACGATACAACCCTTGCCCACATTCCATCGCATCATCATCCAAACCAACAGCAACAACACTCACCAACAAAGGATCCGGATAAAGTCATTGCGAGGGAAGAAGAGTCAGCAACACTTGTGGCAGAACCAGAACGCCACTACAATCTTCGAACCCGTTCTCGTCGGACCCAAAATTGTCCCGCCATTGACCCGGATCCCAGCACTGTCAAATTGTCATTGAGCGAAGACTTTTTCAAACGCGCCAGAGTCATGCTGGAATTGGCCTTTGTTGTGGAAAGCGACCAAGTTGGTCCCATTGAAGATCAAATTGAAAAACAACGAGAAATCTACGAGCGCTTTGATGGTTGGAGTGATTGTGACGATCAAGCCCTCGTGGCCAAGACGAAAGATACGGGTATTTGTTTTGCAATATTTCAAGGTACCGATGGAGCTAATCTCTTGGATCAGGTATGTAGTGACAGAAGCTCCACATGTTTTATTGCAGGAAACTCCATTTGGTATTACCCGCCGTGAAATGAAACTTACCAGGATGTTTTTATTGTTCCACAGTGGCAAAACGTCAACCCTTTTACGGCTCGGGTGGGTCACACAGACTGTATTGTTCGAAAGGGATATCACGAAGGATACTTTGCTTCCTATTACACAGAGTTCCGGTACGTGCACGATAGTTAGCTATGCCAAGCTGGTCTACAGATGGTTGTATTCTCGCTCAGTCTCTGACTTCATTGCTTACAAACGATGTGTACAGCCAAAGCGTGGATGACTGCGTCAATTCATGCAGTGATGGTCCATGTCCTCTTGTCGTGGGCGGGCACAGTCAAGGAGCGGCTATGGCGGTCGTTGCATCGATTGATTTGATCCAACACGATCCGGAATTGATTACCATTGGTGGATCTAGGGCTCTTGTGGACACAGAGCCATGCACGGCTATCAATGCGAAACGCCATTTTCGATTCGTCAACACAATTTCCGGTAGTAGGCGCTACGACTACGTACCGACTCAGCTCAACGTTTATAATGAAAAGCAAGTGGGTTGGCCCCTCTATCTGGACGACCTTGGGAATTTTCCATTAGGCACAACTGGCTTTGGAGACGACAACGGTGATAGGTTTCCTTTTATCTCGATTCCGGCACACGAACGATCGCTCTATATGGAACGGATTGATGAAATTATAAATCGACCATGCTTTCCTCTACCCGTTGCAGGTTGGCGCGATGGTCACTATTGTAGATACGATGCTGAATGCGCAAGCAATTACTGCGACAATAAGGCCTGCAAGACAGGTCTGCGTCGTGACTGATTGTTGGCGCTTATAGAAAGATTTTGCCTAGTCACAACAGGAAGACTCCGCCCAAGTAGCTTCTAAATCTTGGGTCTGAGCTGTGGCTTATATAATTGTTGCTACTAATAAATTTTGATCTCAAATCTTGGCTAGTGAGGGAGGGAGGCTGGGTCGAACATCTTAGCTTTTCTTCTCGTGTCATGCATCTCCACCAAGCTATCGGAGAAAATGCTACCTATTGCTAGTAGTTAGAAGCTTCCTAATTCATGGCCACTGTGAAGTCTGACAGCTATCGATGCAGTAAATACGCAGAAGCTACTCTCTTCTAGCTAGACTAGCTACGCAGCCACGCAACACAAATGCAAGTTCAGAAAATGACCTAATGGATAGCAACTAGCTACTCGGAGTAGATACTCCATTGATAAGTCTACTGATTGACAACTTATGTGACCACTTATGCGGCCTTCTGCTTTCCTAGCTCGAACGCTCTCAGGCTGGCTCGACTGGCCCAGCAAGCTCCAGAGAGCATGGGCAGCTCCGCATCAGCAATGATCCTCTCGGTCAAAAAGAGCAAAGACAGTCTAGCCAATGCAGCGCCAATGATCAGTTTTACACTATCAAGAACTGAATCGACTAGTTAGTAGGTAGTCATAGCTGTAGCCATCCAACTAGTTGTAGCTGCTCTCTACTTACTGTAATAGATAGCAAGGCAGCGCGACCTACTTGAATTCTCTAGCTGGCTCACGAGGGCCTCATTCAGTTGTCGTGCTCATAATTATGTATGAGAGCCAGAAATCTTTCCGTGTGAGAAAAAAAGCTCATTTTTTCTCTTTTGACAAGAAGCCGGAACACTGACTGACCTGACGGATCAGTCTACTACTGAGTAGCTACTTAGCTACGACGTACTGGCGTAGTCCAGCCAACAGAAACCAACCTATCAACCGCATTGCTATCCTAATGAAGTAATGTTTGCTACTAGTACACGTGTGCTTTCACTGCTTTGATATCTGCCGTGATCGTACCTCCTGACAACACCCTGCCAAAATGCGACCCCATCACAACTCCCTACCTCGGGAATTACTAGCTAGGCACTGCACCGTCAGCTTCAGTTTAAAGTATCACGCTATCAGAACAGTATTCATTTTGCATGCCGCCAAGCACAGCACTTCAAACACTACGTCGTACAGTACGGGCAGGTTGTACCAAGTGCCTGGAACTGCGCTGTGGTAGATCTCACCAATTGGAATGTTGGCCAATTTCCTATCGATACTTCATGGCCAGATCAAGAGTACTAGTAGCTAGTAGCAAGATCCTTCTCATTTATACTCACAAAAATGCGAAGCAACACTGAAGCAACCATTCCGGTCGCAGTACGTTGTCGCCACTGTACTAGTACAGGAAGTCACCGGCTACAAACTGGCGAACGAGACTACAAGTCTACAGTATCGTTCTGGAAGAGGGACTTACTGCGCACTTGTACGTAGTATGGTGCATTTACTCGCTCAAACAAGGGGAATGTGGAGAAATTAATATCGACCCATTGGACGGTGCACCAATAGGTTGGTGAACTTGTACTGTACGTCAGCGTTGACGTAACCTTAGTGACGACGCAAAGCCTAATATCACTATTACGTGGCCCATATCTCCTTCTTTTTCTTCTGATCTTCCGTTGTTAATTCTCAAAGGAAGTACTTGGCTTATGTCACTCACATTCAATAGCCAGAATTGTGCGGAAAACGAATTCCAGCTGTTGTGACTTCCTGGTCTGAAAATCTGCCGAGACCATCGGCTCGTGCCAACTGCCCTCGTACAAATTGCGGAAGATAATGCGAACTGTTCTCATTTACTACTTACTCCAGTACCAGTGACTGGTTTTAGTAGTAGTAGGTTCTGATTTGGAATTTTCCAGATCGCATTAGGCCTATTGCCCCGCTATTTGCATTGCTTGAGTGCAACAATCAGATCTAACTTAAGTAGCCTCACAACAGTACGACAAAAACATCAAAAAAGAAGTTCATTCCTATCCAAGGAATACTTAGTCATATTTAGTTTTTTGTCACCCAGTTAGCTACTCCATAATAAAGTCACGGTATCAAAAAGCAAACAAGTGGAGTTGTTGGACCGAGCAAACCCTTCTTTTTCATTTCCAAGAGTATCCGAAAGGACTCATAATATCTCTGAAGTCAACCTTTCCCAAAAAACTTCGCAATACAGTTCACTCTGTGTATAAAGCACCTGCAAATACTTCTATTGCTACTTACAAGAGCACACCAACTATACCCACCATGATGAAATCACTCTCTCTCCTCCTCGCCACCGCCGCCATCCTTGCCCCAGTGGACGCCTTGAGTTCCATTGCTGTGTCCATCCCTCGTTCCAAGGCACCTCCCAACATTATCACAACGGCATACCCTCCTCTTCCCGTTCCTACGACCAAGACAACGACCTCTACGGCCACTACCACGACGACTACGACCACCAAGATTGCCACCTACGAAGAAGCTCTGCAAATCATTGATGAATGTGCCATGGCGGAATCTCCCACGACCAGTCCAACTGCCACAGCAACTATGGCTCGAAGTTGCAGTACTTCCGTCTTGGCTTCCGCCTTGGCTCGCATGACCCACCACAAGCCCAAACCTCAAGACTCTGGCGAAGCCGACCTTCTTTGGCAAGCCGTTCGCATGATTGAACGACAAGCCAATCAAGTCTATCCCGACTTGAAAGATAAGGAAGCGCTGTGGGATCGTGCTCATGGCAGTTTTCAATTGGTCTTGTCGACCGGCAATGCCAAGACACGCGCCTTTTCCAAACCCAAATACCTCGTGCCCTTTTCCTTTGCCATGATTGACGACGAGCATTTTGGCAATGGCTTTGGTTGGAATGCGGACCATGTGTGGGTCTCGGTCTTGCAAAAGCACTACTTTTCACCAAAAATTCGCCAAATGGTCGTCTGTGTCCAAGACATTTATTTCGGTGGCCAGCCATCGACGGAAACATGCGAGTATCCCTTCTTGGACAAGATCAAATCCGCCATCAACTTGGGCAAATCGCCTCAAGATTTTGCCGTCGAGGGCAAGAAACCACCCGCCTTTTGCATCTTGGCGGCCACGCCCCATGCCTTGGTGGCACGCGGCAACCAATCCGGGGCCTTGGCCATTTGGAAACGATTGCCCAAGGATATTCGACCCGTGGCCTACAAAGATTTGATGTCGCAAGACAATGAATAAAGAAAAGAAACAAGCCTATACATATACAAAGAAATTGAACATTGACCAATCCAGCAAGTCATCGGATAGCATCAAACCAAAACAAGCAGTCCTCTATCCGGAACTGGAAGTGGCGCTCTATATATATGCTTCACCTTGCCACGACTCCGATCCTCCCATTCCCTTCTCCATACTATCGATACCAGCAGGGGTCGACCGTCCATTCGATATGATGACGCAAGTGGTCCCTCCCCAGAACATACTATGTAAATAAAGAAAACACAGCAAGCCCTCTGTTGCGGAAAATTCTTGGTTTTGTACATATTTTCAATTGCAACCAAGCCTGAGCCATGAGTCAGTACCAAGTTTTGAGAATGAAACAAACTGTACTACAATACTATATCTATTAATAATCTTACGACCGCATTACTTCCTACTACTTACTTTTACCGACGTAAGGATTGTCTAGCCAGTACCTAGCTTTATTATATTTGATGTTGCATACGTCCGAATAAAAACGGGGTATCAATAAGTTATAACCAATCAGGACACAAGAGATAATGTTTGTTGTTGGGATTGGAACAAACCCATGAGCAGGGGCATGCGTTCTGGCTGCTGACCAGCAATGAATTTGACAACTGCAAGTGCAAAACTCCGATGGAGAGCTATCGGAGACACAGTGACTACTGTGGTGGATGAACTCCCACCGTACCGGCCAGGCTTTACTGTAGGGTCCATTCAGGGCGTGCGTTCTACCCACAGAAGGCGCGGCCGATTAGCGAAGGCTTCACTTGCTGGTCGTGAAGAGATACTTGTTCTTGTTGTGCCGCGAACAAAGCTAAAAGCGAACTTGTCTGTGCCTCTCTAGCCAGAATGGCTGGCTATCTCTATAGCACTATGCCTTGGAAAGAGAAAGAAGAATGGAACTGACCGCCTGGAGGAAAATGGCACCACCAAAGAGACCAAGATTTCGCATTCCTTGAAATTCCTTAAAATAAAAAACACTCCATGATGAATTCACCAAAAAAGTTCCATTGAGTGTCAATGGAAACCCTACAGCATTGCCCAAACCTGAGGTGGCCAACATGGCACCGGCACAGCCAATGGCCCAAACCACACCCGACAAGATTGAGGGAATGGTCGCTGCGGCGGGTACCAATTGAATGTGATTTTTGGTAACGACTCCGTATGTGAAGAAACCTAAGGTGGCCATTAAAAAGATACCAGCATATTGGGAAAAGAAAAATCGCAAGGATTGAATCGTATCCGAAGGGACCTTGTGATCAAAAATGTATCCATTGTTGTCGGCAATTTTGGCATTCCACATGGCGAGTGGAACAAATTGAAATCCATATAATACACCCGCGAGGAGGGCCAAGGCAAGACCTAATGTTGTATTTTTCTTTGGTAAGATCATATCTTCTTCCCCGTGTTCCCAATTTGTGTCCTCCAGATGAGTATCTTCAGCTCCGCTGCCCAAGGCCAATGGCTGCAGCATCATTGTTTTCTCTTCCGACTCATCTTTGCTGTTGTTGGGAATGGGCTCCAAATTTTCCTGGAATGATGGTTGGTTTTCGTGGGGATCTTGTTGGTGCAGTAACTTGTTGCTCTCCATTGGAGCTGGAGTGGATTGGGTGACCGTAATACCGGTAGTTTTATCTGCACTTGCCGTTTCTTTTTCGTGATTTCCTCCTCCGCCTTCCTCTGTTTCGGACGGCTGAATAATTGCCAGCAAAATCAAGCCACAAATAGCCAATAGGATACCAAAAATTCCACAAATAGGTCGCGTCAATTCTTCGGCAGGCAAATCTATCCCCAATCCTTCCAATCCAAAGGCTCCCACTAGAAATGCTACCATCATGTTGACACCGACCCACGTACACAATCCCACACCCAAACCGAGATGATGAATAATAGGAACCGTCAAGAAATTGCCACAGGCCCACATGGCACCGCCTAAAAGTCCCAATGGCGAAAAGACGGCTTGAAAATCGCCATCGTCCATGGCCGACGAGAAGAGCGTCAAACAACCTACGATCAAAATGCCCAAGGCCATTAAAAAGGCAAAATGAACCCCGTCGGGGGGCATTTGCCCAAAGCCTTTGCACACGACAAAATTGCTTCCCCAAAAGCACGAAGCGACGACAACGCCTACAATGCCAACGATAACATTGTTGTTATTGTTGTTGTCGCTACTCATCGTGCATGATTAGGTTTGTTGCTATCTTGGGTGATTTTGCGGAGCATGGATGCATGGATGGAACAATACATGTACTGTAGCTGTTTGCATAATTATTAAATTATTAGGCATTGGGTCAAACTTTTCTCCCAATTTTTTGACCGATGGTCAAAATGTTGCGCACAGTGTGCGCGCATCATTTTGGGTCCCGGCACTAAATAGTTTTGTTATTTTGATGCATGTCAGGCGTGCATGCAGACTAGTGAATCAACCAGCATTGGTGCAGAATTAGTTAGTCATGAAGAAGGCTATTGTCCATCCAAGAAAAAACGAGGAGAAATCGTCGACCATTGGTGCGTTTGTTGCCGGAGCAGAGCATGCATGCATAATCAAAGCAAATCTATCTATTCTACTAGATTCGACAATGACACGACGCCTGCAGTCAACTAAGAAGCAACGGGCTAAACTAGCAGCTGCTGGAGCTGCTGGGGCGCCGTTCGCGTTGCGCACGCCCGAACAGCTAGCACAAAATTCACGCTTGGAGCAAGTGGTTTTAACATTGAGACATGGCACAAGACCAGCCAACACCACAAAAGCAATTGATTCAAAACAAGAGGAGTGCATGCAACGCTGTGACAAGGTTCATTCAAATGACAACTACAAGCACACGCTGGATTGTGACAAAGCCTACACGTTTATGTGGCATGTCGCCTTTCGAGAGCAGAAGCCACGAGGTGGTAATAAAAAGACGACGTGCAGAACGTCTTCTTTGATCTCGGTGATTTTCTTGCTGTCAAGGCAAATGCCAATGGTCTTGGTGGCATGGACGTGGAACCGAAAAAGCCCGTTGGAAAATCAGTCTTCTTGCAGCACAAGGCTATGTTGCGGAAGCTGCATAAAGAGCAGACAGCTCGGCAAGTCATCAACCAACACTGGGAAGGAACATGGACCGAACCGTTTGACGATTTGGAAAAGCATGTCAAAGATAGGGCTCCAAGAAAGAAAAAAGAATCGCACGAGGAAAAGGCCATCAGTGAGTTCACACCACATGCAGCAGCAGAGCGTCATGATGAGATTGAAGATGCTCTTTGGCTGTCGGGGTGTGCACCCGCTTGTCGCTCGGTGAACTGCGCACTCAGGCATAGGTTCTGTTTCCTCTACTTAACATCGGGCACATTGCGTTCGGAATCCTTGTGCCGAGCCGACTTGAGTGACTTCATGGGTCTCCGTGTTCCGAAGAAAGACAATGATGTGCACCCTATGTTTCTCATGATTAATCAGATCCCTGTTGGCAAAACCACGCATGGATGTGTCCAGTGCGGAAGGGCGACAAGACATAAGAACCCGAAACTTTGTTGCGTCGGAGCAATGGCCTTTTGCATGCAGTGTCGATTTTGCAACACGGCCGAATTTGCAGACTTCACGGTGGAGGATTGGCTGGATAAAGAGAGTTGGTTTGACGTCAAGCTGCTTGTTGATCTCACTGGTGACAACACAACAATTATGAACAACGATTCCTACAGTGGAAAACTGAAAACAACATTGCAACAGTTAGGCCTACCGTGTTGTGATCTGCTGCACTTGGGCCGCAAATTAGGCTCGAAGCTTCTTGATCTGTTGGAAGAAGAGACGCGAGAGATTAAGCGCATGGGTCAGTGGGCAGATGGTGTGTGGGAGAATGCCTACTCTTCTAAGTTGCCATTTGGGCCTATCAGGAAGCTTGCCGGTTTCTTGTCTAAGACCGACTTTTATTTCAACACCCGCACAGTCATTAAGCCACCAGAATGCTTGTTGAAGGCAACGCCAATCGGTGCATGGGTGTGTGAAGCGCACGAGTGTGTTCGAGCGAAGGCGATAGAAACCGGCAAAGCCGCTACAGCAGTGCAAGTGTTGAAGTTTCTAATGGATTTGAATGAGGTCACACTGCAAGATGCTGCAGCCCTTTTCGTGTTAGAGCCTGATCGCCAAACCCATCCATTCTTCCTGCACTTGCAGGTCTTTCAAATGGAAGAGTTCAAGGCCTACACTCTGCAGATGCAACAGGCCATTCGGCACGAGGCGAATCCAATGGATGCCGATTTAGAACGCGTTCTCCCGGGTGCATTCCGTTGGCATCAAGCGAACCAGCAAGGCATGAGTGCTTTAACTACCAAGGTGGATGATTTCATCGAGGAGTTTCGAGCAGGCGTCAAGACCATGCAGGCGACATCACAGGCCGATCGCGAAGCGGCTGGACGAGAGATCGAGCAACGATTGGGCGACGCCTTTGTTGGCATTGCTAGACATTTAACAAGGAGGCCACAAGATGTGAGAACCCTTGATGATGACATTTCTTTGAATGATCCAGTGACTGAGTTTGAATCTTTGCTTCCAACGATCACCCAAGACGAATTTGAATCGACGAATTCCAGGACGGCTAGACTCAACATGGTGCCAAAGCACCGCACGCTCACGGACTTATGGGATGAATGGCATGGTGTCGGCCGATTTGAAGATCAGCATGGAGGTGTCAAGGGTAGAGAGACCAAGTTTAAGAACAAGTGGCGAAAGCACATCAACAACGCGTTTTTCTGTCGAACGAAGCAATGCGTTTTCGGAATCAAGGTCTATGCTGACGCTCACAAAATGTCAACATCAGACGCTCTAGAAGCACTGCAGAAAGAACATGTGGAATGTGGCTGCAGCGTGGCAAACCTCATGCGACGTTTCCAAGCAAATGGGACACTGCAAAAGAAAGGATCAAGAGGGAGGACCAAAACAGATTAGTTAAACTACATTAGATTATTTTATTTTCCTGTCTTTTCTACCTTCAGCTGTAGCTTGTTTAGACTGTCACTCAAATGCGAGATGTCCTCTAGCAGCGACACGCATTCAGCCTTTGTCAGCGCCACGGCCTCATCATCATCATGAGCATCCACTTCCTTTTTCAAGGCTTTGATGGATGATAATCTCAAACTCCTCTTGTCTCTAGTGTCGCCATTCACTCTAACGCTTGCACTGACCAGTCCAGCAGGGCCTAGACACGTTCCGCGTCCACATTTCTTGCACTGTCCGGCCACAATGGCGACAGCATCACCAACGTTGAATCGATTGCTCTTCATCTGATTAGCAGTGTGACATGTCAAGCGTGTTATCTTGACAGTGAGATCGATGGATCTTGATCTTGTCAGTGACTGGAACATGGAATTCAAACTGAGCACCGGTCTGTTTAAAAGAAGCAAACCGGCACCCGCCTTGCAAAATTGAAGTTCTTCATCGGCGCTGCCGGCTTTTGACCACGTTTTCGGGTTGCGTGCGTCACTCTTCTACGTAGAAATTAACACCAGAAAAATCTTATTTGGCCTTGGTCAAACTGACCGTGAACTGTGTCAAAATCAATTGGCTTCGCATAGGTTCATCTAGTGTTCGCGAGTCAAACTGAATGAATCACGGTTCCATGTGAATGTCAAATGACAGGATGTCATTTGTTGGCGCCTTAATCTGATGCAGCGTGCAAAAGTTGACAGAGGCGTGTGCGGTCAACCCCACACCACAACAGCTAGCTAGCAGGAACTGACTCCATCCGCACACCTGCTCACAATCATTGGACACAGGAGTGCTCTGCAAGGTCCAGTAAATGGTGTCGACCATTAATTTCCAGTCGTGTTTGAGTTTCAAGAGCATCAAGCGTTTCAAGCGTTTCAAGAGAAAGCATCACATTTCAAGAGCATTTCAAGAGGTAGCAAGAGGCATCAAGAGTTTCAAGAGCACGTTTCAATGGGACTCTTGAAACTCTTGAAACGGCCAGCGTGCGTGCTTCATCTGTCGAATGGCGCGCCGGCAACACTTTCGAACGATTTCAAGAGCATCAAGAGTTTCAAGAGCATCAAGGGTTTCAATCATTTCAAGAGATAGCAACACATTTCAAGAGCATTTCAAGAGGCAGCAAGGGGCATCAAGAGTTTCAAGAGCATGTTTCAAGAGTGACTGATGACACACGACTGAAACATTCGATCCACATTTACCTGACAATGCTGTGAAAAATTATCTTTTCTTCATTGTTTTGGAGACTGGAGAGCAGACCTTCAAGAGCAGGAAACACATGCAGGGGCCTCAAACAGGCATGCTTTTGCATCTTCGGGGTTCTCGCATCTTCGGTGCTAAATGCACGGCACTGCTGGTAGATTCAGTGGCCTGTTAGTGCCCCCAAGTCCTTGTAGTGATGCATTGTGTGCTTGGATGGACT
>ENA-ORBV01007624-ORBV01007624.1-microbial-mat-metagenome-genome-assembly--contig:-NODE-7624-length-18527-cov-4.770623_pt1 | contig 18527 bp, 15 predicted proteins | sample MGYA00237777_ERZ505514 | MGnify/ENA primary metagenome ERZ505514 (study PRJEB26160, sample SAMN06269048) | microbial mat metagenome | isolation source: Oligotrophic lake microbial mat | place... | reverse complement strand
TAATGATACGGCGACCACCGAGATCTACACCTCTCTATTCGTCGGCAGCGTCAGATGTGTATAAGAGACAGATATGGACGGGAGCGGCTAGCTTTCCGGCATCATGCAGACAGAAACCATGCCACCGGGCCTCGAACGCATCCTGACGCGCTTTCGCTCCATGGGCCGCGAGGAGAAGATGGCGAGCCTCGTGGCGTATGCAAAAAAGCTGGAGCCGCTGCCGCCGGCACTCGCGGCATTGGACCGCACGGCGTTCACGGTGGCCGAGTGCCAGACGCGCGTCGATCTCTTTCCGGAAGTGCACGATGGGCTGCTGCACTTCTATGCGGATGTGAACGTCCGCGAGTCGCCGACCGTCGCGGCGGTGCTCGCGATCCTGTTTCAGGCGGTGAATGCGCAGCCGCCGTCGGTGACGCTGGCCATTCCGAACGACATCGTCAGGCAGCTGATGCACGACATCGGACTGGCCGGCCGCGAAGTGGGGCTGAATGCGATGGTGCAGCGCTTGAAGCGGCACGCCGCCCTCGCCGTCGCATAGAGCCGCGGCACTGTCTCAGGCCGTGGCTGGGCCGGGCGCAAGGGTAACGGCGGCGCGGCCCCGTCGTTATCCTTCGATGTTCCGGGCGCTCTGCCCGGACACCTCAATTCTGCCCTGCCAATGCCGATCACGATCAAGGTCAACACCAACGGTTCGCTGATGATCAGCGCCGCCGACGCCCCGTCGGTGCATCTCACGGACGCCGACGGCAATGTGATTCCGCTGCCCGAGGGCAAGAACGTGTTCCTGTGTCGCTGTGGAGCCAGCAAGCGCAAGCCCTTCTGCGACGGTTCCCACAAGACCAGCGGATTCGACGGCACGTGTGTCTCCGTCACGCCAGCGGCCGGCTGATTCCGTGCTCCAGAAAGTGTTGAACGCGTGGGCCTGGGTGGTGCTGATCTCGGCGATCATCATCGGGTTCTTCGTGGTGCTGGCCGTGTTCATTCTCACGGTGCCGTTCGACCGCGATCGCTACCTTGCCGGACGCACGTTCCGGCTCGTCGGCGCGTCGACGGTCTGGCTCAACCCCCTCTGGAAGTTCAGGACCGACGGGCTGCGCATCCGCGATCCTCGCCGGCCGTACGTCGCGGTGTCCAACCACGAGAGCTACGCAGACATCTTCCTCATCTCGCACCTGCCCTGGGAGATGAAGTGGCTCGGCAAGGAACAACTGTTCAAGATTCCGTTCCTTGGCTGGATGATGTGGCTGGCGGGTGACATCCCCGTGCGACGTGGCACGCGCGAAAGCATCATCGTGGCGATGAACGCCTGTCGTGACAAGCTGAAGCACCGGCTCAGCGTGTTGATCTTCCCCGAAGGCACCCGATCGCCCGACGGCGGCCTGCTCCCCTTCAAGGATGGCGCGTTCCGCCTTGCCATCGAGAACGCCGCGCCCATTCTCCCGATCGTGGTGGCCGGCACGCGTCGTGCGATGGCCAAGCACACCTTTCAGTTCCAGCGGACGCGAGCAATCTGCCGCGTACTGGAACCAATCGAAACGGCAGGGCTAACTCTGGCTGACCTGCCCACGCTCAAGCAGCGAACGCGCGACGCGATCGATGCGGCGAAGGAACTGCTCCATGTGGAGCTTGGCCTGGGCGCCAACGGCGAGCCGCTCGCAGCGGGGAGTCGGTCCGCGTAATCGTCCCGGTCGGTCAATCCAATTGGCTGGGCGCGGCGTACTGCTGTGACATCCTTTCGGACCGACCGATGACCGATACCGCTCCATCCGTTGCCAATCCTGGACACAGTGCGTCGGCGACGCTGATGCGCATCGCCCTGGCGCTCGTGATCCTCGTCGCGCTGGTGCTGCTGGGGCGCCAGCTCAGCGCACAGCTGCCACGGCTGACGGCGGCCGTCGACGGGCTCGGAGCGCTTGGGCCGATCGTTTTCATCGCCGCCTACGCGGTTGCCTGCGTCGCCTTCGTGCCTGCCTCGCTGCTGACCCTGGCAGCCGGTGCACTCTTCGGCGTCGTGAAAGGCACGATCCTGGTGCTGGCGGGAGCGACGCTCGGCGCATTCGGCGCGTTTCTGATCGCACGATACGTGGCACGTGACTGGATTACGCAGCGCGTGCAGAAGGACGTCCGGTTTGCTGCGATCGATCGCGCCATCGCCGAGCAGGGGCGCAAGGTGGTCTTCCTGCTGCGCCTGTCGCCGATCATTCCGTTCAATGTGCTCAACTACGCCCTCGGCCTGACGCAGGTGCGCGCGATCGATTTTCTGGTGGCGTCGGTGGGCATGATTCCGGGCACGTTGCTGTATGTGTACACCGGCAAGCTGGCGAGTGTGGTGGTTGGCGCCGCCGACACTGCCACGCCGCCGCGCGGTACCGCCTTCTACGTGGTGCTCGGACTTGGCCTCGTTTCGACAGCCGCGGTGACGGTGTTGATCACGCGAGTTGCCAGGCGTGCGCTGGCTGAAGCAACCGAGCAGGGCGACGCTGGCGTCCGCTGAGCTTCCGGCACCTTCCTTTCTTTCGGATTACACATGCTCCAGCACGACCAGTGGGACCGCGAACTCCTCGCCAACGTGCGCCCCGAGGGGTGGGTGAATCCGACCCCGGCTGCGCGATACGATCTGGTCGTGATCGGCGCCGGCACCGCCGGACTCGTGTCCGCTGCCGGCGCGGCGGGGCTCGGCGCCAGGGTCGCGCTGATCGAACGACACCTGATGGGTGGCGACTGCCTGAACGTCGGCTGCGTACCATCGAAGGGACTGATCAGTGCCGCGCGGGCCTGGCACCTGGCCCGCCGCGCTGCAGGAGAGTTTGCCGGCCCGGCGGTACACGAAAACGCGGCCGGTGATTTCACCGCGATGATGGGCCGCATGCGACGGATTCGCAGTGCTCTGAGCCCGATCGACAGCGCGGCACGTTTTCGCGAGCTTGGCGTGGATGTCTTTCTTGGCGACGGCGCGTTCGTGAACGCGTCGTCGATCACCGTTGGTGGCGCCACACTCAATTTTCGCCGCGCCGCGATCGCCACCGGAGCCCGTGCCGCTGCGCCACCGATTCCGGGGCTCGAGTCGGTGCCGTATCTGACCAACGAGTCAATCTTCGACCTGACCGAACTGCCGGCGCGATTGCTGGTTGTCGGTGCCGGTCCGATCGGCTGCGAAATGGCGCAGAGCTTTTCGCGGTTCGGGGCACAGGTCACGGTCTTCGATCGAGCCGACCGCGTCCTCCCGCGCGATGACGCGGATGGCGCACGCATCGTCCAGCAGCAGTTGACGGAGGATGGCGTGCAGTTCGTGATGACCGCTGAGATCAGCGGTGTTTCGCAGCATGGCGGCGCGATTCGCGTCCGCACTCTGCAAAGCGGTGTCGAGTCGGTTCACGACGGCGATGCGCTGCTGATCGCCATCGGCCGGGCACCGAACATCGAAGGGCTGCAGCTGGAGCGTGCGAACGTCGCATCGACGAAGACCGGCATCACCGTCGACGACCGGCTTCGCACCACGAACCCGACCGTCTACGCGGTGGGTGACGTCTGCTCGGCACTGCAGTTCACCCACGCCGCAGATTTCCAAGCGCGAATGGTGATCCAGAACGCCCTCTTTTTCGGCCGGGCCAAGGCGAGCAATCTGATCACCCCCTGGGCGACGTATACCTCACCGGAGCTGGCACAGGTTGGCCATACCGCCGAGAGTGCGGCGCAGGCCGGCGTTGCGATCCAGACCTTCACCGTCCCGCTGCACGATGTCGATCGCGCGCAGCTGGAGGGAGAAACGAAGGGGTTCTGCCGCGTGCACGTGCGGAGCGGAACCGATCAGATCGTGGGCGCGACGATCGTGGCACAGAACGCGGGTGACATGATCAGCGAAGTGACACTGGCCATGACGAATGGGCTGGGGCTGGGCGCCATCGGCAAGACGATGCATCCGTATCCCACGCAGGGCGAAGTGCTGCGCAAGGTGGCCGACGCCTGGCGCCGGACCAAGCTCACACCATTCGTCAAGAAACTCTTTCTCCGATACTTCAACCTCTTCCGATGACGCTTTTGACCCTGCGCCGCGTGACCACCACCGCAGCGCTTCTTTTCACAGCCAGCACGCTCCCGGCGCAAACCGTGGACCACAGCGCATTCGATGGATTGCTCAAGGCACACGTCGCCAACGGCCTTGTGGACTACGATGCCTTCAAGGCCAGCCCCGTCTTCGCCGGCTACCTGCGGCTCCTCGCCTCCACCAATCCGGCGCCGCTGCCGCGGGCCGAGCAGCTGGCCTTCTGGATCAACGCCTACAACGCGTATACGATCCAGCTGATCAACACCAAGAATGAGCGCGAATCGATCCGCAACGTGAACAAGTCGCTCGGCTTCCTCAAGTTCAAGGGCCCGTGGTCGGATCCTTTTGCGGTGGTGGGTGGCAAGACGTACACGCTCGACGACATCGAGCAGCGCACCATCCGTCCGACGTACAAGGAACCGCGGATTCACTTTGCGCTGGTGTGTGCGGCGATCGGATGCCCACCGCTTCGCGGTGAGGCCTACACCGGCGCGCGTCTCGAGGCGCAGCTGAATGACCAGGCGGTGCTGTTCCTGACGAAGACGCCGACGAAGAACCGGGTCGATGTGGCAACGCGGACGGTGTACCGCAGCCAGGTGTTTTCGTTCTCGGACTACATGCAGGACTTCGGTGGATCGGAAGCCGCGGTGGGCCGCTTCATCGCGCGGTACTACCCGGCGGGGCCGGAGAAGACGTTGCTCGAGAGTGGGGAGTTCAAGGCGGTGAAGACGGACTATGACTGGAGCCTGAACAGCCAGTCGAATGGACGGCGGTTGGGGTTGTTGCGGTAGCGGCGCCGCACCTCTCGCGTCGCCTCCGTCACGGTCGCACCACCCCGCTCAGAGCGTCAACCGCGCGATCCCCGAATCGTCGAACAGCACGCGCATCCGTCGCAGCCCCAGCCTGACACGCGTCTTGACCGTCCCGAGTGGCACGCCGAGTTGATCGGCCGCGGTCGTGTGTGACACACTCTGCAGAAACAACAGCTCGATCACTTCACGCTGCTTCTCAGGCAGTTGGCCGAGCGCCCGTGACAGCATTGTCTCGAGTTCTCTCGTCTCCACCGCACGCACCACATCCCATTCCGTCGACCACCCGATGTTGATCAAGGTGGTGTCGCCGGCGGCCAACACCTCAGCGCGATCATGCGCCCGATCGCGGCGCATGATCGCCCGGACGTAGTCGCGCGCGCGGCTGCGCACGAGCATCGTCAGCCAACCGACCACCGATCCCCGCGCGCCATCGAAGCTGGCTGAGTCACGCCACACCTTGGCGAAGGCGTCACTCACCACCTCATCGGCATCGGCGTGCTCACGGACGATCGAATAGGCAATGCGAAGCAACGGTGCCACACAGGCCGCGTGCAGGGCAGCGGCGGCGTCCTGCGGGCGCAGCGTCACTTCGCCATCGGTGAGATGCAGCGGAACCGTACGATCTACCGGCCCCCTGAGCGACGAACTCGCCGGTTGCGCGGTAGAATTCGCGTCATGCCTGAGCCGACTGCGCCGACCCCACACGACCTTGCCGCACTCGTCGACGCCCTCAGCGCGCCGACGCCTGCCGTGGTGCGCGCACTGGCTGCGCTCGACGGCGACATCATCGTGCTCGGCGCGGGCGGGAAGATGGGCCCGTCTCTCGCCCGTATGGCCCGTCGTGCACTGGATGCGGTGGACGGAGGAGGCCGGCGAGCGGTCGTCGCCGTGTCGCGGTGGTCGGATGCCGCGGCGGCCACGCAACTGGAGACGGCCGGCGTGCGGCTGATCCGCGCCGACCTGCTTGACCGCGCCACCGTCGATGCGCTGCCGTATGCGCCCAATGTCGTGTTCATGGCGGGACAGAAGTTCGGCACTGGCGGTGACCCGGCCCAGACGTGGGCGATGAACACGATCGTGCCGGCGTGGTGCGGCGAGCGGTTTGCCGGTGCGCGGCAGGTTGTCTTCAGCACGGGCAACGTCTATCCGCTCACCAGTGCCAGCGGCCACGGTGCAACAGAGGCGACGGCGCCGGCACCGATCGGCGAGTACGCGATGAGTTGCCTCGGCCGCGAACGGGTGATGTCGGCGCTGGGCAGCCGCCACGCATCACCTGTGGTGCTGTATCGGTTGAACTATGCCTGCGCGCTGACGTATGGCGTGCTGACCGATTTGGCCGTGAAAGTACGCGACCGTGTTCCGATCGACCTGACGATGGGTGCCGTCAACGTGATCTGGCAGGGCGACGCGAACGCGATTGCGTTGATGCTTCTGGCGCACGGTGGCGTGCCGGCGGTGCCGGTCAACGTGACAGGGCTGGAGCCGCACACCGTACGGTCACTCGCCACCGCGCTCGGCCAACGGCTGGGCACCGAGCCGCAGTTCACGGGTACGGAGGCGCCGGATGCGTTGCTCTCAGACGCACGCGCACTGCGGTTGCAATTCGGGGGCGACCTGCCCCAGTTGCCGCTGCCACAGCTGCTCGACTGGACAGCCGACTGGGTCCGCGCCGCCCAGCCGCTGCTCGGCAAGGCGACGAAGTTCGAGGTCCGCGACGGCACGTTCTGAGAGTGCTCCGCACGACGAATCGAAGCAGGGGCGACATGATTGCTGGAAACCCTTGCATGTGTCACAAAACGTCAGAACGCGCCAACTGTCATTATCGTAGTTGAAGGTGGCACCCGCGTTTTTTCAGGCCGCCCAATCCGACGCCGGAGCCGAATCTGTGAATGTTCGTCAGCATCTCCTTGCCGGGCAGGTGATTCCAGCGCATCCGCTGGCCCTGACGGCCGCCCGGACGCTGGACGAACGTGCACAGCGCGCCCTCACCCGGTACTACCTGGCCGCTGGCGCCGGTGGCATTGCCGTCGGCGTCCACACGACACAATTCGCGATCCGCCGGGTGGGTCTGTATCACCCGGTGCTGCAGCTGGCCGTCGAAACAGCCAACGCCACGCTCGACGCTGCGCCGCGGCCCTTCGTCAGAATCGCCGGCGTGATTGGTGAGACCCCGCAGGCCGTGAGCGAAGCGGGCATTGCGCGCGAGCTCGGGTACGATGCGGCACTGGTGTCACTGGGCGGCATGGATGGTGTGGACGAGCGGGCCTTGCTGACACACTGCCGGGCGGTGGCCGACGTGATGCCGATCATCGGGTTCTATCTGCAGCCCGCCGTCGGTGGCCGAGTGCTGTCGTACCGATTCTGGCGCGATCTGGCGGAAGTTCCGCAGCTGATTGCGGTGAAGATTGCGCCGTTTGATCGCTACCGAACGATGGATGTGGTGCGGGCGATCGTTGCTGCCGGCCGTGATGACGTGGCGCTCTACACGGGTAATGACGACGCCATCGTGGCCGACCTGACGACGCCGTTCCCGGTGCGGCGCCACGGTCGGGCCGACACGACGCGAATCGTGGGGGGACTGCTCGGGCAGTGGGCGGTCTGGACGCGCCGCGCCGTGGAACTGCTGGCACGCATCAAGGCACTCAGCGACTCACCACTGGCGCCAAGCCTGCTGACGGAAGGGGCCGAACTGACCGACGCCAACGGTGCGATCTTCGATTCGCTCCACCGGTTTGCCGGCTGCATTCCCGGCATTCACGAAGTGTTGCGACGTCAAGGATTGTTGCGCGGCACGTGGACGCTCGATCCGCGCGAGACACTGAGCCCGCGGCAGACCGACGAACTCGATCGCGTGACCAAGTCGTATCCGTGGCTCACCGATGATGCGTTTGTGGCGGAACATCGGGACAGCTGGCTGACGCCGTAGCGCAACGGCCGACAATTGCAGCGACCGTGGCAACGGCAACGGCAACGGCAACGGCAAACACAACAGCAACGGCAACTAAAATAGCAACACACAGAGACGCAGAGGCACAGAGCCACAGAGAACTGCAACAGCTGTGGTAACTACGGTCGCGTCACGCAGTTCCCAACCTTTGCAGTTGCTGTTCTCTGTGCCTCTGTGGCTCTGTGGCTCTGTGTGACAAAGCTGTTGGTTCTGTCGCTGTCGCGGTCGCGGTTGCGGTTGCGGTTGCCGCGAACTCGCTACTGGGTGTTCAACGTTCGCCGCGCCACCGAGATCTCAGCGCGGCGCCGCACCATCGCGTAGCGCACGCCAGGCAAGCAGCGACTGCCAGGCGTCATCCATCGACAGCCGCGACGTTTCGAGCAACCCTTCGATGACGGCCACGCGCAACGCGGCGTCATTGGCATCGTCCGCCGCGGTAGGCACGCGAAGCAATTCCATCGGATCGGGCGGTATCAGCCGTCCGCTGCGAATCAGCTCGAGCATCGCGCGCGGCGCCGCATCCTCGAGCCAGGGGGCCACGGCGTACCGCTTGTCATCCGTCCGAAGCAGAATGACTTCGACGAAGCGATCGTGCTTGCCCACCCAGATACGGCGGCCGGCGCGATTGACGCGCGCGGTGAAGCGGCGGGCTCCGATGTAGACGGAGGTGCCGGTGGGCACGGAATCAGGGACGGCGGCGGGTTCAATCGGCGACATGTGAGAGAGTGTCGAGCGGGGGTGGGCCCGAGATAACCGCCGAACCGAAGAGGCAGCCTCATCGGGTATACTCCGGGGCGGGAGACGGCCGGGCCAATTCACAGACAAGGCAGTATTCTGCGGGCAACGGGCACCTGCCGGCGGACGTACTCCGCGCAGTTCCAGACCCTACTCCCCCTCCGTTGCCATGACACGCACTCTGCGCGCCCTGCTCGCCACGTCGCTCCTCGGCGTTTCCACCCTTGGCGCCCAGCCATCCGCCTCGCCAACGCCAGCCGTGGCACCGGGACTGCCCAGCATTGCGACGCGAACCGCCGGGCTCACCAAGCGTGACGGCCTCTTCCCGCTGTACTGGGACGAGCGCACGGGAAAGCTCTATCTCGAAATCCCGGCGATGGACCAGGAGTTCATCTACTTCACGTCGCTGCCGTGGGGCGTGGGCTCGAACGACATCGGCCTCGATCGCAACCAGCTTGGCCAGGAACGACTGGTCGCCTTCACCCGGAGCGGTCCGAGGGTGCTGCTGATCCAGAAGAACACGAACTTCCGCGGCGTGACCACTGACGCCAACGAGGCGCGCGGCGTCGAGGAAAGCTTCGCACGAAGCGCCCTGTTCGGCTTTACGGTGGAAGCACAGGACGGCGCGCGCGTGCTGGTGGACGCGACCGACTTTGCCGTGCGCGATGCACACGACGCCGCCGGCAACCTGCGCCGCTCGCAACAAGGCACCTACACCCTCGATCGCGCGCGCAGTGCGGTGTACATGCCGCACACGAAAGCGTTCCCGCGGAACACGGAAATCGAAGTCACCCTCACGCTCGCCGGCAGCAATCCGGGTCGGTACGTGCGTGACGTGACGCCGAACCCCGAAGCGATCACCATCCGCGAACGGCACAGCCTCGTTGCGCTGCCGGAGCCCGGCTTCAGGATGCGTCAGGCCGATCCGCGTTCGGCGTTCTTCGGCATCAGCTACCAGGACTATTCACAGCCCCTCGGCGGGCAGTTCGTTCAGCGCTTCGCCTCGCGCCATCGCATCGAGAAGAAGAATCCCGGCGCCGCGCGCAGCGAACCGGTGAAGCCGATTGTGTATTACGTGGACAACACTGCCCCGGAACCGATTCGGTCTGCGCTGGTGGAAGGTACGCGCTGGTGGAACCAGGCGTTCGAGGCGGCGGGGTACATCAACGGCTTCCGCGTCGAAGTCCTGCCCGACTCGATCGACCCGCTGGATGTGCGCTACAACGTGATCGAGTATGCGCACCGCGCCACCCGCGGCTGGAGCTACGGCGGTGCCGTGACCGACCCGCGCACCGGTGAGATGATGAAGGGGCACGTGATCCTCGGGTCACTCCGTGCACGTCAGGACTACCTGATCGGTGAAGGGCTCGACGCGCCGTACGCCACCGGCACCGAAAAGGCGGCCCGTGTCGAAGCGATGGTGTTGGCCCGTATCCGACAGCTGGCCGCACACGAAGTCGGTCACACGCTCGGCATGGCGCACAACTACATCAGCAGCGCGCAGAAGAACACCAGTGTGATGGACTATCCGCACCCGATGATCTCGCTCACGCCGAGTGGCGACTTGGATATCACGAAGGCGTACGAAGTCGGGATCGGCGACTGGGACAAGGTGGCCGTGTCGTGGGGTTACGGCGAGTTCCCGGGCGATGAAAAGCGCCAGCTCGACTCGGTCCTGGTTGCCGCTCGTGCGCGCGGGTTGTCGTTCCTCACCGACCAGGATGCGCGTCCCGTGAGCAGTGCCCACCCGAACACACATCTCTGGGACAACGGTGCCGATGCGGTGACGGAGCTCAAGCGCATGATGACCGTGCGCGCCAGGGCGTTGTCGAAGTTCGGCGAAACAGTGATCAGGCGCGGTGCACCGATGGCGACCATGGAGGACGTGCTGGTGCCGGTGTACCTGCACCACCGCTATCAGCTGGAGGCCGCGATCAAGGTGGTCGGTGGGGTGACCTACTCGTACACACTGCGCGGTGACGGCGTGGCCGGCCCGGTGGCGGTGCCGACGGCACAACAGAGCACTGCGATCGATGCGGTGATGGATGTGTTGTCGCCGGCGAACCTGGCGCTGCCGCGTGCAGTGCTCGCACAACTCCCGCCGCGTCCGTTCCTGATCGACCCGTCGCGCGAGCTCTTCGATCGCTGGACCGGAATCACCTTTGATCCACTGTCGCCTGGGGCGACCATCGCGAACGTCACCTTCGATCTGCTCCTCGACGGCGAGCGGTCGGCACGAATGGTCGCGCAACGCGCGGTCGATCCGACGTTACCCGGGTTCGCCGATCTGCTCACGCGCATCGAGTCGCGGATCTTTGCGGCCGGGAGCAGCAACACCTATGACGCAACGCTCCAGCAGCTCGTGCAGCGGTCGTACGTCGATCATGTGATGCAGCTGGCGGAGAGCGCCGAGATGCCGTTGGTTCGCGCAGAGGCGCGCTACGCGCTGGTCGGGCTGCTGAATACGCGGCTGCGGGCGGGGGTCGCCGGGCGCGCGAGTGCGTCGAACGAACAACTGGCGGCGGACATCCGGTCGTGGATGGCCGGGACATACAAGCCGGCCGAGCGTCGCGTGAAACTGACGGTGCCGCCGGGGAGTCCGATCGGAGATCGATAGCGGCGCGCCCTGATCGCTTGAAGCTGACTGTCACGACACGCGCGTAGCAGACCGAGCGACATCACCCCACCAACGCCCTCGCCCAACTCGCCCCCGCCGGCTTTTCAAAGGCCTCGCGCCACCCGGCCACCGTCTCGACCAGCGTCTCGAACACCGGCGTTTCACGCGTCACGTCACCCGCCGACGCGCGCGCGCTGAACTCATGCTGCGACTCGACATGAATCGCGCCATGCGGGTCGCGCCACGCCACCCGCCCCGACGCCAGCAGGTCCGCACCAACCGCGGCCTGCACGCGACCAATCGTGCGAAACAGCCCGTCGATCGAACATCCCGACGCGCCGGTCGCCGCTTCATCCACCGCAATCGCCAGAAACCGATCGTCGCGCCAGTCGCGCGCGCAGAGCAGCGGCACACCATGCGCCGCCCACTGTGACAGGTGTGCGTCCACCGCCGCCAGCAACGGCGTGGCGTCGGCGACAGGAACGTCGGCGGCAAAGACCCAGACCCGGGCACGGTCCGGCAACGAGGCGAATTCGGTACGTGGCATCCTGAAACGTACATCGCCCCGTGCATTGCACACCTCCTCCCCGACCAGTAGCGTCCTTGCTTTGGCACGCTTCGGCACCGGCATCACTCGACAGCCCACAAGGACGCCTCGTGAATTTTCCGCGACTGACCAAGGCGCTCTTCGCCTCTGCCGTGACGGTTTCTCCGCTCGCCGCACAGGCCACGACGCCCTGCGCCGGACACTGGTCGGGCTCGATTTCCGTGCCGACCGGGCCCCTCGCATTCGACGTCGACTTTGCGAGCCAGGCCGACGGTCGCTGCTTCGGTGACATTTCCATCCCCCAGCAGGGCGCGAAGGACGTCCCGCTGCTGAACGTGCTGATGCGCGCCGACTCGACCCGCTTCACCATCAGTGGCGTACCCGGCACGCCAACCTTCGCCGGCGTTCGCAGTGCGGACGGCCGCACCATCACCGGAGTGTTCCGCCAGGGGGCCGCATCCCTGCCATTCACGATGAGCGTCGGCGCCGCACCCGCCGACGCCGCCCGGACCGCGTTGGCCGGCTTCGACGCGTGGGTCGACTCGGCCATCGTGGCATGGAAGGTCGTCGGACTCTCGATTGGCATCACCGTCGACGGACAGACCGTGTACCTCAAGGGCCACGGGCTGCGCGACCTCGAGAAGCGACTGCCCGCTACACCGCAGACGCTCTACGCCATCGGCTCGTCGTCCAAGGCGTTCACCACCTTCGCCATGGGTGCCCCTGTCGATCAAGGCAAGCTCCAGTGGGATGTGCCGGTGCGCACATACCTGCCCTGGTTCCGCATGAACACCGATTTCGCCACCCTGCACATCACGCCGCGCGATCTGGTCACGCACCGCAGCGGCCTGCCGCGACACGATGCGCTCTGGTACAACAACACCACGATGTCGCGCGAGGATCTGGTGCGCCGCATTGCCTACCTGCCACTGAACAAGGATCTGCGCGAAACATTCCAGTACAACAACCTGATGTTCCTGACCGCGGGTTACCTCGTTGGCAACGTCAACGGCAGCTCGTGGGAAGACGGCCTGCGACAACTGGTGCTTGCGCCGCTCGGCATGACGCGGACCAACTTCTCGGTGAAGGAATCACAGGCAGACGCCGATTTTTCGCAGCCGTATCGCGTGCTACGCGATTCCATCCAGCGGATTCCGTTCCGCGATATCTCACTCGTCGGCCCGGCCGGCTCGATCAACTCGTCGGCCGAGGAGATGCTGAAGTGGGTCGGGCTGCACCTGGCTGGCGGCAAGCGGGGCGACACACAGGTCATTCAGACGTCGACACTGCGCGACATGTACCGCCCGTACACGCCGATCAGCGGCATGGGTGACAACCCGGAACTGGGCCCGATGAGCTATGGGCTCGGATGGTTCATCGACACCTACCGTGGACACTACCGCGCGCAGCACGGCGGCAATATCGATGGATTCACGGCCGCAGTGACGCTCCTGCCGCAGGATCGGATCGGCATCGTGGTGCTCGTCAACCAGAACGGTGCCGCACTCGGCGAACTGGCGACGCGCCACGCAATGGATCGCCTCTTCGGCGGCGCGCGCCGTGACTGGAGCGGTGATGCACTCAAGGGTCGGAAGTCGGCTGATGCTGCGGGCCGCGCCAACGAACAGAAGAAGGGGGAGGTGCGAATTCCGAACGCGCCGCCATCACGGAAGCTCGCCGAGTACGCCGGAACGTATTCGGACTCGGGGTACGGTCCGCTGACCGTCACGCACGAGCGCGACACGCTCGTGCTCTCATACAACGGGATTCGCGCGAAGCTGCAGCCGTGGCACTACGAAACCTTCAGCGCGCTGCGCAACCCCGACGATCCGGCGCTGGAGGATCAGAAGATCACCTTTCGGACAGGTACTGCGGGCCGAGTCGAGGGTGCGATGATTACGATGGATGCATTGGCGCCAGCAACGGTGTTCCGGCGGATGCCCGACGCGCAGCTGCTGGACGCGGCCTACATCACGCGATTCACGGGTCGGTATCAGATCCCGGGTGGACCGGTGGCCGCGGTGACACTGCGCGGCAACACGCTCTACTGGGCACAGGGCGGCGGAGCACCAACGGCACTCGAGGCAGAATCCGGATCGCGCTTTGTGCTCAGCGCGATGCGCGAGATCTCAGTCGAGTTTCGCAGTGATGCAGCCGGCACGGTCACAGGTGCACGAGTCGTGCAGCCGGGGGCGGTGACGGACGTCATACGCTTGCCATAGCGTCGGCGCGTCCGCATCGCTGCGTTGCCACCGGCGCTGTGAGCGATACGCTGATCACGGCGGCATTGCCCTCACACCACATGGACGACGTCCCCGATCCCGCAGTGCGGAATCGGGGACGTCACGGATTTCGGCCCTTCGATCAGTGACGACTATTGGACCTTGTAGACGATCGGCAATGACACCTTGGTACGCACGGCGCTGCCACTCACCTTGCCCGGCTTGAAGCCTGTCAGCAGGATCGCGCTCTTGGCCGCCTCACCGAAGGCCGGCTGAGTTGCGTCAACGATCTCGACCGAGGATGCCTCGACCTTGCCGCTGGCATCGACCACGAACGAGATCTCGGCAATCCCCCCCATGCGACGGCGCTTGAGATCCTCGGGATACCCGTCCGACACGAGGCGCTGGAAGCTGACAAGTGAGGCAAGCGACGGCTTCGTCTCCACTTCGGCGAGTGTGTATGTCTTGCCGGCATCCTGCGCCTGAACGGCGGTGGGCGCGAAGAGCGTGATTCCAGCGATGGCAACAGCGGCCAGTGAACGGCGAATACGGAACGGATGGGTCATCGTCGACTCCAATCGGCGGGGGTGTGGATACCAGACAGCAGTGAATGCCCGCCTCGTGCGGGACACTCTCAGGTATCGGTCAATGGTCCACTCCGCTTAAGTCCCGTGCTGGTGCTGCCGCTAATTACGCCGGCACATTCGCCGTTTATTGGACCGGCTTAACATGGCATCGTCTGCGCCCTGCCGATCCGCCGCCAGTTCCCTGCGCGTGTCGGTACGAGTGCGAGGCCGACGAGTGCGACGATCACGGCTCGCGTGTACTGACTCGCGCTTCCGCAAACACCTTCCTGATCCGCACCGTCCGCTCGAGTTCATCGCGCGTCTGGAGCACCTTGCGCCGCAAATCGGGCGCGAGCGCCGGATGTGCCGCAAGCCAGTCGTCGATCAGCCGCAACGATTCCGGTGACGACTGCCCACCGATCGCCGCACTCAGCCACGCGCCAAGAAAGAAGATGCGACGATTGCGCTGAATCCACGGCAGGGTGTCGAGCGACGGCACCAGGAACGACTGCGTACTCGCCCCATGATCGGGATCGTGAAACGTGCGTAGACTGGAGGTCACCCACTCCTCATTGAGCGTGCTGTCGCCGAACCAGCGCACGAAGTATTCGCGCTTGTTCGCGGCATCGGGAGCGGCCGCACCGGCCACGAAACGCTGCCGCTGCCCTTCGCTGGACGAATCACGCGCTGCCTCCGCCGCCAGTCGTTGTTGGGCGGTTTCATAGCGATGTGCCATCAGGCGATGAACGATTGCCCATCGCGTCGGAGCGCGCAGCGGCAGTCCGGCGGCGGAGTCGCGGTCGAGCCACTGATCGATTCGCGCCAGCGCGTCGGGTGTGCGCGCTGACCCGATCAGCGCGTCGAGTTGCGACTTGCGCTGGCCATAGGCGAGGGTCGTATCGGTGGCGCCACTGAGCAGGACCCGCTCGAATATCGGCTGTTGCGCCTGAACGAGCGTCTCGCTGCCATAGCGACCAAGGGCGACGCTGATGCGCGCGATCAGGGACGCCGCAATCTGTTCGTCGCGCTCAGCGGGCAATGCGCGCAGCGCGGCCGCAGCATAGCGTGCCGGCGACAGGCGCGCCTCACGCACCAGATCCCACAGCGCGCCCCAGAGCATCGCGCGTTGCAGCTCGTCCCGCACCGTACCGACATGCTGCTCCAGCCACGACACACTGGCGGAGTCGGGCAATACGATCGCATACCCGTAATCACCATCGTTGGCAAAGATGAAATCCGGCGTGCGACGCCCTCGCGCAGCAGCAACGACGGTGGTCCGGTGCGAGAACTGCACCGGAATGCGAATCGCCGGGCCATCCGCGTAGTACAGCAGCAGCGAGAGTCGCATCGGCCAGGCGCCGTCACCGGACAGCGCCGGTTGTGCCGCCCGCTGCGTCAACGCGAGACGCGTGATGCGTCCTCCTGATGTCGCAACATCCTGTTCGACGACCGGCATGCCCGGACGCAGGATCCATTGCGCGCCCCACCTGGTGAGATCGCGACCCGATGCAGCACCCACCGAACGCAGCAGATCACGCCAGGTGGCATTGCCATACGGATGTTCACCCAGAAACCGGCGAATCCCTGCCTGAAACTGACGTTCACCCACCAGGTAGTTCAGTTGCCGGAGAATCCCCGGCGCCTTGTTGTAGACAATCGGACCGTAGTTGCTCTTCGCCTGATCCAGGTTGTCCAGGCGTTGCCACACCGGCGTCGTCCCGGCAGTGGCATCGGTGCCGTACGCGACCGGTTTGTTGCGCAGGTAGAAGGTCTTCCAGGGCGACGATTCCGGTGCGATGGCCGCCTGCATCTTGGCCGCCATGTACGTGGCAAAGCCTTCCTTCAGCCAGAGATCGTCGAACCACTCCATCGTGACGTAGTCGCCGAACCACTGATGTGCGACTTCGTGAAAAATCGTCGCCTGCCGCCCGAGCAGCTGCGACGCCGTGGGTCGTTCACGATAGATGAAGCTCTGCTCGTTGTAGAACACCGCACCCGGATGCTCCATGCCGCCGAACGGAAAGACGGGAGCGAGCAGAAAGTCGTACTTGCCGAACGGATACGGCACACCGAACCAGTCGCCGAGCCAGCGCAGCGCTTGTACGTTCGACGCGATCAGTGAGTCGGCTTCCGCTTCCTTCAGTCGGGAGGCGCGCACCCACATGCTGACCGTTGCGGCTGGCGCGCCCGAGGCCAGCACGCGCGCCTGCGAGACTTTCGCGTACGGCCCCGCAGCGAACGCAATCAGATAGGTGCTGATTGGCTGCGTCTCGGCAAACCGGTGCGTGGCAGCGGTGACGGACGCGCTGTCGATGCGAAGCGCCGCACCATTGGCCAGCACGTTCCACCGCCGCGGCGCCGTGACGCTCAGAGTGACGCGTGCCTTCAGATCCGGTTGGTCGAAGCATGGGAAGAGCAGATTTGCATCGGACGGGACGAGCAGTGTGTAGAGATACTCCTGCCCATCGGCCGCATCGCGGGAGCGGATGATACTTGCACCGGCCGCCGCAATCGGTGACGCAAAGGTGATCTCGACCTGATTGACACCCGCGCGGGTGTGCGACGCCGGGATCCGCAGATGCGCACGGTTCCAGATGCTGCTGTCTGCACTGGGCAGTGGCCGGCCATTGGCCACGATCCTCGAGACGCCCAATCCGCGAAAATCGAGGATGACCTCGCGTATCGACCGCAGAGAGAACTGCACGACGACCGAACCGGTCGCCGTGTCCGGGCGCGTCACATCGAGGGACAACGCATACCGCACGTCGCGGACGTATTTGGCGCGTTCGGTCGCCAGCACATGTGGCACGCCCGCCGCGACCTGTGCATCACGTTGCGCGGATCGCACCGCGCCCAGCGGCACCGACTGCGCGCCGCCGTCACGTGAGGCCCACGCGAGCAGCAGCGCTGCAGTCGTTGCCTGCCGGATCACTTCGTCGAAACCTCGGGGATGGTGATCGGCGACTGACCCGCCGCCCGCCGCGACGCATTGAGCGACGCCAGCCCGGTAGTGCGAAGTGACGTCCAGCGTGCCATGGCCAGCGACACCTGCTCGCGTGCCGAGGCACAGGCCGCCAGCTGCGCAGCGGTCGGTGCGACGTCGGCGGTCTGCATCGCCATCGCGGCTGCCATCATCGCCTGACTGGCAGCCGTCAGTGTCGGTGTGGCGGTCTGCGGCCCGCGGCGGCGGAAGCGCGCCCGACCCCGTGGTGCGGCCGGGGCAATCGAATCCACCTGCGCCTTGTAGGCGACGACGTCGACGCCGGACATGCCGGCCAGTGCCGCAGACAGCGCGCGCGCCGTGCGGTGCGCCGCGTAGGCGTCGATCGACCCGGACCACATCTCACGCGACACCGTCGCCACCTGGGCCAGCACAACCGGCGACGTCCGGACGCGCGGGTCGAGCTTCAACGTCAAGGGCTGCGTATAGCGTGTGCCGTCCAGCGTCAGGCGCACGGTGTAGCTGCCGGGCGGCGCCCATGGCGCGTTCACGGTCGGGTAGGTGCGATGGGGCACGGCACCGGTCGCGTCGTCATCACCGTTGTCGGCGATGTCTTCCGGCGGAATCGGATCGTAGTGCAGGTCCCACGCAAATCGATGCATCCCCGCCGTGGTGGACAACTGAATCGGCGGTGCCGGCCAATAGAGCGGAAGGCCGCAGAAGGTCGCCGTCGGCGTCTTCTGGCAGAGACGGTCGTAGGCCGGCAAGTCGAACGCCGGATGTGGATCGAGGACCGGTTCGTTGCTCGAGTAGCCGCGCACGACTTTCCCCGCCGCATCGAGAATTTCCATGGTCACCGGGCCGGAGGCATTCGCCCCCAGCCGATAGTCGATGATGCCACCCGGCATCGGATTCTCGCCAGCCGGTACCTCCGGTGCCCACGGCGTTGGATCGTTGGTGGCAAAACGCACCCGGACTGCGGTCGGTGGCTTGAACAGATACGCCGTCGTCGCCGCACGGGCCGCAACAGCCTGCCGCAACGTGGTGATGTTGTCGAGAATCCAGAAGCCGCGGCCATGCGTGCCAATCACCAGA
>ENA-ORBV01007622-ORBV01007622.1-microbial-mat-metagenome-genome-assembly--contig:-NODE-7622-length-18535-cov-10.314173_pt1 | contig 18535 bp, 18 predicted proteins | sample MGYA00237777_ERZ505514 | MGnify/ENA primary metagenome ERZ505514 (study PRJEB26160, sample SAMN06269048) | microbial mat metagenome | isolation source: Oligotrophic lake microbial mat | place... | reverse complement strand
CAGCGGTGGCGGCAGGCGCCTCGGTGGGCGCGGCGGTGGCGGCGGGCGCCTCGGTGGGCGCAGCGGTGGCGGCGGGTGGCTCGGTGGGCGCGGCAGTGGCTTGCGCGAGTGGGGCGGCGAGGGCCACCGGCGCGCCCGGCCCGAACAGCGCGCCACCAAGTACGAACCCGAAACCGGCAATCAGCAGCACAGCGATCCCAACCATGAAACGGCGTTGACGGGCCATGATCTTGACTCCTACGCTTGTCTTACTAACGCTCTACCCAGGCGAGCTCCGGCTGCTCTGGCAGCAGCGCGGCCTCGATCCCGGCTTGGTAGATATGGCTGCGCTCAGCCGGGCCAAGCTGGGCAACCGGATGGTTGGCCACCAGCTTGCCGGCGCGCAGCCCGATGATCCGATCCGCGAACTCTAGTGCGAGCTCGACCTGGTGCAGGCTGCACACCACCGCGATCTGCCGCTCGTGCGCGATCGCCCGCAGCATCGCAAGCACACTGGCCGCCGCCTCCGGGTCGAGGCTGGCGACCGGCTCGTCGGCCAGGATGAGCCGGCTCTGCTGGGCCAGCACTCTGGCAATCGCCACGCGCTGCTGCTGGCCGCCAGAGAGCGTATCGGCCCGCTGGTACGCTTGCGCCAGCAGCCCCACGCGGTCGAGCGACGCCAGCGCAAGCTGACGATCCGCGTGGCTGAAGCGTCGCAGCAGCACCCGCCAGGTTGCGACGTGCCCAAGTCGCCCCGCCAGCACATTCTCGATCGCCGTCATGCGGCGGATCAGGTTGAACTGCTGGAAGATCAGCCCGATGCCACGGCGCGCGTCCCGCAGCTGCCGCCCTTGGAGTGTAGCGAGCGCCTGACCGCCAACGCTCACCGTGCCGCTATCCGGCTGGATCAGGCGGGTCAGGCAGCGAAACAGGGTTGTTTTGCCAGCCCCGCTGCGCCCGAGGATGGCGACGAACTCGCCGGGCGCCACCTCGAAGGAGATAGCATCCAGGGCGCGGGTGCCGCCGTAGGCTTTCGTCAGCTCGCGCACGTGAAGTGCCGGTTTCTGAGCAGGTACGGCGCTCATACGAGCCTGCGCCGCAGCCAGGCGCTGAGCTGATCGATCGCCGTGACCATGGCAAGAATGATCAGCAGGATGGTCAGGAGGCGTGGGAAATCGAGTAGATCCATGCTGTTTTTAAGCTCCTGGCCGATCCCGCCGGCGCCAACCACGCCGAGCACCGTCGAGGCGCGCACGTTGAACTCCCACCAGAACAGTGTCAGCGAGGCGATCCCCGGCATAACATCGGGCAGCAGCGCGTAGCTCACCACTTTCAACCGGTTGGCGCCGGTGAGCGCGGCAGCATCGAGCGGCCCAGCCTCGGCCGTCTCGATCTGCTCAGCGAACAGCTTGGCCATCGTGCCCCAGGTATGCAAGGCGATCCCCAGAACACCGGCGAACGGGCCAAGGCCAACCGCCGCGACAAAGAGCAGCGCGAAGACGAAGGAGTCGATTCCGCGCAGGGCGTTGAGCAACCAGCGCGCCGGGTAGTAGAGCAGCAGGCTTGGTGTGAGGTTGCGCGCGGCGAAGATGCACAGCGCCAAGGCGAGCACGGTAGCGATCGCCGTGCCGATCGCCGCTATCGCCACCGTCTCGGCCGCGCGCAGCAGCAGCACATCTAGCCCGCGCGTTGCCGGCGGCCATGCCTTCGCCACCCAGCCTGCCATCTTGGGCAGCCCCGTGAGTAACTTGCCGGGATCGACCTGGGCGAGCCGCCAGCTGAGCGCAAAGAAGCCAAGCAGCAGGAGCATGGCCCCCGCGCGCTTGAGCCGTCGCGGCGCCAGCCAGGCGACCGTGGGCTCGGGGTAGATCTGGTCGATTCTCGTCACGACATGTCCTGGCTGCTCAGCGCTATCACTTCGGCTTGATCCGCCCCACGGCGATGCCGGCGTCCTCGATCAGCTTGTAGCTGGCGTGGGTTGCGGCGACGAAGCCGGTGTAGTGGTTCGGCATGATCGTCTTAGCCTGCTCCTCGGTGATCCCGAGCAGGATGCCCTGGATGCGCTGGGCCAGGGCCGGGTCGAACCCGGTACGCACGGCGATGGCATCGTTGGGCAGCGGGTCGGAGGTCCAGACCACCTCAGTGGCGGCTGCGTCGAGCTTGCCGCTCTCGATCATAGCGTTGCGGTTGCGGTCGAAGTCGGTGGCAAGATCGACCTGGCCGTTGGCGACGGCGATCTCATTGGCCGCGTGGGTGGCGCCCTCGGAGTACTGGAAGTACGTTTTCGGGTCGATGCCCTTGGCCTGGAACCAGGTGGTCGGGATCAGCCAGCCCGACGTGGAGCCGACATCGGCAAACGAGATCGACATGCCTTTGGCGTCGTCGGGCCAGGTGGTGATGTTCAGCCCCGGCCTGCCGACGACGATGGCGTGGTAGATCGGCTTGCCGTCGTACTTGACGGTCGCAATCGCCTCAGCCTTGGCCGTGTCATTCGCCAGGATATAGCCCCAGGGGCCCATCCAGGCCAGATCGATCTGGTCGTTGGCGAGCGCCACGGAGATGCCGGCCCAGTCGGTGGTGGCGACCAGATCGTACTGCGTGCCAAGCTGATCGGCCAGATACTTGAAGAACGGATCGAACGCGGTCTTGCTCTCCTCGGGCGTCGGCTGGAGTGGGCCGACTCCGAAGCGGAGCTTTGCTGGCACAGCCCCTGCCGGGCTGGCAGCCGGAGCCACGCCGCAGGCGGCGAGGCCCGCCACCCCAGCTATCCCGGCGAGCCCAAGTCCAGATAGCCGGAGCATCTGGCGGCGTGAGAGCGGACGCGCGGTTCGCTGACTCATTGGTCTCCTCCTGATAAAGCGCGTCAGTACTGGTAGTGGGCTGCAGTGATCTGGCCGTCGCGGTCGTGGAAGGCGGCGGCGGGCGCGACGCTCTCGGCGATGATCTGACCCAGCGCCGTAAAGTGGGCAGGCGGGGGCACAGTGGTAGTCTCGGACACGGTGTGAGCTCCTTGCCCAATCGCGACAGCTTCAGTGGGGAACAAGGTGATTACACCAGGGCAAAGAGTGTAGTTGGTTACAGAGTTCTTACAAAAGCATAAACAGGCAGGGCTAGCTCAGGATCAACCCTGCCAGTTCAGATCTTATGGCCCAGCCAAGGCCGCCAGGGCTGCCATGCGCCGAATATCGTTGTAATCCTGGTCGTCGACCGCTGCGAAGCGCGCGAGGCCGCCTGCGGCCAACGCGGCCTGCCCGCGCTGCTGGGTGTGGGCCGCGAGCAGTGCGGCGCGCACCTGTTCGCGCAGGGTCGCTTCGAGCTGAAGTGAGGCCACCCAGGGCGGCCCGCTGCTTGGCCCCAGGGTGGCGATCAGGCGTATGTCTGTGGCAAGGGCTGGATCGTCGCGCAGCAGCAGATCAAGCACCGTGCTATCAATGGCCGAGGCATCGAGCTGCCCACCCAGGATGAGCGCGAGCGACTGCTGGTGCCCACCGGTCTCGACAATCTGCCCAAAAAAGGCCGTCGTCTCGCCGCGCTCCACCAGGTACGAGCGAAACAGAAAGTAGCCGGAGTGCGAGTTCGGCTCGTTATAGCCCCAGCGCCTGCCTCGCAGATCCGCGAAGTGGTGCAAGGGACTCTGGGCGCGCACAACCACATCGGAAAAATAGACCGGGCGGCCGCCGTAGCGGGCTGCGGCCTGCACCGGGGCCACCAGCAATGTGACGGTTGGCTGAAGCGTGTCGACGCGCCGCACGTAGGGCGTCCCGCAGATCCATGCCAGGTCGATCACGCCGCTGTCGAGCAGGCGCGCCCGCTCTTGCCATGAGCAATCGTCCACAAAGCGCACCGGCCGCGCAAGCTGTTCCGCTAGATAGATCGCCAGCAGCGCGACGCAGCGTTCGGCAATCGGCGCCTGGCAGGTGGTGATCGTAAGTTCGCGCATAGCTTCAGATTGTGAACAGCTTAGCCGAGGATGATCGGAAGCAGCACCCCTAAGCCCAGCACAAACAGCCAGAGCGCTGGCGCGGGCGTGCCCACGGGCCGTCTGCGGCGGGCCTCGCGGGCGGCGATACGGGGATCGAGTCGCAGCCAGTCGTCGTGGCGCCGCTCTAGCAGCAAGAAGACGCCTGCCGTCGCGGCGCCATAGATCAGATGCCCGATCAGCGATGGTAGCGCCGCATTGGCCGCCGCCGTGGTCCAGGTGAAGCTACCGCCGAGCAGGATGGGGAAGAGCGTGAGCGGCCCGAGGAACCACCAGATCAGCCCATATAGCAGCCCCCAGGCGATGCCTGCGCCCGCGTTTGGCGCCTCGTGCTGGAACAGCAGGCCATAACTCATGCCGATCAGCGCGCTGATCACGAGATGCACCAGAAAGCCGAGCACGGGCGAGGAGCCGCCGACGAGCGCAGCCACGCGCGGCAGCGCCCCGGTGGCGACCATCACCAGGCTGAAGAGCAGGCCGCCCGCCAGGCTAGCCAGCGCCCCCCAGCCCAGCGAGCGCAGCGTGGTTGTCCCAGGCCCCTCGACCTCGCGGTTGATCGGGTCGGAGTCGATAAAGAAGCCCACCCAGAGCCGGTCGAGCACCGCGTAGACGATGCCCAGCAGCATGCCGTAGATGATATGGCCGACAAGCGAGCCGAAGAGCGCGGCCCCGCGCATGTACGACCAATCCAGCGGCTTGCCCTGAAGGATCGGCAGCAGGGTGAGCGGGCCAAGGAACCACCAGAGCAGCCCGTAGGCCACGCCCCAGCCCATGCTCGAGCCGTAGCCGCGCATGTCGCGCTGAAACAGCAGCCCGAAACTCATGCCGATCACGATTGCGATCACGAAATGCAGCGTAACGCCGACCATGCGCGAGCTTGAGCCGACCAGCCCGGCGATGATTAGGAAAAAGTCAATCTGCTCCATCCACTTGCCAAAGCCCCAGCCGCCGACGAGGCCGGCCAGTATGCCCACCACCAGCGCGCGGGGTAGGCTAAACGCTGCGCGCTGCGCGCTGTCGCGCCGACCGGCCCAGGTGCCGAGGACGACGCCAAGCGGCAGCCCAAAGCAGAGCAGGTACGCGAGCAGCTCCGGGAAGTGCGCGCGGGCGCTGTCGAACATGCCGATCGTCGGGGCGCCCCTCAGGCGCTGGAACAGTCCAACCGGGCCAATCAGCCAGAGCAGCAGCGCGTAGCTGACACCCCAGAGCAAGCCGGCCCCAGGGCTCACCGCGCGTGACCCGCAGAGCAGCGCGAAGAGCGCGCCCGCCAGCGCACCAAGCACGACGCCGCTTAGGAACGAGGCCAGGCCAAGGGCCATGCACAGGGCACCGCCAAGTGCGCCGACCAGCGTACCGATAACGACGGCTGTTACCAATGGAGAACGCATGACTCACCTCGGCTCGCGCGTGCCAAGATCGATCGTTTGCACGATGTCACGTGGGAAGAACAGCTCGATCACCCAGTCTACAAGCACGCGCACTTTGCGCTCCAGGCCCGGCAGCTTGGCCAAGTAGATCCCGCGCCACATGAGCCAGGCGAGCAGCCCGGAGAAGCGCAGCACCCTGCCGCCGGAGAACGGCACCACCAGCTCGGCGCAGGCGGTGTGATGCCCAACCACACACAGGCTGCCCAGCGAGGCGAAGTGGAACGGTGTGAGCGGCTGCCCATGCACACTGGCATACAGGTTGTGCGCCAGCGTCTTCGCCTCGCGGAGCGCAAACTGCGCGGTGGGCGGGCACACCACGCCCGTCTTGCCGTCGGTCACGGCGGCGCAATCGCCCAGGGCCCACAGCCCGGCGTGGCTTGGCACCGCCAGTGTTGTCTCGACCAGCACGGCGCCACGTTTGTCACGCGCGATCGGCAGCGTCTGGAGCAGCGGGTTCGGCACAGTGCCTGCGGTCCAGACCAAAGTCTCGCTGCGCAGCTCCTCGGCGGGCTGCAGCACAACCACCCCGCGCCTGGCCCCGGCGACCCGCGTATTCAGCTTGAAGCTCACGCCGCGCGCGGCCATGCGCTCAAGCGCGTAGGCGGCCAGCGGCGCACTCAGCTCGGGCAGGATGCGATCACGCGAATGCACCAGCACGATGCGCAGCTCCGCCGTCGGAATATGCGGGTAGTCGGCCAGCATCCCGCGCGCAAAGTCGTTCAGGCCGCCGGCCAACTCTGCGCCCGCGAAGCCGCCGCCGGCCACTACAATGGTGAGCAGCGCCTGCCGAACCTCAGGGTCTGGCTCGCGGTCGGCGCGCTCGAATAGATCGATCATATGGTTGCGGATACGGATCGCATCGGCCAGCGACTTGAAGTCGAAGGCCTCGGCCTGCACCGCGTCCATCCCAAGGTAGTTCGACACGGAGCCAAGCGCCAGCACTAGATGATCGAACGCCAGCTCGTGCCCGGCAGGCGTCGCCCCGGCGCTTGGCCGCCCGGCCGGGATATCGGATTCCGATGCGAGCTGGATGCACCGCCGCTCCAGATTGATCGCGGCGACATGCCCGCGCACTACATCGGTGCGGCGCAGGCTTGTGCGCAGCGGGGTGCTGATGTGGGTGGGCTCAAGGCTGCTCGCGGCGACCTCGGCCAGCATGGGCGTGAACAGCAGCGCGTTAGTGTCGCTCACCAGGGTAAAACTCACCGCTGGGTCGGCCCCAAACGCGCGCTCAAGCTCTGCTGCGGTGGTGACGCCCGCGAAGCCGCCGCCCAGGATCACAATCCTGGTCGTGATCACACGCGGAGCGACTGCGGTGCGCTCCGGCCCACGCCGCCAGCGCACAAGATCGCTCAGCGCCTGCACAATCGCGCCAAGGGCGACTCCAAACAGCACCCAGCCGACCAGGGCCGGGAACAGGGCGCGCATACCGTCGATGGTCCATTGCGGTGGCTGGCCGGCCAGGAGCGGGAGCATGAGCACGCTGATCAGCCCCCAACACGGCACCCCGAGTGCGGCAGCAGTCGTGATGCTATCGGCGAAGGCATAGGGCGACGGTCGGAAGGCCAGGGCGTACACGAGCCCGACGAGCGCGCCGAGGGTCAACGCCAGCGCGAGACGCTCTAGGGTCGCGACGAGCAGCAGACTGCTCACCAATCCCGCGATCAGCCCGATTGCGCCGTGGCGCAGATACGTATGCATCGATAGCAGTCCTTCGTGAAATAGCCGATAGCCGATAGCTGATAGTGCGTGGCATCCTAGCACGGTGCGTCCTGCGCACGAGTATCTACTACGCCGAGGTTGTTGAAGATCAGCATAGCTGCAAGATCTTACGCGCTGGTGATCAAGTCATTACGCAGGGGCACCGGCGTAGTAGAATACGGGCAGCTCCCTCATCACTTTCCCACGCGGCTCGCGCCATACAGCGGGGTATAAGCATGGCTCACGACGTTCGGCTAGCGGCTATCGGCTATCGGCTATCGGCTATCTTCCTGGTCGTTGTGCTTGTGGCCTGTGCGGCGCCGCCGCCCCAGCCTGCGCCGACGCCGACGGTTCTGGCCGAGCCAGGCCCGCCGCCAGCGGCGCTGCCGCCCCCGGAGCAGATCAATCTTGACCGTGAGACCCAGGCGCTGATCGCACGCGCGAAGCGCACGGTCTTCCTCGTGCCGTTTTCGCACTGGGATACCGACTGGCACGAGCCGTACGAGGTCTACGCCGAGCAGGCCAATCGCAACATCCTCGCCGCGATGCGTATTGCGCTGCAGCACCCACGCTTCCGCTATACGATCGAGCAGGTGCTCTTCGCCCAGCACTTCTGGGAGACGCACCCCGAGCAGCGGGCCGACTTCACCGCCCTGGTGAAGAGCCGGCAGTTCACCTTTGCCTGGGGAGGCATCACCCAGCCGGAGACGAGCCTGGTGGCGCCGACCATCCAGGTGAGGAACCTGCAACTAGGCCAAGACTGGCTTGCCCAGACGTTTGGCGTCCAGGCCCGCACCGCATGGCAGTCGGACGCCTTCGGCAACTCGGCCGCCTTCCCACTCTTCCTGAACCAATCCCAGATCCCCTATGTCTATATGGGGCGCGGGCGCGGGCTCTCCGAGCAGCGCCAGCGCAGCAGCCTGTTTCCGCACGCATTTTACTGGGCCAGCCCAGTCGATCCGAGCCAGCGCGTGCTCGCCGCCTACGTCTTCTACTCCGACGCCTGGGGGCCGATCTACCAGCTGACCGATGCGGACGCGCAGCTTGCCGAGCTGCGCAAGATTGTTGTGCGCGAGGCCGCGCTGACAAGCTCGAAATACCTTTTTCTGCCCATGGGCGCGGATATCTCCAGCCCGCTGCCCACGCTCCCCGCGCTGGTGGAGCGCTGGAACGCCGCCGACTCTGAGATCGCTCTGGTGATGGCAGATCCCGCGACGGCCTTCCAGTATCTGGCGACGCAGCCGTTGCCACAATTCACCACCGACCTCAACCCGATCTGGCAGGCCTTCTACGGCACGCGCCCGGCCGCGAAGATCGCCGATAAGGAGAGCGAATTCTATCTGACCGCCGCCGACAAGTTTGGGCTCATCAGCGGCGCGCCGCAGTCGACGGCTTGGTACACCGCAACGATCAACGCGCACTACGACAATATCGCCGGCGTGGGCTACGATTCCGTCTGGGAGGCCAGCCAGCAGCCGCGCTATGCGCAGACCGTCGCCCGTGCTGCCAGCGATCTCTCACAGACGCTGGCAAGCGTTGCGAGCGGCATCGACGCGCCGCTGGTCGTGTTCAACCCAACCTCCTGGGCGCGCTCCGAGGTGATCGAGCTCCAGGGTGAACTGCCCGATCTGGCAGGGCTGCCCCAGTCGGTGCAACAGCTTGGCCCCGACCAGATCGCGGTCTGGGCCGAGGCCGTGCCGTCGATCGGGTATGTGGCGCCGCCAGGCGGGGCGACTACTGCGCCCACGCACCCGGCCACGGCGACAGCGGCCGGCACGCGGATCACCCTGAGCAATGGCCTGGTCTCAGTGACGCTCGACGGCGCGCGGGGCGGCACATTCTCCAGCATGAGCGTCGCAGGTGGCCCCGAACTGCTTGCCGGCCCCGGCGACGACGTGGTCTATATCGACGATGCGGGCGACGTATACGGCGCGTTTTTTGGCGAAGAGCGGGCCAGAGCGAGCCAGGCACCAGCAAAGCTTGCGATCCTTGCTGGCGGACCGCTTGTAGCACGCGTGCAATCGGTCGTGCTGCTCGGCGGCCAGCCGCTGACCAAAACGGTCACGCTGCGCGCCGACAGCCCACAGATCGAGGTGGCTGTGGAGCTCGCCGCGCTCCCGGAGACGACTGCGCTTGTACAGACGCCGACGACGCGGCGCACCAACACGCGCACCGACGACCTGGGCTTCGCGGCCTTTACCCACCCGTTCGACGGGAGCCCGATCGTCTCTGGCACGATCACCTATCGCCGCGAGGTGTTCTATCCGATCATGAGCTGGGGCGATGTGTCGGCTGATGGGGCGGGGCTGGCTATGCTGACCCACGGGCTCCAAGGGCTCGGCGGGACCAGCACGCTCAACCTGATGCTCCTGCGCCAGGTCTCAGATGGCGGACGACCGACGAGCGAGGGTGTCACCGAGCGCGGCTATCAGACCCTGCGCTACGCCTATCTGCCGCATACGGGCACGGCGCAGGAGGCGCAGATCTGGCGGGCGGCCACCGCGTTTAACCAGCCGCTCATCCCAGCCTGGCGCAGCGGCGGGCAGCTCCGGGTGCAGCTGCCATTTCTGGCCGCAGGCGCACAACAGACATTTGCGCTCGATCCGGCGGCCCGCGCCTTCCCGCGCTCCTTCAGCCTGATGAGCGCCGACCATGGGATGATTGCCGACCTCTACCGGCGCAATGATCAGATCGAAGCCCTGATCCTCAATCTCGACCCACGCTTCCCCGTGACTGTCACCAGCGGCGATACGCAGATCCAGATACCACCAGCGGCGCTGACCGTGCTCCCCTGGGATGGCGAGGTTGCGCCGTAGCGCGCGGGCGGTGCAGCGACAGACGACGACGGGCCTCTCGCGCACCCTCAGCGCTGCGCACCTGGCAGAGCGGCGGGATGCGTAGTTATCAGGATTGCTCGCAGTCCGTAGCTGTGGGCGAGGCAGCTTCGCCTGCGGAGTGGGGCGCCGACGGCGCTGCCAGGTGGATCAGCACCTGATCGAGCGGCTTCTTGGTAATGGCGGGCACCGTGGCGTCATCGGCCGGGTAGCCCACCGGGATGAGCAGATAGGGCCGTTCGTTGGACGGTCGCTCAAGCAGCGTGGCAAGAAAGCCCATCGGGCTGGGGGTGTGGGTGAGCGTCGCGAGCCCCGCGTGCGTCAGGGCGGCCAGCAGGAACCCCACCGCGATGCCGACCGACTCCTTGACGTAGTAATGCTTGACCTTCACCTCACCAGCAGGCCCATGCTCCAGCCCATACGCCTGCTCGAAGACCACGATCACATAGGGCGCTTGGGTGATATGTGGCTTGTGCCAGTCGGTGCCGAGGGGGGCCAGCGCATCACGCCACGCCTGCGACATGCGCCGCGCGTAGCTCTCGCGCTCCTCGGCCTCGGCCGCTGCGCGCAGCTGCTGCTTGAGCTGCGGGTCGCTCACGACCACAAAGCTCCAGGGCTGCTGGTTGGCCCCGCTTGGCGCGAGGGCAGCGGCCTGGATTGCCTGCTCGATCAGCGCAAATGGAACAGGGGTTGGGGCGAAGTCGCGGATGGTGCGGCGGCGCGCCATTGTTGTGAGAAACTGCTGGGCAGCGGTGTGCTGTGCCTCGGGTGAAAGCCAGTGGTGGGTATAGGGGACGGGCACGTATGGGGTGTGATCTGGGTGCGGCTCAGTCGTCATCACGGCTCCTTGAATGTACCTGGACATCAAGCCTACCACAGGCCGTCGACCGGCGCCACGAGTAGTTGGGTGCGCGCGGCATAGTACGCAGCCCACCCGATCCCAGGACGCGCGGCTAGGTGCTCAACAGTCTCCCGCTGCCGCCGCCCTGTTACACCTCACCCACGCTGTTCCATCCGCGATGGCCGTCGTAGGGGTCTTCCACGGTGCGGCAGCAGCTCACAACTGGGCGCGTAGTATCATAGCGATAGAGTCGGCTGGCGCCCAGCGTTTGCGCAGCTCCCTGGTGGTTTTCCCGCCACAACGTGGCGGACCTGAGTACAACGACTTACCGCCCGCCCTGGAGGGCTCATGGGGAGTGGAGAGCCAACCGGATTCATCGCGGAGGCCGAGCCGCAGGCTGCTGCTGATATGCGGCTTGTTGCCGCACTGCGGCAGGGCGACGAGGCAGCCTTTTTGGGCCTGGTCGAGCAGTACCATGGCGCGCTTCAACGGGTGGCCCTGAGCTATGTGGGGAGTTGGGCGCTGGCCGAGGAGGTAGTGCAGGAGACCTGGCTCGGCGTGATCCAGGGGATCGGGCGCTTTGAAGGCCGGGCGAGCCTGAAAACCTGGATCTTTCGCATCTTGACCAACCGGGCCCGCACGCGCGGCGCGCGGGAGGCGCGAAGTATCGCCTTCGCGGATCTGGGAGGCGGCTGGGGTGGGCCGGAGGAGCCGGCCGTGGATCCGAGCCTGTTTCTGCCCAAGGGCCATGCGGAGGCAGGGTGGTGGTCGAGCCACCCTGCGAACTGGGAGAATATCCCCAAGGCGCGGCTCCTTGCGGCGGAGACGCGCGCGCTGATCGACACGACGATTGCTGCCCTGCCGCGTACCCAGCGCATGGTCATTACGCTGCGCGACATCGAAAACTGGTCCGGCGACGAGGTGTGCCGACTACTGGAGCTGAGCGACGCTAACCAACGGGTCTTGCTGCACCGCGCCCGCGCAAAAGTGCGCCACGCGCTTGCCCAGCACCTGGCCGAGAGCTAGAGACTGAGTATGGATGTGTTTGCCAACACCGATGACGAACTCACCTGCCGGGAGCTGGTTGAGCTCGTGACGGACTATCTGGAGCAGGCCCTTGCCGAGCCGGAGCGGCTTCGCTTTGAAGCCCACCTCACGGAGTGTGAAGGGTGCCGGGACTACCTCGATCAGATGCGCCGCACGGTCGCGACTCTGGGGCGGCGTCCCCCCCAGGCACTCGGCGCCGCCGACCGAGCGCAGCTGCTCGCACTCTTCCGCAGCCTGCAAACGCCTGCGCCATCGCGGCCCGACGCATAAGCTGAAACAATGGCATTGGCGATCAGATCGGCGCGCCAGTGCGTCGTCGAAGTGCTCAGGCCAGACGACAGAGGCTCCGAATACTCCCACAATGTTACAGCTGGTAGCTGTTGAGGGTGCGCCGCATGTGGTATCGGGCGCGGTACAGCAGCACGCGCTGGTACACCGCGCTCAGCTCAAGCTGCTTGCACACCTCAGCGGCAGTCCAACCCGCCACATCGCGTAGCACCACTACCGCGCGCTGCGCTTTCGGCAAACAGGCGATCGCAGAGGCGATCAGCATGCCAGCTTCGGATCTTATGGCCTGTTCCTCGGGAGAATTGTGGGCGCACCGGGCGGCTGCTCGGGCCATCAGCACGTGCGGGTCGTGCGGCTCGTAGGTGAGCCCAGATCTGCTCGCACCCGCCAGGGCCGAAAAGGTGATGCTGCGCGCCTCTTTGCTAGAGGCGCTACGCGCCCGGTAGTGGAGGATGCGGAAGATCCAGGTCTTTAGGGTGCTGCGGCCCTCAAAGCGGCCGATCGCCTTTATCACGCCGAGCCAGGTATCCTGGACAATATCCTCGGCAAGGCCGCGGCTACCAGCGTAGCGTGTCGCGAGGGCGAGCATCAGCGGGGTGTAGCGCCGATGAACATCCTCGAAGGCCCAGGCCTCACCGCAGCGGAGAGCGTCGATAAGCGACGCCTCATCCCGGGCCGTGTCCGCAGCGTCTGCCTGATCGGTCGCGTCCACGCCGCGGGCGGGCAGCTCAGACAGGGTGACCAGCGGAGCAATCAGATCCACATCCCCTCGCTTCTGGTTTGTGCTCGAACACATGTGAAAGAAGGGTACCAGAGGTTGCGCCGACGGTCTGCTGGCAAAATCGTACCAGAGCCATACCAAACCAATGTATCAATTGGTGGCCCGCGCCTGGCAGCGTGAGCATGTTCACTTTTCGCAATATCTTTGTCCACTCTTTGTAATACCTTGCGGGTACGATGATCGCGATGAGCAGACGCAGGCAGCGTCCGTGGGTGTTACAGCGATTTCACACGAGAAGCATATGAACACCAGGCCACCCGAACCGGCAGAGCCCGCGACACCACCCTCCTATGAGGGTCTGCTACACGACCAGTACGGCGCAGAGACGGTCGCCCGAGGCCGTGCCGAGGCCCAGGCAACCTTGGGCCTGAGTGATCCTCGAACTGCACTTGGCCCTGGCGCGGTCGCCCCCCTATTCGCTCTGAGCGACAGTAACGGCGCCACCGTGTCCCTCGCGGGCTTGCTCCAGCAGGGCCCGACCGTGCTGATCTTCTACCGCGGCGGGTGGTGCCCGTTCTGCAACGTGTATCTGCGCACCTTCCAGCTTGCCCGCCCGCATCTGCGGGCCTTGGGAGCCCAGGTCGTCCTGATCTCGCCCGAGCAGACGACCCGGGGCCAGGCCCTGGCTGAGCGACGTGCCCTGCTCTTTCCAGTGCTCAGCGATGTTGGCAACGCCGTCGCTCGCCAGTACGGACTCGTATTTCAGATACCCCAGGAGCTGCGGGCGGAGTACCTCGCCGACGGCGTCGACCTCGCGGAGCGCAATGGCGATCCGAGCTGGGAGGTGCCGATGCCAGCCACCTTCGTCGTCGCTGCGGATGGGCGCATCCAGTACGCCTTCGTGAGCGCGGACTACACGCAGCGGGCCGAGCCGGCGGAGGTGCTGACGACCCTGCGGCGCCTGCATACCCGGCGGTAACCCGCTCCTGGCCCACGACCTGGGCAATAAGAACGGCGCCGCTGTCTGCCAGGTACCGCCGACACGGCCTGTGCTGCTGTCGCTATCACGGCGATGGGGGGTGCCCCGTTGGGTTGACTGGGGCGTAATGGCCCATGATCTGCGGGCGGTTGATTATAGGCTTGACAACCAGACAGCTGTGTCGTATATTTGAGACCGAAAGGTCTCTTTTTTGGAGGACAGGATGGGAAAAGGCGAAGAGACGCGCGAGCGCGTGCTGGCGCAGGCGGCTGCGGTGTTTAACGTCCGCGGCTACGCCGGCACGGCGATGAGCGACATCATGGCGGCCACCGACCTGGAGAAGGGCGGCATCTACCGCCATTTTGCCAGCAAGGAGCAGCTTGCCCTGGCCGCCTTCGACTACGCTGTAAGCCAGGTGCGCCGACGCTTCGCCGAGGGCCTGGCCGGCAAGGCCCATGCCGCGGATCTCCTGGTCGCTTTTCTCGCGGTATTTCGCGGCTACGCCCAGCGCCCGCCGCTGGCTGGCGGCTGTCCAGTGCTCAATACCGCCGTCGAGAGCGATGATACCAACCCACTGCTGCGCGAGCGCGCTCGGGCCGTGGTCGAGGAGTGGCGCGCACTGATCCAGACGACGGTGCAGGCGGGGATCGACCGCAACGAGCTTCGCCCCGAGGTGGACGGGGCAAGGCTGGCGCTCCTGATGATCGCCACGATGGAGGGCGCGGTGATGCTCACCCAACTTCTCAGCGATCCTGCCCCCCTTGAGCAGGCATTTACACATCTGCGCCAGCATGTCGAGACCGCCGTTCGCCAGCCCTAAACCTGCGCGCTTTTTTTACCAGAAAAAGAGACTTATCGGTCTCTTTCTGAAATCGTGTGTGATCGCGCTGAAGTGTGTTCTGCCTGATCAAGCAAGGAGATACCTGATGACCCCGACGCAGATCTTTGGGCTGCAGGTGGTTCTGAGCCTGCTGACCTACGGCCTAGCCGCGCGCTGGTACGTCCTGCCGCGGCTGGAGCGGCTCGACCTGGTGGCCGCGCTGACCCCGCTGCTGCTCTTTCACACCCTGCGCACCATGGGCCTGGTCTTCCTCGTGCCCGGCGTGGTCGGCGGCCCTCTGCCGACAGCCTTCGCCGCGCCGGGGGCCTACGGCGACCTGGTCACGGTCGGGCTGGCCTTCCTGGCACTGCTCGCCCTGCGCGCCCGCTGGCGCGGCGCCCTGCTCCTGGTCTGGCTGTTCACCGTCGTTGGCCTGCTCGATTTCGTGAACGCCTTCGCCCAGGGGCTGCGCGCCGACATCGCCGCCCAGTACGACCTGGGGCCGGGCTGGTTCATCCCCACCTTCGCCGTGCCGGCCTTTATCGTCGCGCACCTGCTGGTTGTCCAGCTCCTGCTCACCCACGGCCGTGAGTACGCCGCGCCCCGGCCGCCGGCGGGCGTGGTCACTCAATTCAAGGGATAATGCAGGAGGCCGCGGCGGATGGCGATGGTGACCGCGTGGGTGCGGTCGAGGGCGTCGAGCTTCTGGAAGATGCTGTTGAGGTGGCGCCCACCGCGCGCCTTCCGGTTGCCCTGCATCCACCGCGATCCGACGGCGCAGCGGCACACGGCGCGTCGTGCGGCACTGGCTCAGGCCGCCTATTCCCAGGCCGCGTTCTGGAACACGACCCGGTAGCCGTCCGGGTCTTCAAACGTGGCGCCGCGCTCGTCCCAGTACGGATTGTACGCTGGCACGGAGGCATAGCCGTGGCCACGCATGCGGTCAACGGCGGCCTGCCACGCGGCGATGTCGGGCAGGTAGAAGACGAGCAGATGGTCCTGGGTTGGCGCACGACCAACCAGGTGGCCGCGTTGGTGGGTGAACTCCAGGTGGTAGCTCGCCCCAGGCAGGCCAAGCATCTCCCCATCGAAGCCGGCGTGATCCGCAAAGCTTGCGATGACCTCCATGCCGACGCCGTCGCGGTAGAAGCGCAGCACGGCCTCCAGGTCGTCGGTCGGTCGCGCCACGCGGACATGTTGCACGAGCATCTTCATCCCCTTAACTATCCGATGGGCCAGGCGACCAGCCGCAGGCCTGTGCCCAGGTATCGGCGCGCGCCTGCGTGCGCGCGGCGCCTTGACTGAGCTGCACGCGCGCGACCTGCGCTTCACCCCCGACGAAGGTGCAGCCTTTCTCAATCAGGTGATGGGGTTGTCGCTCACCGCTGCCGACCTGGCCGCGTTGGAGGCGCGCACCGAGGGCTGGGTCGCCGGGCTACAGCTTGCCGCGCTGGCGATGCGCGACCACCAGGATCGCAGCGGCTTTATCCGCAGCTTTAGCGGCAGCAACCGCTATATTGTAGAGTACCTGGCCGCCGAGGTGTTCGCGGCCCAGCCGGCCCACCTGCAGGCCTTCTTGCTGCATAGTGCCATCCTCGACCGCATGTGCGGCCCGCTCTGCGATGCCGTGATGGGGATGGCGACGACCGATAGCCCCGTCACCACGGCGGTCGGCGGCCCGCCGTCGCTGCGCGCTTCGTACAGCCAGCTCATCCTGGATCAACTGGAGCGCGCGAACCTGTTTGTCGTGCCGCTCGACGATGACCGCCGCTGGTATCGCTACCATCACCTGTTTGCCGATGTGCTGCGGCACCGGCTGACAAGCGGCGTGTCGGCCGAAACGGTAGCCAGCCTGCACCGCCGCGCCAGCCAGTGGTACGAGCGACAGGGGCTGGTTGCCGAGGCGGTGCAGCACGCCCTGGTGGCAGCTGATGGCGCGCGGGTGGCCGATCTGATTGAGGAGCACGGCCTGCGCATCATCGTCGGCGGGCAGGTGCAGACCGTGCTGCGTTGGCTGCGCGCGCTCCCGGATGCGCTGCTACCCACCCGCCCGATGCTCTGCACCATCCACGCTCTCGCGCTCCTGTTCACAAATGAGCTGGCCGCCGCCGAGGCGCGCATCCAAGATGCCGAGCGCGGCATCCAGCCCGCCACCCCACCCGACCAGGCCCAGCTCATCCAAGGCCGCGCGGCCGCGATCCGTGCGAACATCGCCCGCTACACCGGCGACCTCGCCGGCTGCGTCGCCTGCGCACAGCAGGTGCTGCGCCTCCTGCCAGAGACTGAGACGATCGCGCGGACGATTGCCAGGCTGCATGTGGCGCGCGCCTTCCGTGTGAGCGGCGATGTGAGAGACGACGCGGAACGACGTGCCATCGCGGTGATCGCGCCGTTCCGCGCTGCGGAGAACCTGTTGGGGGCGCTGGCGGCGATCACCAACCTGGCCCGGCTGCAGGTGCTGCAGGGCCGGCTCCACGCCGCGGCCGCCACCTATCGCGAGATGGCCTAGATCGCCGCCGCACCCGACGAGCCGCTGCTGCTGGAAGGCCCGGCCTATTACGTCGGCATGGGCGATCTGTTGTGAGCGGAATGACCTTGATGCCGCGGAGCGGCACCTGGCCCAGGCCATGGAGCAGTTGGATGGCCGGCTGGTGGTGGACGCCGAGGATGTGGCCCTCGGCTATCTGGCCCTGGCGCGCCTCCAGCAGGCGCGCGGGCAGCAGGCCAGCGCACAGCGGACGCTGGAAGCCTACACCGATCTGGCCCGCCGGCGCGGCTTTGTCGCCCACCTGGTGGCGCGCGGGGCCGCGGCGCAGGCGCAGCTCGCGCTAAGGCAGGGCCAACTGGCGGCCGCCGTCGCCTGGGCGGACGCGAGCGGGCTGCGCGCCACGGACGAGCTTAGCTTCCCGCGCGAGGCGGAGTACTTGGTTCTAGCGCGGGTCTGGATCGCCCAGGCCGGTGCCTGGCTCCCGCAGGCGCTCCAGCTGCTTGATCGGCTGCTGGCCGATGCCGAGGCCAAGGCGCGCATGGGCAGCGTGCTGGAGATCCTGGCCGTGCGCGCGCTGGCTCTGTGGGCGCGGGGGGCGCGCGACGACGCGCTAACGACCCTTGCGCGCGCGCTCACGCTCGCCGCGCCGGAAGGCTGCATCCGTCGCTTTGTCGATGAGGGAGCTGTGATGGCGACCATGCTCCACGAAGCCCAAAGGGATGTTCCCGAAGGCGCTCGGGAGATGGTGTGAAGCGCCATCGGCTGTCGGTTAGGGCAAAGGGCCTGAAAGGGGCATCAGGCGTTCTACGGGTAGGCTCGAAGGGGCGTGGCCTGGCAGGCGCTGAGCGCGACCTGACGGGCCGCGGCGAAGCTGGCCCAGGCAAGGGCCGCCACCAGGGTGGCGTCATCGGGATAGTGGCGGCGGAAGGCCGCCACCAGATCGTCGTCGATCTGATAGGAGGCCAGGGCGACGAGCAGGGCGAGCCGGGCCGCCGCCGCATCGGCCTCGCTCAGGCCCGCCACTGTCTGCTCCACCCAGCCGCGGCTTAGCCCGGGCCCTTCACCGTCCCAGGACGCGAGCCGCTCGCGCACCAGGGCCTGGACGTGCGCCGGCAGCGCCCGCTGCCCCTGCTCCTCAACCGCCACGGCGAAGCCGGCGAAGGCTCGTGCGATGTGGGGAGCGCTCGACGCCCAGGCCAGATCCGCCGGCAGTGCCGCGGCGGGCACCCAGCGGAGCGACTCGCCGGGTGCGACCGCCCGGCGGGCAAGGGGGCGAAGCGCCAGGGGGAGTGTCGCGGCGAGGACGTTGCGCACGAGGCGCATCTGCGGCAGAAAGCTCTCCACGAGCAGCACGTTGACCATGCGGTTGAGGTAGTGGAACGTCACCGCGGTGCCGATCAGCGCGGGGGCGAGGGCGGGGTCACCAGGGGG